>ERZ833515.43-NODE-43-length-116536-cov-13.338107_pt1 | contig 116536 bp, 64 predicted proteins | sample MGYA00519949_ERZ833515 | MGnify/ENA primary metagenome ERZ833515 (study PRJEB31850, sample SAMEA3708741) | human gut metagenome | biome: human gut; feature: human-associated habitat; material: faeces | place: China | collected 2014 ...
CTTTTAAAATATCAACATTTTTTTCCTCTCCAAATAATTTTTTGAAGACAAAGTCATTTGTTGGTTTTAAATTACTCATTTATCACTTCCATTCTAGCATATTTGATTTAGTTATTCAATTATTCTGAAAATTTTGTGTATGAAATTACACTTAGAATTTTAAATTTTTTGAATTAAAATTTTTAATATTTCAAATTTCTATGTTTTTTATTAATATCATCATTTTATTGTTTAGTCAATATTTTTATAAAATTTTGTATTATTTTCTATAACATACAAATATATACAAAAAATAAAACTGACAAAAACATTAGCTTTTAAACCTAATATTTTTATCAGCTTTTTTACATCTATGCTTATATTATTTTCCTAATCAACTACCTTACTTTGTGCTAATTTCATTGACAATAGCTTACTTATACCATTTTCTTCCATTGTAACACCATATACTGTATCTGCAGCTTCCATTGTTCCTTTTCTATGTGTTATTACTAAAAATTGTGTATCAGAGCAGAATTTTTTCAAATATTCTGCATATCTATAAACATTAACATCATCAAGAGCTGCTTCAATTTCGTCTAATATACAGAATGGTGCTGGGTTTATTTTTAATATTGCAAACAATAAAGCTATTGCTGTAAAAGCTTTTTCTCCTCCTGATAATAACATCATATTTTGTAATTTTTTACCAGTTGGTTGTGCTTTTATATCAATTCCACATTCCAATACATTATCTTCATCTTCTAATATTAGCTCTGCTTTTCCGCCTCCAAATAATTCAACAAAGACCTCATTAAAGTTCTTGTTTATTAGTTTGAACTTTTCTACAAATTGTTTTTTCATTGTATCTGTTATTTCAGAAATCATTTTTCTAAGTTTAGATATTGTATTTTCCAAATCCAATCTTTGTTCACACATGAAATCATAACGCTCTTTTGTTTTTTTGTATTCTTCAATTGAATCTACATTAATACTTCCTAAGTCTTTAATTTCTGATCTTATGTCATTAACTTCTTTTTGTGTAGTTTGAACATTTTCAACTTTCTTGTAGTCAGTTGCATTATTTGGTGTTAATTCATATTCTTCCCACAAATTATTAACAACTAAATCTATATCTTGTTCTAATTTTGTCTTTTTAACATCTATTTTTACTAAATTTCCTTTTAAGTCTTCTAATAAATTAAATTGATCTGTAATATCTTTCTCAATTTTATTTAGCGCTTCATTCTTATTGGCTCTATCTAATTTTAATTGCTCTATTTTTTCAGTACTTGTTGATACACTATTTTTTATTTCTATAATTTGATTTTTTAATGATTCAATTTTCTCTTTTAGCTCAATATCTTCTCGTTTTAAATCTTCTATTTGGTCATTTTTTACAGTAATTGCATTATTATAATTTTCAATATCTTTATCTATTCTTTCAATAATTTCATCAATTGAAGATCCACTTTCATCAAATGAAGATACAGATATTTTTAAATTTGTTATATCAAAATTTAAATCATCAATATATTTTTGATTTTCACTATTGGCCTCAGCAAATTCTTTAATTACAATAGACAATTCATTAATTTCTTTTTCTAAATCTTCAACTGAATTTTGAATATTTTGCTTTTGATTTTTAATATCTGCTTTTTGGTTTTCAATTTTTTCGTTTTCGTTTCTTAATTTACTAAGTGTATTTTCTAATCTTAAAATTTGCTCTTCCACAGATAACATTTTTTGTTTTTCTGTTGCATATACAATATTTATCTGTTGAATTTTTTCATCTAATTCTTTTGAATCTTCAACAAACTCTGAAATAGATTCTTCATAATCTTGTTTACTTCTCTTTGTTTCACTTATTTTATTTTGCAATACTTCTATTTCTTTTGCTAAATTTTCTATTTCTCTACCTCTACCTAAAATATTTACAGTTTTTTGAGCAACAGAACCACCAGTAATTGCTCCTGATGCATTTATTATATCTCCCTGAATAGTAACAATTCTAAATCCATATTTATTTTCTTTTGCAAGAGCTATACCAGTATCCATATTATCAACAATTACAGTTCTTCCCAATAAATTATAAACTATTTGTGTATATTTTTTGTCAAATTTAACAAGATCTGCTGCCACACCAATTACACCTGGAAATTTTCCTTTTATTTTATCAATTTTACTACCTTTAATTGAAGTTATCGGTAAAAAAGATGCTCTTCCCATATTATTTGCTCTTAAGTGATTTACTAATTTTTTTGCAACTTCTTCATTGTCTGTAACAATATTTTGTAGCATTCCACCTAAAGTCATTTCAATTGCAGTTTCATATTTTTTATCAACAGAAATCAAATTTGCTATAATTCCATGTACACCTTTATTTAAATCAGCATTTTTATCACAATCTGTTAATAATAATTTAACAGCTTTCGCATATCCTTCTTTTTCTTTTTCAGTTTCAATTAAGAATTTTTGTCTAGAATCTTTCATTCTAAGCTCATAAGACATTTTGTCAATTTGCTCATTAAATTCTTTTATTTTATTTTCAATTTTCTCTTTTTTATTGGAATTTTCCTCTAATTCTTTAGTAGCACTATTTTTTTCAGATTCAATTTTTTGGAACTCTTTTGACATATCTTGTTTTTGTGTTCTAGTTCTATCAAGCTCTGATACAGTCTCTTGTATTTCTGTTTTTATGCTTTTTTGTCTTTTTTCAATATTTTCGAAATTAGCATCTAAAGAACTTATTTCTATGTTTTTTTCATATTTTAAATCAGTATTTTTTTCTATTACTTGCTTTTTAGCTTCAATTTCAAGCTCTTTAGTAGATAGTCCTTTTGTAAGTTTGCTTAATTCAGCTTCCTTTTCTTCAAGCTCTTTTTCAAATTTTTCTTTATTAGAAAATAAAGAATCCTTTTTTTGCTTTTTGGTATCCTTTTCTTCTTGTAAATCTTTCATTTTTTGTTTTGAATCTTCAATTTCTGATAAAAGCCTTTCATTATTCTCTTTATTATGTAATATCTTTTCATTTGAAATTCCTATTTCAGAATTAATTTTTTCTATTTGATTTGTACTTTCAAATCCAATATTTTGGCACTTTTCTATTTCTTCAATTAATTCATCTATTTGTTTTTTCAATGTGCCTTTTTTATTTTGAATATTATTTAATTTTTCTTCTTCATCACTTTTTTGATTTTCTAATATTTTTAAATCTTCAACAACTTGCTCAAGTTTTTCTTTATATGTTTCGATATTATGAATAAATAATCCAACTTCAATATCTTTTAAAGATTCATGTAGCTCTAAAAATCTTTTTGCTTTTTCTGATTGAATTCTAAGAGGATCAAGTCCTGTTTCAATTTCAGATAAGATATCATTTATTCTTAATAAATTTAATTTAGTTTGCTCCAATTTTTTTTCAGATTCTGATTTTCTTGCTCTATATTTTACAATACCAGCAGCCTCCTCAAAAATATGTCTTCTATCTTCTGATTTATTACTTAAAATTTCATCAATCTTACCTTGACCTATTATAGAATAGCCATCTTTACCTATACCAGTATCCATAAATAGCTCTAAAATATCTTTTAATCTACATGGTGTTTTATTTATAAAGTATCCAGTTTCACCACTTCTATATATCTTTCTTGTGACAATAACCTCTGCATATTCCACAGGTAACTCACCATCTGTATTATCTATAACAATAGATGCTTCTGCAAATCCCAAAGATTTTCTATTTTGTGTTCCAGCAAAAATAATATCTTCTGATTTCGCACCTCTTAATGATTTCATACTTTGTTCACCAAGAACCCATCTAATACTATCTGAAATATTACTTTTTCCAGATCCATTCGGTCCAATTACGGCTGTAATTCCTGGTTTAAATTCTAAAATTGTTTTATCTGCAAAAGATTTAAATCCTTGCAACTCTAATCTCTTTAAGTACATCTTCTTTCACCTTTCATATGTTGATTTTCTTTGTATATCATATATTAAAATTTATAATTAATCAAGTATAATTTTTTTATTAAATCAAGGTCCCTCTATATGCTTTCTTCATACATTAGCTCAAATTTAAGCTTCTTTTATATAGTTAATACTCTTTATGAATTTTCATTTATTTTTTTCGTCACATATTTAAAAGAGACAGAAAAAATATTCTGCCCCCTTTCGTCATCAAACAATAATTATTAACCAAAAACCCAAAATCAAAATTGCAATTATTTTAATTATCCAAAATCTAATATCATTATCGTGCCATGTTATATATTCATCAATTTGCTTTTTTGATTTCTCATTAGTTATGTCGTATGAATATGAAGTTTCCTTATCAATATAAACATACTCATTAAGTCCATACCTATATACAAGTATGCCATTTGAATTTTTTGCTAGTTTTTCGTTGTTGATAACTTCACTTTTTACGGTTGTGATTTTTTGATTGTTTTCTTTATACTGTTGAATGCTCAACATAGAAATAAAAAAAACTTGAAGTATAATGATAAACATTATAATATACCGTTTCATTTTTACCTCCTTTTTTGATGACCTTTTACTTACAGGTAAAATAACTTTACCTCACTAAATAAATTATAATATTTTATTTACATAAAGTCAAGTTTTTCAATATTTCTAATATAATAATCATAAAAATAAACTATTGTATTTTTATATTAATTAACATACATATTACTAAAAAGACATTGAAAATACATTCATATCTTCAATGTCCTTTTATATTCTTATATACTATCAATAAAATATTCTTGAATTACTTTTACTAATTCACTTTTAACCTCTTCCATACTCATTCCTTCAATTTGTGCACCAGCTAGTGTTATATGTCCTCCACCACCCAGTTTTTCTAATATAATTTGAACATTTATATCACCAATTGAACGACCACTAATAAATATTTTTTCTCCACTTTTTCCAATTACAAAAGATGCACTTATATCACTAATCGTTAATAATGTATCAGCTGCCTTTGCACATATAATGTTTGCATTTGTATCTTTTTTATCATACACTGCAACAGCTATACTATTATATACAACTTCTGCATTTGAAACAATTGATGAAATTGTATTATACGTGTCTAAATCACTTTGGAACCATTTCTTTACTTTTATTATATCAACACCACATCTTCTTAAATATGCTGCAGCGTCAAATGTTCTTACACCTGTTTTAAACGTAAAGTTCTTTGTATCCATCATAATTCCAGCATATAATGCCTCAACTTCTGTTGTAGATAATTTAATATCATTTTTTGAATATACAATAAGTTCTGTAACAAGCTCTGCTGCTGAAGATGCATATACTTCTTGAAGAGATAATATAGGATTTTCAATGTATTCAGTACTCATTCTATGATGATCTATAACTACTATTTTACTTGTTTTTTCTAATAATTCTGGTACTTCCACATATGTTCTTCTATTTGTATCAACAACAATCACTAAAGAATTTGAATTTACTTTTTCTAAAGCTACATCTTTGCCAATAAACACATCATCATATTCTTTATGCTCTTTAATATTAGCCATAAATTTATCAAGACTCATACCTGTAGTTTCATTAACAATAAACGCATCTTTTTGTAATGACTTTGCCATTCTATATATACCAAGTGCAGACCCCATACAGTCAATATCACTATTACTATGACCCATTATTAAAATATTATCTGAATTAATCATAATTTCCTCAAGAGCTTCAGCAACTGTCCTTGCTTTAACTCTTGTTCTTTTTTCTAGCTCTTCAGTTCTTCCACCAAAAAATACATATTTTCCATTTTCTCTTACTACTGCCTGATCTCCACCACGGCCTAATGCTATATCTATACCAGCTCTAGCATTTTTATATTTTTGATAATTACTTTCTCCTTCACTAGACATTGATATACTTAAAGTAGCTTGAACCTTTTCTGGAATATTAATTCCTTTTATTGTATCTAGTATACTAAATTTTTCGCTTTCCAATTTTTTTAAATTTTGCTCTTCACACACTAGTACAAAAGTATCTCTTTCGGATTTAACAACAATTCCCTTAAATTCATTAGCCCAATCATATATATTTTTCTCAATTTTAGCTAAAATTTGGCTTTGATCTTCTCCATCAATTCTTTGCATTGTTTCTTCATAATTATCTATTTTAATAACTCCAATGCATACTTTAGTAGACTCTATTTTTTCTGCCAATTTTTCTTTTTCTGTTTCATCAAGAAAATATAATGTAGCCATATAATTTTTTTCTTCTTTTTTGTCATTTGATTTTGTTTTAATATATTCACCAATTACTTTATATTTTCTTTTTTCAATAACAATATTAGTAATAACTTTATTATCTTTAATTTTTTCGTTATTCTCAATTTCAAGTTTTATTTCTTTTAATAATCTCGCCAAATATTTATTTATATCAAAATTATTAAATTCTTGAACAAACTTTGCATTTTTCCATATAATATTTCCATTTGTTTCTGCCATTATTAATGGAAATGGTGAATTAATTAATGATCTTTTTGATACTTTATCAACATTAAAGTTTAGCTCTTTAATACGCTCAGATAATTCAGCTTTACGCTTATTATCTGTCCACAATGTATATACTACAATTATTGCATAAATAACTATAGACGGAATTATACATATAGGTTTTAGCATACATATTAATAAAAGCAATATAGCAATTATCACCAAATAAACTTTAGTTTTTGATACTAATGCATCAAAAAATTTCATATTATTATTCGACATCTATATACTCCTTTTCTTTTATCCTCAGATACAAAATATTTTAAGCTATTCTGACTGATTTGTCAATTTATTTAGCTCTTCACGCTTTTTATATTTATAATCCACTAAATCTGTAATTAATAATTTAATAACAGCTGCAACAGGAACTGCTAAAAACATTCCAAGTATTCCAAAATATGCACCACCAATTGTTACCGAAAATATAACAAGTAATGGACTTATTTCTAATGATTCTCCAACAATTTTTGGATTAATAAAGTTAGCATCTATTTGTTGCAATATAATTACAACAATTGTCATTTCAATAGCCTTTGATAAACCTCCAGTAAGTATTGTTAATATAACTGAAATAGCAACTGCAATTATTGCTCCAAAATATGGAATTAAATTAAATAATCCTATAAATAAACCTAACATAACAGCATATTTTACATGCATTATAGACATTGCAACTGAAGTTAATATTGCAACAACAATTGCATCTAAAAATTGACTACTAAGAAACTTGCAAAATATTTCATTTGTTCTATGGAAATACTTTCCTATATTTTTATAAGATTGTTTGCTGAAAAATGCACCAGCTAATTTTCTAAAAAACTCAACAATTTGTTTTCTATCTAGTAATAGATATAATGAAACTACAAAAGAAACAAATATATCAAAAATTCCAGAAGCAAAACTAATTACGCCTTGTGCATATTGACCAATCATATTTAAGTTTATGTAATCTTCTATTTTAAATCCATTAAATTGATTTATAATATTCATAAATCTTTCGCTTTTAAATATTGAATCCTCTGGTAGAGCCATTATGCTTTCCTTAATACTTATATAATATGACTGAAAATTATTTACTAAATCTTGAAAGCTCGTTGTAATTGCTGGTACTAAAAATCTAAATCCTATTATAATTAGCAATATAAACAACACATATACTGTAAAAACACTTAATGGTCTCGCACGTTTTTTTATAAATTTAACTTTTCCATACATTTGCTCAAATTTTCTAGATGGTATATATAAAATATATGCAATTATTATTCCCACTATAAATGGTGATAATACAGAAAACAGGTTCGAAAACCACATTTTTATATCTGCAAAAGAATCTAAAATTTTATATACTAATATAAGTGCAAGGGCAAATGAAAACCAATACATCCATTTACTTATACATTTTTTATCTTTTTTCATAACACTTTATCCTTTCGTTTAATATCTCTATAATTATAACATATATTTTATAAAATTTCCATATTATGTTAAATATATTTTATAGACAAATTCTGCAAAATTTCTTATCATAATATCTTCGAAACAGTAAAAAAAATATGTAGATATAATAATCTACATATTTTTTAATGAAAACTTAATTTTATTTTATTCTCAAAATTAAAATTCATATATATAACATTCTAAGTTTCTTCTACCAAAACTTGTGCATTGTGAGTAAGAAGACATGTATACATCTAATCTATTGTTTGAAATTGCTCCACCTCTATCTTGAACCACAAACCATCCACCATTTGGTTGATCAGCAAAGTATGGAATATAAATAATTGTTCCTATTGCATATCCTTTTCCTGCCGCAACTGTATACCATGGGCTTGCTGTAGCTCCACATGCAGTTTTTGTATTTCCTCCACATGATGCTGCACAATATGCTGAAGTATTTAATGTTGTTACTTTTGGTGTTAATCCTTCAACTTTTGATGCAAGTGATGATTTATTATTTGTTACACTTGGCGTGTTTTTAGTACTTGCTTGAACTGTGGCTGTATTAAGTGAAGAAGAACTTCTTGAAGTTGTTGTTGCAACTTTTTTATTTCTTATTTCTTTAATACAATTAACTGGATTTTGAGTAATATTTTCTGATATTTGAACTTTTTCTTTTTCCTCACCATTTACATATTTAACTTTATATGATACTTCTTTTACTCCATCTACACCATTTTGAACAACCTTTTCCTCTTTAGGTCCATCTCCTGTAGATAAATCTTTTGTTTCTGTTTCATACGCTATAGTAACTTGTTCTTTAATTACCTTTTCTGTTACAGAATTATAATTATTTAATACCATATCCATAGTTAGCTCTTCTGATTCAGTTTTATTATTTTCTGAAGTGGCTAAACTATTTTTTGCTATTTTTATTGTTTTATTGTCAGGTATTTCTTCATCTAATCCCGGTATTACCTTTTCATTTGGTAACATTATTATGTGATTTTCATCTAAAATTTCTGATATTTTTGTTTTAGATGTTAACACGTCCATTTCGTAACCATCTGAAAGTATAATTTTTACATTGTTAAGTTTTGAACTTGCTGCCATAACTCCTATTCCCATAACGAATAATAAAATTATGCTAATTGATATAACCTTTTTTAAGGATATCGAAGCTTTATCATCTTTCTTCATAAGAATTTCGTTCCCTCCTTTTTTTTTAGCAACGTGTTTATTATAGCATTGTTTCTGTCTTTTGTCAAATTTATGTCTATCACATCGCCTAATACTAGCCATTTTATTAAGTTTTATAATATATTATATTCACAATTTTGGAAATTTATTCCTATTTTATTTTTACTTTATATTAAATACATTTAATGCATTTGAATATGTTATTTTTGCTACGTCTTCTATATTCATATTTTTAATTTCTGCAATTTTTCTTGCCATATATACAACATTTCGTGAATCATTTCTTTTTCCTCTATTAGGCTCTGGTGATAAATATGGACTATCTGTTTCTATTAGTATTTTCTCCATTGGAATTAAACTTATTATTTCATTTGCATTTTTTGTATTTTTAAAAGTTATTGGACCAGCAAATGAACAATAAAAATCTTTATTTAATCCCGCTTTTACTAGGTCTTTGTTAAGCGGACAACAATGAAAGATTCCTGGTTTAACAAATTTTGTATTTTTTATTATTTGTATTGTATCCATAATTGCATCTCTTGTATGAATTACAATTGGCAGATTTAATTTATTAGCAATTTCAATTTGTTTTTTAAATGCATATTGCTGAAGCTCTTTATTTTCTTTATTCCAATAATAATCTAATCCGATTTCTCCTATTGCAACAACCTTTTTATTTGAATTGGCTAATTTTTCAATTTCAATTAACTGTTTATCAAGAATTTCTTTTGTTTCTGGAATGTCATTGGGCGAGATTCCAGATGTTGTAAAAACATAATCATATTTTTGTGCAATTTCTAGGCCTTTTTTTGAAGAATCTAAACTATATCCTGCACTAACAAATTTTGTTACACCAGATTTATAAATTTCATTAATAATAAAATCTCTATCTTCATTAAATTTTTCATCATCATAATGTGCATGAGAATCAAATAATTCCATTTATCTCCTCCTTTTAATCAATTGTAACAATAGCAGAAGCTATTGCAAAATCTTTAATATGGGAAATACTAATATCAATATCTTTAATGCAATTTATATTTAAATGTACACAAGGTCGTCCATTACTGTCATTTATAATTTCAATATCAGTCCAATTTACACTATACTTATTACTTAATGCTGATGAAATAGCTTTAAAAATCGCTTCTTTTGCAGCAAATCTTCCTGCAAATGACTGATATTTATTAATACCTTTACTTTCACAATATTTTATTTCATTATTAGTATATATTCTTGTTTTAAACTTATCACCATATTTTTCACAGAGTTTTTTTATTCTTTCCGTTTCAATTATATCATTACCAATTTTAAATTTCATCTTTTTTCACCAACTTTTTAAATTTTTTTATACTTAAAATAAAACTGACTATTTCTGTAGAATAAAACAGCAAATGTTGCTAACATTCTCCATTTTTTAATGATAACAATTCGAGGGTGTCCATAATTTTACGTTTGTGGAAAAAAGCATCCCATTCTGTGACCTGCATATTTTAAGAAAGAATATCGACAAATTGTCGATATTCTTTTTGTAAAATTTATTCACATATAAAGTATGTTGTGTTAACTCCTTCAGCAGAATGCCATTTTCCTACTACTGTAATTTTTGTAATATCTGAGAATTCATATTTTGGCTCAATAACGGTATTTCCATATTGATCTATAACTCCCCATTTGCCATCTTTGCAAACTGCAACAAAACCATACTCATTTTGCTCAATTATATCATCATATTGATATTGAACAACTAATGTTCCATCTTTATTTACAATACCATATTTTCCATCATTTTTTGCACTATATAATGTATTGTTTGAAAATACATCTCTATTTGATTTTTCTTCAAATTTTAAATTATAGAATTTATATTGATTATCAATATTTAGTCTTATATATCCTTCATATACAGTTAAATTTGTTCCTTGTAATTTTAATTGTAAATTTCTATCAATTAAATAACTTTTTTCATCATTATTTTTAGTTCCTACTAGACAATCTGCATCTTTATTGAAAACTAGAGCATCATATTCAATTGGTACTAATGCTTCATTTTGTGAATTAATTACACCATATTTGTTATCTTTTTTAGCTATATAGTAATCTGAAAATACATATTCCAAATTTTGATACTCTGCCTTTACCTTTTCAGTTTTATCTATTCCTGAAATTCCATATTTATCTTTATTTTTTATAATCATGCAATTTGAATTAATATATGTTACATCATCATAAGAAATTTCTGCATTTGTTGTACCATCTTTACTTATAATTTTCCATTTTCCATTTTCTTTTACAACATACATATCATTTCCATATACATGTTTTATATCTGAATATTTGCAGTCTAATATTTGTTCTTTATTTACGCCTATTACTCCGTAACTATTTTCTGAATTTTTTACAATATACCCATTTGTATATTCATCAGTTAATCCTTGTATATCTGAATATTGAGGCTCTATTATAATATTACCAGTCGCATTTACTACTCCATATAATCCATCTTTTTGAATTAAAATACTATTTTTTATCCCCTTTATTGTATCTACTTTATCATACATACAACTTAAAATTTCATTTCCATCAATATTTATTAACCCATATTTTCCATCTTTTTGTACTTTTAATGCAGTTGTTTCATACCAAGTTTCTTTGTTTGAGTTATAGTTACTCAATGGCTCAACTGATGTATAGGATGTAAATAGTTGTTCATTTTTAGAATTGATTGCTTTTGTTTTATATGTTCCATCTGAATAATTTACATCATACATACATAAAAATACATCTTTTTTACTGTTTGGTATAACTATCATTTCGTCATATGCAGGCTCTATTATGCTATCTCCATTTGAGTTTATTACACCCCATTTACCATTGTTATATGCTGTGAAATATGAAATTTCTGTAAAATTATTAATATCATTTTTATCTTTTTTTAGAATGTGTTTTATTCCCATAAAAAACATAATAATTACTATTATTGTAATAATAACAGCAAATACTTTTTTTAGATTTAACTTTTGTTCGCCATTATATCTTTTACCTCTACTCATTATACCCTCCATAATAAATATAATTACATATGTTTACTATATCATATTTTGCTAACAAAATACAATATTTTTCGGCAAAAAAACACATATTATATTGTATAAACTAAATTTACATCTTTTGTTTAAACAAGACAATATGTGCTTTTTTTATATAAATTTTATTTTCATAGGTCAAACCTATGCGCTCGTTAAATACAAGTAATACTTACTTCTTAATTACTCAGCCTTTGTTCCACATTCTGGACAGAATTTTGCATTTTCCTTAAGCTCTTTTCCGCAATTAGAACAAAACTTTTTTGTATTTTCTAGTTTTTTTGTTCCGCATTCTGGGCAGAAATTTCCATTCGCTTTTGTATGACAATTTGGACATTCCCATTCATTTGATTGTACTTGCTTTTTTTCTGATACATCTGTATTTTGTAGTTGAGTTTGTTGAACTGGTTGTTGTGGTACTTGATTTGTTGTATCTTGCCATACACCTTGAGCAACATTTCCCATTGCTCCTCCAGTAGCCATATTCATCATTCCAATTCCCATAAATCCATTCATGCTACCAGCACTGTTTGATGCTGCTGATTTTACAGCTTCACCATAATCACTTGTAAGTTTTCCTTTTCTCATGCTAGCATTAGCTGCAATTTCGTAATCATTAATTTTCTTAGCAGATGCGTCATCTGGAGTTACAGAAACAATAACAAATGATTTTATTGCAATTCCTCTTTCACGAATTGGTTCGTCAAATACTTTTTCATCCATTAATTCTTTCATTTCGTCTGTTTGACTAGGTAATTGGTCTGCACCAATTCTTTCATTTACTGGTTTATTTCCACCAATTGAACCTAATTCATTTAATACATTTTGTAAAACACCTACAACTTCATCTCTCATTTGACCTTCAACTAGGTCCCTTTTATAGAATACATCTGCTGTTCCAGCAATTTCATTCATAAATAATGCTGGATTTGTTATCTTAAATGTATATGTACCATAACATCTAATATTTAAACTTAATGGAAGCTCTCTACCATTCATTTCATTCATCATTGAACGAGACCAATCTTGGAATGGTACTGGTGTTTTTGTTCCAAATTTATTTTCTATAATTTCTTTAGTATTAAAGAAGAATACAGCTTGTTGTTTTGCTGTTTTTCCATTATAAGTAAATCTTTGCCACATTTCTTTAAATACAGCACCAAATTGTCCTGCAAAGAAAGATGGACTTGAAGATTCATCAAATGTATAAAAACCTTCTTCTGCTGTTGCATCGATAACTTTACCATTATCATAAATAATAGCACATTGACCAGGTCCTACTATAATTGTACTTTTATTTGTAATTACTCCTGATGATGTTGTTTTTTTCATCATTAAGATATCATTTCCCATATCTTCACATCTTATTGCTTCTTTCCATTGATCATGAAATGTACTTCCTATAGCTCCTGCTGCAGCTTTAATTAATCCCATAATAATACCTCCTATTAATAATCTTCTTTATACGAAGACATTTTCCAAATTTTTAAATTAATTCTTTCTACGTGATTTCCACAATATTCACAGTATTTAGACTCAAGTCCTCTTAGTGGTGCTCCACAATTTGGACATAAAACAGAAAATGTTACTTGATTTTTTGTAAATCTTCTTTCATCATAAACATATACAAACTCCGAAGTATATCTTGTTTGTTTTTTTATGTCTTCATATGATTTTTTATCTGTTCTATTTGTTTTGTAATAATAACTTAATGTTGTGGAAATTTGTATTGTAGCTTTTCCATTGTTTTTATTGTATGCCATTATTGCATGTCTATTGAACTCTATGTTATCAAATTTTTCTGTTACATTATTTGATTTCATATCTTCAATTTGTTGATTTATTTTTTCTCTTAAGTATATAAACTCTTCATCATTATTTATAGCTGTTGTATCTTGTGATTCGATAGCATTAAAAATTTTTCTTAAGTTTGATTCACATCTTGAGAATATTAAATCCCTATTGAATTCCGGAAAATCTCTTATTATTTCTGGCTCTAGTAGTTTTGTCATTCCCTTCACGTTTTTCTCACGTGTATATTCCTCTTTTTGTAAGTTTGAAACATTAGAAATTGCATTTTTAAGCTCTTTCATATTCTGTGAGCCTACTGTTGCTTTTAGTTTTAAATATACTATAAAAATTATTACTAATATTGCTAAAATGATTCCTGCAAATACACCTAACATTGATAAAAAAAAGTCCATAAAAATCCCCTTGTATGTGAGTATATACATATTAATATTACATTTAAATTTAATTTTTGTCAATATAAATTTCTATATATAAATATGTCAAAAGCTCTTTTATTTGGATATATTCCTAATAAAAAGAGCTTTTAATATTAATAATTATTTATGTTTATTTGATAATATTATTAACATTTATTGTGTTAAATTTTAGTAATAATATTTTTACATACTTTCAGATTTGCAACTTTCTTTATATTTATAAAATGATACCATTCCTATTATAGAAAATACAATTATTCCAGCGATTTTTGCTGTATCGTTCTCACCTGTTTGAGGCATATTTGCTTCTGATGTTGATGCTGTCTTTGTTTTATCTATAGATTGAATTTCCTCAAAATCATCAGTATTTATTGAATCTTTATCTACAACTTTTGGAGTTTCTGTATTATTTTTTACAGTCCTGTTTGATGTTTTTTTATTTGTTGTTTCAGATGATGTATCTTGTGATGGTGTTTCTGGTTTTGTTGCTGTATCTTCATTTTGTGATGGTACTTCTGGCTCTGTTGTTGTATTTTCGTTTTGTGATGGTGTCTCTGGCTCTGTTGCTGTATTCTCGTTTTGTGATGGTATTTCTGGCCCTGTTGTTGTATTTTCGTTTTGTGATGGTGTTTCTGGCTCTGTTGTTGTATTTTCGTTTTGTGATGGTGTTTCTGGCTCTGTTGTTGTGTTTTCGTTTTGTGATGGTGTTTCTGGCTCTGTTGTTGTATTTTCATTTTTTGCTTGTCCATCATTTTGTTTTGGTGTTTCTGTTTGTTCTGTTGATTGACTGTCTGATTTACAATCTATGTAATCACATAAACTACAATTTCCTATTGATGCATATACTACTATATATCTTTTTGATACATTTTCAATTGTAGTAGTATAATTATCATTTTCTAACTTATTTAAATTTAAAGTTTTACCATTTTCTTTTGTTTGATATGACAAATCATCATACTCTAATATATTGTCTACTTCAATATATTTACATACAACTCCTGTATATATTTCTGAATTAACAGCAATATTTACTGTTACAGATGATTTTTCATAATGTAATTTTAACTCTATACTTTCTTCATCATTTGCACTCGTTGTTAATGGTAACAATAAGCTCAATATTAATATACATACAATAGATAATGAGCAAATTGTAATCATTTTATATTTATTCATAAAATCCTCCCTTTCAATTTGCCATCCCATTAATATGTTTTCCATTATATCACAAAAATGTTGATTTTTCAATGTTTTTGTGAAAATAAAACTATTTTTCCTGATATTTACTTTTTATATTTACTTTTATAGTTTATCTTTTCACTTACATAAAAAAGGGAATATTAGATTTTTACTAAAATTCCCTTTTTATTTTATTTTTTCTTTATTGATTTCTTTTTACTTGTCGTTTTTTTAGTTGTAGATTTTTTTGCAACCTTTTTCTTTGATGTTTTCTTTTTTTCTGTATCTGGTTTATCTTCTTTTGGTTCCCACTTTTCGCCTACTTTTGGCTTATTCCAAGATATGTATTGGCAAGATTCCGGATTGTTTTCACATACATAAAATTTTCTTCCTCGTCTTGATTTTTTTACTTGAACAGTACCTCCACAAACTGGGCAAGGAACATCAATTGTTTCTATTATTGGCTTTGCATTTCTACACTCTGGAAATCCTGGACACGCCAAAAATTTACCATATCTGCCATATTTTATTACCATCATACGCCCACATTTTTCGCAAGGGACATCAGAAACTTCTTCTACTAACTGAACATGCTCTAGCTCTTTTTCCACTCTTTCCACATTTTCTTCAAAAGGACCATAAAACTCAGATATTACTTTTTTCCAATTTTCTTTTCCCTCTGCAATCTCGTCAAATTCTTCTTCTATTTTAGCAGTAAAAGCAACATTTATAACATTTCCAAAATTTTCTATTAATAATTTATTTACAATTTTTCCAAGGTCTGTTGGAACTAATTGTTTTTGCTCTTTTTCAATATATCTACGATCTAAAATTGTCGAAATTGTTGGAGCATATGTACTAGGTCTACCTATTCCTTTTTCTTCCAAAACCTTTACTATACTTGCTTCTGTGTAACGTGGTGGTGGCTCTGTAAAACTTTGTTTTGTATCTATTTTTTCATTTTTTAATTTTTGATTTAGCTCTAATGATGGTAATAATAACTCATCATCTTCACCATTATCATGATCTTTTGTTTCTACATATAATTTCATAAATCCTTTAAATTTAATGCTTTGTCCATTTGCCTTAAAATTATATTCCCCAGCATTTATAGTAACAGAAATTGTATCATATTCTGCTGAAGACATTTGACTTGCAATAAATCTATTATATATTAAGTTATATAATTTATATTGGTCATTTGTTAATGATGATTTTACTTTTTCTGGCGTTAAATCGACATATGTTGGTCTTATTGCCTCATGCGCATCTTGTGCACCTTGTTTTGTTTTAAAATATCTATTTTCATAATATGCAGTTCCATATGTCTCTTCAATATATATTTTTGAAGCAGCTCTTGCTTCTTCTGAAATTCTTGTCGAATCAGTTCTCATATATGTAATTAAACCTACCACACCTTTTTCAGGAACTTTTACACCTTCGTATAACCCTTGTGCAACAGACATTGTTTTCTTTAGTGTAAATCCTAATTTTCTTGAAGCCTCTTGACCCATTGTACTTGTAGTAAATGGTGGTGCAGGATTTCTTTTTTTCTGACCTTTTTTTATATCTTTCACTATGAAATCTGATTTTTGTAAATCACTAAAAATTTCATCAACTTGCTCTTTATTTTTTAGCTCTATTTTTTTATCATTTTTTCCAGTAAGTTTTGCTTCAAAAGATTTTTTTGCACCATCTGCTAGTAAATTTGCATAAATATTCCAATATTCTTCTGGAATAAAAGCTTCTATTTCATCTTCTCTATCTACAATTAATTTTACTACAACAGACTGAACTCTACCTGCAGATAGCCCTTTTTTTACTTTTTTCCATAACACTGGACTTATTTTATAACCAACTATTCTGTCTAGAACTCTTCTTGCTTGTTGAGCATCAAATAAATTTTTATCAATTTGTCTTGGTTTTTTTATAGACTCTTGAACTGCTTTTTTTGTTATTTCATTGAAAGTTACTCTACACAAACTTTCTGGCGATATATTAAGTAAATATGCTAAATGCCACGCTATTGCCTCTCCTTCACGATCAGGGTCAGTTGCAAGATACACAGTTTTTGCAGCATTTGCTTCTTTTTTTAAACTTTTAATTAATGCAGCTTTTCCACGAATATTTATATATTGAGGTTCAAAATTATTATCAACATCCACACCTAGCTTTGATTTTGGTAAATCACGTATATGTCCCATAGATGCCATAACTTTAGTACTTCCGCCTAAAAATTTAGTTATAGTGCTTGCTTTTGCAGGTGATTCCACAATTATTAATCTATTTGCCATAACATTCTCCTTCTTCTTATTTGTTTTAGTATATATTAAATTTTTTATTTGTCAAATTTTTATTCATGTTATTTTATTCTAGACTAGTTAAAAAAATTTTTCAATAGTTATATTGAATTTTTTATCGACAAAAAATTCAAAAAAATTACGATTTGCTTTATAATTACATTCTTTAATATTTACACATACAAAATTATTTTTTTGTAAATTATAAAAATATAAGTAATCAAAAATATATAAATTTCGCACATATATCTTTTTTAATTACTCCAGACAAAAGATAAGGACTTATTATAAAGTAAAAAAAAAGAGCCTATGCTCTTTTATTGTTAAAAAACTGTGCACAATTTTTTAACTCATTACGCATTAGCTGCATTTAATTTTTTTGATAAGTTTGATTTTTTTCTAGCTGCTGTGTTTTTTGTTAAAACACCTTTTGTACAAGCTTGATCTATTTTTTTAGTTGCTTCTGAGAATAATATTTTTGTCTCTTCTGCATTATTGTTTTCTAAAGATTGTTCAAATTTTTTAACAGCTGATTTATATCCTGATTTAATCATGTTGTTTCTTGCAGTTTTCTTTTCGATAACTGAAACACGTTTGATTGCTGATTTGATATTTGGCATTTATGTTGCACCTCCTCTTGCTATTTTATTTTAACAAAAGCTATTCTACCATAAATATATTGAATTTGCAAGTGGTTAACAATAAATATTTATATATTCTTTATAAAAAAGCACAAGGGGAAAGGAAAAAAATTTTCCTTTTCCCTTGTTTGACTTAAGAATTCAAGAACTGTTCAGCAAATCTATTTAAATAATCACTGAACTTTTTTTCAAGTTTGCCTTCTTGATACGCAATTCCTTGACCAATCACAAACTTTCCTGTTTGTGTTTCAACTGTCATACGAATTGCAGTCCTTAAATTCTCTGCAGATTTTGAAATTTTCTTTATGCAGATACAGCTATTACCGCTTATATCAAATTCCTTTTGGAAATTTGGATACCTGTCTAATGGTATATTCTGCATACGACATAAAATTTCACTTTGATCTCCCATCGCTAAAATATCTGGGAGTATCTCTGCCAACTCAACTTGTATGGCAAATTTTGACATCTCAGAATAATCCTTTTTGTCTGTTAAACCAAAAATATTATTCCGAAGTGCAAGTTGAGCACCAGTGCACTTTTTCGATCTGTGCATTACAAAGCCTCCTTCCTGCTTTATACAATATATTGTAGCATTTTTATGTCTATCAGTCAATCATAATTTAATTTTTTTACTTGACTTTATTATTTTTTTTAATTATCATTTTTATATAATTTATTAAAGGAGACAAAATATGAAACAAAAGAATTTATTTAAACAAACTATTTATTTTATATCATTTGCACTAACTTTCATCTATATAATTTATAGAATTCTATTTACTTTACCAATTAACATGGATTATCTTAGTTTATTTTTAGGAATACTTGTACTAATTACAGAATTATGGGAAGCATTTGATTTTTTTATTTATTACTTCAACATTCTAAGAGATACCACTAAATCTTATTCATTCACCACTGTAAATAAATTATCCGAATGTCCAGATGTTGATGTTTTTATTGCAACATTAAATGAACATGAATCTTTACTAATAAACACTATTACATGCTGTAAAAATATTGATTATCCAGATAAAGCCAAACTACATATTTATGTTTGTGACGATGGTAATAGAGCAAATATAAAAAAATTATGTGAAAATATGAATGTAAATTATATAACAAGATTATCGAACAAAGATGCAAAAGCAGGTAATTATAATAATGCACTAAAACATACCTCTTCACCATATATAGTATTTTTTGATGCAGATATGTGTCCAACTCCTAATTTTTTAGAAATTGCACTTCCATATTTTTTATCTAATTCAAATAAAAAAATAGGATTTGTTCAATTTCCACAAAGCTTTAAAAATCCAGATATATTTCAATACAGATTTCACTTAGAAAACAACATTCCTTTTGAACAGGAATATTTTTATAATACTTTACAAATCAAAAAAAATGTAACAAATTCTGTAGTCTTTTGTGGTACTAATGCAGTTGTATCAAGAGCAGCTTTAAACAAAATTAATGGTTTTGCAACAGGTACAATTTCTGAAGATATTGCAACAGGTATGTTGATTGAAAATGCAGGTTATAAAGGTATTGCCTTAAATAATATTACTGCATATGGAAATTCAGTTACAGATTTTACAGGTTTTGCCAAGCAACGTTCTCGCTGGGCTAGAGGATGTGTTCAAATGTCAAAAAAATATAAAATATTTTCATGTAAAGGTCTTTCTATAAAACAAAAATTGGAATATTATTCATGTGTTTCCTATTGGTATTTTGGATTACGTAGATTAATATACTTAATTGCCCCTTTATTATTTAGTTTATTTGGAATTACTGTTATAAATTGTAATATAACAACATTTATTTGTTTATGGTTCCCATGTTATTTACTAAAACGTTTTGCAATAGACTTTTTAGAGCACAATAAAAGATCTTCAACTTGGAATACAATATATGAAACAATTTTAACTCCAATACTTGCACCTGCAGTAACAAAAGAATTTTTAGGATTTCATAATACAAAATTTGATGTTACACCAAAAGGAGTTGCAAGTAATAAAATGAGTAAAATAAATTTTAAAGTATTACTATTTCATTTAATATTTTTTATTTTAAACTTTGCAGGATTTATTATATCAGCTTTAAAAATATTTAATAATAATTTAGCATTATATATTTTACCATTAGTATGGACTTTATCTAATTCATTCTACTTGTTTAATGCTATTATTTTTGATTTACGCTTTAAAAAGTATAATTATAAAAAATTTGTACCAAATAAAATAGAAAAATATTCAAAATTTTCAGCACTTCGTATATTCTTTAAATAAATAATTTTAATAAATTTATAAATATAAAAAAGATAAAACTATCAAATTTTATTATTGATAGTTTTATCTTTTTTATTTTATGGATTTTGCTCTTTTGATATTATTGTCGAATTTGTATTAACAAAGTTTATTATTTGATCAATAAGAGTTCCAGCATAACCACTATAATAAGATTTTTCACCTATTGCCTCATTTACTGCATGAGTTCCTTCAACTTTAATATTTTGTATTGCACAATCTGTTATCGTAACAGGTAAATATGATGCTTCAGATAATTGACCTCCATATCCTATTATTCCACCGATATATGCAACTCCAGATATTGTTGTTGAATATTCTTTTTCTGTTCCATTACTTTCTTGATTTTTTACTTCATTTGATTTTGCTGTTTTACTTGCATTCAATTTTGAATTCTTCTTTTTAGTTATTACTTCATTTTTCTTTATATCTTCATTAACTTTTGTTTCATTTATTTTATTATCTGTTTTTTCATTATCTTTATTATCATCTTTTTCAGTTACCGAATTATCTTGGTTTGCTTTTTTATCCTCTTTATTTGTGTTATCTTCTGTTTCCTTATTTTCAATTTTATCATCTGTTTCATTTGTATCGTCTAGTACTGCTTTATTATTGTCTTCTTGTTTTGTAATTGTTTGTGTTGATATTAAATCCGCTACATTATTTTGATTTGAACTTACCTTTGTTTCTTCACTATTATAATCTTTTGTTTCTTCTTCAACTGTTTTTGAATCTTCAGCATTTTTTTCTTCATCTTTAGCTACATTTTCACTATTATTCTCTTCAGCGTTATCTGCTTCTGTTTTTTGTTTATTACTTTGTAATAAAACCTGTTTTTTAGTATTACTACTGTCAACGTCTTCTACTATCTCATTTGTTTTTAAATTATTTGATAATACAGAAACATCATTTGTTCCTATTACCTTACAGCCTGTTATAGTTGGTACTGCAGCTCCTGCAATTCCTCCTACTGCTACATTTCCTGATAGTTTTGAATCTGTTACATTACAATTTATTATTTCTGTGTGATTATTTCCTATATTATATCCTTGTCCTACAATTCCACCTAATCCAAATGAACTTGTTCCAGTTGTAGATACTGTTGATTTAGTTAAATTTGATTGTTCAATTTTTCCGCTAGCATATCCAGCAATTCCACCTATATTACCAGATACATTTGAAATTGTTGAGTTATTTACATCAGATTTTTTTATTGAAATATTACTATGTTCATGTCCTACAATTCCACCAACAAAACCTGTTGCAGAACAGTTAACTGTACTATCATTTACAGTACAATTTGAAATATTTCCATTGCTTCCACCAGAAATACCTCCAACATATCCACTTGCTGATTTTACATCTACATTAGTTATAGTACAATTATTTACATTTCCACTATAAACACCTGTTATACCACCAGCATGTGCTAAACTAGAACTCATTTCATTTCCAGTATTTTTAACTTCACCATTTGATACATTACAATTGCTTATATTTACAGTACCATTTGATGCTATGGCTGCACTTCTACCTTCATTACCTTTATTAATAACTGAGAACTCAGTTAAATCAATATTTTTTATTCCACCACTTCTATCTGCAATTGCAACTACAGCAGAAGCATTTGCATCATCTCTTGTTGAATTTGATGTTACATTAATATTCTTTATTGTAGATTTTGCATTTTCGTCATTATTAATTTTTATATCTCCTGTACCAAACACACCAGAAACATGTTGTTTTCCTTCAATAGTAATGTTTGAAATATTTGTATTTTCTAAATCTAATACCCCTATTGCAACAACTCCAGATGTATGCTCTGCACTACGATTATTTATAACTGTTATATTGCTTATTGCATCTTGTTTCATTTTAAATTCATTTTTAGTAATACATGCAATTCCACCTATAGATGCGTTATCACCTTCTCCAGCTGTTATTTTAATATTGTTATATTTTGAATTACTAGAATATACACTATTTTCAGTAACAGCAACTATTCCACCTGTTACATATGAATCTGTTACATTTATATTAATATTTGAAAATTCGCAATTTTCAATATTTGTGCTTTCTGAAAAACTTGCATTATATGCCATAAATCCTGAAGTTCTATTATTATTTGCTATATCTATATTATTTAAAATACATTCTTTAGCAACAACTTTTCCGCTTGCATGAGCAATACCACCAGCAACTAAATTATTACCTGTGCTCTTAATATTTAAATTAGATGCTTTAACATTTTCAAGAATTACACCTCTTTTTGCGAAACCAACAACACCTCCAATATAGTAGTTTCCTGATATATTTAGTTTATTGTTTGCATCAGTTGATTTTATTTCGCAGTCTTTTATTTTAACACCTGCTTCATCAACAAGGGCAACAAGACCTCCTGCTTCATTTGCACCATAAACTCCATTTTCATCTGTTCTTCCGTTCATTGTTGTATCAATTACATTACATTTTTCAAAATTAATAATAAAATCATCGGTATATTCAGATGAAATAATTCCTCCAACAAGTCCAGCAATTTTTCCGCCATATGTTGTTAAAGATGTATTTTTTACATCGCAATTTTCAAAATTTGCTGTTTGTGTTGATGCAAATCCTACAAGACCAGCTTGTGTTGCATATGAATTATTATATCCTTTTGAATTAAATATATTATTTTCTGATTTACAATTGTTAAAATTAATATCTCCAACACGTATTGCAGATCCAACTATTGCAGAAACATCTAATTGTCCATTATTTCTGGCACTTAAACTTGTATTGTTTACATTACAATTTGTAATATTTACACCAGTTGGTTTGCCACCTTCTATGTATCCAATAATACCTGCAACATGACCACCTGCATTATTATCAATATTTATGTTCTCAACATTACAATTGTTAATGTTTATTTCGCCTAAATCTTGTGAATTTGTCATTATAATACCAGCAATCATACCTGTTTCTTGTCTATTAGGGTAATAATTATTATCTACTACTTGTATTGTTGAATTCTTAGCAATACAATCTTCTATTAAAACATTTGTAACCTCATCCATTTCACCAACAATCATTGTTGTTGAAACATTATATTTTTGTCCTTCAAATTTAATATTTTCTGCTGTGCAACCTTTTATAACTGTATTTTTTATTCCACCATTAAATATATCAATTATTTTACCTGCAATTGCAGATTTTCTTTGAGAATCACTATTTATAGTTAAATCTTTTGCTGAACAATCATATATTTCAACATTTACTGGACTTTCAGATTTACCATTTAACTGTATACCACCTGCATATCCTAAAATTCCTGCAATTGTTTCTGACGCATTATTTTGCATTGAAGTTTGTTCAACTGAGCAATTTTTTAATATTACATCTGATGAAGTTAATGCTAAAATTCCGGCTGACACACCTAACCCAGTATCATTACACTTTTCAATAATCGTTGAATTATTATTTTTACAATCTTCAATAACAATTTTTTCATTACTTATTGTAGATGCAATTCCTGAAACATTACCTTCACCGCTTATTTTTCCTGTATTAGTTGATAATTTAATTGTAACTTTTTTATTTCTATTTATTGATTTTGCTAATATTCCTGATGCATCTTCTTTTGCTAGTATTTCGCCTTTATTATTACATTCATTAATTATTACTTCATTTTCAGCATTTGCAATTATACCTGCAGATGTACCTTTTTCACCTGCTTCTGCATTGATATTTCCATTATTATTTGAATTTATAATTCTTGTTTTTGCTTTTGTATAACTTACAATACCACTTGCATCTTTACTTAAAGTCATTGTTTTATCTTGTATACTTATAATATTTATAGTTGCATAATTATTACAATTATTTAGCTCTAGTATAGTATTTTCATCTTTTTCTTCTGCTTCTGATATAAATCCAGCTGAATGATTTGCAGAAACTATTGTAGTATTTTCTTCATTTTTACAATTAGAAATATTTACAATACATTTAGATTTTGCAATAAATCCTGAAGCATTTCCAATATTTGATGTTATATTTCCACTATTTGTACAATTTACTATTGAAGCTTTATTTACAGGATAAACAACATCATCAGGTTTATCATATTTTATTCCAGTATTAGATTTTGCTTGTGAAGTTTGTGTATTATCTCCGTTTTGAGTATTATTTAATTCATCATTAACAGAAATAATATATTTAGAATTTACTCCATCCCAATTTTTATTTAATTGAACTTTTATATAATCTTCAATTATTTGATATCCATCTGGTGCTGAAACTTCTTTTAAATAATATGTATCTTTTTCACTGTTTTCTATTTTAATCTTGTCTAATGTTATTGATCCATTTGTTAGCTCTAAATTTTCTAACCCAGATATTATATTTTTGTTTTCATCATATACTGTAAATTTACTTCCATCTAATAATTTATTTGCATCTTCTGAATCAACTTTTCGTAAAGTTATTGTATAATATCCATCTTTTTTTGCATTACCAATAACCACATCTATAGTATTGGTTGTTTTATCATATTTTGTTTGTACACTTTTTGATGTATACCCATCAGATTCCACATAACCTGCAAATCCAGCTGAATTGTATTTACCTGCAGTTATTGCTCCTGTATTATTACAATCTTTAATTGTTAATGCAGAATATGACGCTCCTATAAATCCTCCTGCATTGTAATATGATGTTTCTACAGTGCTATTATTAACAGAATTTTTAATTATTGTCATATAACCTGTTTGTCCATATCCAACAAAACCACCCACATTACTTGAAGTAGATTTTATTGTACCATTAACAGTAGTATTTAATATAGCACCACCTTGCATATTACCTATTAATCCACCGACTTTATATGAATTTACAAGATTATCAATTTGTTTTTCTTGCTCTTCTGAATCTGTTACAGATGTTTTTATTTTATTGATTTCGTTTGAAATATCAATATTAATGCTTACATCATCTAATTTTAAATTTTCAATAATTCCAGAAAAGTTTGCAAATAGACCTATTTCTTTATTGGTTTTATCTGTTATAGTTAAACCAGTTATTGAATGATTATTTCCATCAAATATACCTGTTAAATTATTTTTTATTGGTTCCCATTCTTCATTAGATAAATCAATATCACTCATCAATCTATAATTTTTATCTTTAGAAAATTCGTATGAAGTACCATTTATATTAATTATTTCATCATTACCTAATTTTTTTAATTGCTGTTTTGTATATATTGGTATTACTGATGATTCATCAATTGTTGTATTTACATATGTTTCTAATAAATCACATACTACCTTTATATCATAAGATTCAGTTATAGGATCTAATATTGTTTTTATTACTTCAACTTTTATTTTATCTTCAATAATTGCTTTATACCCTTCTGGTGTTTCAATTTCTGAAATATAATATGTATCTGTTCCAGCTCCAAATGTTGTAATTGGAGCAAATGTTAATGTACCATTTTGAACAGTTACTTTAGTTTGTAAAATATTTCCTTCTTCATCTAATAAATTAAACTTAGCTCCATCCAATAGCTCTAGTGTTTTATTATCTACTTTAGAAATTTTTATTGAATATGTGACTGGTATTTCCCTTAAAACTACTACATTTTCAAAATCATCGTCATCTTCTTGACCTTCTATATATGATGCAGAATTTGAATTTAATGCATCATCCTTTTTATAATTTTCTAAATCTGATATTACAGCATTATTTGGAACAGAATCTGCATCTTCAGCACTTTGTGCAGATATTTCTGCAATATTTGTTAATCTAATTGACTTATCCTTACTTTTACTAGCTGTTACTTTGCATACAATTTCTAATGTTTTTGAATCTGGAAGTCCAATTCCTGTGTAACCTAAAATGTTACTATTTTTGTAATATTCTGTTGTTATAGTTTTTCCGTTATCAGATATTGTCCAATTATATTTAACATTATTTTCATTATCTTTTATAAATTCTAAACCTTCTGGTAAATGTACAGTTATTTTATCTGCACTACCCGCAGTTTTTCCTTCATTATATATTTTAACTTTATATAAAATTTCGTCATTTGTATTTACAACTAATGGATATTTTGTATGCAAATATCTTGGTGAAGCAGTAGAAAGAAGTATTCTAGGAGCTCTACTAACTTCTAATTCGTTTCCATTTATTGAATCAATATATGTTCTTAAACTTAAATCTAACCCATTATTTAAATTTCTTGTAGTAACAGTTGTAGCTCTTAATAAATTATTTATTGAAAATGTTGTTCCATCAATTTTGCTAGATACATCATCTGAATTTGTATAATCACCTTGCATTCTTTTTTCAATAACAAGATTATTGTATGTATATCCATTTTCTACTACTATTTTTAAATTTCTATTACTTCCACACTCATACTCACCTGATGTTGTTTCTTCATTAGTATCTGCATCAACAACTTTAATTCCTTCTAATAAATTAAAAGTTATTTTATGTTTGCATCCTTTATAATGTACAAATGGTGGATTATCTGCTCCAAAATTCGAAGCAAATGATATGTTACCTTCAACATCATCAACCCAAATGTCTTTTTGACCATCAAATGCATATGAACCTACACTTTTTATCGTACTTGGTAATTTTATTTTTAAATTTTTGCATCCACTAAATGTATAATTAGGAATAGATACTAATTTTGAACTATTAATTACTAAATTACCATTAAGACCTGTACATCCTCTAAATGCACCATTTGATAGCTCTTCTACGCTTTCTGGTATTATTAAATCACCGATAGCTCTGTAACATCCGTAAAAAGCCCATGTTCCTATTTTTTGAACAGAGTTAGGTAATGTTATTTTTGTTAAAGCAGAATTATCGCAAAAGGCTTCATTTCCAATTTCAGTAACATTTTCCATACCACTTATTTCTTTTAAAGCTGTAAATTTATAAAATGTTCCTTTATTTATTTTTTTAACTCCTGATGGTATTACAACTTTTGTTATTGAACTATTTCCATTATTTCTATAAGAACTTGTAGAACCATTTACTATTGTAACACTTCCATTTCCAATACTAGTTACTGTATATCCACCTAGTTTTTCAGGAATGACAAGCTCTCCTCTTAAATTCCTTGTTGTTGTATATACATTCGTTGCTTCAGTTCCACCTGTAGTATATGTATATGTCCAAGTTACTCCATTCACCTTTGAAGTTGCTGTTGCAGCTTTTGCATTTTCAGAGCGGAAAATTATGCTTAATAAAAATACAATGCTAGTTAAAAATATTATTTTTAATATTACTTTTTTATTTATCATGCTTTCCCACTCCTCCTTTTCTATTTTTCTTTATTGTATAAGTAACAATTGTTGCCACACATAAAACTGTAAGTATAGTTATTGTATATGTTACAGCTCCTGTTTTAACAGTTACAATTACACTTTTTGAATCTTTATTATCATCTGTTACATCTTTTGAATTGCTATCATTATAATATAGTGATATTTCAGCATTATTTATTTTTTCGCCGATTGATGATTTATTTAAATTCCAATCTAAAATTACAGTTATAGTTTCACTTTCTCCAGGTTGTAATTTTTTGTTATTTAAAATTGTAGTTTTAATACAATCATTTTCTTTATACCAATTTTCATTTTTAGAGCTATCAAAAGTAAGTCCATCTGGTATATAATCTGTAATTTCTAGTGGTATACCTGCAATTTCGCCAATATTGGTTACTTTTATTCCATATGTTATATTTAACTTTGTTTTATCTAATTTACTTGAAGGAACATCAATTTTGGTAATTTGGTTCTTTTTATCAAATCCAATATTTTGTGTTTTACTTTCACCATCAACATTTACTTCAATACTTTCAATATATTTTTCTATTTGTAAATCAAAATATTTTACATATAAATTTTCTTCATCTTTATCATTATTTTTATTTACATCATTTACATTATCAACTATTTCTGCTGTAGTATTAATATTTCTTTCTGTTCCTAAATTACCTTCATTAACAATAAAACTAACTTCAACAGATTTATAATTTGCATCTTTAGATGATGTTTTATCAAAACCGTTTATTTTTACTTGTGACAATTTGTCTGAAATTAAGTAATTAGCTTCATCACAATTTTCTGTTTCAACTAAAACTCCACTTTCAGTATTTTTATACATCTTCCAAATTGAATTTACAGAATCATCTTTATTAAATTTTAATCCATTTGGAATTTTTACTTTAATGCTTTTTCCTAAAGTATCTGTATTATCTAAATTATATAGTCTAATTTCACATAATATTTTTTGATTATTTTCACACTTTAAAGTTTCAGTTTCTTTTAAAAGTGATATATTTCCATTTTCTTCTATATTAATATGTGGATTTCTGTTTGCATCTACACTATCAATACTTTTTACAAAATATTGTAGACCTAAATCAGTAGTTGAAATCACCTCATTTTTCTTATGGTTTACTGTTATTACCATTTCGCTATCGTCTAAAGAAATATCTAATCCTTTAATATTTTTATCATATTGTAATGACACATCATATTTTGAATTTTGATCATTCCACTTTTTTATAAGTTTTACAGAAAAAGGTTGATTTACTTCCTTAATATAATCACCTTCAACAGATTGTTCTTCTATTAAATATGTAGTTTCTATTTCATCTTTTACAGTTATTGTTCCTACATATAGCTCTCCATTATTATCTGTTTTTCCTGTTTTTATAATATCCGATTCTTTTTTTACAATAAACTCTGTATTTTTAAGTGGTGTAACACCTTCATCGGTTGTTACTACAGATTTTATTTTCATGTCAAGTTCTCTTATATTTTTTTGATTTGCTATATCTATAGAAACTTCATTATCATTTTTTACTTTCGATGATACATAATCTGATTTTATATATTTATAAACTACTACAATTTCACCATCTGTAAAAAAACCTTTTTTATTTAATGGTTCATCATCATATCTATCATAGTTTTCAAAATGTTTTCTTGATGTTTCATACCATTCACCTGTATTTCCATAAATAGTATCTTCGCCTAATGTTTCATTAGCATTTGTTACATATTCAATTTTTACTTTACTATTACCATTATTAACTGGCCCAGCATTTTTTCTTGTACTCACTTTGTAAAATTCCGTTGTAACCAATGCCAATGTAAAAAATAATACAAAAGAAAAAATTGATACAATAATCATTATTGCGATCGATTTTTTATTTTTTTTCATTATACTTTCTCCTCTCAATCTACCTTTTATAAAATAATTTTCATATATTTATATAATTTAGTCAAATACTCCAAACTGTATATTATCGTCTGTGTGCTTAGGGATATAACACTTTTTAAATAATTTTACATTATATTATTTTTTTATTACAAATTTACAAATATAGGTAATTTTTCTTAGGGATATTGTATTTTATAAATATATTTTTTTGCTTTAATATATAATTTTTAATCTAGAGCAAAAAAAATTCCAATTATAATTTAATTGGAATTTTTTATAATATTTAATCATTGAAAATTGCTTCGAATTCATCTCCACCAATTTTTTCTTTTTCTAATAATACTCCAGCAACAGCATGAAGTTTATCTATATTTCTTCTTAATATTTCCTCTGCTGTTTTATAAGCTGTATCTATTATAGATTTTACTTCTTCATCGATTACACTTGCAGTTTCTTCTGAATATTCCTTTGATTGAGCTAAGTCTCTTCCTAAGAATACTTCTTCTTGTCCTACACCTAATGTCATAGGTCCAATTCTATCACTCATACCATATTGCGTAACCATTGCTCTAGCAATTTTTGTTGCTCTTTCAATATCATTGCTTGCACCTGTTGAAATATCGTCTAGTATTAATTTTTCAGCAACTCTTCCACCTAATAATGAAATAATATTTTCTTGCATTTCGCCTTTAGACATAAATGATTTATCTTCATTTGGTCTATACATTGTATATCCTCCAGCCATTCCTCTTGGAACAATTGATATTTGATGAACTGCATCTTGTGTAGGTAAAAATCTACTTACAACAGCGTGACCAGCTTCATGATATGCAACTAATTTATTTTCTTTTTCACTTCTTACTCTGCTCTTCTTTTCAGGTCCCATTGTTACTTTAACCATTGCATCTTCAACATTTTTCATTGTAATTTCTGTTTCATTATTTCTTGCTGCTAATAAAGCTGCTTCATTTAATACATTTTCAAGATCAGCTCCTGAAAATCCTGATGTATTTTTAGCAATAATTCTTAAATCAACATCTGCTGCTAATCTCTTCTTTCTTGCATGAACTTCTAATATTTGCTCTCTTGCTTTTACATCTGGTTGAGAAACTACTATTTGTCTGTCAAATCTTCCTGGTCTTAATAAAGCTTTGTCTAATACATCTGGTCTGTTTGTAGCAGCCATAACTATTACACCTTCATTTAAAGCAAAACCATCCATTTCAACTAATAATTGATTTAATGTTTGCTCTCTTTCATCATGACCTCCACCAAGGCCAGCACCTCTTTGTCTACCAACTGCATCAATTTCATCTATAAATATTATACAAGGAGCATTCTTTTTAGCTTGTTCAAATAAATCTCTAACACGTGATGCACCAACACCAACAAACATTTCTACGAAATCTGAACCACTTATGATAAAGAATGGAACTCCTGCTTCTCCTGCAACAGCCTTAGCAAGTAAAGTTTTACCAGTTCCAGGGTGACCTACTAATAAAACACCTTTTGGAATTCTAGCACCCATATCTGTGAATTTTTTAGGATTTTTTAAGAAATCTACGATTTCTTGTAATTCTTGTTTTTCCTCATCAACACCTGCAACATCGTTAAATGTTATTTTATCTTTATCATCTTGATTTACAACTCTTGCTCTACTTTTTCCAAAAGACATTGTTTTGTTACCAGATTGTCTTCCTCCCATAGATATAAACCAAAATATTAAAAATATTATTAATAATCCAAGTGGAGCTATTACTGAAAAAATTGTAACCCATACAGATTGAGATTCTTGTTCAACTGTTATTTTGCCTTCTTTCATAGGCTCTTGAACATTATCCATAAAACTTTTTAAATCTGGTATATTTACTTTTTTTTGTGATGTTCCATCATTAAATTCTACCATTGCAGAATATCCATCTGCATTAATATCAATAGTTGAAACCTGTCCTGCGTTAATTTTTGAAACAAGCTCTGAATACGTAAATTTTCTGTCTGAATTATCATATATTGCTGTAACTCCAACAATTAAAATTACTCCTATAATTAGCCATACAGCTAGTGTTTTTATGCCATTTTTCAAATCATTTCCTCCTTTTATGTTAGTATTTTTCATTAGTTAAAACGAATTTCTCCTAATTATAATAACATACAAAATATATTTTTACTCAAATATATTATATAACATAGTTTCATTTACAATTCAAGCATTTACACAAAAGTTTCACAATTATAAAATTATGTAATTTTACTAATTTATACATTTTTATAAAATAAATAAAGACCTCAGAAACATAATATTTCTAAGGTCTTTATTTTGAACGAAAAATGGAATTAATTTTACTCACAAATTTCATTTTTCTTCACAAATGTAGATGTAATGGCAATTGCAAAGATACGCGACATGTAGCCTCTTTCTCCTACACACATTGTAATTGAGACTGCAGGAGCAGAACGATCAATTTCGACTAATCCATTTTCTTCTGCATATTGCTGAATGTCTCTGTTAATCGCCTCCATTCTATTTGAACTGTCAGCTCTGGAAAAAGTTTTAAATATTTTCTCCATATTTTCATTCCCTCCGAATGAACAATCCATTTGGCGGATTCACAAAAAAGTAGGATTGTATTTGTTCCTCTCTTGTGAATATAGGATTTACATAAAATATATTATACATTAAATATTACATTTTGTCAAACTTTTGTATACAGTTTTAATTATATTATATCTTTGTTCAATTATGTTTAAGTAAAAAGCTTTTCTTTCCTCCGATATATAACTTATTTCATCAATAAATTCCTTTATTTGGTTTATATTAATTTGAAGGAAAATTTTTTTAACTGCATCATTGCAATTATCATTCTTCATACTTCTTATATATGCCATATAATTAATTTTCTTTCCATCTTCTTTTAAACATGAATAACAATTAATTGCCAAATTCTTTAGTTCTGTATCATTTAAACTTTCAATTTCTTTATCTTCAATCATAGGATTTAAGCAAGATCCACAGTCATAAATAGGCGCAAAAGTAACTTTTTTTGTTTTTTTATTAACCAAAAAACCCCAATTTCCGTTATGCCTATCTGTATTGCCTATTAATGCATCAACAACAAACATTTTCCAAAATTTTAATTTTGTATCGCTTGAATTTATCATTTTACATTCTTCAATAACATCAATTATATCAGATAACTCAGTATCTATTTTTTTATCTGGATTTGTACTTAATGCTAATCCTTCAAATTCAAATAATTCACTATCATCAGAGGTGAAATCTTCACAAGCACACACTATTTTTTCTTTTCCATTATAATTATATTTACCTAAAATAGTATTTTGAGTTTCAAACCCTATCATTTTAAAAATGTTACTTCCAATATATTCTGAAAACGCATTATTAATATATGAAATGTTTTTATTTTTTTCTCTAATAGGATCAGGAAATTTTACAAGATACTTTTTTCCATTATAAATTAAGGTCTTCTTTTTTTCAGACCCCTTATAATTATTAAATTCTTCTGTAGCATTTGAAAAATCAATCATCGCTCATTATCACATAATTAATAATAAATAATTTACATTAATATTTATTATTAATTCCTTTCCTTTTATTTTTTACAAGTATAACACACATTATACTTTAGATATAGCAATCACACCCTTTTTTACAAAAATTTTTAAATTTTTATTAGGTGTCAAATATTTATTTCCTATATTTCTTTCACATAATTTAATAACATCTTCAATATGAACTTTTTCTATTCCCTTTGTAGTATTAAAAAGCTTAGCTACACTTTTTAATATTATTTTTGCTTTTATAAAACTATCTAAATTATTGAATTTTCTTAAATCTAACTTAATATCACTTTCATTGTATGAAATTAAAGTATTTTTAAACTCTTTATCAACAACATTATCCACAAAATTGCTTTCTTGTGTTGCTAAATCCGATAATCTGCTAATTGATTCAATAATATTAGGATTAAATTCCTTTTCAATATATGGAATAAGCAAATTTCTAACTTTGTTTCTAGTATACACATTTTCCTTATTAGACTCATCAAACTTAGGATTAAGATTTTCATCAACACAATACTGTTCAATACTTTTTCTATCAATTTCAATCAAAGGCCTAATAAACTTACCATTTCTAATAGGTTCAATTCCTTTAAGACCTGAAACCCCAGACCCTCTCATAATATTCATAAGCACAGTTTCAGCATTATCATTTTTATTATGAGCAATAGCAATTTTATTTGCACCAACCTTATCAAAAATCTCATCAAAAAAATCATATCTAACATTTCTACCAGCTTCCTCACAACTAATCTTAAGTTTTTCCGAAAGCCCTACAACATCAACCTTTTTAACAAAGCACTCAACATCATTATCTTCACAAAAGCCCTTAACAAACTCCGTTTCCGAATCAGCCACAGCCCTAATCATATGATTAACATGAGCCACAACTAATTTAATATTAAACTTCTCCCTAAGCTTAATAAGAGCTCTAAGCAAGCTCATAGAATCCGGCCCCCCAGAAACTGCCACAACAATACAATCACCAGAGCAAATCATATTAAATTTTCTAATAGTTCTCAAAACTCTCTCATCAAACTCACTCAAAAAATCAAACCCCCTCATTTTTGCAAAAAGCTCACCCCAACCATCAGAGTAGTGAGGATAGGATTATATTATAAAAAATCCAATCCGCGCAGTTTGGAAGCTGTAGAGCACTAAAAATCTTGTACACCCCCTAGCGAGGGTAAACAGTAACTCACACCATTCAAGAAAAGGCGCACCAGTAAGGATTGGATTTTTTATAATATAATCCTATCCTCACGGTCCCAATCCAAGCTTCAAAGCCCAACTTGCAAAAACCTAATAATCCTTCGCCAAATTAGCAAATTTAGTATAATTTCCAAGCCAAGCAAGCTCAACAGTTCCAGTAGAACCAGCTCTGTGTTTAGCAATAATAACTTCCGCAATATTTTTCTTTTCACTATCTTCATTATAGTAATCATCTCTATATAAGAACATAACAATATCGGCATCCTGCTCTATCGCTCCAGATTCACGAAGGTCAGAAAGCATAGGTCTATGATCTGGACGTTGCTCAGGCGCACGGGATAACTGTGATAATGCAATTACAGGAACATTTATTTCTTTCGCTAATATTTTTAAAGATCTACTAATTTCAGAAATTTCCTGCTCACGGCTACCACCTTTTTTGTTACTACCTTGAACAAGCTGTAGGTAATCTATTACAACTAGACCAATATTTTTTTCTAATTTTAATTTTCTACACTTTGCACGAATTTCCATTACAGATATACCAGGTGTATCATCTATGTATATACCGGTTTGAGAAAGCTCTCCAGATGCTGTTGCAAGTTTAATCCAATCATCATCTGCAATTCTACCTGTTCTAATACTATTTCCATCAACCATAGCAACACTACCCAAAATTCTGTTAGCCATTTGCTCCTTTGACATTTCGAGACTGAATATAGCAACACCAACATTTGCCTGTATTGCTGCATTTGTAGCAATATTTAATGCAAATGCAGATTTTCCCATAGCAGGTCTTGCAGCGACTAGTATTAAATCTGAATTATGAAGACCAGCTGTTTTATTATCTAAATCTATAAATCCAGTTGGAACGCCAGTTACATGTTGTTTTCTATTATACAAATCCTCAAGCTCAGTAAAAGAATCTACTAAAATATCTTTAATAGATGAGTACCCTGTTTGATTTCTTTTTTGCATAACATTAAAAATTTTCTTTTCAGCACTATCCATTATATCTTCAACATCTTGAGTTGGGTCATAACCTAAAGAAATTAAATCATTTGCTGTTTTTATAAGAGTTCTTAATGTTGATTTTTCTTCTACTATTTTAATATATCTTTCAACATTTGAAGTAGTAGGAACTTTATCTGGTAATTCTGCTAAATATTCCAATCCTCCTACTGCCTCAAATTTTCCCATTGCACTTAATTCAGATTTTAATGTTATAATATCAATTGGCTCTGCTCTATTATATAAATTAAGAATCGCTTTATAAATTATTTTATTATCTTCTCTATAAAAATCATCTTCTGTTAGAGTTTCAACTGCAGATATTACAGCATCTTTATCTGTTAGCATACATCCTAAAACTGCCTGCTCTGCCTCCAAATCATGTGGTGGTACTTTATTAAACTCCATTTTTTACTATTCCTCCTAGACAGATTTTGAGTAAAAAAATATTGCTCATACGTACTTTAGAATTCCATATAGCAATATTTTTTCTCATGTATTTTGGCTTATTCTGAAATAACTTTTACCTTTAATTTTCCAGTAACACCTTCAAATAATTTCATACTTATATCAAAACTACCTAAATTTTTTATGTTTTCATTAAGTATAATTTTCTTTTTATCAATATCTATTTTGTATTGTTTTTTAAGCTCTTCTGATATTTCTTTTGATGTTACTCCACCAAATATTTTTCCGTTTTCTCCTGCTTTTACTTTAATTGTTAATGTTATATCATCTAATTTTTTAGCTATTTTTTCGGCATTTTCTTTATTAACATCTTTTTTATATTGTTCAGACTGTTTTTTAGCCTTTAATTTACTCATATTTTCGTTATTAGCTTCTACAGCTAATTTTTTTGGAAATAAAAAATTACGTGCATAACCATCACTTGCATTTATTATTTCATCTTTTTTTCCAACGCCCTTTATATTATCTAATAAAATTACCTTCATAATTAACACCTCTACTTTTGAATTGGATTATATCATTTATATGTATGATTTTCAATAGAAATATTTTGAAAACTTTTTGAAATAATTTTGTAATATTTGATATGAATATAAATAATCATATAATAAACATATCTATATTAAAATAGGCTATCAAACTATCATTAACTATAAAAGACTAGGAAATTCGAAGTGACGAAGTGAACCCAAAATAGTTTTTTATTATTAGTCTACTATTTAAGGTTCACTTCGAATTTACGTTCCTAGTCTTTTATCATTTATTATTTTAGTTGTTATGATTTGCTTATATTACACATCAAAATATTTTTTTACCTCATTATACACTTTATCAACTTTTTCTTTTTCACCTTCAATTGCAGCAACCTTCATTGCTGGTTGTGTATAATTATCAATTTCAAATTTTACTCCATCTTTAAAATATACATATCTTTTTCTTTTAAGCTCTTTATGAAAAGAAAAATTTAACATTCCTAACATAGAATCTACAAATTCCGTATTGTTTGTTACATCTATTTTCCCAGATTCTCTTAATATTTTTAAAACATCATTTGAATCATTTTCATCTTTTAAATCAAAAAAAATCTTTTGATTTCCATCAACTTCATTTTTTGTAACTCTTGCTAAAAGTTTGTCTTTATTTTTATACAAAGTTCTTATTTGGTCATATTCGCTTTGTTTTTCATACCCGTTTTTTTCACAATACTCTAAAAACGGTGTTATATCATTAACTTTTGAACTATATTCATATTCATTAAACATAATATACATTCTCCTTTAAAATGACAAAAAAATAAAATTAAGAAAATGTATATTATATGAATAATTCTACAATTCTTAAATTCTAAAAGAAATTATAACATTTATGAGCATACTTTTCAATACAAATTTACACTTTTTCTAAAAAAATTTTCAAATATTTTTCAAAAAAAAACAACGGAGGTACTAAAATTTTTAGCACCTCCTGGAATTTAATATATCAAGTTAGGATTGGGATATACAAATCTCGTCATCAACTGGCATTCTGGGAAACCACATTGATAGTTACAGCACGTTTCCGCACTATTATCAGCTGAATGAACTAAGTTCATAGCCAATGGTACCCATTCAATATTCTTTCCATCATACCATTTCACAACTCTTCCACCCCAATCAGGTGAATAATTGATTCTAATACTTCTTTTCCGAATCAAAATATCCTCTACATGGTCTTGAATTAAAAACATGTAGTTTGGACCATATAAATGTCTAATATATTTGTAACCATCTGGATGAAATATATACATTTTAGAAAAACCTAAACTTTTACTTTCACCCAAATTTACCATATAGCCTCCTGTATGCCTATGGTCTGCACACAAAAGCTCTTTAAATATTTCTTCTTTACCAATATAAAACGACGATGTTTTCAGCATTGCAAGATTAAGCTTATGCTCATAAAAGAATCTTGGAGTTAATTCATCAATTCTATACTTTTCTTTAAATATTATTGCGTATTTTTCTCCTTCTAATCCCATTTTCTTTTTTTGGGCAGATATCCACTGAATAATCTCCAATTGTCTTTTGTATGTTCCCTCCTGTGTCCTCAAAATTTCAAGCTCTCTGCTCAATATTGAAATTTGTTTATTCGCATACTCAAAACTTTCAGAATCAATCAGTTGAAAATCCTCATTTGTAGCTCTGTTTAATATCGAATCTACATATCCCTTTAATATTGGATGTTTTTTAGCAAATTCTTCTATATGCCAATCTGCAATGCACGTTATTTTTCCGATTTTCAATTCATATGCCAGCAGTCTTAAAAGTTCTAATTTGTTTTTTAAATCTCCTTTGACTATAACATATTGTTTATACCATGGAGTGCCCAGTTTTTCTGCCTTTCCACACATATACCCAACATATGGTGATGGATCAACTTGATAACAAACATCATTATTATCATATACAAGCAATATAAAATGCTTTGTAGTTGCACGCTCGGTTTCAAAAAAGTTTGACTTTGCAAATACAACATGATGCTTTTCTCCAATGCAATTGAAGATCAAATAATCTTTCAAAACATTGCATGCAGTGTATGAATCACCCATCATCGTTTTTCTGTCATTTTCAGGGTTTGGTGTATGAACAGTGTACATTGTTTGCCGGACCATATCACAAGCGACTTGCAACTTTTCCTCAAAATTTAATAAGTTAAATTCTTTGGTAAAAACTGTCTGTCCAAATACATCCCGGTTTCCTGAAATTGGCTTTAATTCTGATAACATCGGTAAAAGTTTGCTCATAGCTATCCGCCTTCCTAAATTATTGCACATCATTTAGAATTTATAAAAAAATCCATAAATTCAGTACATATTTTCTCAAAATCGTATGTTTCCTTAAGCTTTTTTTGAGACAGCTTGTTAAAATTTTGAATATTTTCGGTGGTGAAATTTCTGCTTATTTTTTCAGCCGACTCCTGCATATTCTCTAAATTAACAAGAACTCCGTCTTTTTCATCATTAATCTGCTCATGTAAACCTCCTATATCATTTGCTACAATGAGTATATTACTTTTATTAAGCTTTCTGACCTGATTAACAATTAATCCAAATATTTCCTTTTTTGATGGTATCAACAAAATCATATTTTTATTATAGTGATTTAGTATATAAAAAGGAAAATCAAATGGAACATCAACGTATAACTTTGAATTTGTAGCCTTTGCTATATCCTCATATTTTTTTATAATGGGTTGTCCCTTATAATATGATTGAGCTATAACAACAGGCTTTACACCTATAATATTTCCTAAAAACATTGCCGCATCAATATTTTTATATTCTTCAGCTCTACCAAAATCCATAATAATTGCATCTTCTTTTTCAATATCATTAAATAATCTGGCCATTTCATCTGTTTCTTGATAAATTGTTTGCTGAGATAATATTTCACCATTAATAATATTTATAAGTTTGCTTTCTTTTAAAGAATATTGATTAATCATATGCATAGAAATATATCTTCCAGTACCACCCAAGTATGAGTTAGTATTTTGATTGATATAATTTACGGCTTGTTTTTCCCAATCAATTCGTGCTTGTAAATCATCCTCACCATCTTTTATTGCAGAATTTACCTTATGTATTTTTCCAGTAGAGTGTGGAATCCATATTTTATAATTTTTATCAGATGAGTTTAATAACTCATTTAGTCCCGCAAATGGTGTGTCATTTGAAATTGTTAATACTAAATCATAATTTGAAATATTCAAGCTATTAATAGCATTTGCTGTATTTTTTGAAAGTAATTTCCAGTCTTTTATAGTTCCATAATTAACTGCACCATTGCTACCGTTTGATATTTGAATAATATTAACATTTTTCATCTGTTTATGCACTTCATGTGTATATGCAGAATATCCAAACGAATTTGAATGATATTCGGGAGTATATAAATTTATTGCATATTCATATCCCCTTTTTTCCAAAATCATTTGAAACATTTTTATATACCTTTTTACGATTGTGCCTACACCAGTGTAATGGCTAATTATGCCATCATGAGCACATAAATTAATTAATAATTTCATGAATAATCTCCTCCATGTTTTTTTGGTGATACTCAATTATTTGTAAATTTGAAGAAAATTTAATACAATTCTTCAAAGTTACTTCCTCTAATATTTTTTGATTTTCAATTGAACCATATGGGTCTTTTGGATTTTCGAACGGAATAAAATATTTTTTTGCTTTTGTTGTAAGATAAATAATTTTTACATTTTTTTGACCATATAAATTTTGTATGCTATTAAACCAAGTTTCTACATCATCTTTAGAAAAAGATTTGTCTAGCATAGCCCTAACTTGATTGTATGAAAGAGTACTTATTGGGCCCCTATCAATTACAATAGTTCCAGAGCAGTATGAATTGATTTTTTTATTATCATTGACTATAAATATATTTTGATTAATTGGCGTTTTTTCTTGTAAATTTACTATTATTTCGTCAACAGTATGTATGTTTTTATTTTTTTTGAGTTTTAAAGCATTTACTAGCGTTGTTTTACCAACTCCTGGCAATCCCTCTAAAAAAACAATTTTACTTTCTGAAGCACCATACTCATTCATAAATAAAACTCCTTTCTAAAAAATTAAAATTATAGATTATAATAGAATGTATTATAACCAAATTTTCATTGATTTTATCATACTTTATCGCATTTTTCAATAACTTATAAACTTTTACTTCCAAATATTAACTTTGATTTTATTTTTTATTTATGTTAATCTGTTATTAGTAAGATTACATTTATGGAGGATTATTATGAAATTAATTACTAAATTAATGAAAATAGAGCCTAAAATAAAAAAAATAACAAAATTTATGCTTATTGTTTGTTTACTTCTAGCATTGCTTTCAGCTTTTATTTTATCAATGTATCATTTTACATATATTATTTTTCAATATAATTTAGGAATGACTTTATTACGTATAAGTATATTTTTGGCTGTTTCGGCAGTTATTTGTGCACTTGCATTTAGTCGTATAAAAAAAGATTTGGAATAACGACAAAAGACTAGGTCTAACAACCTAGTCTTTTTGTTGCGTTATATACATTTACATCAAAGTTAATAGCCCTTAGGCTAAATATAGAATACTCTACTTACAATGATATGTCAATACAAAAGTTTTATTCGTACTTTCTTTATTTATTAAGCTCTTCTAAGAACATTTTATTAAGCATTTGTGGATTTGCTTTTCCCTTTGTTGCTTTCATTGCTTGTCCTACTAAGAATCCTAGTGCTTTATCTTTTCCAGCTTTATAGTCTGCTATTGATTGTGGATTTGCTTCTAAAACTTGTGTTACAACTTCTTTTATAGCACCTTCATCAGAAATTTGAATCCATCCATTTTTCTTTATTATTTCTTCTGGATCTTGTGGATTTTCAAATAATTCTGTTACAACCTTTTTAGCTATTGCTGAACTTATTGTTCCTTTTTCAATTAATAAAATAGTTTTTCCAAGCTCTTCAGCTGTAAATGGTATTTGGTCTGGTTCCATTTCTTTTTCATTTAATATTCTTGAAATATCTGATAAAATCCAGTTTGCTGACAATTTTGGATTTCCACAAACTTCTTTTGCACCTTCAAATAAATTAGATAAATATTTTGAAGCTGTTATTAAGTTTGCATCTTTTTCAGATAATCCATATTCAGACATATATCTAGATTTTCTACTTTCTGGTAATTCTGGTAAATTATCTTTTATATTTTGAATATATTCTTCAGATAAACGAATTGCTACTAAATCTGGATCTGGGAAATATCTATAATCTTGAGCATCTTCTTTACTTCTCATTGGGAATGTTCTTCCAGATACATCGTCCCATCTTAAAGTTGTTTGCTCAATTACCCCACCTTCTTCTAGTACATCAATTTGTCTATTTGCTTCATAATCAATAGCTCTTACTATTGATCTAAATGAGTTCATATTTTTCATTTCTGTACGAGTTCCAAATTCTGTTGCACCTTTTTTTCTTACAGAAACATTGACATCTGCACGAAGTGAACCTTCTTGCATTTTACAGTCAGATACTTCAATATATTCAAAAATTGATTTAAGTTTTCTTAAATATCTTTCAGCCTCTCCTGCTGAACGAATATCTGGTTCAGATACAGACTCAATTAATGGTACACCAGCTCTGTTTAAATCAACTAAACTACCTCCACCAAACTCATTATGATTTAATTTTCCTGCATCTTCTTCAATATGAATACGGGTTAAACGTATTTTTTTAGGATTACCTTCATCATCTTCAATTTCTACATATCCGTGTTCACAAAGAGGTTTATCAAATTGTGATATTTGATATGCTTTTGGAAGATCAGGATAAAAGTAATTTTTTCTATCATTTTTACTATTTCTTGAAATTTCGCAATTTGTAGCTAAACCTGCTTTTACTGCGTATTCAACAACTTTTTCGTTCAATACAGGTAATGTACCAGGCATTGCCATACAAATTGGACAACAATGTGTATTTGGCTCTCCACCAAATTCTGTAGGACAACTACAAAAGATTTTTGTTTTTGTAGAAAGCTCTGCATGAACTTCAAGTCCTATTACTATTTCATAATCACTTCTTGACATATAATTAGCTCCTTTCACGCAAAGTGAGAAAAAGGGTTATATTTTTAGTTGTTTATTTAACTAATTTTTTATAGACTGTCCCAATTTCCCATTTTGGGGAAATTAGAACCGTCCCCTTTTCCCTTTTTTTCTTTTATCTATTTTTTAAATTCTGGTTTGTAATTTTTTCTGAAGTTTGTTGCTTGTTCGTAGGTGTATGCTGCATTTAGTATTGTTTCTTCTGTGAATTTGTTTCCTATTAGTTGCATTCCTACTGGCATTCCTTTGCTGTCTACTCCACATGGAATTGATATTCCTGGAAGTCCTGCTATGTTTACAGATACTGTACAGATATCTGCTAAATACATTTCTAATGGATTGCTTGATTTTGAACCTAATTCGAATGCTACTGTTGGTGATGTTGGAGTTAATATAACATCATATTTTTCGAAAGCTTTTTCAAATTCGTTTGTTACTAATGTACGAACTTGTTGAGCTTTTTTGTAATAAGCATCATAATAACCTGAACTTAATACATATGTTCCTAGAATAATTCTTCTTTTAACTTCTGGACCAAATCCTTCGCTTCTTGAATTTACATATATATCTTTTAATTTTTCAAAGTTTTCTGTTCTGTATCCATATCTGATACCATCAAATCTACCTAGGTTAGAGCTTGCTTCTGCACAGGCAATTATGTAGTATGTTGCTAGTGAATATTCTGCAACATCTAATGAAAATTCCTCTACTTCTGCTCCTAGCTCTTTATATTTTTCTATTGCCTCTTGTAATTTTGCTTTAACTTCTTCATTTATACCTTCACCAAAGAATTCTTTTGGAACACCAATTTTTAGACCTTTAACATCATTTTTTAATGCTTTAGTATAATCTACTTTTGGTCTTTCTATTGATGTCGTATCTTTTGAGTCATGTCCTGCTATTAAATTTAAAAGCATTGCACTATCATAAACATCTTTTGTGATTGGTCCTATTTGGTCTAAAGATGAAGCAAATGCTACTAAACCATATCTTGAAACTAAACCATATGTAGGTTTTAATCCTACAACACCACAAAAAGCTGATGGTTGACGAATAGATCCTCCTGTATCACTACCAAGAGCCCAAGGTACCATACCTGCTGCAACAGCTGCTGCAGAACCACCTGATGAACCACCTGGTACTGTATTTAAATTCCATGGATTTTTTGTTTTCTTAAATGCTGATGTTTCTGTTGAACCACCCATTGCGAATTCATCCATATTTAATTTTCCTAGGTTTATTAAACCTTCATTATTTAATTTTTCGATAACTGTTGCATCATATGGTGAAACAAAGTTTTCTAGCATTTTTGAGCTACAAGTTGTTTTTATACCCTTTGTGCATAAGTTATCTTTTATTCCAATAGGAATTCCGGCAAAATTTGATTCTATTTCCCCATTTTTTACTTTTTTTTCTATTTCTTTAGATTGCTCTATTGCTTCATCTGTTAAAGTTGTTACAAAAGCTTGTACATCTGGCTCTTTTTCTGCAATTCTATCTGCATATGCTTTTGTTATTTCTGTTATTGTTAGCTCTTTAGAAGCTAATTTTTCTTGAAGTTCATGTACTGTAAGTTCTGTAATATTCATTAAATTTCCTCCCTTCGCATAATTCATCTGCATTAATAAATTTGATGATTTTCGAACCTTATGAAATGTCATTTTTAATTATTGTATAACTTTTGGTATTTTAAACATTCCTCTTTCTTGTGCAGGAGCATTTTGAAGCAATGCATCTCTATCACCGAATTCTACAATTTCATCTTTTCTGAATACATTATATTTATCATTTGCACCTATTGTTTCTCCTAAACCATCTGTTGGTGCATTATTTACTTTTTCTGCGAAATTTAATATATCTTGTAAATGTAATAAATATGTATCAACCTCTTCATCTTTTAATTTAAGATGTGCTAAATTTGCTATGTGCAAAAGTTGTTCACGACTAACTTGCATGGTATCATCTCCTTTTACGAATTTGTTCAACATTATATAGCTTTTTTTTGAAAAAAACAAGACCTAAATTTGAATCTTGTTGTCAATGGGGACGGTTCTGATTGACAACCTTGACAATTGTGTCAGTGGGTGTCAGTGGGGACAGATCCTTTTGACACATTTTTCTTATATATAAGTGGTAACAGAACTTTTTGATGTCCTCTTACTATTTTATTAAGTTTCATATTTTAGGTATTGAATTATTATTTCATTATGGTAAAATAATATCAAATTTATGGATTCTTAGGAGGGATTAATTATGAACTTTAATAAATGTAAAAGATGTGGTTGTTTTTTTGTTGCAAATGGTGATACTTGTCCTGTCTGCACAAAAAAAGATAATAGTGATATTTCAACTTTGAATAGTTACTTTGCAGAGAATGAAAATACTCATTCTATTTCAATAAATAATTTGGCAAATATTACTGGAGTTTCTACTAAAAATTTGGCCAGATTTGTTGATGAGAAAAAATTGGACTATTGGAAACATATTAATTTATAGGTGTAATAAAATGCACTTAAAAAAACAGAATATTCCTGACGTTGGAATATTCTGTTTTTTTGCTATATTTTATTACATCAAAAAAGTTGTCAAAAAGAACCGTCCCTATTGACATCCCTGTTGTTGGAATATTCTGTTTTTTTACTGTATTACATCAAATGGTTGTCAAAGAGAACCGTCCCCATTGACACATATTGTTATTTTTAGCAGTGCCTAATTTATTTAATTTAATTTGTATATCATATAGCTTTTCTCCATTTTCATCTATAGCTGTGTTTGTAGATGGCATTGCATTTTCTTTTTGGGTTTGCTCTAAGTTTTGTGCTTGCACATCTGCCTTACTTAATGTTGTTTTTAAACTATTTGTATGTTGTTTATTTATTTTTAAACTAAATATACCTACAAAAATAATTAGCATTATATGCTAAATTTCCGTAGATAAAATTAATGGAGCATAGCCTTTTGCTATGCTCCACTTTTAATTAATAATTATCTTTTTTTAATAACTTTTTTAATTAATAATCATCTAACTTATAACAATTTTTTAATTAATAATTATCTTTAAATTTAATTTTTATCTTTTGAATCAAATCTTTTTTCCAATAATTACTTTTTTGAATTGAACTTTTTTATTAATAACTATTGTGAATAAAACCTTTTAATTAATAATCATCACTTTTTACTTTTTTTGTACTTAAAATTCTTTATCCTTTGTCCATAAGCTCTACTTTCCGTAGTTTTTCTTTGGATTTTATAAAATTTTATCTTTTGTTTTTTATTTTTTTATCTTTTGTTTTTTTACTTTTTCTTTTGTTTTTAGTTGTACTTATTCTTTTGTAAATTCTTTTTTAGTAAGCTTACACTTCCTACTAATGCTGTTAATACTACTAGAATAGCTAGCATGTATTTTAGGTCTTGTGAACCTGTTTTTACTGTTAACATTACTGGCGCATCATCTATGTCATCTTCACCAGGGACATTATTGTTTGGCGTTGAGTCTATATCTGGTGTTCCGTAATCGTTATGATCTTTACTTATTTCTGCGAAATTTATTTTTACACCCAAGTTTGTTGGTGAATTAATCCATTTTAGAACAATTATTACTTCTGCACTTTCTCCTGGTTGTAATAGTTTGTCTTTTAGTTCATCAGTCACAACTGTGCCATCTTCAAGCATTTTCCAATTTGGATTATCTGCTTCTTCAAATTCTAATCCGTCTGGTATTCTATCCTTTATTTCCTTAGCATATCCTGCAATTTCTCCTTCGTTAGTAATTCTAACTTTATATTCAAATTTAACTACTACTGAATTTATTTTGCTCTTCTTTAGGTCTACTTTTACTACTTCTTCAGGGTCATCTTCTGCATGATGTCCTGTTTCTGTTACAAATGTTTGTCCATTTTCTGTTACCATTGTATTGGTTACCCATTTACGTAATGCTAAGTCGAAGTATAGAACTCTAACTTTTTCAATATCTTCGTCATCTTCACCTTTCCATTCATTTGGTGTTGAATCACGGTCTTCTCTGTGAATTCCTTTTTTGTCAGTTTGCTCGCTTATTTGAGCATGATTGATTAAAATTCTATCAGATGTTGTTGGCTCTACTACTTTAAATGCAATTTTAACATCTTTATATTCAGGTGTATCAAATGTTGTTCCATCAGGACGTTCAAAAGCTAACATTAAGTTTTGTCTCTTTTCTGTTTCTTTATCTTTTGAACAATAATTTGTAACAACAGATTTTACCTTTGAAACATCCAATGTTTCTTTTCCTTCAGCATCAAGCATTTTCCATTCATACATTTTATTAGTTTCATTATATGGTATAAACTCTAATCCTTCTGGAATATCATCCTTAATTTGAGTTGCATATCCATCTTTACTTCCTTCATTATAAACTCTTATTGTATAAATAACTGTATCATTTGTGTGAACAATTACTGGCTCTTTTGTATGCTTGTAATCTGCTGTAGTATTTTCTTTATTTTTTAGTGCTGTAGCATCTACTTCAGGAATTCTGTCTGTAATTATTTGTTTATTTACTCCTGTTATAAATTTACGTAATGCTAAATCCATATAAGTTACTCTAATGTACTCAACGTCTTCATCATCTTCACCTTTCCATTCGTTTGGTGTTGAATCTCTATCCCTTACAGGTTTACCTCTGTCATCTTGGTCATCTGATATTTGTGCCTCATTTTTAATTATTTTTGCCCAATCTTGTTTACAAATAACTTTAAAGTCTACTTGTACATATTTTGTATCTAATTTTTCTCCATTAAAAGCATTAAGTATATTGTCATCGCCATTTTCTTTAGATAAATAATCACTTACAATATATTTAGCTTTTTTAACATCATCTGTTTCTTTATTATTTTCATCTAATAATTTCCAATTAAATTTTTTGTTTATTTCACTATCCTTTACATATTCAAGACCTTCTGGTATATCATCTTTTATTAAAGATGCATATCCAGATACAGTTCCTTCATTGTAAACAGAAATTGTATAAGTAACAATATCATCTACAGATACTTCTACAGGCTCTTTTGTATGAGTATAAGTTGCTGTTGTAACATCATCAGGTTTATCTCTTAAGTCTTTAATATTAATTAAAGGTTCACGAGCATATTTTAAGTCTGCTGAATTGTCATCTACAGTATCTTTTTGCTCTTCATCATTATTATTTCCTTCCTGGCTATCATCTGTTTTTTCTTGACCTTCATCTTTTGTAGTTTCATTATTTGTTGATTCATCATTAGTTACCTTATTTTTATCTTCTGTGTTTTCGCTATTTTCATCTTTTGTACTTTCATTATTTTTGTCTTGTGTATTTTGTTTTTTATCTTCAGTATCTGTATTATCTTTTAGCATTTGTTCGTCATTTACAGCTGTAATATATTTTCTTAGTGATAAGTCGAATGCTTCAACAATAACTTTTTCAAAATCATCATCATCTTCTTGTCCAGGTACATATGTTTTATTTAATTCGTCGTCTTTGTACTTAGACATTTCTTCTGATGTTTCTGGAATTTTAACATTGTTTGTTACTGAATCCCTATCCACTGTTTCACTTGTTCTATCATCAGCCTTGCTTAAACTAATTTCTGCTATATTAGTTAATACAGTTTTTAACTTAGCCTTTTCAGAAACTCTACATTTAATTTGAATTTCTTTACTATCTAAATCTCCAGTTACTTTATTTTTAGCTTTAATTAAATTGTCAACACCATTTTCATCAGCATATGCTTTTGATAAATTCTTTGTTCTTACAGTTCTACCAGTTTCGTCATTTTCATCAAGTGACCAACCTCTTTCTTTATTGAAGTCGTCATCAACAAATTCTAACCATTCTGGTAAATGATCTGTAATTTCTTCAGCATATCCATCAATTTCCCCTTCATTATAAACTCTAAGTGTATAAATAACTTCTTGCTCTTTATATGCTCTTACTGGATTTTTCTTGTGATTATATACAGCTGTTGTTTCTGTAGGATCTTCTCCATTAGGTCCTTCATTTATTCCATCAGTTATTACTTCTGGAATTCTATCTTTTGTTTCTTCCTCGGTAATTTCACCTTCATTAGTATCTGGATATGCTACAGATGTAATAGATTTTCTTAATGCTAAATCGAAATACTCATTTTTAGCAGTTACTACAATCTTATTTTCATTATAATCAAATGTAACTAATCCGTGATTTTCATCATCAACTAACTCAACTGATTCAACTATATATTTTTCATCATCAAATTTTCCAGTTGTATTTGTTGTTACTTTTAATTTAATTGGTGCATCTAACAACATATATCCTTTTGGTGCAGTTACCTCAGTCAATACAATTGTATATTCTTCAAGTCTATCTCTTCCAATTTCTTCAATTCTAATGTCTTTAATTTCAAGTTTACCATCTTTAACAACTACATTATCTACAGGTAAAATTTGTTCCATTGAATCTACATCTTCTGTAGATTTGTATAAAGTATGTTCCTTACCATCTTTTTCAACATGTATATTAAATACTGCTCCATCTAATGCTTTTTCTGTATAGCTATCAACTTTATTTAAAATTAAGTCATATTTACCTTTTATTCTTTCATTTTTAATAGTTGAACCTATTCCAGTAGCAATTGATAAGTCTCCTACATAATCTCCACCTTGTACAGTTTCTAGGTTTTCAATTACATATTTACCATCTCTAACAACAATTTTTATTCTTAAAATAATATCATCTTTATGGTTTTTATATAGCCAATCAAATATACCATCTGTTGAATGTTCATGTAATGTATATGTATATGTTCCAGATTTTTCAATTAAAATATTATTTATTTCAATTACTCCATCAGCTCCATCAACTGTTGATGTTACTAAACCTTCTGTGTTCATATTTTCTAATGTGTTAGCATTTCTTAATTTTACAATATTTTTTCCATCTGATACTGATAAGTCAAATGTTACTCCATTCATTCCCTTCTTATTATCTTTATCTATTTTTCTTAAATGTAATTTATATTTCTGTGGATTTTTTATTGCAAAGTTAAGCTCTGAAATTCCATCTTTTCCTACAGATTGACTAACCTTTACAAAGTTTTTAATTACATCTGTGTTTTCATTAAGTTTTACTTTATTGTTAGAATCTGTATTATTATACGCATACCATTTATTTTCAGTTGGTACTCCATCTTCATCAACGATTTGGAATGTACCATCTGCTTTTACAATTGTATAAACTAAAATCTCTTTATGCTCTAGCACATTGACGAACTCTTCACCAGCAGGTTTTGCCTCTGTTACTAAGTATCTTCTTAAGCCCGCATTAGCATATTGGTCTATAAAGCTTATATTACCATCTTTATCTGTTACTTTTGTTACAACTCCTGTAAATCCATCTGGTGTTTCTGCTTTTATTTCAACATTTTGAAGATTTACTTCGTCATCTCCAAATATCTTTTTATTTACATTAACTCTAATTTTTACAGGGTTTACAACCGTAACATTTACTGTATAAATACTATCTTCTACAGATGTGCTAATATCTTTAATATATTGATTTCTTGGATCTGATTTATCAATTTTAGTATCTGAATCTTTAGGATTATTTATATCGCCATTATACCATTCGTAATATCCAGCTGATTCATTAAACTTACTGTCTGTTATTACAACTTTACCATCACCAGAAATTTTAACATATATTTTTAAGTATGTTTTTTCAAGAATATTTGTATATCTTGCACTAGGTGATGATTTTTCTGTTACATAGTAAATATAATTTCCAGCACGCATTGGTGATTCAGTTTTTTCAATGCCTGATGTAACTTCTCCTTCAAATCTATCACTAAATGTTTTTGTAGAAACATCTTGTCTTCTTACTTTAAAGTGTGAGCTTGCTAAATCATTATTAGAAGTGTCTTTTTTAATAATATTTGTATTTATTTTAACAGGGTTTGTTACAACTACATTTAATGTATAAACATTATTTTGTGGACCAGATACATTTACACTTATAAATTCACTGTTTTCAACTTTTGTTCCATCACGTTTGCTAATATCACCTTTATAAATTTCATAATAATTATCAGCAACTTGGAATTTACTATTTGTAATAGATAATCTACCATTTGCATCTAGGTGAACATATACTTTCATATATTTTCCCTCTAATACATTTACATATTGTTTTCCTGGTGTAGCTGTTTCTGTAATATAATATATGTAATTTCCAGCACGCATTGGAGTTTCATTAATTATTTTTAGCTCTTCATTATTTAATACTTGTTTTATATTACCATTTGAATCTTCTCTGTACGCTGTAAATTTACTACCTTTTACATTGTTTTCAGCAGCATCCTTTTTAATTACGTTAAAGTTATAATTTGTAGGGTTTTCAACTTCAACTTGAATAATGTTTACACCATTTGAATCTTTAGTAATTTCAATATTCTTTACAAATTGATATGCAATATCATCATTTAGGACTGTATATTTTCCATTGCTTACTGAACATATTTCAAACTTCTTGCCGCCTTTTTCTATTATTGTTATATTGCCTTTATTATCAAGTGAAAGGAATAATTTTATTGCTTTATCTTTAAATACATTTACATATGTACCATTCTTATTTGATATACTACTTTCTGTTATATAATAGTCGTAAGTACCTGGTAACATATTTTTTTCAGTTATTTCTGTATCATCTGTTACCCCACCATTAAATATCTCATTATCAAATCTTTTAACAACAAATATAGAACCTGTTAAAGTATTATTCGCCGTATCTTTTTTGGTAAGATTCATTTTGTAATTTAAGGTATTTCCAACCTTTAAAACAGTTTTTGGAATAGCTCCATCTTGTGTCTTTAAAGAAACTAAGCTAATAATTGCTTTGCCTTCCTTGGTTGCATCTACATTAGTATTGTCCTTATATACATGGAAATGTTTATCAGCAGCTACTGTACTACCAAATTCTGTTCCGTTTTCATCAGAAACATATGTAATTGTTCCATCTCCAGTAATCTTTAAATATACAACTATTTTGTATCCTTCTAATAAATTATTATATATTTCACTTGCTGTTTCAATTTCTGTTATTTCAAATTTATAAATACCAGCACTCACATCTTCTTCTGAAACAAATGCTAAACCATCTTTATCTGTTACTACTGTTTTTGTATTACCACTTATTGAATTTGTTATATTAAATTTAACATTTGGTATATTATTCTCTGAACTTGCTACAACTTTATGTATTCCAAATTCCAATTTAAGTGGATTTTTAACCTCTACTCGTATTGTGTAAATACTATTTGATTCTTGTACATATGCTTTTACAAATCTGCCCATTGGTCCTGATGTTGCAACTAAAGTATCTGTATCTTTAGGGTCATCAATATTACCTTTTCTCCATTCATAATAACTTGTTGAGTCTTCAAATTTACTATTTGTTAAAGTTACTTTTCCATCACCATAAACTTTAACATAAAGTTTTAAGTATCCATCTTCTAATATATTGCAATATTTTGTTGCTGGAGAGCTGGTTTCTTTAATATAGTAAATATAATTTCCAGCTAGCATTCTGTTTTCAGTTACTTCTACTTTATCAGTAACAGCATCATCAAATATTTTATCATTTGAATTTGTTGAAACAACTTGTCTTCTTACTTTAAACTTAGAGTTAGCAAGTGATTTTCCAGTTGTATCTTGTTTTGCAATATCTAAATTATAAGTAACAGGGTTTACAACATTTATTACTAATGCCTTTTCTGTACTTGCTGTACCACGAGAATCTACACTAACTGATATACATGAATCATTATTTATTTTTTTGCCATTTCTTGTAGTTATATCACCTTCGTATAATTCATAATATTTTTCTGAACTAACAAAGTTACTGTTTGTAATAGTTAATCTACCATTTGCATCTAGGTGAACATATACTTTCATATATTTTCCTTTTAAAACATTAACATATTGTGCACCTGGTTTAGAATTATTATTTGTAGGTGTAGAATTTTCTGTAATATAGTATATGTAATTTCCAGCTTCAGCAGGATTAATTTCAACATCTCTTAAATAATCATTATTTAATAATGTTGATATTTTCCCTGTTGAATCTTGTTGGATTACTGTGAATTTACTTCCTTTTGTTGAAATTTTTTCAGCATTATATTTAAATATCTTAACTTTATATTTTGTTGGGTCTTTTACTTCAACTTTTAATACACTAACCCCATCGCCATTTTTATATACAGTAATATCTTTTACGTATTTATATGCTTCGTCTGACCTATCTAACAATGTATAATTTCCATTACCGTCAATTGAATATATTGCAAATTTATTACCAGAATCATCGTTAACAACAGTTAATGTACCATCAGCACTAAGTTTTGTATAAACTTTTATTGCCTTATTTTTAAATACATTTACATATACACCAAGTAAATTATTAACATCTGTTTCTGTTATATAATATGTATATGTGCCTGGAGTCATATTACTTTCTGTTATTTCGATATCATTTGGATCGTCGGAAACCATTTTGTTAAAAATCGTATTTCCATCTCTTTTAACTTCGAAATTAACTCTATTTATTGCTTTACTTTCAGAATCTAATTTAACAAGGTCAACTTTATATTCGATTGTATTTCCTACAGTTAAAATTGCTGTAGGAATATCACCATTTTGCTGTCCTAACTGTATTAAATTCTTTATTTTTTGTCCCTCGGCAGTTGAACCTATTGCAGTATTACCTTTATAAACGTAATATCTTTGCATTAATGGTTCTGAAATAAGTGGTGTACCATTTTCATCTGCAACAAATGTAATACCTCCTGCACTATTAAGTTTTATATATGCAATAATTTTATATCCATCTAATATATTATTATATATTTTGCTAGCAGATTCAATTTCTGTAATTTCATATTTATATACACCTGGTTCTATATATTTTTCCTCGATATTGCAAAATCCATCTTTGTCCGTAGTTAATATACTCGTTTTATTTGAAGCAGTGCTTGTTATGCTAAACTTAGCTCCCTCTAGGACATCACTATCGTCTGAATAGGCAACTTTCTTCTTAATTTTAAATTGTATTGTCATTGGGTTTTCAATTTTTACTGCTATTTTATTTATTCCAGACGATTTATCAATCTCAACTGAAATATATTTTTTAAAGAAAGATAATTGATTAATATCTGTTATTTCTGTTCCATTTGATGAACAAATTTTATATGGTTTATTTTTATCTTTAAAATTAACATCACCATCAGCAGAAATGCTAACATTAATTTCAACATAGTTATCCTCTAGTACATTAATAAATTTGGTACTTGCTACTTTATCCTCATATACCTTTATAGTATAATCGCCAGCTTTTATATTAGTTTCGTTTAATGATATTGTTCCATTAACTCCAGTATACTCTGTATGACTTCCACTTGCACTACTTATAATTGTAAATTTTGTGTGAGATATTGGCGTATTATCATCTCCAGCTACAACTTTATTAATTTCTACATTAAAGCTAGTTGAGTTCCCTATAACAATTTCTATACTTTGAATTCCATTTTCATCTGTAGTAATTGGTTTCAAAGTTACTCCAAAATCACTAAGTGGTACTTCTGTTTGTTGTCCATTTTCATTCTCCTTTAATACACAAGATTTTATTATACTTAGTTTTCCTGAATTTGAAAGTTGTGCTTTTAATTTTATTTTAGAGTTTCCTAAAATATTTACATATGGAGTATCTGTACTACCATTAGCTCCTTTTGTATATAGCTCTGAAATTGTATACTCTATAGTAGTATTTTCTTTTACTTTGTCTTCCATAAATTCCAAAGATGTTTTTCCATCTATATAATGCATTCCCGAAAGTGAACTTTCTACAGAAATTTGTGTTCCATTAAGTGGATTTCCAGCAGAATCTACTTTTAACAATTTGAACTTGTATTCTAATGGGTTAGTTATACTCACATCTATTGTTTTTGTTCTACCATCTTTACCAGAACTTATTTTAACATATTTTAAAATATTACTTAATTCACTGCCAGTTACCTGGTTATCATTGCTATCTATTACCATCTTTTGTATACAGTTTATATTGTCTTTATCATTTACTTTGAATATTAACTTTAATGTTTTATTTCCTAATACATTAACATGTCCTGGTGCTGTTTGATATTCATTTATGCTATATGTTATTATATCTCCTATTCCAATTTCTCTTTCCATATATTCTGTAGAGCTTGAACCAGCATAAATAACTTGTTTTTGTTTAGTTTTTTCATCTTCTATTGACAATTGCGCTCCAGATAATGGCTTTCCATCACTACCAACTTTGTTTAATCTTACCTTCATTTTCATTGGATCCTTAATTGTTACAATTAATTTCCACATATCATCTTTTTCAGTAGTTACTTCAATATACTTCTTTAATTCAGAGTTTTCGTCTCCATCTACATTATAGCTTAAAACAGATAATTTTGAATTTTCATATTTTGTCTTAACATATATCTTTTTATCTTTAAATATATTTATATATGGATCTGCAGCTGCTTCTTCTACAATTTCCCAAGTATCTATCTGGCCACTACTTTTTATAATTACTGGAATTCCACTGCCTGTTGTTTCATTTTGTAATTGACAGATTGGCTTAGTTGCATCTACAGCTCTGTTATATGCATTAATTACAGCTACAACTCCAGTTTTACCATTTGAATCCTTTTTATTTAACTCTATATAATATTCTGGAGGATTTATCAATTGTACAGTTATTTTTTGATTTTTAGAATCAGTTGTATCCAATCCAAATTTAACATAATTTTTAACAAAATCTAATTCATACGGTGGCGTTACACTACCATTTTTAACTATTTCATAATATGAATTTCCATTACTTTGGTCTAGCATAGTTGCATTAATAGGTTTTATAATACCACTAGGATCTGTTTTTATATGTAGTTTAATTGCCCATCTCCTATATATATTTTTAAATCCATTCTTTGTGTTACGCTCTGTAATTGTATAAACATATTCTGAGTTTCCTATAAGTTTTCTCTTGTTGTTTACATCTCCTCCTATATCTGAACAAGTACCAGACATATAGCCTGAATATACAGTTGAATTTGTTACTCCAGGTCCAGATAAACTAATATCAAGATTAACACCACTTATTATATTTCCATCATTATCTTTATCATAACCAATGTGATTATTTTCTATATCTTTCTTTTCTAAAGAAAATGCTGAATAATTTACTTCATTTGGTATTGTTACAATTATTGTTTTGTCTATTACATTAACAGAAAGACCCTTAATTGTGTTTGTTCCCTCTCCCCCTGTCATAACAGCTTCTACAGAAACATTATTTATTGTTAATGGTGCATTTGTAGCATTTATTTCTAGCTGTATCGTTGTATTTTTTAACATTGTAACTCCTTCTGGAACAGCTTGTTCATTAAAGTATATAGTATAATTTTTTCCAATCTCAATTCCGTTTGTAACAAATGCTGTACCAGATTTATCAGTTGTTATTTGCGTTTGACGAAGAAATGTAGCAGATGATGAATCTCTTCCAAATACATTAAATGTTACTCCTTCAATACCTTCTCCACCAGATGTTGTTTTTACTACTTGAACATTATATGCATCTATTGGGTTTACAATATAAATATATATAGTTCCATCTTTAATTTCTACTTTTATATATTTAAGTAAATATGCTTGGTCTGTACCATCTACTTTCAATGTAGTACTAATATTTTGTTCGCTATCCATTTCAACTTCAAGCTTTATTGTTCTACCTTTAAAAATATTTGAATAACCTGTAGATGTAGCTTCTTCCACAATTTCATACTCATATTTTTCAGCAATTTTTACATCATCAATGTTTATTGCTCTCTCTCTAAATGTCTCACTATTTACTAGTGTTTTTTCAGTTGGTTTTGTTTGTTTAACTAAAAATCTTGCAGAAATATCACCTGTAGTAGTTACATTTGACCAATCTATATTTCCCTTAGTATCTTTTGGCAAGTTATTTAAAGATTTCTTTATAAGCTTTAATGAGTATTTATATTCATTAGCCCATCTTATTGTAAATGAATTTCCACCATTTCCAGTTATAGATAATTTCGTACCATGAGTAGTTGGATTATACGCTAACCATCCATCTGAGCCATTTAATTTTACTGCAAGTATGCTTATATTAACTTTTTTATTTGAATCTACATATATTTTTACAATAGCACTTACAATCGTACAATTATACTTACTATCTGGCGTTTCTGTAATTTTATATAAATAACTTGTATTAATATTAGCCTCATCTATTTTATTAATTAATGAATCAGCTGTTTCTGTTGTTACAAATCCTTGTAAATTCTCACCATAATTATTTAATAGTCTAATTGCAGAAGATATCTCTTTCACATCTGAATTTGATACAGCTTTTCTTACACCAAATGTAATTCCACCTAATTTTTTACTAAAACTTCCATATGCATGCTTATTAAGTGAAACGGAAAATGGAACTGTATCTTCTTCATTTGGTATATTTATTACAACTTTATGCTCATTCCCATCATTTACAACTTCCACTACAGAGCTTTTACCAGTCTTCTTTAAATATTTCTCTATTATGGCCGCATCTTCATTATGCCAATTTATCTCTCCAACTTCAATATTACCATTTGATAATACATTTACAGAAATACCTAAATATCCCATACCCGACGCTGGGTCACTTGTAAATATTTTTTTATATCCTGTAGGTGCAGAATTTTCAGTTACTGTAAATTTGTAGGTTTCTCCTGGAAGTGTATTATTTGTAGTAATTTTTTGTCCATTTGGATTACCACTTATACTTTCAGTTCCATGATTTTCATCTCTTACAAATCTTGTTATTGTAAAATTACTTCCATCTACTTTATTACCATCTACATCAACTTTATTAACAACAAAAGAGAAGTTTGTTGTTTTAGTATTTGGTATTGTTATAGTAACTGTTGCTGTATCAGTTCCAGTTTTAGATACAGTTGCCTTTTTAGCAATTTCTTCTTGTTCAGAATTTGCAGTTTTACCAGATATAAGTTGATGTGATATTGTTGGTGTGCCCAATTTATATGTACCAAGAGAATTTCCTGTTTTATTAATTTTTAAAATCCATTCATAATTTGTAATCTTCAAATATTCATTATTATAATTATTATCATAATATTCTTGTATAGCGTATTGGTCAGTAGTATTATTTTCTAGTTTAAATGACTTATCAATTGTAGCTATACCACCACTTCCATTTGAAGTAATTGGTCCAGATGAAGTTAAATCTGTTCTTGTTCCATCTGAATTAATTTTGTATACTTTAAACTTTCTATCCAAAATAGCAGAATTATTTGTTGAATTTATCTTTTTAATTTGTAATTTATAATTTTTAGGTGGTATTGTAGGATTTTCAACTTTAATAGTTATTACAAATTCATTAGAATTCGAACTATTTTTTTCAATACTTATTACAACATCAGTTGTTGTTTTTCCATCAGATAATAAAACTTTAGATACTGTTAATGTTGTAGTTCCATTTTCATTTATTGTTGTATATCCAGGAGGAGTTTTACCATTTTCCCAAGCTGTTATTTGTTTAGGAATATATGCATCTCCCTTAGTATTTGTTCCTTTTTTAATCTTCAAATTTATTGGATTCTTCAATTTTAATATACTTGTATCTGAAGGAGTATTTTCAGTAATTATAATGCTATCTTCATCATTTAAATTATTTTTTGTAATCGCTGTAGAAAGTGTTCTAGTATATCCTGATGATGTTGATGGTATGTTGTTAGAATTCATTGGTGTATTACCTGTAACATTAAACGTAATACCTGCTGTAGGTTTTTTATTTACAGTTTTATATATTCGTAAAGAATACAAACCGTTAATTTCAATATTTTCTACACTCAATGTTATTAATCCATATGAATTTACTGATACATTAACTTTAACATAAAGACCATTACTTAAAACTACATTATTTATAGTCGTACTAGAGTTTATTGCACATTCAGTTCCTGTAGTATTATTGCCATTTACATATACAGCAATTTTTTCAAGTTTATATGTATTTGAATTTTTAAATGCTTTAATTTTTATGGCATCTCTTAATTTTGAATACCCAGATGGTGCAGTTGTTTCTGTTAAAGTATATTCATCAGTAACATTTATATTTTCTTTTGTTATAGATTGAGTATATATTGTAGTATAACCCATATTTGAACCAATAGAAGATACAATTCCACTATTGCCAAACAAATTAGTTGTAGTGTCTGTTCCCTTTGTTAACTTAAATTGTGCACCTTTCATAGCATTTCCATATTGGTCAACCTTCTTAGCTCTTAATTGATATTGTCCAACTCTATAATCTTTCCAACATATTCCAATTGAACTATCAGAAACTGTTATTTTTGCTGCATATTCAGTAACATTATTAGAAACTTGTTTGTTATCTTCACTAATTGTTATTATACCATTACTTGTAGAAACCTCGCTCCCAGTAGCTGTTACAACTGCTACTCTACTAATTTTATAATTAAATCCGTCTCTCTTTTTATAAACTCTAAGTTTTAAATTCAATTTGGATTTTTCGTACCCAGTAGGTGCTGATGTTTCTGAAAATGTGTACTCATCATATTTCAAAACATCATCAATCTTTACTTTATTAGTATCTCCAAAATAAATATCTGTCTTTTTATTAGCTTCAATAACAACATTACTTTTACCACTTGAATAACCATTTACAGCTGAAGTAGATTGATTTTTGTATTGTTTTACATTAAAACCTACACCACTCATTATCTTTGATAAATCATTTGAATTATCTTCCATTGACCTTTTTAAAATATCCAAAGAATATGTTCCGTCAATAATTGGAGAGTCTGCATGAACAAATGTAATAGTATCTGCATTATAATAAACTCTAAAAGTTGCAGAATCTTTCGTCGTTTGTCCATTATATGTTCCATCTGTAGTTGTTATTAAAGTTCCATCTGTATTGTATATTTTTACATTTTTGATCTTTATTTGTTTATTTCCATCAGTACCAACTATATTTCTTTCAACAAATACTATATATGTATTTGGATCTTTAGAAAAGTTTGGTGGTGTATTTGTTTCTTTTATAACGAAATAATCAAATAATAAAGATGGGCTTTTATTTATTTTTTCTCCATTTGTTGCAGAAACTGCTTTTCCAGCTGTTTTTATATCAATTGTATAATCCTTTTTATTATTCTTATAGTAATTTTCTAAATATGAATCTATTTTTACATTATTGCTTTTAGCTTTTTCAATAATATCTCCTGTTTTATTTGCATATAAGTTAACCGAATATTGAACTCCACTTAAATAATCTGAGTCATTATTATTTTTATAATTTTCTGTAGATTTTTTTCCTATATTTAAATCATAATTACCTGGCACAGGACTATTTTTTTCATAAACTATTATTTCTGTTCCTGCACTATTTAGTCCAACATATATATTATAGTCTCCTTCAGACTGTGCTGAACTACCTTTTCCTATTGCATTTTCAAAGTTAGTAATTTTTTCTTTAACATAACCACTTTGAGTGTATCTATATGCATATACATTAATATGGTCAATAATAACTTTATTTCCACTTTCTGCCTTTACAGCTTCAATAAGAATATAGTTATTTTCATTTTCACTAAAGAACTTCGATTTATTATAATATTGAGGCGATTTAGTCTCTCTTATCAAATATTTATCAATTTTTCCAGCCTCATTTTTATACATTAGTACATTTCCGTTTCCATCATTGTAATCATTTTTAATAAACTTAACAATGCTATCTGATGCTGGATTTGTAATATGGTTACATTGTGAATCACTTCTGCTTGGATCAATTTTTGTTTCTGCATTATTTTTATATTGTTTTACCTGGAACTCAGCTCCACCCAATGTAGTATTACCACTAAATGAATCATTTGTTGATTTTTTTACTAATTTAATATTGTATGAATTAATTGGTGGATTAGTTTCCGTAATAAAAATACATGCATTTTCGGAACCAGATTTGTACGCAACTTTTATATTCCAGCCTTCATGAATTAGATATGTCATACCATCAATTTCTTTACTTTTTAAATATATTCCATCTGCTGATAATTCTTCTCCAGTTGCTGTATTAAGAAATGCTACATAATCTATACAATAATAACCATTATTTATCTTCTTCTTAACTTTTAAATATATAGTATTATTATTTTTTTCATATCCTGTTGGTGCTTTACTTTCATTTATAGCATATATATCTACCAATCCAACGCTAAACTTGTCCATTTTTATCCAATTCTGATATACCTCTTTCCAAGTATTCGTTGTTGTTATTTCTTCATCATTAGACGTAAAAGCTTTAAGATATGTTTCTAGTTCCCCTGGACTATCAAAATCGTTAATATTTAAATATTGTTTTATTGCATATGTTGCATTAGATACAGCTTCACTTGTATCATTTGATGCTTCATTCCAGTTAGAACTTTCGCTTTTCTTTATAATTTGCAAATTGTAGGAACCATCATCAATTTTTTCATTTTTGTATGTAACTATAATTTCGTTATTACTATTCATATAAACACCCAATACATAGTTACTACTAATATATTGTTTACTGTACTTTGCCTGAGGCTCTAAAGTAAATTGTACTGCTTTTTGTGTACTTGGATTTAATGTAGCACTTGCATTACCCGCTCTAACCACAACGTCTTTTATAACATATTTGTTATCAGAAGATATTTCTTTCCTTACCTCTAATGATAAGACTCCACTATTTTTTAAATATCCATTTGGTGCTGATTCCTCAGATACTTTATAATAATCAGTCTTTAAATTATTTATTTGAATTTTCTCACTTCCATTAAATTTTATAGCTGTTGGTCCATTTTGCGTTCTTACCTCTGCCTTTGTATATGCCTTACCATCTGGATTTATATTATTTTCTAAATTCAAATACTGATATACATTGAAATTTGCACCAGATATTGCATTGTTATATTTATCTAATGGCTCAGAATCATCAGTTGATTTCTTAACAATTTTTAATTGATAATCACCTTTTTGAGGAGCATCAATAGTTACTGATTCGTCAAGAGGTACATTGGTTCTAACAAATGATATTAATGGTTGTGTATTACTAATTCCTTTAGAATATGTGTTCCAAAAAAAAGCCTCACTACAATAATCATAACTTATATTTATTCCAGCTGTTAGTTCTTTAGTTTTATCTGCGTTTACAACTTGAACATATACATCTCCCTTATAATTATCATATTCATTTATTGGACTTGAACATCCTGCATCTTTATATATTTTAGTTTTAGCAAGTGCACTCCCTATTTTTCCAGTTGAATTTATTCTATAATATCCGCCATTTGTTTTAATTTTAAATGGTCCAATTACTCCATTTTTAACATATTTTGCTGAACTTTTATCAATACTTACATCATTAGCTGTATGTGGCTTATAATTACTATTATCTGTCATTTCTGAATAATAAGCAGCATATATATTTTTTAAATTTGCATGCTTTTTAATCTCGTTTGATGAAAATGCATTTTCCTCATTATTTACTGCCAACCAAATTAGATTCTGATTAATAACATACATTTCATTTGCATTAGCATCTTCTGTATAACCATATTTTTTTAATATTTGATCCTTAATTCCTTTATTAACAGTACCATTTCCTGGTGTTTCTATATACATATGATCAAGTAACCAATACAGTTGTCCTGGATTTTTAGCTTTGGATGATATAACTGCTTCCAAATTATCATATGATACTGCTTGCCAAGAACTACCGTGTGGAATTGTTTTATGGAGATCTCCGCAGAAAACATTAGATACATTACTCATTGATAATTTATGCACACCTGCATCTTCTGTTCCACCTGAATAACCGTTAATGTTACTTATACTAATTGTTTTCATTGTCTTTACTAGATTAATCCTTTTAAAAAGGCCAAATGAAGTATTCTTTACTTTAATATTATATATTCCAAATATTATAAAAGCAATTATGATTGTCAGTATTGAAATAATCGATATTTTCTTTAATTTTATTTTCATTCTGCTTCTCCTTTCACAATCTCAACATTAATATTTATTTTAAGGATTTATCAATATAAGTCAAATTACTTTTTTTTGTATTTATATAACTAATTGTTAGGGATTTTGATGTTTGATATATTTATTACGGTTTCATTACATTTTTGTGCAATTTTTGTTACAAAATGCACGAATTTGTTTTTTATTATAATTCCGTAGCAATTATCGACTTTTTATTATAAAAATTTTCTTCTTAATTGCAGAATTAGATTAAAAAATTGCAAAAAAAACACAAAAGACATTCATTGAATGACTTTTGTGTTTTTGTTTTTTACTTTAATGTTACTAGTTATTTTCCAATACTTTTTTCTTTACTACAATTGCTCCTGCTGTTACGATTGCTAGTGCTCCCACAGCTATGCTTATATACATTACTATATCTTCTCCTGTTTTTACAGTTAGCATTACTGGTGCGTCATCAATATCATCTTCTCCTGGTACATTGTTTCCTGGTGTTGAATCTATATCTGGTGCTCCATAATCATTATGATCTTTATTTATTTCTGCTGTATTTATCAATACTCCCATGTTGTCCTTACTATTTACCCATGTTAATAGTATTTCTACTTCTGCACTTTCTCCTGGTTGTAATGTTGTTCCTGCTAGCTTATCTGTTACTATTTGTCCATCTTCTACTCTCCAATCTGGATTATCTTCTGCTACAAATTTTAGTCCTTGTGGTATATCATCTCTTATTTCTGTTGCTTCTCCTGCTATTTCTCCTTGGTTTGTTATACGTATTGAATAATTAAACTTAACTATTACATCATTTATTTTGCTCTTTCTTAAATCAACCTTTACTACTTCTTCTGGATCATCTTCTGCTTTGTGTCCTGTTTCTGTTATTACTGTTTTTCCATTTTCTGTTACAATTGCTTGTGTTACCCATTTGCGTAGTGCTAAATCAAAATATTTTACTCTTACTTTTTCTATATCTTGGTCATCTTCACCATCAATCCACTCGTTTGGTGTTGAATCTCTATCTTTAACACTATTTCCTTCATCATCTGTTTCTTTTGTTATTTGTGCATAATTTGTTAATATTCTGTTAGATTTAGTTGGCTCTGTAACTTTAAATTGAACTTTTACATCTTTATAGTCTAATTCTTTCATTGTTTCAGAATTATAGCCTTGTAATAAGTATTCACCTGCTGTTTTTTCGTTATCTTTTGATAAATAATCTGTTACAATATATTTTGCTTTAGAAATATCTGTTACTTCATTATCATTTTCATCAACTAATTTCCATCTATACTTATCATTTATACTTCCATCACCATTAGTGTATTCTACAAATTGTAAGCCTTCTGGTATATCATCTTTAATTATACTTGCATATGCATCTTGTGGACCTTCATTGTAAACTCTTATTGTATATGTTACAGTATCTGTTGTATGAACTAATACTGGGTCTTTTGGATGTGTATATGTTGCAGTTGTACTTTCTCCACTTGCTAATTTTGTTAAATCAACTTGTGGAATTCTAGATGTTACCTCTTGCTCTTCACCTGTAGCTCCATCTTTTACACCTGTTATAAATTTACGTAAAGCTAAATCATATATGTTAGATTTATTACCTACTTGAATTAAAGATGTAATATCTTCAATATTATAATTATCTTTTTTAACAATTGCTTCTATTGGCTCAGTTATTAAACTATAACCTGTTGGGGCTTCTGTTTCTACAATATAGTATGTTGTTTGAACAATTTCCCAATTATATCTATATACAGTTGCTTTTGTATCTGGATCTTCTACTACATATTCTGCTTTATTTAACGCATCTTCTCCAAATTCTAATCCAGTAAATACTGCAATACCTTTTTCGTTTGATATTACTTCAACGTCTTTACCTGTTGTATCTTTTAAGAATTTTTGATTTAATGCATCTTCTTTACTTGTTGCAATTTTAAAGTGCGCTCCTTTTAAAGCTTTACCTGTTTTTACATCATATTTGTATAATCCAACTCCACCTGTATGTACTTCTGGTTTTTCAGATTTAATAGTATCTCCATTTCCGTATGTTAATGTTGCTTGGTTTGGAATAGATTGATTTAATGCTATTATATTTCCATCATCATCTAATGCAAATTTTGTATTAAATCTTACTTCTATTGTTTTACCAATATTTTGTTTTACTGTATCTGATATTTTTCTATTATCTTTAATAAATGTTATTGTTAATAGTCTAGTTTCCTTGTTATAATTTACATCATAATCAGTTCCTTCAACTAAGTTTGCAACTGTATTTTCTCCATCTATAATTTTTACAGATGCAATACCTTCATATGTTAATTTTTCATCTATAGTATCTAAAATTTCATAAACTTTATATTCATCTACTCCTTGTGGTAAAGATGTATTTATTACCCAATCATGTAATACTTTTTTAGCATCTTCTTCGCTTTCGTAGGTTTCTCCAGTTATTTCATTATAATATCCAGAGCTTTGATTTTTTACATCTTTTACACCTTTATGAATTATTGGTTTTACTCCATTTTCTGCTTCTACTAATATTTCGTTTTCTTTAACTTCAACTACTTTTGCATTTGCTATAGTTGTAGACTTATTAGGAGTTAAAATATAATTCTTACCATCTTTACTTAGTCTTGAAACAGCTGTAAATTCTATTTTTCCACTTAATCCTATGTATCCATCTGGAACAGTTGATTCTTCTATTGTAACCTTATATGTTACTCCTGCTTTATTAATATTAATTTCATTAAATGTTAATGTACCATCATTATTTACAAAATATTCTTTAGTTCCATCAATTAAATTGCCTTTGCTATCTGCTACAGATTTATTTGTTTCAGTATTTAATATATTAACTTTAAATCCTGCTCCTGATAATTTTTCAGTAGTTCCTTTTTTGTATTTTACTAAGTTAAAATTAAAGTTACCTTTTTTTACTGGGTTTTCAACTTCTAATAAAATAGTATTAGTTTTTTTATCAAGACTTAATATCAACTTTATTGTATCACCATTAACAGTCTTTTTGTAAATAAAGTTACCTGAGCTATCTTTTTCAGTTACCTTATTTCCATTTATACTTAATTCTACACTTGCAACTTGGTAATCTTCATTTTTATTTACTGTAATTTGTATTTCTTCATCAAATCCAATATACATATCATCGTTGTCTGTTCCAACATCGGCTTCTATTAATTTGTAATTATCTGGAATATCTATGTAATCTATATTAGCACCATCTTTATATCGTATATCTACAGGTGTTGTTCCAGTTGTAATTTCTTCATAATTTTCTCTTGACAATGGACCTGTTGGATGTCCATCTACTACTCTTGAAAATGTTACAGAACCAATATTTCCACCAATTAAATGGAATTTTGCACCTGCAACTGGAGTTGTTGTTCCCATTTTATATTTAATTAATTTAATATGATATTTTCCATTTTTTTCTGGATTTTCTATTGTAATATTTACTACATTATTATTTCTTCCACTAATTTCGGCTGTTGCTTCTGCAGTATTTCCATTTTCAAGTTTTATAGTTTTTTTAGCTTTTCCTTCAGAATCAATTGAACCACCTTCAATTTCAACTTTTCCTACACTATATACAATTTGTCCATTTTCAACATCAGAAGTTTTTGTAACTCTTACTTTTACAGATTCATCACTAGCCATTTTATAATATCTTCCATCTACATTAACCTCAGTTATATTATAAACATCTACTATATCTTTATTAGTTGAATTAATTTCAATATTTGATGCTATTACAACTTCACCTAATGTATTTGTTGCATTTGTTTCTGTCCCATTTACATTAAATGTTGCACCTTTTATTTTTTTGTTATTTTGATCTACTTTAATTATGCTTACATTATAACTGCCAGGATTTACTAGAGTATTAATAAATACATTATTTTCTTCATCTGCAATATAATCTGTTCCTTCCTGCATCTTAAACCATAAGTCAGATGTATCCTTTGTTCTATAATATGCTTGACCTTCTCTTATTTCATACTGAATTTCATTTCCTGCAGAATCGTATTTATCTAAGTTATCAAATGTAACTGTTGCATCTCCTATTATTTCTTTTTTATCCAATACTGTGTCATCATCTTTTTTATGTAATTCCATTACTACCTTATATAAATTAGCATTTGTTACATTTCTCCACTCTTTTTCTTTTGATATACTAACATATTCTTTTCCTTCATTTGGTATTGTAATTATTACTGTATTTCCTTGTATTGTTGCTGTTACAACAACTTTTTTATTGTTTTCTAGTGTTACTTCTTTTTTAGCAACTCCATCTTCAATTGTTCCATTTTCAAAAGATATATTATTTAATTTGTATGTAATTACATTGTTTTCTGTTGTACTTGTTTTTGTTACATTTAATTTTAAAGTTTGACCTTTTGCAATTTTATAATAATCATCATTATTTACATTTACCTCAGTTATTTCATATGAGTCTGTAATTCCTACATTATCTTTATTAATTTCAACACCATTTGTTCCAGTAATAGTTGTTAATCCATTTCCATCTGTTGCACTCGTTGCATTACCATTTACTGTAAATGTTACACCAGATAAAGGATTATTGGTCTTTTTATCAACTTTTTTAATTTTTACGTCATATTTTCCAGATGTACTTACAGTATTTATAAACACACCTTCACTTTCACTTGCGACATAATCTTTACCAGCTTGAATTTCTTTCCAATCATTTGATGCATCTGATGTTCTATAATATGCTTTGCCTTCGGTTATTACATATTCAATTTTATTTCCATTTCCATCGTATTTATCTAAGTTTTCAAATGTTGCTGTTGCATTTCCTATTACTTCTTTTGTATCCAATACAGTGCTGTCATTCTTCTTATGTAATTCCATTACTACTTTATAAAAATTAACATTTGTTGTATTTTTCCACTCTTTTGATTTTGATATTTTAATTTTTTCCTTATTTGGAACTTTAACATTTATTATTGCATCTGTACTTTCTGTTGTTACACATTCATTTACATTATTGCTCATATCTGTTAATGCTTTTTTCTGTTTATCTGATGTTACAGCAAATGCCTCTTGTTTAGTTGCTGTATATGTCGATGCCTTTTCTGTATATGCAATTGGCACGACTACATCATAATCTATTTTTGTATATGTATCTGGTGCCATAGTTTCAGTTACTACGAAATAATATGTTTTTCCTATATCAGATGCTTGAATAGCAATTTCATCTAATGCTGTTGTTTCTCCAGTTGTTGCTTGTAAATCTGTTGTTTTTATTGCTTCTCCTTCTGTATTTTTTACTGTTACTGGATTAGAAAATTCAACTTTTCCATTATTTTCATTCATAGTTCCATATATATTAATGTCAAATCTCGTTTTTTCACTTGGTATTACTTTTCCAAATACGTCTTGTTTTGTTATTTTAAATCCATATGTTCCTGGTTTATGTATATTTGTTATGGTTGTTATATTATCTGCAACCTTAGTTTTTGAAATATATCCATCAGTTTTGGTTAGCTCTACTACTTTATATGTAGCAGTAACACCATTTATTTTTTCAGGTAAATTTTCCCATGTATATGTCCAATTATTTGCTGTATTTAATGTAACAGGATTTGTTACTTCTGTTTCTTCATATTTTACAAAGCTACCATCTTTTTTTACCTGCAATTCCATTTGTACAGAACCAGGTCTTATTTTATCAGCATTGTCGCTATCATCCCATTCCTTTTTAATTGTAATAGGAATTGTACCTTGTTTATTTACAATTTTGAATGTTAATTTATTACCATTCCATGTTGCTTTTGCTTTTTCCTTAGATCCATCAGTCATTGTAACTTCAAACTCACCTGTATATTCATTATCAGCATTTAATGTTAATACAGCATCTCCACTTGTACCATTTAAATAAACTTTAATATTATCAATTCCATTTATTTTATTAGAATTGTTTTCATCATATGAATAATATAATCTAGCATATACTTCATCTTGCATTGGTATATAATCTGTATTATCTGTTGATTCTTTAAACTTCATTTCATAATATTTGTTTGTATCTGCTGTTCCTGTTAATTGATTTGGAACAGTTACAGTTGCAAGTAATGCTTTACCTTGTGAATCAGTTATCGCATTAGCATTATAGTCTGAACTTTCGTCATTTCCTTTTTGAACTTCTTGTGGAACAAATTTTATTCCTTGTAATGCATTTCCACTATCATCAACTTTTTCTACTCCTATGTTAAATTGATTTACAACAACAGTTTCAAAGTCATCATCATCTTGAATACCTTTATAATACTCAATATAAGAATCATTTACACCTGTGCTATCATTACAATCTTTTTCATAATATGTTTTTAAATTAACAGTTTGATTTTGTTTATTAAATTCATTTCCTATATTAATTGTTCCTGGTACTGAATCTCTGTCTTGTACAGTATCTTCTTTTGATTCAACAACACCATCTGTTGTTGAAACCTTTGCTTTAGTAATTTCTGATATATTAGTTAAATAATTGTTTACTGATGTACTTGCATCATCTGTAACAGTATTATCTACTTTACATATAATTTTTACTTCTTGATAACAATATGTCGCTCTTGATACAACACTACCGTTATTTTGATTAAGCTCTGTTGTATAATATGAAATTAAATCATAACCAGCACCTAATCTTGCAATAACATTAGCTAATGAACTTTGTGGATAAATTAAATCATGTTCATTTTCTATATAATTTAATACAACTTTGTTACTTGCTGCATCATATGTCGCCTTAAATTTACCTATTTTAAAATTATTATCTGTTTGTTCGGCTTCATTATTTGATAGCTCTTGCCATGTACCATCTTGGTTTACAATTGCATAAAATTTTAAACCGTTTGGTAAATAATCTGTTATTTGACTTGCATATCCTGCGTAATCTCCATAATCACCTTCATTATATACTCGTAATGTATATTCAACGTAGTCTCCTGTATTTACGGGTACTGCTTCTTTTCTATGATAATAATCTGCTGTTCCATTAATTAATAAATAATACATTGATATATTATTTAATTCTGGCAATCTATCCTCATCAACTTCTCTTTCTTCTGTTGTCCCATCATCATTCATGAAATTTTTAGTAACTTTTTTTGTAACATCCTTCATAGTATCTTTACTATTACCTACTTTAGTAATGCTCTTTCTTAATGAAAGATCAAAAATTCTTGCTTGTACTTCTACTACTTCAAAGTCATCATCATCTTCATAATTGTATTCAGATTTCTCTGACTTTTCTGTATCTTTATTTTTAAACTTAGCTTCATAATTTTCAGAATATTTGTTAATTAAACTTTCTACACTAGTACTATCAATGTTTTTTGGTGTAGAATCTCTATCTGTTGAAGTTTTTATGGGTGTTGCAGCTGTTATTTCTGCAACATTATAGTACTTTTTATTTGGAGTTGCATCACTATTAACTTTACAATATATAACAACACTTTCACTATATAAACCATTTTCTGTATCCTCTGTGTAATGTAGTAATTTATCATCGTCTCCAGTTAAAATTGTTGTTTTTACTGTCTTAGTTCCATCAGAATTTGTTGTTACTGTCCATTGCACAGTTTTACTATTTTTTAATTTGTATTCTACAGTTCCATTAGTAACTACTTGTCTGTCATTATTAACGACCTCTAAACCTGCTGGAATATAGTCTGTTATTTGAATGTTTTTTGCATCTATATCCCCTTCATTGTATACTGCAATCTCATATCCAACTAATCCTTGTTGAACTACACGTACTGGCGTTTTGTCAAGGTTATATGAGGCTGTTGTTTTTGATTTATTAAATTCACTTAAGTCTATGTTATTTAATCTATCAAATGTTTTTGTTTGATTTGAATTAGCATAATCTAGTGATGATTCAAATAAATCGCTTGCATCTACCTTTTTATCTCCATTTACATCAAACATGCTGAAAATATTTGATACATCTATTTCAACATTTTCAAGATCTTCTGGTGCTAAAATCGGTATACTAAATTTATTTCTTAATGCATATACAAATACCTGAAATTTATTTTTTACATTTTCATTATTTGCAACACCAGCATAATTCTTTTGTTCATCAGTACAGCTTTCACTTCCCCATCTAATTATGTCTGCAAATGCCTTGTCTGTACTACCTTTATTTTCAGATTCTGATTTGTATACGAAATCAAATCTTCCATTTGGTAGAAGTTCTTCATACAACTCGTCAAGTTTATGTGAACTATTTTGTGCAGCATATGCTAATATAACAGAACTATTTCCCTTCTGATTGTCTTCATCTAAATTTTTATAAGCTTGATGTTCCGGATCATACATTGCTTTTGAATTAGCATAATTATATTCCACTACTGTTATCTTCTTTGTTAATGCAAGGTCAAATTCTTTTTTTACATTTTCTACTTTTAATGTAATAGATGTCGTTCCATTATTTCCATTATTTGTTGTACTTGATTCTAATGAAACTTTAGCTGTTTTTCCATTTACCAACTTTACTGTTTCCTCAGTTTTTCCAGATTCAAATTTTGCATAATTTATACAATAATATTTGTTATTTCCAGAACCAGCTGTACCAGCAATTAATCTAACCTTTATTGGATCTTTTATTGGCACATAATCATTATCTTCTTGTACCTCTGTTATTGTATAATTGAATTCTTGGCCTGGTTTTATTGAATTATTAGTTAAATCTGCCGCTACAATTTCTAATTCACCATTTGTTCCTGTAGCTTTTGCACTTAATGTTTTAGAGCCACTTACATTGAATTTTATTCCAGATATAGCTTTATCATTTTGATCAACCTTTTTTATTTTAAGTGCAAATGTTCCGTTTGCATTATTTATGGTTTCTGAATCTGTAAAAATTTGTTCTTGTCTTGTTGTGCTTATTAATATCATATTTTGATCTCTTGTATGTGTATATGCTGTTGCTGTTGCAATTACTTGAGGTTGTTTTACAATTATTTGATATGTATTTGTTCCAGCACCATCATCAGGAACTGTTATAATTAATTGATTAGATTCTATATTTGCATTGTGACTTATTACAGTTCCATTTTTATATACTGTTATATTATAATTGACAGGATTTTTCTTTTCTTTAATGTTGAATGTCCATTTAACATTTCCATTTACTTTCTCAGCCTCTCCAACACGCTCTAGCGAAATGCTATCACTTCCTGCAGTATTTGGCCATTCTTTATCAGCCAATGCAGTTATTGCATTATATACTTTCTTTAGTGAACCACTTAAATAAGTATTTGGATTGACATAATGACCATTTGTATATGTCCATGTTATAACCTGATATAACTTAAATTTATTACTTTGATTTCCATATACAGCTTGTACATCTGCCATAGATATTTCACGTCCAGATGATTGTAAAATACTTAAAATCTCTTCATATGTATACAAGTTTTCATTCGTCTGTTCCCATATATGATTTTTTATCCAATTAATCTTTTTAAAATCTGGTTCACTTTTAAATACGTCCTTATTATAACTCCAACCCCTATTAACATATTCATAGGCATGAAAATGGCTTAATGGTCCACCTTCTTGGGCACAAAATAAATTTGCATTATCGTAGCCATTTATTCTATAATGCCACATATTATCATAAAATGAACCTAAGCTGATTGTTGTTGCTTCTGATTTATTTGCATTGATAAAAAAACTTATAAAAAACAATAAAATTACTAACATTATTTTTTTAATTGTTTTTATATTGTTTTTTTGCTTTTTTAATTTATTAGACTCCAACATTTTCCTTTCTCCTCTCATTTGTTTTATTATATTTCATTTTATTTATATTTTTAATTTTGTCAAACGACTAATCTATGTATTATTTTAGTAATATATTAGGGAAATATTGAAATTTAAAATTATTTCTTTTTTATTACAATTTCATTACTTTTTTGCTAAAAATCGCACTCTCCTAGGGATTGCACTATTTTTCGACAAAGGATAAAAAATAAACTCAAATACTAAACTTATTGTCTAGTAATTTGAGTTTATTAAAAATATATTAATCGGCTTCTTATTATTCCCAATCAATTAAAACTTTTCTTTTTATTTCGAATATTCCAATAGATAATATTGTTATTATTCCTAGTCCTAATGAAATAGTTATAATCATTGTATTACCTGTTTTTACAGTTAGCATTACTGGTGCATCATCAATATCATCTTCTCCTGGTACATTGTTTCCTGGTGTTGAATCTATATCTGGTGCTCCATAATCATTATGATCTTTATTTATTTCTGCTGTATTTATCAATACTCCCATGTTGTCCTTACTATTTACCCATGTTAATAGTATTTCTACTTCTGCACTTTCTCCTGGTTGTAATGTTGTTCCTGCTAGCTTATCTGTTACTATTTGTCCATCTTCTACTCTCCAATCTGGATTATCTTCTGCTACAAATTTTAGTCCTTGTGGTATATCATCTCTTATTTCTGTTGCTTCTCCTGCTATTTCTCCTTGGTTTGTTATACGTATTGAATAATTAAACTTAACTGTTACATCATTTATTTTGCTCTTTCTTAAGTCAACTTTTACTACTTCTTCTGGGTCATCTTCTGCTTTGTGTCCTGTTTCTGTTATTACTGTTTTTCCATTTTCGCTTACAATCGCTTGTTTTACCCATTTGCGTAGTGCTAAATCAAAATACTTATTCATAAGTTTTATTTTTATTGTATTATCATTTATATACCAACTTACGAAACCATCTTTTGATGTTTCACCTTTTTTTATCGTCTCACCATCTATTTCAATATACGATGCCTCTTCGTCTAATACAAAACCACTTTCTGTTTCTTTTCCAATTGCTTTAATAATTATTTTTTTATTATATTTTCCATATCCTTCTGGAGCCTCTGTTTCTACTATTTCATAAGAATCTTCTTGTTTATCTTGTGAAATTACCTTTTTAGTTGCAATATCTAAAATTCCATCTTTTGTTGTTTTTTCTTCATTATTTACTGTAAACTTTGCTGCTTTTTCTTTAATTGTTTCATTTCTGCTATTTATTTTTTCAAGTTGTATATTATAGTTTCCAACAATAGGCTCATCTTTAATTGCCAACACTATTGTTTGAACTCCATCTATAGTTTCCACTACTGGATTTTCTATATAATTATATAATTTACTATCTCTTTTATATCCTGAAAATTCACCTTTCTCTGAATCAACAAGGAATAATAATTCACTATCTGGACTTGATTCAAGTACACTTAATTTTCCATCTTTATCTATGTGAGGTGTAATTTTAGCAAAAACTCTACCTTTTCCATTTTCATCTGTTGTTACTAAATTATTTTTATAACCGTCTGGTGCTGAAATTTCAGATACCCATATAGGTTCTAAGTCTTGCTCTGTTTTTAGTACTTCGTATTGACCTATATAATTTCCCCCTAATGTAAATTTAAACGAATATCTTTCTACATCTTCAAAATTAGGGCAATCTTTTGTTATATATCCACGAATATCAAATTCTTTATCTGTAATTTCTTTGTTTGTATCTGCATCCTTTTTTACAATTTTAATATTATATTTTACGGTATCAGGGTTATCGTATTTTACTAATACAATAGTTGGTATATTATCTATAGTAGTAACTTCCATTTGTATATCATCTGTGTTAATTGGATCAATTAATTTTATATTTCCATTTGAATCTATATGTGACTTAATTTCGATTAACTCATCCGAATCATCTAGTTTATATCCATCTGGTGCCTGTGTTTCTTTTATATATATTGGCTCTAAGTCCGTATTTAATTTATCTGTACTATATGATAATGTATTTGAATATCCCGATTCATCTGTAACAAGTTCACCTTTTAATGTTGTTTTATCCCCAGTATACACATTAAATTTTGCATTTGATAAATAATCATTTGTTGTTTTGCTTCTTTTACATATTTTTAAATTATAGTCTATATCTGAAGGATCGCTAACTGATATTGCCAATTTAATTGAACCATCTTTATCTTTAGGGTGTTCAATCCATACATAATTATAATAGTAATTAGTTACATTTTCATCTCCTCTATATATTGCTCTTTGAAAATTTAATGTTCCATTATTTACAGAAACTGTCAATTTTATTTTTAATCCTTCAAGTACATTAATGTATCCTTCCGGTGCACTTTCTTCTGTTATAATAAACACCTTAGATTCCTTAAATTTTTCTGTTTTTAAATTTCCCCAATCTGCTCCATTTTCTTTTTCTACGTATGTTTTAGTACCATCTTCAGATTTTATAGAAAATTTAGCACCAGGTACTATTTTTTGTGTTTCATAGTCTTTTTTTACAACATCAAGATAATATTCTGCACTTTTTATTAAATTAGCAGGAATATTTTTACTTGCAACACTTTTATCTACTGAAATTAAATCTTGTCCACCAGCATCTTGCACCCAATATGTACCAGTTGTAACTATTGATTTTATATTTAAATTTATATTTATTGTACATGCATCTGGTAAGTCTGCATTAAAATCAACATAAAATTTATCATTTTCTCTTCTTATGTTATAATCACTTTTATTTTTCTTTTTCTCTCCGTTTACTTTAACATCCCATGATGATGGTAAATTATATTTTTCATCATAATTTTTTAAAACAAATGGTCCAGCTGTTCTTCCATTTATTGTTGCTTGACTATTATCGAAAGATAAATTTGAAATATATTTCTTTAATTTATTTGAATCATGATTATATGTTTTATAACTCCCCTGTTTATCACCAATTTCTGCTAGTTTATTATATACTTTTAGTGCATTGTTATTTGTTTTACCATTATAGTTGAAAACTAACGCCTTTTCAGCTTTAGCTTCATTTTTTGTATATCTCCATAATATAGCTTGAGATATTTCATAAAAAATTTCGTCCCTATTTCCATCTGAATTAATACTATCAATCTCTGCGTTAACAGAGTTATTTGTTATTTTTTTCAGATTTTCTATCATATTTGCTCTTGTATTATCATCCTTTTTATTTCCATCTGCTTTTTTATCTATATACATATTATCAAGGGTCCATAAAATCTTATTATAATTGTCTTTTGCAGATGTAAAAGTATTTTTTAATGATTCATTATAAATATCATATCCTTTATAAGTTTTAGCTCCATAAAACCTTGCTCCAGCATTTGCACAGTATACGTTTTTTGTTGCACTTTTCTTTCCTCCTATAGTATATTGCCATATATTTCTTGGGCCAACATTTCCTTCAAATTTAATAGTAGCTTTTGTATTATTTCTGTTATTATTGGTTCCAATTCCAACTGGTTGAAATGTTTCCGCATTCGTTATTTTTTGAAAAAACATAGACAGCAATATTATGGCAAATATAAATAATATTCTATTAATCTTTTGCTTTTTATTCATTTTATAATCTCCTCTCATTTATAATACTTTAATATACATTATAAACATATACTTTTTATTGTCAAAACTACATTTTTTAACTTTTATATACATTTTTCTACGGATTTACTTCTTTTCGTAATTTATTACATTTTAATTACATTTTTTTTAATTGCAAAAAACAATAATAAAATTAAATATTACTTGTGTTTTCGTACAAAATTACTTTATAATTAACTGCTTTTATATTACATAATTTTTATGCATATAAATGATCTAATCTAAAAAAGAGAATTAAGTTATAATTCAACTTAATTCTCTTTTTAGATTTTTTATATTTTATTAATATTCAAAATATTACTTAAGTACATATTTCTTTATACAAAATACTCCTAGTCCAATAATTGCAATTGAAGCAATTATTACTCCTGTGTATATTGTTGTTTCACCAGTCTTTATAGTTAATATTACTGGTGCATTGTCTTGGTCATCTTCACCATCTACTTGATTGTTTGGTGTTGAGTCTATATCTGTAATTGAGTTTCCATTATCATCTGCATCTTCACTTATTTCTGCTATATTAGTTTTTAATCCTAAATTATTTGAATCATTTATCCATGTTAATATTACAGAAATTGTTGTGCTTTCTCCTGGTTGTAGTAATGTATTTTCTAGTTGATTTGTTACTATTTTTCCATCTACTTCTCTCCAATTTTGGTTATCGTCTTTTACAAATTTTAAACCTTGTGGTATATAATCAGATACTTCTTTTGCATATCCTGCAATTTGACCTTGATTTTCAACTCTTATTTGATATTCAAATTTAACTACTACATTTTTAACTTTGCTTTTTTTCAAGTCAACTTTTACTACAGGCTCTGGATTCATATCTGCTGTATGTCCTGTTTTAGTTACTTTTTCTTTTCCATCTTCTATTACTATTGCTTTGCTTACCCATTTTTGTAGTGCTAAATCAAAATATTTTAATTTAATTATTTCAGTATCTTGGTCATCTTCACCATCAACCCATTTTCCTGGTGTTGAATCTCTATCTTTTACATCTTTTCCACTGTCATCTGTTTCCTTAGTAATTTGTGCATAATTTATAATTTGCCCATCTTTTTCTGTTGGAGCTTTTACTTTAAATGATACTTTTACATCTCTATAATCTAATGTGCTCATTGTTTGTGGATCAAATGCTTTTATTAAATCATTAGCTAAACAATCTGTTACAATATATTTTGCTTTTGATATATCTGCTACTTCATTTCTATTTTCATCTAATATTTTCCATTTATATTGTTTATTTATTTCATTATCTATAATAAATTCAAGTCTTTCTGGAATATCATCTTCTACTAATGAAGCATATACATTTTTTGTTCCTTCATTATAGATACGTAATGTATATGTTACTATATCATTTTCTCTAACTTCAACTGGATCTTTTGGGTGATTATATGTTGCTGTTGTGCTTGTTCCATTTACTAAGTTTGTTACATCAACTTGTGGTGCTCTATTGGGATTTACCTCTGATGAATTTAATTCTGTAATGAATTTTCTTAAAGCTAAATCTGCGTAAGTTAATTTTACTTTTTCAATATCTTGATCATCTTCACCATCTATCCATTCATCTGGTGTTGAATCTCTATCTTTTATAGTGTTTCCATTAGAATCTGTTTCTTTAGAAATTTGTGCATAATTTGTTATTTCATTTTTTGTTGATTCTTCAGCTATAACTTTAAATGCTACTTCAACATCTTTAAAATCTAATGTATCCATTGTAGTTGAATCATATGCTTTTATAACACTATTTGATAAATAATCTGTTACTACATATTTTGCTTCTGAAACTTTTGTTGTTTCATTATTATTTTCATCTAACATTTTCCAATTATATTTCTTATTTAAATCATCACTTGGTATAAATTGTAATCCTGCTGGAATGTTATCCTTTACTAAAGCTGCTATTGCATCTCTAGTACCTTCATTGTAAATTCTTAAAGTATATACTACAATATCATTTCTGCTTACACCAACTGTATTTTTTGGGTGATTGTATGTTGCTGTTGTACTTGTTCCATTTGCCAAATTTGTTACATCAACTTGTGGTGCTCTATTTGGATTTACTTCTTCATTATTAATTTTTGTAATGAATTTCCTTAAAGCTAAGTCTGCGTAAGTTAATTTTACTTTTTCAATATCTTGATCATCTTCACCATCTATCCATTTATCTGGTGTTGAATCTATATCTGTTCCTGTTTTTCCATTAGAGTCTGTTTCCTTAGAAATTTGTGCATGGTTGATTATTTCTTTTCCAGTTGTATCTTCAGATACTACTTTAAATGACACTTTTACATCTTTATAACTTAGTTGTTTTGTTTCTTTATTAAATTTAGCAATTAAATTATTTTCAGATTTTTCCTTTGATAAATAATCTGTTGTAACATATTTAGCTTTTGATACATCTGAAGTTTCTTTACCATCTGCATCTAACATTTTCCAACCATATGTTGTATTTGTAGCATCATTTGTAATGTATTGTAATCCTTCTGGAATTTCGTCTTTAATTAAACTTACATATCCATCAACTTCACCTTCATTGTAAACTCTTATTGTATATGTAACAACATCTCCAGTATTTACAGTTTTGGCATCTTTTGGATGATTATATGTTGCTGTTGTACTTGTTCCATTTGCTAAATTTGTTACATCAACTTGTGGTGCTCTACTTGGGTTTACAGCTACACTATTTATTTCTGTTATGAACTTTCTTAAACTAAAGTCTAATTTTTCTGTTGGAGTATGTGTATTAGTTATATTGTATCCATCTATTTTTTTAGTATATCCACTTACAGTTTCCTCATCAACAGTATATTTAATTTCATTTCCATTATCATCAAATTTTGGTAGCTCTGTAAAACTATATTTCCAGTCTTGCTCTTCTGTTGTTATAACAGATGTTTTTTCTTCTCCATTTGCTAATAATTTTACTCTTATTGCTTTTGGTCTAATACCATCTTTATTGTTGGCATCATTCCATGTTTTTACTCCGTTAACATCTACTGTTTCTGGATTTTCTGTTGTATATGTATTTATTAAGTCATATCCATTTATTTGTTTTGTGTATTTTTCTACTTCACTTTCATCAATTGTGTATTTTATTTCTTGTTTGTTATCATCATATTTTGCAAGTCCTGTGAAGCTATACTTCCAGCCATCTTTTTCACTTATTTCTTTGGCATCCACTTGTGTTCCATTTGCTAATAAGTAAATTGTTATTTTTTCTGGTCTTGTTTTGTCTTTGTTTCCTTCATCATTCCATGTTTTTGTTCCACTTACATCTATTGTTTCTGGTGCTTTTATTACTACTGTTTCAAAGTCTGTGTCATCTTCTTTTTTTCCATTTTCTTCACCTGGATAAAAGTTCTCATATGTATCATTTATACCATATTTTACATTGTAATAATTATAATAATTTTTTAAGTTTGTATCATTTTCATTTAAACTTCCTGGTGTAGAATCTCTATCTGTTACACCTTCCACAACTGTTCCATTTTCATCTGTTGCAACTTCAGTTGTTATTTCTGCTCTATTTGTTAAATATCCTGTAACATCATTTACTTTACAAATTATTGAAACTGTTTGATACATATTAGTCATATCTGTATTTCCAGAATAATTACGTTTATAAATTTCAAATAAACTATTATTAAATATTGTATCAGAGCCTGTATAATTTAATTTAACAACAGCGTCTCCTTCTTTCGAAGTAGTTTGCCAATTTGAATTAGAGGATTCATCTATTTTAACAAAAGTCAATCCTTCTGGTAAATAATCTGTTATTTCTTTGGTATATCCACAATAATCATTTTCATTTCCTTCATTATAAACTCTTATTGTGTATGTAATTTCATCATTTTTATTTACTTCAATAGCTTCTTTATTATGGTAATATTCAGCATTTCCTGTTGATAATGCTGTTAATGCTGATTCACCAGTTACTTTTGGTAATCTATTTTCCGTTAAATTATAGCTATTTATTACAGTATTTCCATTTACTGCAGAAATACTTTTTCTTAGTGCCAAATCTAATGATTTATTTCTAATTATAATATTTTCAAAATCATCATCATCTTCATAGTTTGTTTTAGTTTTATCAATATACTCTTTTTCAAACCCAACATCATTTACTCTTTTTTCATACATAGAAATAATATCAGAAACACTTTCTTTATTAGTATTTAAATTAATATTAGATTCTACTGAATCGACATCTACTTCTGCTTTATTGGCTTGAACATATGTATTGCCAACCAAATATCCATAATCTGTTATTTCAGATACATTTGTTAAAACATGATTTTGCTTGTCTGTAGAAACTTTACATTTAAGTTCAACAAAGTTTGAGCTTAAATAATTTTTCTTGTATGAGCTAATACATTTATCACTTAAATAATTAGTTTTTACAGTTGTTGTACCATCAGAATTTTTAACAGCATTCCATTTATAATCTGTTCCATTAACTTCTGAAGAATAAAACTCTAATCCACTTGGTAAATAATCTGTTATTTCTTTTGCATATCCATCTATTGAGCCTTCATTATATACAGTAATTTTATAAGTAACAATTGCATCTTTATTTACATTAACTAAACTTTTATTCATATTATAGTTAGCTGTTGTTGTTACTTTATTATATAATTTTGTTTTTTCTATATTTATAAGTCTTGTTAAATCTGTTTTTGTACCATTTGAATATTCTATTGAAGTAATTTGTTTTGTTAATGCTAAATCAAAATCTTGTACTTTAACGGTATCAAAATCATCATCATCTTCTTTTCCTGGATATGAATATTGTTTATTTATATCTGTAGATTGTATATCTTTATTACCACTATTACCTCTCCAATCAGAAGATAAATTAGACATCTTTATGTTTCCTGGTGTAGAATCTCTATCTGTTACAGATTTACCATTTAAGTTCATAGCCTTTTCCTCAGTTATTTCAGCAACGTTTTTCAGTAAATTTCCAGCATTATTGCTTGTAACTTTACAATAAATATAAATAACTTTTGTATCTACAGTGTCAGTATTTTTATTAAAAGCATTTATTTTTTTGTCAGCTAAATAATTTGTTGAAATTGCTGTAAATCCATTTTCAGAATTTTCCTTTTTCCAGCCATAATACTCATCGTTTTGGTTAACTATACCTAATTTAACTAACTCATCTTTACTTACAAGCTCTAATCCATCAGCAATATAATCTGTAACTTTAGTAGCATATCCATCTAAAGAGCCCTCATTAGCTATTGTGATATTATATTTTACTATATCACCTGTTGAAACATCTACAGGACATTTATTAATATTCCAAATTTCCGTAGTGCTTCCATTTTTTAGGCTAGAAACTCTTTGTATATTTCTAGTTTTCAAAACATCACTATTTAAATCAAATTTAACATTTGCTTTTGAATCATTTACATTCCAAACTTGTGAAATATTTTTTATTAATCTTAAATCAAATTCTGTATCTTCAGTTGAACCTGTTAATTTTTTAGGAACTGTATTTTTATCTATTGAAATAATATCTTGCGAATATTTTTTATATAAATAAGTTCCAGATGTTGTCGTTGCTGTAATATTCATACTAACATCAACTTTAGCAGAATCTAAATTATATGAATTATTTTTTACAGTTATATACAAATTTTTTCCATCAAATGAAGTTGTATAATCTGATGATTTTAATGTTGTACCATTAATTTTAATTGTATATTCTTTTTGAGTCATAATTTCTTTATTATAACCATTAATTATAAAAGGTCCTATTTTTCTATTATTAGTATCTATAGTTGCAGATTTAGAATCCATAGTTAAATTGTTTATTGTAGATACAACACTATTACTTTTATTTGGTGAATTATATTCTCCCTTTGTATTTGCAACAGCATTTAATGCTGTATATAACCACATATAATATTTCCCTTGTAAGTCATATCCACCATTTAATTTAGTTAAACCATTAAATTGACGTGAATTTGTTGTATAATTCCATATAACACTTTGTTGTACAGAATAAAATACATCATACCATCCATTTGAATAAACATGATTTATTACATTATCTAAATCACCATATGTAACATTAGAAACATTATATTGGCTTTTTACAGCATTTATGGCTACATCTGAATGAACAGCCTCTTTTAATTGGCTTACCATAACACTAATTTCATCTTTATTCTGATTTTGGTTTATAACCATATTATCAATTACCCAAAGAGCTTTGTTATAGTTTTGAACAGAGCCAAATACATTGTTAATTTGTTCAGATGTCATATTATATAAATCTGAACTAACAGTATATGAAGACCCCCTATTTAAAACTCCTCCATGATTAAAACAATAAATGTTATTATAATTGCCTTGTGACTCTACATATCTGTACACACGCTCTGAGCCATTTATTGTATATGTTGTTTTTGAAGGACTTACAGTTACAGTTGTATTTGCAGCACTTGCCCTCGAATTAAAAAGTGCAATACTCATAAATATTGCCAAAATAGTAATTAATACTAACTTACATTTTTTTTGCATAATTATTACTCCTTTACATTTTGTAAATTTATTTATAATTAAACAAATATCATACAAAAATTGTATGATATTCCTCTAACCTTTATCTTCCGTAAGCATTTTTAGTTTTTTACATATTTTCACCAAAAATCGTATACTATTTTATCATATTATATAGAAAAAAACAATATTTTCAGCTGTTGATTTTATGTTAATTTATTTTTTTTATATTTCCCTAGCAATATTTATTTTTTAATATAAATTTCACAAATTTTTTTACTCTATAATTTTGTAATATTTTTGTAATCTTTAGCAAATAAATGCAAAAGATTTAATTTATCTATTGACACATACACATAAATGATATAAAATTCTTATTATTGAAATGCAACTGTAGCTTAGCTGGATAGAGCGTTCGGCTACGAACCGGAAGGTCGGGGGTTCGAATCCCTCCAGTTGCACCATTTTTTGTAATTATTACACATTCAAAAAAATTTTTTAAAAAAATTTAAAAAATGTATTGACAATTACAAAAATCCAGTTTATAATAAGTCATGCATTCAGCAATGCAGCAAAAATAATATGAATCATTTGGGTCATTAGCTCAGGTGGTAGAGCACTTGACTTTTAATCAAGTTGTCCGCAGTTCGAGTCTGCGATGGCTCACCAAATGTTTAGGATTGCAAAATCCTAAACATTCATATTATTTTTAAGGCCCGTTGGTCAAGCGGTTAAGACATCGCCCTTTCACGGCGGAGACATGAGTTCGATTCTCGTACGGGTCACCACAACTTAATAATGCCACTTTAGCTCAGCTGGTAGAGCAACTGACTTGTAATCAGTAGGTCGTCTGTTCGATTCAGACAAGTGGCTCCAATACTTAAAATCAGGCTTGTTTAAAACTTGTCTGATTTTTTGTTTTACAAAAAATTAATGGAGAATTTTTATATGAATTGTTTAACAAAAAGGAGTGAATAAAAAATGTCAAAAGTAATTTTAGTAACTGGAGGTTCTAAGGGAATTGGAGCAAATATAGTTGAAGGTCTGGCTCGCAAAGGATATACTGTAATTTTAAATTATAATAATTCTGAAAAGGAGGCAAAATCAATTCAAAATAGATTAAATGAAGAAAATATAAATATAGATATTTGTCAAGCAGACGTGTCAATTCATACAGAAGTTACCAAACTAATAAATTATTGCATAAATAAATATCATAAAATAGATGTACTAATAAATAATGCTGGTATATCTCAAACAAAATTATTCACAGATATAACAGATGTAGATTGGTATAATATGCTACAAACTAATTTAACATCTGCATTTTATACCATAAAAGATACTTTACCATGCATGATACACAACAAAAATGGCTGTATAATAAACATATCATCTGTATGGGGATTAGTTGGTAGCTCATGCGAAACTCATTATTCTGTTTCAAAAGCAGGGCTAGATGCAATGACAAAGTCCTTAGCCAAAGAGCTTGGACCATCAAATATACGAGTAAACAGTATTGCACCTGGTATAATTAATACTAGCATGAATGCACATTTAACAAGCGAAGAGCTACAAAATATACAAGAAGAAATTCCATTAGAACGAATTGGGAATCCACAGTCTATAACAAAATGTGTTGAATGGTTAATTGAAGATGATTATACTACCGGACAAATTATTTCAATAAATGGCGGTTGGGTTATTTAATTAATATATTTTTTTAATGATAGTAAAATAAAAAAATCAATTTTTTACATTAATTATAACAAATTAATTTTTATTTTTTATAAATTTTCTGTATACAAAAAAATCGAAAAGCCTAAGGCTTTCCGATTTTTTTAGTATAATATTTTCTATTCTTGCTTTATTAATTTACTATTATATATATAATTATTTAATATCTTTTCCTCATCAATAGCTTCGTTATATATTGAAAATGTATACATATTTCCATAAAAATAGTTAGAAATTGCATTTTCGTCATTTTCGGTATTATCATCTTCATTTGTATCAGTTCCTATTTCTGTTTTTTCATTTGATTTTGCTCCAATTATTAGCTTTAATTCATTATCAAAGAATTTCTTTCCTTCCTCTATTTCTATTCTTACATCTTCTTTACCATTTATATATATAACTAATTTCTTTCCATCATATGTTAATGTGATTCCATAAACTTTATTTTCTTCAAGTTTTTGTGTTAATGTGGGTTCGTATTCTTTTTCTCCAATTTTTAATTTTGCTTTTATGTTTCCTTGGATTTATTTCATTTTCACTTATTCGTACATCTTTTAATTTTACTTCTACTACTTCTTCATTTCTTATCACATATTTAGCTAATGCCACTGTTGTTGTTATTATTATTCCCAATAATATGAACGCAAAAATCAAGCCTAAACTACATATGTTTTAGACTTTCCGTTCTTTAAGGGTAAATTTTTTCCGTTTGTTTCTTTAAATTTCCCTCTCTACAGCCAGTAGGCTTTTGCGTTCTTCGTTTCAAGGTTGTACCTCCTTTCTTTCCTTTTTCTTTTGTTTCTTTATTGTATTGAGTCAAATTATTTTATTGACATTTATCCATATTTTCATTATTATTTCAATTTTCCACTTTATATATTTTTTTCAAATGCTCTTTTTTTGACCTTTTTTTTGCTCTTCTTACGGATATATTTAATTATTCGAGTTTTTTTACATTTTAATTACAAATATTTTCTTTTTCATTTATATAATCATAAAAACTAAATATCCCTATTATTTTAATTACCTTCATTGGAAAAAAGTACTATATTATTATTTTCATCTCAAATACTTTTAATAATGGTTTTACTTATAGATCAATTTTAGCTCTATGTATTAACTAAACCTAAAACTAAAATTCCAATATTATCATTATAAATTTCATCAAATTGTGAAATTGGTAGTGGATTTTCTCCTAATCCTGCTTCTATTGTATATCCGGGTCTAATATATTGCTGAATAAACCAATCTTTATATCCTGCAAAGCTCGAATTATATCGTACTTCCGCTAATAAGTAACCACTTGCTTTTGCAAATTTTTCACCAATTATTTGGGCATTTTTTGGTGCCAAGTTTTGAAAATTCCAATATATTTCTTTACCTTGTGTATGATATGCAATTACTAATTGAAAATTATTTTTTAATGTAAAATCATATATTGCCCTAGACTCTGGCTCACTAATTGGTGCTGCTCCAACGTAGTTTTTAGGCGCTGGTGTTGTATACCCTTGCGAAAATTTTATTTCTTTTGCTTTTTCCCAACCAGCTGGAAATTGCAAGTTTAAATCTACACCTGTGGATTTAAAAATATACCAACCAAGAAATTAATTTAATAAAATGCAGTAATCATCTATATTACAGAGTATTTCAATATTAAAGAAATATTCTGTATTTTTTATTGTATTTTTACTGCTAGAATTGGAGTGGTATATGAAAGAAAATAAAGATAATGTTGGGTATTATTCAGTAATTCCAGCAACAATTTTATATAATAAAGAATTAAAAGCAAATGAAAAATTGTTATATGCAATTATAACATCACTTGCTTGTAAAGAAGGATATTGTTTCGCAACAAATAAATATCTAGCTGAAAAGTTAGGTGTAAATCCTAAAACAATTTCAAGTTGGATTTCAGATTTAAAAGATAGAAATTTCATTATTGTCGAACTAATTAGAAATGAAAATAAACAAATTATTCAAAGAAAAATTTATATAAATGATGTACCCTATCCATTAAATAATGGATACCAGTATCAATCAAAAAATGGACAGGCTATCCATCAAAAAGTGGAAGATAATAATATAAGAAATAATATTAAATCTAATAAAAATACATATTCAAATTATACAAATCAAAGAGAATATTCGGATGAATTTTTAAACAGTTTATATGCAAATTTATAAAGAAAGGACAGGTGAATTTTATGAAAAAATATAAAATTTTGAATCAATTTTTTTCTCCCAGCGGGCTAAAAAGGTATTAGGAGATTTTCTCCTAAACGGCAATTTATGGTCCACAGGACCAAGCCGGCGAATATTGGGCATTAAAAAATGCCACAAAATTCGGAGCAAAAATCTTTGCTGTAAAATATCAAATATAGCTTTGCTAATATTGATATTTTTATAGTGTAGAAATTAAGTATGAATAAAAAGATAAAGGTGTGAGTGATTATGGAATTAAATCCAGATAATAGAACAGAAATGATAAAGTCAAGAGTATCAGAAGAAGAAAAAATTTTAATAAAAGCAAAGGCAGAATATTATGGATATAAACAATTATCTAAATATATAAGAGATTCTGCGATTTATGAAAAGGTAACTAATGTTGACTTAATAGGGAAAAATGAAATTTTAAAAGCATATTCAGATAATACACAGATATTAAAAGAAATGCATAAAAGTATAAAACATATTGCAATATTTGTTACACAAATTGATAAATATGAAAGGGAAGAACTAAAATTTAAAATGCTTGAAATTTTAAAGAATCAAAAAGAAATGATAAAGTTAATTGACAAAAAATTAGATTTGGATGTATGGCAAGAAGTAAATCATAGAAAAAAGTGTGAGTAAATAGCAAAATATTTGACAAATTCTAAAAAAACGAATATAATGTTATTATAAAGTATATAATATATAACAAATATTACAAAATAATAACAAAAGGAGGTAAAACTCATGAATATTTGTAAATTAGTTTTAGAATATATTGAACAATATCCAGAAGATGAGCCAATATTTATTGAAGATATAAAAAAATATGTTATACAACAATGCGAAAAAGATAACAAACAAGAAAGTGTATTAAAAAATATAAATGTTATTTTAAATAGACTAAAAAATGAAGGTATTATAAAAGCAGAATATAAAGGAGTATATTATAAACCAATTATTAGTATGTTCGGCGAGGTTCCATTAAATACAAATAAATTAAGAAAATTAAAATATTTGGAAGATAAAGATGGAAATATAAAAGGTTATATAGTAGGTGCAAAATTATTTAATAAATTAGGGCTAACAACATTAGTTCCAAATGTAACAGATATAGTAACAAATGAATGTAAATATCATAAACAATATGATGAAAGATTAAGAACTTATATAACAAAACCAAAAATAGAAATAACAAATGAAAATTATAGATATTTGCAGTTTATAGACATTTTAGATAATAAAGATAATATTCATATTGAAGCCCAAAATGCAGATGAAATTTTATATAGAATTATACAAGAATGCAAATTAGATTTTGAAAAAATTATAAAATATGCCAGAGAAACAAATAATAGAAAAGTATTAGATAAATTATTTGTACTAGCAAGATAGGAGATATAATGTTACTACATTTAAATAAATTTGAATTTGAAAACTTTATAGAAATTATTAAATAAAGAGAAGATATAGATAAGGATATAATAGAGAAAGACTATTATGTATGTTTAATTCTTAAAGAATTATCCAAAAGACAAGATTATTTAAAAGCCTATTTTAAAGGTGGTACAGCAGTATATAAAATTTTAGATACAATGAATCGTTTTTCAGAAGATATCGATTTAACTGTAAAAGTTTTATCAGAAGAATCCAATACAAGAAATAAGAAAAGATTAAAAGAATCTGCTTTAGGTTACGATATAAAAGGTTTAGAATTAATAAAAGACGAATGTATAGACAATAAAGGTAGTGTTACAGGAGTTTACCAATATACATCAGTATATGAAGATAGTGAAATACCTTTGCAAAGAGCAGGAAAAATACAAGTAGAATCGACTTCTTTTACTGTAAGCGAACCAACCGAAAAATACTATATAGAGCCTTTAATATATAAACTTGCAAATGATAAAGAAAAGAAAATTTTAGAAGAGCAATTTGATATCACAAAAATAGAAATTGAAATAATAAAATTAGAGAGAATGTTTATAGATAAAATATTTGCAGCAGAATTTTATTATATAAGAAAACTGTATATGGATACAGCAAAGCATTTATATGATGTATCAGTATTATTTAACAACGATAAAATTCAAAAGTTATTAAATGATAAAGATGAATTAAATAAACTGATATATTACAAAAGACAAGAAGAAAAAGTACGAATTGGTGGTATAGATGAAGAAACAGAAATAAAAGATTTTAATTATTTTAAACTAGACTTTGATGATTCATTAATAAAAGAATTCGAAAAAATGCAAGATAAATATGTTTTAAATGACAAATATAAATTTTCTATTGACCAAGTTAAAAAGGTTTTAGAAGAGATACATAGGCAAATGTAAAGAATACAATTCACTCTTGGATTGCAAAAAAAGTTTCAATAGGTCTTGACAAACTAAAAAAATGAGTATAAAATGGGGCTACAAAATACAAATTGTGTTAGAAAAACTATGTATAAACATTGTTAGCAAAAAGTTAAGTAATAATGTGGTAGAAAAGCATACCACATAGATAATCCAATTATAAGAAAGTGAAAGCAAAAAGTTGCATAAATACGAAAATGAAACTATATGTATAAAAGCATATAGTTTTTTTGATATATACAATAAGGTTATAGTAATTGATAAAAATTAAATTTTATGCTAATATAAGAAAAAATATAGCAATATTGGAGGAATATAATGTATTATTCGGAAATGAAACAAGCAGTAAAGCTTCTTGCAAATGAATGGAATTTAGGTAAAAAGGAATCTGGTGCAACAGGTAATATTTGTGCTTGGATATATTTATTTACTATCTTAGAAGAGAGTGAAAAAATTGTTACTTACAAAGATGGAAGAAAATTAGTTGGATTTTGTGGATATTCAAGAAATAACTCTAAAAAACATTTATTTAAAAAGAAATTTTATACTATTGTTAAAAATAAATTATACAAAAATAAAAATATTAAAGATTTGCATGCATTAAAACAATATGAAAACAATTATGATTATTTGCCAAAAGAATTAGAAAATTATTTTGATGGAGAAGTTTCTATATTGCTAGTTGATAAAAATTATAGAGGAAAAAGTATTGGAAAAAAATTATTACTAGAAGTATTTAACCTAGCAAAAAAAGACAATATGAAAAATTTGCAAATATTAACAGATGAATCATGCAATTTTAAATTTTATGAAAATTGTGGATGTAAAAAAATTTATGAAACTATAGTTAAAAATCAAGAATATGGTAAATTAGGGAATATATCAAGTGAAAAAGCATTTATATACGAAAAGAACTTAATATAAATCAATAAAGCTAATAACATTAAAAAGATCTGATATGTGAAAACATATATTAGGTCTTTTTTGTTTGCAATATAAAAAGTACATTGACAAACACACTTGTCTTAAGTGTCATATCAAGCCATTTTCTTTAATATTCTGTATTAGATATTTTTATTAAGAACAGTTAGGAGATGATGCAAATATGTGTGAGAAAATCAAAAATACAAAAGATAAGTCAGAGTTCAATACATATTGTATTTTTACAGAAGAAAAGCAAAATATAGGAGAAACAATAGGATTAGCTTTTAAAGATTATTTAGAAAGTATAAAAGTAAAGGGTAAGTAATTATTACAAACATTTGCAAAAATTTAAAGAGCACGTTATAGTATAAACATAGATGATTACGGATAGGAGGTTAAATGCTGGATTTAATAAGTCAAAATTTTAAAGTACGGAATGTATATAAGACTATCTAGAGAAGATGGCGACAAGCAAGAAAGTGAAAGTATCGGTAATCAAAGAAAAATTTTACAAAGATATGTAAATGAGAATAATTTATGTTTAGTTAAAGAATATGTTGATGATGGGATTTCTGGAACTACATTTGATAGACCTGGATTCAATAGAATGCTCACAGACATCGAGAATAAAACTATTAATATGGTAGTAACTAAAGACTTATCTAGACTCGGAAGAGATTATATTAAAACAGGACATTACATAGAAAATTACTTTCCACAGAACAATATAAGGTATGTTGCAATAACAGATGGGATAGATACCTATATTGATAGCACAAATAACGATATAACACCTTTTAAAGCAATTATGAATGACTATTATGCTAAGGATATATCCAAGAAAATTAGAAGTGTTTATAAGGAAAAACAAAAGAATGGCGAATATCTATGTAGTATTCCAGCATATCGGATATAAAAGACATCCTAGTATTAAAAATAAGCTAATTATTGATGAATATGTAAAAGATATTGTAGAAAAAATTTTTAGTATGTATGCAAATGGACATGGTAGTGTGGAAATTGTAAACTTTTTGAACAAAAACAAATATCTATCCCCAACAGGTTATAGAAAAACAGGACTAGTGCAAGATGAGAATAAAACAAGCTATAATTGGAATGAAGTAACTCTGTGCAATATGTTAAAAAATGAAGTATATATTGGAAATACTGTCCAAAATAAAAGATCTATCATATCATATAAAGTTAAGAAATTTAGAACTGTTGATAAAGAAGAACATATAAGAGTTGAAAACACCCATGAAGCTATCATTGCTAAAGATATATTTGAAAAAGTTCAATGTATTATTGAAAAAAGAGGAACAAATACTAAACTAAAATATGATTATTTATTACGAGGACTACTTTACTGTTATCATTGTAAAAGAAAATTGCAAATTGTTTTAAAAAAGAACTCTAAAAGAAATACAAAATCACATCCATATATAACTTGTAGTGATGCAAAAAAACGAGGATGCTATCCACTAAACATGAATTACGAGAAGTTTGAAAAACATATTATTTATATTGTAAAAAAAATATGTCAAATATATGCTGACAAAGAAATTTTTCATTCAATTTATGAGAAATATCAAAATAAAACATTAGATATTCGAGAAGGATATAAGAAAAAAATAGAAAAAATTGATAAAGTAATATTTGATATAAATAATAATTTAGACAAGATGTATATGGATAAGTTAAGAGGTGTTTTACAAGAGGAAGATTATGTTAGAGTATCTCAAAAATTTAATTTTGAAAGAACAAAACTATGCAATCAAAAGAAAGAGTTAGAACAAAAATTAATTGGAACAGAAGAAAAAATTAATACTAAAAATAAAACAAAAGAAGAAAAAGAGTTAGATGAATTAATAGAGAATTTTTTAAAATTTAATAATCCGGATAAAATATTTTTATACAGATTAATCAATAAAATAGAGATTGATAAAGATAAAAATGTGTACATATATTTTAACTTTTCAAAACTAAATTCTATTAATGAAAATCTAGATGAATTTATAAAAATCGAAGAATTAATAAATGAAAATCAAAAATGCAAAGTCGTGTAATTTCAGTAGTTACAAGACTTTGCAAATTGGTTGGTAGTTTTTTAAATCCACACCATTTATATTTGCCTTCCAACCATCTGGAAATGGAATCTCTGGAAAATTATTTGCAATTTGAACCGCATTTTTATATGCGTCTTCCACATTTTTTATACTACCTGTGACTAAGTCCACTCCATCTGGATTAATCATTGGAACTATATATAATGAAGTAGTATAATACAACGCTTGTGCATTATGTCCGAATATATTTTTATTTTCCACAAAAGCTTTCGCATACTCTTCCAAAAACTTCATAAGAACTAGACTAGTTATCCATTCATTTGCGTGGAATGCAGCTGAATAAAAAACTTTTTTATTACCATTACCTATTTTTATATATGGCAAAGATTTATTTAAAACACTTTTACCAATTTCACCAACCTCTAAAAATGGATAAATCAACTTTAAATTTTGAATATCCTTCTCAAGAATTTCTGAACTATAACTTACTTGTGTATCAACAACATTCCTTACGGGAACAATAATTTTAGCCCCTGGCCTCATCCTGTACATATTTATGTTTGGATTAGAAACAATTATTCTTTCAATACTAGTTTTATATTCATTTGCTATATTATAAACATTATCACCTAACTTTACACTATAAACCACATACCCCAATTTAAATCCTCCTACTAATTATTTTATTAATTAATATTATTCAAAAAAATCATTAATGCTACTATTACTATAACCATTGTAGAAAATATTGTATTATAGCACTATATAAAAAATGAATAAATTCTTGTATTTTTCATAAAATAATGATAAAATTATGATAATATTAATATAAGGAGGTGAGAAATATGATTAATATAAGACCCGTATCAGACCTACGTAATAAATATCCAGAAATCGAGGATTTAGTTTTAAAAGAAGATGAAGCAGTTTATTTGACAAAAAACGGATATGGCTCGATGGTTGTCATGAGTCTAGAAAAATATTCCAAACTAATGAATGATATGGAATATAATGAGTATATTGAAAAATCATTAGATGAGGCAGATAAAGAAGCAGAAGATCCAAATACGAAATATTATACTCACGAAGAAATGAAAAAAATGGCAAGGAGGATAATTGATGGCGAATAGCAAATATACAATAAAATATTCTCAAACCTATATAAATCAATTTAATCACATATTAAAATATTTTGTAAATACTCTAAAAAATAAAATAGCCGCAGATGATTTTTATAATGAAGTAATTAAAGAAATAGAAAAAAGAAGTAAAAATCCAGAAAGTTATGAAAAATATATATCTATCAAGAAGAAAAAAAGTACATACTATAGGATTTATATACGAAATTATACAATATTTTATACTGTAAAAAACAACATTATGGAAGTACGAAGAATTCTATATTCCAAAAGAAATTTTAATAATTTAGTTTAACAAAAATTTATATTTACTTCTATATCTCCCTCATATTTTATATGGGGAATTAAAAAAATGCGATTATTAATAAATTAATAATCGCATTTTTATTATTCATCATCAGAAACTACCATTTCTTCATCATTTACTGTATCAACATCTTGTGACATTTCATCATCATTTGATCCAGTAGTTTCATCATCTTTCTCCGTTCTTATTTGTGTATCTTGATATACTTTCATACCTGTTCCAGCAGGAATTAATTTACCTATAATAACATTTTCTTTTAGACCAATTAATTCATCTGTCTTACCTTTTATTGCAGCTTCTGTTAATACTTTTGTTGTCTCTTGGAATGATGCTGCAGATAAGAAACTTTCTGTTGCAAGTGATGCTTTTGTAATACCAAGTAATACTCTCTTACCTGTTGCAGGAGTTTTTCCTTCTGCTATAACTCTGTTGTTTTCATCTTCAAAGTCATACATATCAACTAAAGATCCAGAGAACATATTTGTATCTCCATTGTCTTCAACTCTTACTTTCTTAAGCATTTGTCTTGCTATTAATTCAATATGCTTATCATTTATATCAACACCTTGGTTTCTATAAACTTTTTGAACTTCAGTAGTTAAGTATTCAAATACTCCTGTAGGTCCTTTTATTGCTAAAATTTCTCCAGGATTTATAGAACCTTCTGTAATAGGATCACCAGCTAATACCTCGTCTCCTTCTCTTACACGTAGTTTAGATCCAAATGGTATTACATATTCTTTTGCTTCATGTTCACCTTTTATAACTACTTCTTTCTTGTTCTTTTCTTCTTTAATTCTTACTGTACCATCAATTTCTGAAATTATAGCTAATCCCTTTGGTTTTCTAGCTTCAAATAATTCCTCGACTCTAGGAAGACCTTGAGTAATATCAGCAACACCGGCAACACCACCAGAGTGAATTGTTCTCATTGTAAGCTGTGTACCAGGTTCACCAATTGATTGAGCAGCTATAATACCTACGGCTTCACCAATACTTACTTCTTGACGAGTAGCAAGACCCATACCATAACATTTAGCACAAACACCGTGTTTTGTTCTACATCCAATAACTGAACGAACTGTAACTTTTTCAATACCAGCTGCAACAATTTCAGCTGCTATTTTGTCATTAATCATTGTATTTGAATCAACTATTAATTCGTTTGTTTCTGGATTTACTATATCATTTAATGAATATCTTCCTACTAATCTTTCCTCAAGTTTTTCAACAACTTGATTTCCATCTTTTATTGTAGATACTTCAAGACCATCTTGAGTTCCACAATCTTCTTCTCTAACAATAATATTTTGTGATACATCAACTAATCTTCTTGTTAAGTATCCTGAATCGGCTGTTCTTAGGGCTGTATCAGAAAGTCCTTTACGAGCTCCATGGGCAGCGATGAAATATTCGATTGGGCTTAATCCCTCTCTAAAGCATGATGTGATTGGAATTTCAACAGTTTTACCTGTTGTACTTGCCATAAGACCACGCATACCAGCAATTTGTTTTAACTGGTCTAAGTTACCTCTGGCTCCAGATTCACTCATCATGTAAACTGGGTTTAATTTTTCAAAGTTATTTTTCATTGCAATTTTAACATCATCTGTTGCTTTACTCCAAATTTTAATGACTGCATTATAACGTTCATCGTTAGTAATTAAACCACGTTTATATTGTTTTGTTATATTATCAACTTGTTTATATGCTTCTTCAATAATTGTTTTCTTTTCTTCTGGTACTTTAACATCACTAACTGAAACTGTTATAGCACCAACAGTAGAATATTTGTAACCTGTTGATTTAATATAATCAAGTAATTCTGCTGTTTCACTTAATCCATGAACATTTATTGAGTTTGCAATTATTTTACCAAGATTTTTCTTTGTTACTACAAAGTTTATTTCTGGTTCAAATTCTGTTTCTGGATTTGTTCTATCTACAAATCCTAAATCTTGTGGAATTCCTTTGTTATATATAATTCTTCCAACTGTAGTTTTAACTTTTCCAAATCTTTCTACACCATTTTTATCTACTTTTCTCATTTTTACATATATACTTGCATGCATTCCTAAGTCATGGTTTTCATGAGCTATAACTGCTTCTTCTGGAGAGCAGAAATAGTTTCCTTCACCTGGTTCGCCTTCTGTTTCCATTGTTAAGTAATATGCACCAAGAATCATATCCTGAGTAGGTACTGTAACTGGTTTACCATCTTGTGGTTTTAATAAGTTGTTTGTTGAAAGCATTAAATATCTTGCTTCTGCTTGTGCTTCTGGTGATAAAGGTAAATGTATAGCCATTTGGTCACCATCGAAGTCAGCATTGAATGCTGTACAAACTAATGGATGAAGTTTAATAGCTCTACCTTCAACTAATACTGGTTCGAATGCTTGAATACCAAGTCTGTGTAGTGTAGGAGCACGGTTTAACATTACTGGATGATCTTTTATAACATCTTCTAATATTCCCCATACTTCTGGATGTAATCTTTCTACCATTCTTTTTGCATTTTTAATATTATGTGCTATTCCTCTTCCAACTAATTCTTTCATAACAAATGGTTTAAATAGCTCAACTGCCATTTCCTTTGGAACACCACATTGATATATTTTAAGCTCTGGTCCAACAACGATAACTGAACGTCCTGAATAGTCAACACGTTTTCCAAGTAAGTTTTGACGGAATCTACCTTGTTTTCCTTTAAGCATATCTGATAATGATTTTAAAGGTCTGTTTCCAGCACCTGTTACAGGTCTTCCTCTTCTTCCATTATCAATTAATGCATCTACAGATTCTTGTAACATTCTCTTTTCATTTCTTACTATAATTTCTGGAGCACCAAGCTCTAATAATCTTTTTAATCTGTTATTTCTGTTTATAACTCTTCTATATAAGTCATTTAAATCTGATGTTGCAAATCTACCACCATCTAATTGAACCATTGGTCTTAATTCTGGTGGAATAACTGGTACAACGTGCATAATCATCCATTCAGGTCTGTTATTTGATAATCTAAATGATTCTACAGTGTCTAGTCTTTTTACTAATTTTGCTCTTTTTTGTTCACTAGCTTTAACAAGCTCTTTTTTCAATTTTTCAGATAATTTATCAAGATCAATTTCAGCTAATAATTTATATAAAGCTTCTGCACCCATTTCAGCTTTAAAAGAACCTCTTCCGTATTTTTCTTCTGCTTCATGGAATTCTTTTTCAGATAATACTTGAGCTTTAATTAATCCTGTATTTCCTTTATCTGTAACTATGTAAGATGCAAAATATACAACTTTTTCAAGGTTTCTTGGAGAGATATCAAGCATTAAAGCTATTCTACTTGGAATACCTTTAAAATACCAAATATGAGCAACTGGAGCTGCAAGCTCTATATGTCCCATTCTTTCTCTTCTAACTTTTGACTTTGTAACTTCAACACCACATCTGTCACAAACTATTCCTTTATATCTAACTCTTTTATATTTACCACAATGACATTCCCAGTCTTTTGTTGGTCCAAATATTCTTTCACAAAATAAACCATCTTTTTCTGGTTTTAATGTTCTATAGTTAATTGTCTCAGGTTTTTTAACTTCACCTTTTGACCATTCTCTTATTAATTCATCAGATGCTAATCCAATTTTAATTTTATCGAAATTTTCTAATTCCTCCATTATAATAGGGGCCCCCTTTCAAAACAGTCTGTCTGTTTTGTTTCTAATAATAAATATTTTTAAGTTCATTAGTTTGCATTATATATTCCTTCATAACTTAAATGATCACCGCTGTACAATTCGATTAGAAATTTAAGATTACTACTTCAAATATATTATTCAATTATTGTTTTGGAATATTTTTATTAATCCCTAATTATATTTTATAATTCTCCACTTTTAATAAAGCCGTTCCGAAGAAAGTATATTATAAAAATTCCATTCCTTACTGGTCGCTCTTACTTGACTAGTGTGAATTATTGTATACTCTCGCTTAAAAGCATATAACCTTATTGTGCTCTAACTGCTTCCAAACTGCGCGTCATTGCATTTTTATAATATACTTTCTTCTTCACTACTCTACTGTTGTTGTGAATTATAATATTATTCTTTTACATTTACGTTTTTATTCTTCGTCATCAAATGAATCATCAATCATTAAATCATCTGATATATCGTTTTCATTGTATAAATCCTCATCAAAATTTTCGTCGTCTATTGGTGAAAATAGTTCGTCGCTGTCTGATGCATCTTCTGTTTCTTCGTCTGCTTCTATGTAGCTGTCTTTCATTTCGTCTTCATCAACGACTGTTTCTTCTAATGCTTTTTTGTTGTCTAAATTGAAGTCTATTCCGTCTTCAATATTTTCTTTTAATTCAAGTTCTTTATCATCTTTAGTATATAAACGTATGTCTAATCCTAAAGATTGTAATTCCTTAACAAGTACTTTAAAGCTTTCTGGAACTCCTGGCTCTGGAATGTTTTCGCCTTTAACAATAGCCTCATATGTTTTAACTCTTCCTACAACATCATCAGATTTTACTGTTAACATTTCTTGTAGTGTATATGCTGCACCATATGCCTCTAATGCCCAAACTTCCATTTCACCAAAACGTTGTCCACCGAATTGTGCTTTACCACCTAAAGGTTGTTGTGTTACTAATGAGTATGGTCCTGTTGAACGAGCATGTATTTTATCATCAACTAAGTGGTGAAGTTTTAACATGTACATAACGCCTACTGTAATTGGGTTATCAAAAATTTCTCCAGTTCTACCATCACGAAGCCATCTCTTTCCATCTCTAGATAATCCAGCTTCTTCTAGTAAATCTTCAATTTCCTCAGATTTTGCACCATCAAATACTGGTGTTTCAACTTTAAATCCAAGTGCTTTTGCAGCCATACCTAAGTGAACTTCAAGAACCTGACCTAAGTTCATACGAGAAGGAATACCTTGTGGGTTAAGTACTATATCAACTGGTGTACCATCTTCCATAAATGGCATATCTTCTTCTGGTAATATTCTTGAAATAACACCTTTGTTACCATGACGTCCAGACATTTTATCACCAACAGAAATTTTTCTCTTTGTAGCAATATAACATCTAATTACTTGGTTAACACCAGGTCCTAATTCATCAGAATTTTCTCTAGTAAATATTTTTACATCTACTATTGTTCCAGCTTCTCCATGTGGTACACGAAGTGATGTATCTCTAACTTCCCTAGCTTTTTCACCAAATATAGCACGAAGTAATCTTTCTTCTGCAGTTAATTCAGTTTCTCCCTTTGGAGTAACTTTACCAACTAATATATCTCCAGGTCTTACTTCTGCACCTATTCTTATAATACCATCTTCGTCTAAGTCTTTTAATCCGTCATCACCAACATTAGGAATATCTCTTGTTATTTCTTCTGGTCCTAATTTTGTATCACGACATTCGCAATCATATTCTTCAATATGTATAGATGTATAAACATCTTCTTTAACTAATCTTTCACTTATTAATACAGCATCCTCGTAGTTGTAACCTTCCCAAGTCATGAATGCTATTATTACGTTCTTACCAAGAGCCATCTCACCATCTTTTGTTGAAGGTCCATCAGCTAAAATTTCTCCAGCTTTTACTCTTTCACCTTTTGCAACAACGGGTCTTTGGTTTATACATGTTCCACCATTTGTTCTCTTGAATTTACGTAATTTATATTTATCTAATACATTATTTTTATTTCTTACTATTACTTCATCACCAGTTACTTTTTCAACAATACCATCATTTTTAGCAGTAACTGTTATTCCTGAGTCTTTTGCAGCTCTATATTCAATACCTGTTCCAACTATTGGAGCTTCTGGCATTAATAAAGGTACTGCTTGACGTTGCATGTTTGATCCCATTAATGAACGCTTAACATCATCGTGCTCTAAGAAAGGAATCATAGCTGCAGCTACGGAAACTAATTGTTTTGGTGATACATCAATATAATCAACTCTAGATTTATCAACTTCAAGAATTTCTTCTTTAAATCTTGCTCTAATTCTATCATTTAAAAATCTACCTTCAGAATCTAATGGTTCTGTTGCTTGAGCAATTACATATTTATCTTCAACATCAGCAGACATATATTCGATTATATCTGTAACTTTTCCTGTTTCTTTATCAACTTTTTTGTATGGTGTTTCAACAAATCCATATTCATTAATTTGAGCAAAACATGAAAGTGCTGAAATAAGTCCAATGTTTGGTCCTTCTGGAGATTCAACTGGACATAATCTACCATAGTGAGTATGGTGAATATCCCTAACCTCGAAACCAGCTCTTTCTCTTGTAAGACCACCAGGTCCTAATGCTGAAATTCTTCTTTTATGTGTTAATTCTGATAATGGGTTTGTTTGATCCATGAATTGTGATAATTGAGAGCTTCCAAAGAATTCTCTAATTGAAGATGTTATTGGTTTTGTATTAATTAAAGTTTGTGGTGTTACAACATCTAAGTCTTGAGTTGTCATTCTTTCACGAACAGCTCTTTCAAGTCTTGTTAAACCAATTCTAAATTGATTTTGTAATAATTCTCCAACACATCTAATACGTCTATTTCCTAAGTGATCTATATCATCAATTTCACCTAAACCAAAATCTAAGTTTAATAGATAACTTACTGAAGCAATAATATCTTCTGTTGTAATATGTTTAGGAATAAGCTCTTCTTCTCTTTGAGCTAATACTTTATGTAATTTTTCAGGCTCTGTTGTATCTAATATTGATTTCAATACTTCATAATTTACATATTCTTTAAAGTGTAAATCACTTATATCAATATCAGTTACAAAATTATGAATGTTTACAGTTCCATTTCCTATAACTCTGACTTTTTTATCATTTACTTTTACATCTACAATATTTATACCAGTATTTTGAATTGCTTCTGCAACATCTGCAGATATTTCAGTATCTTTTTCTACTAATAATTCTCCTGTTGATGGATCTATTATATCATCATAAGATATTTTTCCTGTTATTCTTGTTGCTAAACTTAATTTTTGATTAAATTTAAATCTACCAACTTTTGATAAATCATATCTTCTATGATCAAAAAATAATCCATTAAATAATGATTTAGCAGCTTCTACTGTTGGAAGTTCACCTGGTCTTAATTTTTTGTAAATTTCTATTAAAGCTTCGTCTTGAGTTTTAACAGTATCTTTATTTATTGTAGCTATTAATTTATCGTCTTCACCAAATAATTCAATTATATCTTGGTCTGATTCAATTCCTATAGCTCTTAATAATGATGTGACTGGTAATTTTCTTGTTCTATCTACCCTTACATTTATAATATCACTTGAATCTGTTTCATATTCAATCCAAGCTCCACGTATTGGCATTACAGTTGCATTATATATTTTCTTTCCTGTTTTATCGAAGTCTGTTGCATAATAACATCCTGGAGAACGAACTAACTGGCTGACAACAACTCTCTCAGCTCCATTTATAATAAATGTTCCACTTTCAGTCATTAATGGAAAATCACCTAAATAAATTTCTTGCTCTTTTATTTCTCCTGTTTCTCTGTTTATTAATCTAACTTTTACGTGTAATCTTGTAGAATATGTTGCATCTCTTTCTTTTGCTTCTTCTTGAGTATATTTAGTTTTCTTTTCCATATAATAATCGAAAAATTCTAGAACTAAATTTCCTGTATAATCAATTATTGGAGATATATCTTTTAAAACTTCTCCTAGTCCTTCTTCAATAAACCAATTATACGAATCTTTTTGAACTTGAATAAGATTTGGCATTTCAATTGAGTCACCTATTTTTGAAAATGTCTTTCGTGTAGCTCTTTCATGTTTTATTTCTTTTAACAAAACAAATCACCCCTATAAAAAATTAAGCAGAATAAAAAAATATATATGAAATTAAAATAAGTCCCTCTTACTGTATACAAAGTTAATTGATACTAATAAGCTTCCTGCTCTTAAGTCTATTAGTATCAACCGTTCGTATAAATAATTCCTCTTATTTTAAATTAACATAACCATGTTTATAATGGTGCAAGAAAAAGGTATGATGCCCTTTTGTTTTTTTGACAACTACCTTCTGTACTTTTTTCTTTAAATTTATAAAATTTTTCTTTCGCATTTTTTCGCAATATATACCATATATTATAATATATTTCTATAATGCTTGTCAACGATTTCTAAGCACTTTTTTCATATTTTTCGAAGAAAAAGGTTCATCAAATGAATGTCAGTGGGAATGGTTCTTTTGGGTTGCCAATGGTTGTCAATGGTTGTCAATGGGGACGGTTCTTTTTGACACATTCTTTTTTAGTTTTTTGATATTAAATTTTTTGCTGTGATGTGTCAAAAAGAACCGTCCCCATTGACACCCATTGACAACCCCATTGACACATTTTTAGATTTTTTATTTTTTGTCGTTTTTTGAAAAAAATTGTTGCATAACAAAAAATGTATTGTTATAATTATCATGAAAATATTTAAGGAGGTGTCTTCATGGACGAAAATATGCAAAATAACAATGGTATGCCACAACAAGAGAAAAAAGGATTAGCTATAGCTTCTATGGTTCTTGGTATAACATCTATAGTACCAGGATGGTGTATTCCTTATTTCCCATTTATACTAGGTTTAATTGGTGTTATTTTAGGTGGTGTATCTTTATCTAAAAAACAAGGTGGAAAAGGTATGGCTATTGCAGGATTAGTTACAAGTATAATTTCATTAGTAATTTACTTAATTATATTAATCGCAATTGGTGCATCAGTTTCTGCTATTATGAGTAACCTATAAAATAAAAAAATGCAATTTATTATATTGCATTTTTTTTATTTTAAATTTCGTAATAATCCATATATAAAAAATATTCCTATAAATATTGAGATTAGTACAATATATTTATTATTACTAATTCCTATTTTTTCTTCTTTATATAATTTCTTTTTTATATGCAAATCAATTAATACATATATCGGAATGCATATCTCTATTATCAAAATTATATTTAAAATAATTTGTATCTTATTCATCTTTTAAATACCCCAAAATTATTTCTATATATGATATATTGTGTTTTTTTAATACATACCTTTGAAATAAAGTATAAAAATCATTTATCAATAATATAATTAAAAATGGTAATAATGCACAAGTATATACTGCATTATATTGAAAAGCTTCTGAAAATTTTAATTGTATTATACTTTTTGTTGCTCTTGTTAATCCACAAGAAGGACATAAAATTCCATAGTTATCATACCAAAAGCACGAAGTTTTTATTATTCCTATTTGTACTAGTACAACTAATATTATTGAAATTACGTATATTATTGCTCTTATTAAAGCAAATAAATCAATTTTTTTTTCTAATTTTATTTTCATTTTACTCTATTCCCAAATACTCATTATAAGTTACTTCTCTATCAACAACCTTATCCGCTTTAATATCAATTATTCTATTTGCAACAGTTTGAGTTAATTGGTGATCATGTGATGTGAATATCATATCACCTTTGAATTTAATCATTCCATCATTTAATGATGTAATGCTTTCCATATCTAAATGGTTTGTTGGTTCATCAAAAATTAAAAAGTTTGCTCCTGATAACATCATTTTTGAAAGTACACATCTTACCTTCTCTCCTCCAGATAAAACATTTACTTTCTTCAATGCTTCTTCACCTGAAAACAACATTCTTCCTAAAAAACTTCTTACATATGTTTCGTCTGGATCTTTTGAATATTGTCTTAACCAATCTGTTATACTTAGATCTGATTCAAATAAATAGTTATTATCTTTAGGGAAGTATGAACTTGTTATTGTTGTTCCCCATACAATTTCGCCTTCATCTGGCTCTACCTCTCCTGCGATTATTTGGAATAATAATGTTTTTGCATTTTCGTTATCAGCTAATAATGCAATTTTATCACCTTGTTTTACAGTAAATGAAACATTATCTAATAACTTTTCGCCATTTACAGTTTTAGTTATATTTTTAACTTGTAAAATATCTTTTCCAGGCTCTCTGTCTGGTTTAAAATCAACATATGGATATTTTCTGTTTGATGGTTTTATTTCATCTAATTCTATTTTTTCAAGAGATTTTTTTCTTGATGTAGCTTGTTTTGATTTTGAAGCATTTGCAGCAAATCTAGCAATAAAGTCTTGTAGCTCTTTTATTTTTTCTTCTTTCTTTTTGTTAGCTTCTTTCATTTGCTTTAATGCTAATTGGCTTGACTCATACCAGAAATCATAGTTTCCTGGATATACTTTTATTTTTCCGAAGTCTACATCTGCTATATGTGTACAAACTTTATTTAAAAAGTATCTATCATGAGATACAACTATTACAGTATTTTCAAAATTAATTAAAAATTCCTCTAACCAGCTAATGCTTTTTAAATCCAAATCATTTGTAGGCTCATCAAGTAATAATATATCTGGATTTCCAAATAGAGCTTGAGCAAGTAATACTTTTACTTTTTCTTTAGCTTCAAGTTCACTCATTAATTTATAATGCTTACTTCCGTCTATACCTAAATCATTTAATAAAACTTCAGCATCAGATTCAGCATTCCATCCATCTAGCTCTGCAAATCTTTCTTCTAATTTTGCTGCAACCATTCCATCTTCCTCAGAAAAATCTGGTTTAGCATAAATTTCATTTTTATCTTGCATAATTTTATAAAGCTCTTGATTTCCCATAATTACAGTATCAATTACAGTATGCTCTTCATATGCAAAGTGATCTTGTTTTAATACAGATAATCTCTCGCCCTTTTCCATTGTAACTTCACCTTTGCTAGGCTCTAATTCTCCCGATAAAACTTTTAAAAAAGTAGATTTACCAGCTCCATTTGCACCAATTATTCCATAGCAACATCCTTTGTTAAATTTAATATTAACATCTTCAAATAATGTTCTTTTTCCAAATCTTACAGTTACTCCAACAGCATTTAACATTTCCGTTCCTCCTTCTTAAAATACCTGGTTATTATAACTTATTTTAGAAGAAGTTGTCAATGGGGACGGTTCTTTTTGACACACCACACTCAACCAATTACAACATCAACTATAAAAAACTTACACCACAATATCAGCTTCAATCTTTTTAAACTTAGCTTCACCTATTCCTGAAACATTTTTTATATCTTCAATCTTTTTAAATTTTCCTCTCTCATTTCTATATTTTATTATTTTTGATGCTGTTGATGGTCCTATTCCATTTAAAGTTTCTAGCTCTGTTTGTGTCGCCGTGTTTATATTTACTTTTGAACTTTTGCTTTCAGCATCATTATTATTTCCGTCAACAATAACATTTGTTCCACTAGATTTTGTGATATGATTAACATTTTTTGCATTTTTATTGTTTGTATTATTTGTTGTACTTTTGTTTTTCTCGTCATCTTTTTCCTGTAAAACATTTTCATTTTTGTTTTCATCTACATTTGGAATATTTATCTTTTGTCCATCTTCCACTTTGTATGCTAAATTAATATTTTTTAAATCTGCTTTTTCTGTTGTTCCTCCAGCCTTTTCTATTATATCTTTAATTCTATCTCCTTCTTTTGCAATAACCACTCCTGGATTTTTTATTTCTCCCATAATATGAATATAAATATTATTTTGAACTTCTGTATTATTATTTTCTGTTGTATTTGAGTTTATAGATTCCTCCGAAATTTCTAAATAATTATAGCCTTCTGATGATGCATCTTTTTTATCTAAAAAAAATAATATTATTACACATAAAATAACTATAATTATACATATAAATATATAAATTATTTTATTTTTTTTAATATTTTCCATAAAACCAACCCTTTCTATTTAAAAATTAGTAAAACAAATATTTCAGTTTATTACTTAAACTTAATATAATTTGGTACTTGAAATAAATGTAATTTTAATATATATTAAAAAATGAATTTTTTTATGAGGTGTTTACAAATGAATAGAAAAAAATTTTTGAAAAAAATAATGTCTATAATAACTGTATTAACAGTTGTTATACTTTTTATAAATGTAACCTATGCAACGCAAATAAATGGCAGTGCTACTCCTAAACCAACACAGCAAACAGACTCTGATACAAATAGCTCCTCATCTTCGGCAGGAGGCGAAACTGCTAACGGTACAGGTAATATTAATGTTCAATCGACAACTGACCAATCTGCGCAAAATAACAGTTCACAAGTTCAATCAAATACTCAAAGCAATACTTCGCCAACAAACTCGAACGAATTAAACCTATATTCTAAATCTTCAATATTAATAGATTCTACTACTGGTCAAATTCTTTATGAGCATAATGCATATGAAAAATTATATCCAGCAAGTACAACAAAATTAATGACTGCAATTTTAACCTTAGAAAATTGTCAATTAACAGATACTGTTACTGTCAATCCAGATGCTTTAAAAGGTATTCCCGCCACATATACAACTGCAGCTTTACAACCTAATGAACAATTAACCGTTGATCAACTTTTACATGTTCTACTAATTCCATCAGCTAATGATGCAGCAAATGTTTTAGCATATCATGTAGCAGGTTCAATTGAAAATTTTGCTGTAATGATGAATGCCAAAGCTAAAGAAATTGGTTGCAAAAACACACATTTTGTAAATCCTAGTGGCGTTCACAATGATGAGCATTACTCAACAGCTTATGACATGGCATTAATTGGAAAATTTGCAAATACCTTTGATACTGTGAAAGATATTGTAACTCAAACCCAATATTCATTACCAGATTTACCTGATGGAAAAAAACGTAATTTTAAAACAACTAATACTTTAATTACTCCAAACAATAAATATTATTATGAATATGCAACTGGATTAAAAACTGGCTATACTGATAAAGCTAAATCTTGCATCGTTGCTAAGGCAAAAAAAGATGATACTGAATTAATTTGTGCAGTTTTATATGGCGAAAAAACTGAAGATAAAAAGAACGAAAGAGAACTTGATTGTCACACTTTATTTGATTACGGTTTTAATAATTATAAAGAGACTACAGTATGCGAAAAAAATCAAGCAATTGATACTACTAATATTTCAGATATACCCGAAATGTATGAAAATGAAGATATTCTTTACGAAGATAATTTAAATTTGCTAGTTAACACACAAAACTCCACAGATATACAATCAAATATCTCTTGGAACACAGATTTAAAATATCCTATTTCAAAAGATACAATAGTAGGAAATGTTACATATATTATTGATGGAAATAATTACTCAGTAAATTTAGTAGCAGGTAACAATATTTTACCTACTAATTCTGATTCTATCTCATATACATTTTATATATTAGTAGCCATTTTAATAATATTATTACTAATAACAATATTTACTAAAAAAAGAAAAAATAGATATCACAAAAAAAGTAAATCTTCAAAAGATGAAAAATATTTCAGACATTCATTTTATTAAAAAATAGGAGGATAAATAATATCCCCCTATTTTTTAATAATCTTTTCCTATAATTACAGTAAAATCAATATTTTCTGAGCTATTTCCTGTAGTAATTGACCCTTTATTTAACACTTTCTTTATTTCAGTTGCTGCCCCCGTAGCACTGTCTGACCTGTTAATTATACTTGTTTTCGAAACACTATTTGTAACACCAGTTTTTATAACATTATATCCTTTACTTTCTAAATCAGCTTTGGCTTTTTTTAGTTTATTTGTATCTGATGTACCATTTAACAATTCAATATTAATTTCTGAATTTGTTAGCTCTTCATTATTTGCCTTTGTTTCATTAACTGAAACATTTTTATCTAATGATTTAAAATTATCACTTATAATTTCATCTGTCTTTTTATCATTTGCTATATACAACCATACTCCATTACATTTTTTCGGCTCTCCTGGCAAAGTTGTCGTTTTTAAATTATCGGTATTAAAATCTATTAAATATGGTAAATAATTAATTGCTGTATCTAAATTAAAATTTGTATTAATATTATTTTTAGCTATTTGAGTATACTTTTTAGAATTTTTTAATAAATCTTTGCTGGTCACCTGTTTTACTAAAACTTTTATAAACTCTCTTTGTGTTTTCATTCTCCCAATATCATTGTCACCATAACTACTTGGGTATGAAGTTCCATTATTATTATGCCTAAATCGTACAACTTGCTCTGCCTTATCTCCATCTAATAATTGATATCCTGCTTTTAAATGAATATGCAAATTTTGAGTTGGATCATCATAATCCATATCTATTGGCACATCAAAATATACTCCTCCAACTGCATCTATAAGCTCTCTTAATCCTTTGGTATCAATATTCATATAATATTTAACATTTAGCCCTGTAAGTTCATTCACTTCTTTTAATAATTTTTCTGGTCCCTTTTGATATAATGTATTTATTTTATCAGAAGCCGTAGCTTTTTTTTGATTCGTTCCAGTATATGTATCACGCGGAATTGACATCATAGAAGCCTGCTGTGTTTTTGGATTATATGCACATAGCATTATTGAATCAGTTAGGTTTTGACTTTCTCCTGTAACTAATATGTATACTGTTCCTAATTTTTCAGCTGTTTTTGAATTATGCCCTAATATAGTAGCAACCAATCCACCATATGTCCAACCATTTTCATTCATTCTTATTATAAAAAAAGTAAAAAGTATAACAAAAATAAATGCAATTACTAATAAAAACTTCTTTATTTTTTTATTTTTTCGTTTCTTTTTATATTTGGTTTTATTGTTATTTTCATATTTTGAATTACTATTATATTTTTCTTTTGTAATCTTCAAATAAACTCACCTCTATAATATTAAAACTAAGCTGAATTATATCAAATTTTCAGCTTAGTTTCAACAATTAAAATATTAAATTTAAAATTATATTATTATTATAAAGTATTTTACCAATATGAGATTCTAAAATTGCATTAGAAATTGTGTAATTGCCTATTAATGGAGTTACTGCAGAAATAATTGCAAAAATTATAAGTAAAATTACAAATGCTTCTAATATTCCATAAATAATTCCTCCCAATTGATTACATTGTTTAATTATTGGTAATTTTGAAACAATATCTGTAAATATAGTTAAAATCTTTAATAATATTTTTGCAATTATATATATTATTATTATTCCCAATACATTTACTATCAATTTTGATGCATTTTTAGATGCCTCTGTTATTGCTTCATCCTTTTTTTCATCAACAGAATTTTTAACATTATTATTAATATAATTTGTAATTGGTTTTGGCATTACATTATCTTCATTTATAATTTTTTCGTTACTATCATCTTCTTTTGAGTTTTGTTTTATTATATTTTCTATTGAAAGTTCAATTTGGTCATCGATAGTAGTATTATCAATTATAAAATTTACAAATGGTTTATATAGCACTAAAGCAATTATAATTGCTAAAATAGATGTTAAAATTTTTAACAAGCATCTAGCTAAACCTCGTTTATAACCTCCATATATACACCCCAATATGACTAATATTATAACAATATCAATAAATACTCCCATTAATAACTCCCCCTTATAAAACAAGAATTTCTATTTTATCTCTAAAAACGATTGCTGCAATTCTATCTGAAACAATTATATTTCTTATTTCTTCATTTGCACTATATTTTTTCTTTAACCATCCTTTAGTATTTATAAAATAAATATCAGTTCCTAAATTAATAGCAATATTATCACCAGCAGATGATGTACTTTTTGCAATACTGTTTATAGAATAATTATTTACTTTTTTTGTTCCTGTATTTATTATTTTTATTTGCGAACTTTGATTTGCAATACCATCTGATACCTCTTCAATTTCATAAATATTATTAATTAAATCAATTCCTGCAAAAGTATAATTTTTATTTTCTTCTTCAAAATTCATTAACATTTGAGTATTTCCATCAGATAATAAATATATTCCTGCATTGCACATACAAATTAAGTTTTTGCTTCCATGGTATCTTAAATTTGTAATTAATAAATTCGTATCCATCTCATATGTATATATTGGTGTTATTTCTGAAGAGTTATTAGAATCGTTTACAGCAATTGTTTTTACTGTTGATTTTATTAATGTTCCTGATGTATCAATTTCTGCAAAACTTAAATATTTATTATCACTTGATACAGCACTATCTATTACAGAATTACTTGGAATGTATGACTTTATTAACTGATTTCCATTTTGGTCAAAAACAATTATTACAGATTTATACGTTGTACCTGAGCATATGACAGATACATAACCATTTTCATTAACAGAAACCTTTGAAATTGTTCCTTCAATATCATTAGACCATTTTGTTTTAGTCCCTGATATTAGGTAAATTTTCTGTTTTCCCTTTTCTGCTACAGCTAAGTATTTTCCATTAGCAGTAAATACTGGTGTGCTTATGTTTATATCTAAGCTTGCAGTGCTTTTCCCTGATGAATTATATATGTTCAATTTATTATCTTTTAATACTGCTATATATCTATCATAGGCATATACCGAAACATCTTCATCTACATCAATATCAATGCTAGATAAGCTTCCTTCTGAAATACTTTTCATTAAAATGTGTATATCTGCCCAATTTCTAAATGTTTTATTACAGGCATATACTACTGAAAAAGTTATTGCTAATACTATAATAACAGCAGTTATCATAAAACCTATTATCTTTTTTTTATTTAAACTTTTTTCACTATCTAAATTATTATATTCTTTAAATTCAATTAACTTCATATTCTTCCTCTTTAGAAAATTTATTATATTATTTATATCAGTTTTTACCTTTTTTTGCAATACAATTTTTTAAATAAATTGACTACATTATGTAACTATGTTATACTTCTTATATTAAATATTCTACAGGAAGGAGTACATAGTTATTTATAAAAATAACTATAAAAAATATGCAAAAAATGTTAGGTTATATGCGCAAAGCTATAGATGAATATAATATGATAGAAGATGGAGATAAAATCGCAGTTGCTCTATCTGGTGGAAAAGATTCTACAACAATGCTTTTAGGATTAAAAAATTTACAAAGGTTTTATCCAAAAAAATTCGAGATAATTGGAATAACAATAAATCCTGGTTTTGAATTTTTTGATTCTTCTGATTTAAGAGCTTTATGTGATAAATTAAATGTCCCATTTTTCGAAGAATTTTCACACACCAAAGAAATAGTTTTCGACATACGAAATGAAAAAAATCCATGCTCACTATGCGCCAATTTAAGAAGAGGAATTTTAAATAGTGTAGCCAAACGTGAAGGATGTAATAAAATTGCTTTAGGACACAATGAAGATGATGTTTTAGAAACTTTCTTTTTGAATTTATTATATGCAGGAAACATAAACACATTCGCACCAGTAAGTTATATGGATAGATCACAAATTACACTAATACGACCTTTAATTTATGCTCCCGAAAAATATATTCGCGGTTTCGTCAAGAAAAATAATATAACACCCATGCCAAAATGTTGCCCAATGGATGGAACTTCCAAACGTGAAGATATGAAAAATCTTATTCAAACTTTTCAAAAAGACATTCCAACTGTCAGAGCAAATTTATATGGTGCCATAAAAAGAAGCAATATAAAAGGTTGGGAAAGTCCAGAAAAAAAATAAAATTATTACAATATGCAATTATTTTATAATATCTTTATAATACAAAAAATTGAGCTAAATCAGCTCAATTTTTTTATAATTCGTTTTATATCCATTTTTAATCAATTATCTGCAATCCTGCGAATTTAGCCATCAATCTCTTATTTCCAGATTTATCAAAACTAATATCAACTTTATAATCATCACCTTCAGATTCTAACTTATTAATTGTTCCTTCTCCGAATTTTTTATGATATACTCTTTGTCCTTCTTTATATTGTGAAATATCTACGGTATTTTGTCTTTTATTTAAAGAATTTAAAAAGTTTTCTGCTGTTTTAAATGCAAATCCTGTAGTTTTTTCTGATGTTGCAGTTGCTTTTGTTGGAACTTTATATGTATCAATATTATATGTTTTAACTCTACTATTATTAAATGATGAATTTCCATATTCCCATTTGTATCCACTATCTCTAAAGCTATCATCCCTGGTTCTTTCACCTAATACTTCGTCATATCCATCCAATATCTCTTTTGGTATTTCTTTTACAAATCTTGAAACTTGATTATAACTTGTTGAACCAAATATTGTTCTTCTTTTTGCACAAGTTAAATGTAAATATTCTTTTGCTCTTGTTATTCCAACATAAAATAATCTACGCTCTTCCTCAAGTTCTTTTTCTTCACCTATTGATTTATATCCAGGGAATATTCCTTCTTCCATTCCTACTAAAAATACAACTGGGAACTCTAATCCTTTTGCACTATGAAGTGTCATAAGTGTTACAGAATCTTCACTTGTATCTGCGTTATCTAAATCTGTTGTTAAAGTTATTCCTTCAAGGAAATCACCTAAGGTATTTTCAGCAGATTCATCCTCAAATTCAATTGCTACTGTTAAAAACTCGTCCAAGTTTTGAATTCTGCTTTCAGCCTCTATTGTATTTTCATTTTTTAAAGCTTGTGTATATCCTGTAGTCCTTAATGTTTCTTTTATTAAATCAGAAATTTTTATTTCATCTTTTTTTGCTATTAAATTTTCTATTTGCTCTATAAACTCTCTTGTGTTTATAAATACCCTATTTAATCCATATTGTGCAGCATTTTTTATAACTTCATACATTGAAATTCCATTACAATCAGCAACTTCTTGTATGGCATCTAAACTTGTTTTTCCAACACCTCTTTTAGGCTCATTTATAATTCTTTTTAAAGATAAATTGTCATTTGTATTAAATATTAATCTTAAATATGCAATTATATCTTTAATTTCTTTTCTTTCATAGAATTTTAATCCTCCAATAATTTTATATGGAATATTTTCTCTTCTTAAAATATCTTCTATAGCTCTTGATTGAGAGTTCATTCTATATAGAACTGCAAAATCTGAATATTTATAATATTCTTCTGTTTTTAAATGATTTATTTGTTTAACAATATATGTAGCTTCATCATATTCATCATCCCCAGAATATATACAAGGTTTATGTCCTTCATCATTTTCTGTCCACAATTTTTTATCATATTTTACTGCATTATGTTTTATTACAGCATTTGCTGCTTTTAAAATGTTACCTGTACATCTATAATTTTGCTCTAATTTTATAATTTGAGTTCCTGGAAAATCTTTTTCAAAATTTAATATATTAGTAATATCTGCACCTCTAAAAGAATAAATACCTTGGTCATTATCACCTACAACTGTTATATTTCCATATTTTGATGCTAATAATGTTACTAATGTAAATTGTGCTTTATTTGTATCTTGATACTCATCAACTAAAACATATTTAAATTTTTCTGTATACATTTCTAATATATCTTGATTTTCAGTAAGAATTTTAATTGTAAAATTAATTATATCGTCAAAATCTATTGCATTATTTTCTTTTAATTTTTTTTGATATAATTCATAAATTCTTGCTATTGTTTCTTTTCTAAAATCTCCTATATATTTTGCTTTATATTGCATTGGCTCTAACATTTCATTTTTGGCATTACTTATTTCATATAAAACTGATTTATCTGTAAATAATTTATCATCAATTTTTAGCTCTTTTAAACATTCTTTTACAACTGTTTTTTGATCTGATGTATCAAATATTATAAATGAACTTTCAAATCCAATTCTATCTATAAATTTTCTTAATATACGTACACAAATAGAATGAAATGTACCTATCCACATATCATTTGCTGCATCTCCAACCAAATTTTTTACTCTTTCTTTCATTTCGTTTGCAGCTTTATTTGTAAATGTTATTGCCAATATATTCCAAGGTTTTACATATTTTTCAGCCATCAAATATGCAATTTTATGTGTTAATACTTTTGTTTTTCCACTTCCTGCACCAGCTATTACTAGGCATGGTCCATCTGTAGCAAGTACAGCTTCTTTTTGTTTGTCATTTAAACTTTCTAATAAATCTTGCATTTTATCTATCCTTTCATTGTTTATTTTATTTAATATAAATTTTTGAGTATTTTTATTATTCTTTCATTCATAATTTTTATAATTTATATTATTTATTTGTTAATTTTTCAATTATTTTATCTACGCAAAGACTAATTTCTGCTGCACACATTCTATATGTATTCATGTTATATCCCCATGGATCTGATATATCCATATCTTGTCCATTATTATCTAGTCCTGCATATTCTTTCATTGTAAAAATTTTTTCCTTTTCATCACTGTATTTTGATATTAATTGTGCTTTATGATTTTTCGTTGCACATAATATTAAATCCATTTTTTCTATTTCTGAGTTTTCTATACTTGTTGCAGTATGTAAAGCTAGGTCTACATCATATTCTTTCATTATTGCAACAGAATTGTACGAAGCGTGTTCGCCATTCATTGCAAAAATTCCTGCTGAATAAACTTCAATATCTAAATTTTTTTCTTTTATTATTTTTTTTGCTAATCCCTCTGCCATTGCACTTCTGCAAGTATTTCCGGTACATACAAACATTATTTTCATTATTATCCTCCTAGCCTGCTAATTGAATCTTTTAGCTTTCCATATTATAACAGCAATCGGGATTTTTTTAAATAGTTTTTTATTATTTATTACTTAAATCTCAAATTATTTTTTCACATTTAACACATTCATATTTGTGTCGCAATATATCCTAAAATAAATCCAATCATATTTCCAATTGAAGACATTTTTCCACTATATAATTTATTATATTCTGGAGTGAGTTCTCCTGAAACAATATATAACATTGCACCAGCTGCCAGAGCTAAGCACACAGCAATTACTTTTTGCGAGATATTCCCAACTATAGCCCCTACAAAAGCTCCAAGTCCTGTTGTAACACCAGACAATATTACATAAAAAAGTATTTTTCCAGATTTTAAACCACCTTTTTTCATTGGTGCAGACATTGATATTCCTTCAGGTATATCATGTATTGCAATTGCTATTGCTAACGAATATCCAAGTTTCATAGATGCTTCAAAACCTGTTCCTATTGCTAATCCTTCTGGTATATTATGTATTGCTAATCCAATACTTACTACAATACCTGTTTTTAATAAACTATTACCTTTTATTTTTTTATTATTAAACTTTTTTTCTACAAAAATATCACAAAAAATCATCATAATAATCCCAGCAATTATTCCTAAAATTGCAGTTGGAATATTACTAATATTTGTAGCCTCTGGAACTAATTCAAAACAAACAACGGCAATCATCAAACCAGAAGCCAATGAAAGTATAAAACTTAAAATTTTATTAGATGGATTCTTAAAATTAATTCCAATAATTCCTCCTAATGTAGTTCCAAATGTGCCAAAAAATAATCCTAATAAAGATGTTCTTAATATTTCTTCCATTATTTATAATATAATTTAATTACAAAAATTTACTAATTAAATTATTTCTCCTTTCAAATTTCTATATTTAATATTATTTGTAAAATATAAAAATATGCAGTTTATTTGCTTTAGTATTTTGTAAATTACAACTTATGTAAAAAAAATGTTGAAATTTTTTATTTATTTTCATTGACAAATGCAAAATCATATGATAATATACTAATTATGTTATGGGTCAGTAGCTCAGTTGGATAGAGCACAGGCCTTCTAAGCCTGGTGTCGGGGGTTCGACTCCCTCCTGGCTCACCATAATATAAAAAGAAAAGATATTTTTTAAATATCTTTTCTTTTTTTCTTTATCACATATAACGATTGCACCAAGCCTATTCCTCCGAAAATAGGATATAATAATTCAATTAATTTTGAAAAACCTATTGGTATAGCTATTATTGAGCAAAGTATTAACAAAATAATTTTTTTATTATATTTTTCTTTATTATTTTCGTAGTTTTGCAAATATCCATATCCTACTGAAATTGCCGTTGTAAAAATAGCAATTCCAACAACAAGACAATATATATATTTGTAAAAAATTCCATATCTTCCAACAATAAACACAACTGGCATTTCCAAATTGGTTATGTTAAAATTTGATTGACTTAAAATTGCAAAAATTGACATTGATAATATAAAAATAATTATTGAGCAAATTATTGAAATATATTTTATTTTTTTTTTATTTTTTGTAACATTTGACATAGTAACCACAATTGGAATTATTGTTAATAAATTATAATTTGCATATAAAATACTAAAAATTAAAAATTTAAAATTCTCAATTTTCCAATTATTAATATTAAACCCTTCACCATTTAAACCGTTAATAAAATTTAACTCATATAAATTTACTTTTTTTATAACAATAAAAAAAATAATAAAAATTATTATTGGAATTAAGATATTATTAATTTTAATGATTCCTGTTGCTTTTCTTTTAAAAGCACAGTACGAACATATTAGCATAAAAATAAATCCTATAATTATATTTATATTAAATTCTTGATATATAAAAGCTGAAAAACCCGAAACCATAATGCAAAAAGAAATTATTAAAAATACATCTATAATATTAATTAATA
>ERZ833515.50-NODE-50-length-108093-cov-10.971593_pt1 | contig 108093 bp, 118 predicted proteins | sample MGYA00519949_ERZ833515 | MGnify/ENA primary metagenome ERZ833515 (study PRJEB31850, sample SAMEA3708741) | human gut metagenome | biome: human gut; feature: human-associated habitat; material: faeces | place: China | collected 2014 ...
CATCCTTAGTAGCCTGTCTCTGTGCATCGTTGAAGTAAGCTGGAACTGTGATAACTGCCTTAGTTACTTTTTCACCTAAATAGCTTTCAGCAGTAGCCTTTAAGTTCTGAAGAATCATTGCTGAAATTTCTTCTGGTGTATAATCACGACCATTTACATGTTCTTTATAGTTTGTACCCATATGTCTCTTGATTGATGCTACAGTATCAGGATTTGTAACAGCCTGACGCTTTGCAGCTTCACCAACGATGATTTCACCGTTCTTGAATGCAACAACTGATGGAGTTGTTCTCATTCCTTCTGGATTTGCAATTACTTTTGCTTCACCATTTTCCATAACACTGACACATGAATTTGTTGTACCTAAATCAATACCAATAATTTTACTCATAATAAGTTCTCCTCCTATTAATCCTTATTCACTTTCACTAAAGTTGCTCTAATTACTCTATCTTTTAACATATAACCTTTTTGTAATTCTTCAGTCACAATATTTGGACCAAAGTCAGGATTATCATCCTGCATGACTGCCTGGTGCATATTTGGATCAAATTCCTTACCCTGTGCTTCAATCACAGTTACACCATTCTTACCAAGAATATTCATTAACTGGTTCAAAATCATCTTATTACCCTTAAGAATATTCTTACCTTCTTCGCTTTCAGGTTCAACAGTTAATGATCTTTCATAGTTATCAATAACTGGTAATAACTCTTCAATAAAAGACTGCATTGCATACTTTAACTGATTCGCATGTTCATTTTTAAGTCTTTTCTTTAAGTTTTCCATATCAGCGAATACTTTATAATAATCTGTCTTCCACTTGTTGATTTGAGATTCTAAATCCTTAATCTTTTCATCTTTAGGATCTACTGTTTCTTCAGCTGTTTCTTCAGTTGTTTCTTCAGTTGTTTCTTCTTTTACTTCTTCAGCTTCTTCCTTAGTAGTTTCTTCAACAGTTTCTTCTGTTTCTTTCTTCATTTCTTCTGCCATGGTCTCACCTCTTCTACTCATCATTTTCCTTGATGATTCTTTCTATATTTTCAGTAATATATTCTACAAGCGATACAACTTTCTTGTAAGGCATACGTGTTGGACCGATTACAGAAATCGTTCCTTTACTAGCTCCTCCTGTATCAAAAGAAGATGAAATAACTGATACATCATCAAGTCCAGATACATTTGAATCATCACCAATCAATACCTTGATGCCATCATCATCAGTTGGTGCTAAGAAATTCCAGTTTGATGAATTTTCAAATGCACTCACTAATTTTCTTAACTTGTTGACATCATTGTATTCTGGTTGATACAGCAAATGATCTTTACCAGAGAAATATACATTGTTTCTTGCAAACTTCATAAATGCTTCTAAGAAAGCATTAAACAAGATTTCATGTTCCTTGATTCTCGTATTGAGGATTGGCTTGACATCGTTTTCTAATCTATCTGCCACCTGATTAATTGGCGTTCCTACTAATGTGTCGTTCATTACCGCCACACAAGATTGTAAATCATCCAAACTCAATGTCTCAGATAAAGTGAAAACTCGATTTTCTACATGTCCCTTATCCGTTACAATAATCGCAGTCACATTGCGCGTCCCAATTGGAACAAGTGTAATGTTCTGCAGAGATTCATAACTTGAATTAGGTCCTAGAGCAACCGCCGTTAGATCAGTCAACTGGCTTAACATTTCGCAGCTTTCTTTAATCAAATTATTCAATGATTGATGTGTATCACTAAAGATAGTTGCAACCTGGTTCTTTACCTGTTCGTCGACATTTGGCTGAAGCAAAGTATTTACATAATAGTAATATCCCTTCTTAGAAGGAACACGACCAGAAGATGTATGTGTCTTCACTAGAAAGCCAAGTTCTTCAAGCTTGCTCATTTCATTTCGAATAGTGGCGCTTGAATATGGTAATTCATATTTTGTCATTAGAAGCTTAGATCCAACAGGTTCTGCTGTTTCAATAAACTCTTCGACAATATATTTAAATATAAGCATTTGTCTTGCCGAAAGCATTCCCAAGCACCTCCTTAGCACTCTTTTTCCTCTTGTGCTAGATTCATTATACATTCTTTTTTAGCAGTGTCAAGACTTTAGTGCTAGTTTATATTAAAAAGGGTTTCTCTAATTTGAGAAACCATTTATTCTGGTAAGAAATCTAGAAGAATGGAATTAAGAAGATCGAGTGTATCATTTGTTTTCAAATGATTGTTTTCAATAATCAACGAATGATTACCAAGGTTCTTAGTGAGAGCTTCTTTATAGACATCTTCTACAGAACAATGATATCTTCTTTTAAATTCATCAAGGTCTAATCCTTCTTTTAGACGTAAAGACATCATAAGATGATTAAACATTGTATCTTCAATTGTTTCTTTTTCTATATATATTGTATTCTTCCCCTGCAAGTAATCAGTAAGACTACGCGAGTGAGAAATAAGTTCATTATCTATTTTACCTGTCGCACCAATGCCCACACCATAATAGTTATCATAATGCCAATAAACTTTATTATGTTCTGATTCATGATTTCCTAACGCATAGTTAGAGACTTCATAGCGATGAAAACCAGCATGAGAAAGTGTCTCTACAATATAATCACTCCACTTTCCTTCTGTTTCTTCATCAAGAGGTTCAAAGGAATCATATAAACGTGTATGTTCCTCCAATATAAGTGAATAATAAGATAAATGATTAACAGGAAGTGATAGAGCAATATGCAAGTCTTCTTTTACATCTTCTAAGGTTTGTCCAGGAAGTCCATACATGAGATCAATAGAGATATGCTTAAAGCCTATAGCCTTTGCATTTCTTACTACTTCTTTCGCAATATCGGAAGTATGATAACGTTCAATCTTTTTTAATAAATCATTATTAAATGTCTGTACACCAACGCTTATTCGATTGACACCATGAGTATGCATACATTCTAGTTTATCAAGCGTTGCTGATTCAGGATTGACTTCTATTGTATATTCGAGAGTATCATCACCTACAAAAGGATCAACCATACTTAATAAGATATCTAATTGTTTTAAAGAAAGAGCACTTGGTGTTCCTCCTCCTATATAAATAGTTCTCATTATATGATGGGGAAGAGCGTTAAGTTCTTCCTTTAATCGTTCTAGATATTTTAAGACAAACTCTTCACGATAATAGACCTTTGCGAAATCGCAATAAGAACAGATATGATCACAAAAAGGAATATGAATATAAAGTGCTTTTGTTTCCATATTATATCCTCATCAAGAAGAGTTCTAATCCTCTAAATTTATCTACTGTACCTGTCTTGATTGCATAATCTAGTTCTGACAAGGCATAAAGTTTTTCCATGAGTTCAGTGATATCAAAATGTGCTGCATTTTTACGAATTGGATAGATAGCACGAGGATTAAGACCGAGTGCTGAGGCAATATCATTATCACGATATCCCTTTTTACTCATAATAGAGACCTGATAGAGATTACGTAATGCATTCGCAATTAAACCAATGAGTTCTAAAGGATCATGTTTCTTAGAGATTAAGTCTTGATAAACACGCATTGTATTTCTTAAATCATGATTCAACAATGCATTCGTTAACTTAAAGACATCCTCTTCAACTCGTGGTGGGACTAATCTTTCAACATCTTCTTTCTTTATACTATGTGTATAGAGGCATAATTTCTCTACCTGATTAGAAATAGTGAGAAGATCATTTCCACAGCGTTCTAGTAATAAAGCAAGAGCATTGTCTTCAATAGAGGCATTTCTATGAACAATGGCTTCTCTGGTAGCTTTATAAAGCTGATTGAAGGTTAATTTCTCCATTTCATACCATTTCGCATTTTTACGTAATGATTTAACTGCTTTCTTTCTTTCATCAAAGTTACGCTGATCATGATATATTACAAATAATGTTGTTGGATTATCATGTTCAATATAATCTAAAAATAGTTTAACATCTTCATCTGTGACTAGCTTCTTTTTAGGTTTCTCTTTTGTAAGAAAGATTGGATTCTTTAATACAACCATCTTATATTCTGTAATAAAAGGCTGTGTTAAAGCATCTTCAATAATATCCTTCATAGGCGTTTCACCTGCATGATAGACCATATAGTTCATGTCATCACTTGTACATTGATATTTCTTTTTTAAGTCTTCTAATCTTTGTGCAAGTAATAGTTTTTCTTCTCCATATAATACAATATTCATAGTTCTCCATCCTTTTGTCCTATTCTACCATAAATTTATTAATAGCGGTAAACAAGATGTTCTCCTAAATAAGTGATAATAGAAAAGCTGCCATCAAGATCTGTACGCAGTATTTTAATCTTTCTTTCTTCTAATCGTTTAATAACAATACGAGCCGGGTGACCATAAAGATTATGTTCGCCTACACCAATCATCGCAATACGCGGATGAACCATTTGAAAGAATGTTACAGAAGAAGAATAACCACTGCCATGATGTGCAACCTTTAAGACATCCACATCTATTTCCCCATATTTCTTATAAAGATCTTCTTCTACGTTACTTGGGATATCACCTGTAAATAAATAATTATAGCCTCCTGTTGTGACTAACATGACTAATGAGTTTTCATTAGTAGAAGGATAGATGACATCATTTTTAAGCATCTTGATTGTAATGAGCTTATTCTTCTCTTCTTTCTGATACGTATCAATAATACGCTTGACTTTATATTTCTTCTTTAATGAATCTAATGCACCATAGTGATCATAATCATGATGAGATATATAAACTCTATCAATACACGGTATACCCTGTGATTTAAGATAAGGGATGACATTATGTGAGGCAATATCATATTCCCTATTACCACCTGTATCAATCAAATAATTTCCATGATTAAAAGGGAGACGAATGAGTGAACAATCTCCCTGTCCTACATCAATAGTAGAGACCTGCGTATAAGGTTTATAGATACTATATATATGGAAGCTGATCAGTAGTGCGCACAGCAACGACATAGAAAATTGAATACTCTTTTTTTCTTCTAATAATAAGAAGATATTAAACAAGATAATGTAATAAAGAATAATAAATGAGAGGGTTGGTTTTTGAAAGATGATTTCTGCATTCAATGAAGTAATAAAGGTAAGAATCATCTGCTGGTAGCCAATCATCATCTTCATAATTAGATCTATTGGAAAAATAAGAGAGAGAAGTGTCACAATATAAAAACAGGATATAAAAGGAGAAAGAAGAACTGTTAAGAAATAAGAAAAGATATTGATAGAGAAATTAAGTGAGAGGACAATAGGAATACCACCTAAATAAATAAGGAAAGAGCGGTATGGGAAATGTTTGGTCATAATGACAAGAAAATAAATAAAATATGAAAAGACAAAAGAAATACTAAAGATGATATAAGGATTCTTAATAACATTAACTAAAACAAGAAATGATAAAACATCTAGTTGATTGAACTTCTCCTTCACAAGATCATAAATTACTAACATATAAAAAGCACGATGAAGAGATATATTATAAGGTATAGAAAAAACATAAAAGCCCATAAGTACTTTAATAATGATATCTGCAATATCATCACGTATAAATGATTTAATAAGACCGAGACATTTATAGAGTAAATGAATATGCATTCCTGAAAGAGCAAACATATGTACAAGAGAAAGACTTGTGAGGAGTGAATAGTCTTCTTTAATGGCGTCATCTTTAATGCCTAAGATAAATAGCTTCTGATAGCTTTTAATAGATTTTGAGGAAGAAAACTGTTTTTCTAATAATTGATAAAAAGAGGGATGAGATGAGACAGAAGTAATATGAGTGATTTTAGCCTTTGCGACGATTTTGTTGGCTTTAAAAGAATGATATTCATCATAACCTATAGGATCTTTACGATGCTTGATATCTAGAAAGTTCAATTTGACAAGTACTTCATCATTATATTGAAACTTATGATCTGTATAGGCTTTAATCTTCCCATAACCAGTATTTAAAATAACATAATTATCTCTAACATCTTTCACCTTTCCTGAAACAATAGAAGGCACTTCTGTTGATGTGGCTGGTCTAAGTATAATAGGTAATAAAAAAAGAAGAAATAACATCTTTCTTCCAAATCGTTTTACTAGATAAATTAAATAAGCTAGTAGAAATATATAAAATAAAGGATGAACAAGATAAGCAACAGATAGTAATAAGACAAATACTGCATAATATACTAAATGATATCTTAAAGGCATAAGTAGTCGCGGTAGATGAGATATTTCTTCTCACCGATTCCTTGTATATTCATAATGTCTTCTATTGTATAAAAGGGCTGTATCTGCCTATAATCTATAAACTTCTGTGCTGTTTTCTCTCCTACTCCTTTTAATGTCATAAAGTCTTCTATTGTTCCTTTATTGAGTGAAATCATATTTGCTCTTTTTTCCGGTAAATAAAGACGCATCTCTGCCTGGATACTTCTATTCATATTTAAAGATTCCATGCAGGCATTTTCTTTAACTCCAACTTCCTTAACCAAATCACTCATTGTCATCCCTTCTTTTATAGGGACTTCTCCTGTCTTGTTAAAAGCACCTTCTAATGTAATATAGACTTCTGATTTTTGTGTTGAGCTGACCTTCTCAGGCTTTTGATAACCATATATAAATGAGGCAATACTTAGAAGAATCAGCCCTATAATCTTAATTTGACGCATAAAAAAAGAGAATTAAATTAATTCTCTCTTGTAATATGAAAATGCCTATAAGCAAGATCCGTCGCAATTCTGCCTCTTGAAGTACGTTTAATCAAGCCTTTTTGTAGTAAGTAAGGTTCATAGACATCTTCTAATGTCATTCTTTCTTCACCAATGCTTGCAGCAAGTGCTTCTAATCCTACAGGGCCGCCTTGGAAACGATTGATGATACCTAGTAAGTATTTATGATCGACATCATCTAGTCCTAGATTATCTACTTTTAAACGATCCAATGCCTGCATTGTACGGTCTTTAGTAATGATTTCATCACCATAGAACTGCGCAAAGTCTCTGACACGTCTAAAGAGTCTATTCGCAATACGTGGCGTTCCTCTTGAACGTCTGGCAAGTTCCATCTTAGCTTCTTCTTCCATTGTCATACCATAGACTTTACTTGTACGAGAAATGATATCTCTGAGTTCTTCATCTTTATAATAATCAAGTTTAGCCACAATACCAAAACGGTCACGTAATGGAGCAGAAATATCTCCTGCACGTGTTGTCGCTCCTACTAATGTGAAAGGAGGTAAATCAATACGTACAGAACGTGTTGTCGCATCTTTACCAATCATAACATCTACACAGAAATCTTCCATTGCAGGATATAGTATTTCTTCTACGACTTTATTTAAACGATGAATTTCATCGATAAAGAGTACATCCCCTGGTTCAAGAGATGTAAGTAATGCAACGAGATCACCTGTTTTTTCAATAGAAGGTCCTGTTGTAATCTTGATATGCGTTCCCATTTCATTCGCAATAATCATCGACATTGTGGTTTTACCTAGTCCTGGAGGACCATAGAATAAAACATGATCAAGTGTTTCATCACGCATCTTTGCAGCACCTACAAAGACACGAAGGTTTTCTTTTAAATCATGCTGACCGACATATTCATCAAAAGAAGACGGTCTTAAAGAACTTTCCTCATCTTCGATATGTTCATTTGTATCTAAAATATCACGATCCATAAGATTCTCCTTTCATTATTGTGTTAATAAAGCTAATGCACGTTTTACATAACCATTAGTATCTAGATTTTCACTAGATAATACTTTCATTGCTTTTTCTACATCATTTTGTTTATAGCCTAATGCGATTAATACTTCAGTGGCTTCTTCATAATCTGGAGAACCAAGAGGCTTCATTGCACGTTTATCAAACTTACCATGCAAGTCAAGAATGATCTGCTGTGCTGCTTTAGGTCCAATACCTGGTATCTTCTTTAAATAAGTTGTATTTTTACCTTCTATCGCATCAATAATCGCATCAATCTCACCTGTCGCAAGAATACCAATAGCTGTCTTACAGCCTATTCCTTTTACAAGAATAAGCTTCTGAAATAATTCTTTTTCTTCTTTTTTCTTAAAGCCAAATAAAGTAATATCATCTTCTTTGACCTGCTGATAGATATAGACTGTTGCATCATCACCCTTTTTAAAATTATAGGGGTTGGATACATGTACTTCATAGCCTATTCCATGATTATCTATGACAATATGATCTGAATACAAATCTGCAATGATTCCTTTGATATAACTATACATAAAAATCTCCTTTACGCATTTCCTAATTCTATCATATGTCAAAAAAAAATACCATTTCTAGAAATGGTATTAATTATAAAATTCAAATTCGAAATCATATAGGCGTACAGTATCGCCATCTTCACAGCCTGCTTCTCTTAATGCATCATCGATACCCATATTACGGATCTGTAATGCAAATCTCTGGAAGCCATCATCTGTAGTAAATGATGCCATCTGCACAAGTCTTTCAACCTTCTTACCAGTAACTTCCCATACACCATTACCTTTATTATGGATAGTGAATGGTTTTTCTTCTTCCTTATAAGTATAAAGAACACTTTCCTGTTCTTCTTCCTGATTAAAGAAGTCTGGAGCAGTTTCTAATGCATCAGCAACTGCATAAAGAACAGCATCGATACCTTCATGGATAGGTGCAATGATTGGGAATACTTTCTGATCTCCAAGCTTTTCCTTGAATTTCTTTAAGTTTTCTTCTGCTTCATCACCATCCATCTTATTAGCCACAATAATCTGTGGTCTTTCTAATAAGCGATATTCATATTCACCTAATTCTTTATTAATAGTGACATAATCTTCATATGGATCTCTGCCTTCGCTACCGCTCATATCAATAATATGAACAATAACACGACATCTTTCGATATGTCTTAAGAACTGATGACCTAAACCTTTACCCTGTGATGCGCCTTCAATAAGACCAGGTAGGTCAGCCATAACAAATGAACGACCATCCTTAACCTGTACAACACCTAAATTAGGCACGATAGTAGTAAAGTGATAATCAGCAATCTGTGGTCTTGCTTTTGAAACAACAGATAATAAAGTAGACTTACCAACACTTGGGAATCCTACTAATCCAACATCTGCAAGTAGTTTTAATTCTACTCTCAGGTTGAATTTTTCACCCGGTTCACCATTTTCACAGATTTTAGGTGCTGGGTTGCGTGATGAAGCGAATCTTGCATTCCCACGACCACCACGGCCACCTTTTGCGATTACAGCACGCTGACCATCCTTTGTAAGGTCGGCAATAATGTTGCCTGTATCGTCATCATAGACACAAGTTCCTACTGGTACTCTGATGACTAAATCATCAGCATCAGCACCATGCATCTTTTTAGCATGACCTTTTTCACCATTTTGAGCCTTGTATTCACGATAATATCTTAAATCTAATAAAGTTGATAATGAGTTTGTTGCAACGAAGATAACACTTCCGCCACGACCTCCATCTCCTCCAGATGGACCTCCCTTTGGAACATGCGCTTCACGTCTGAAAGCAACTGTACCATTACCTCCAGTACCTGCTTGAACATAAATCTTAACGCGATCAATAAATTTCATGTATCCACCTTCTTTCTTTAAAAAAAGAATCCCATGGGGGATTCTTGAGATTAAGCTACAGGGTAAACAGATACCTGTTTCTTGTTTTTACCAAGTCTTTCGTATTTAACGACACCATCAACTTTAGCGAATAAAGTATCGTCTCCACCTTTACCAACATTAGTACCAGGATGAACCTTAGTACCTCTCTGTCTATAAATAATTGAACCAGCTGTGCAAGTCTGTCCATCAGAAAGCTTAGCACCTAAACGCTTTGATTCAGAGTCACGACCGTTCTTAGTAGAACCTACACCCTTTTTAGAAGCGAATAACTGTAAATCTAACTTTAACATAGTATTATACCTCCCTAGTGTTAATTTTAACATATTGTTCATATGAGTATTCAACAGTTTCTAGAATTTTTAATAAAGTTTCTAGAATAATCTGATAATCTTCACGATTATTGAATATCTCGAAATAAGAGTAACCACTCTCAACATTGGCAAGATTGCCATCTTTCATGAAGCCTTTAGCTTCAAGCATATTGTAAATACCTACCACTGCGGTACTGATACCAGCACATGCAAGATCTTTACCATATTCATCTTGACCAGCATGTCCTTCAACCTTAATTGATTGAATCTGACCTGCATGGTAAACGACATCTACGTGAGTCATTAAGCGTTGATTTCTTTGATTGTTAGCTTAGTATAAGGCTGTCTATGACCCTGTTTCTTATGATAATGCTTCTTTGGCTTATACTTGAATACAGTGATCTTCTTTTCCTTACCCTGTTTTTCAACAGTTGCAGTAACCTTAGCACCTTCTACGTAAGGATGACCAACTTTAACACCATTATCACCAACTAAAAGAACCTTTTCGAAAGTGTATTCAGTGCCTTCTTCAACATCTAACTTTTCTACAAAAATAGTATCTCCAGCTTCAACCTTTAACTGTTTTCCACCAGTTTCAATAATTGCGTACATCAGTGTACCTCCTTCATATTTTTTTCTCTTAGACTCGCCAACCAAGGCAGCACTTGCATTTAATACCTTTTATGTGCGGTTGTAGTCAGAGGTCTACAACGTTGATTATAGTATCATTTATTACCCTTATCGTCAATATTTTTTTCAATTTTCTTAAATTCTTGTCGAGGGCAGGTACGATTATATACTTCTCTTAAGTGTTCTTGGGATACATGGGTATAAATCTGAGTTGTTGATAAAGAGGAATGACCCAATAATTCTTGTACAACACGGATATCCATTCCTGCATCAAGTAAATGAGTCGCAAAAGAATGACGTATCGTATGAGGATGAATCTTACGTAAAGGATCATAGAGATACATTGTACGATCGATAATATTTTCTACTCCCCTATTTGTTAGCTTTTTTCCTCTTCTATTCACAAATACATAATCATGTATTTCATGATATTCATTCATAATGCTTACTCGATCATTATCTATATATTCTAGTAACCATTTCTTTGCATAATCATGAAATGGCACTTCTCTTTCTTTGCTTCCTTTACCAAGCACTCTAATCATTTGTCTATTAAAATCAATCTGCGACAAGCGTAATGACACTACTTCACTTACACGAAGTCCTGATGCATACATAAGTTCTAGAAGAGCCTTATTTCTTACGCCTAAAGATGTATGCGTATCAATTGAGTCTAGATAACCCATCATTTCATCTACATAAAGAAAATCAGGGTTTCTACTACCTGTCTTTAATGAATGCACCTGTGTGAAAGGATTAGAAGAAACTATCTCCTGTTTACATAAGTATTTAAAGAAAGATCTAAGAGAACTCAAATAATGATTGATTGTTGTATGAGATAAGTGCTTCTCATTTAAATGAATCAAATAATTCTGAATAACATAGTAATCTACTTCCTGTAAAGAAATACTTTCTTTACCTATAAATAAAAGAAAATCAGTTAATTCTCTATCATAAGATTCTAAAGTAAGTACAGAGTAGTTCTTTTGATATTTAAGATAGTGAAGAAAAGTTTTCTTCTCATCCATGAATGAATTCTTCCATCTTTTCTAATGCACGTTGTGCATATTTTTCTTTCTTTTCTTTTTTCTTCACTTTACCTTCTAAATCAGGAAGAATTCCAAAGTTAGCCTTCATTGGCTGGAAATCACTAGGAGAAGCATGAGTAATATAATAAGCGAGAGATCCCATAACTGTTTCTCTAGGATAGACTAGTAATTCTTCTCCCTTTAAATATCTCACCATATTTTTACCAGCCACAATACCACTCTGAGCAGATTCCACATATCCTTCTACACCAGTCATCTGACCTGCAAAGAATAAATCCTCACGATTCTTAAACTGATATGTAGGATTTAAATATGTAGGTGAATTGAAGTAACAGTTACGATGCATGATACCATAACGGACAATAGAGGCATTTTCTAGTCCTGGAATCATATGAATAATACGGTCCTGTTCACCCCATTTTAAATGTGTCTGGAATCCTACAATATTATAGAGAGACCCAACCGCATTATCCTGTCTTAACTGAACCACTGCTTCAAAACGCTGACCATCCTTTTCTAGTCCTACAGGCTTCATTGGGCCAAAAAGTAATGTCTGTTTACCTCTTTTTGCGATTTCTTCAAAAGGCATACAGCCTTCAAAGAACTTTTCTTCAAAATCATGAGGCTTAACAACTTCCGCATTAATCAGTGCATCATAGAAAGCATCAAATTCTTCTTTAGTCATTGGACAGTTGATATATTCTCCATCACCCTTATCATAACGTGATTTATAAAAAGCTTTATTAAAATCAATAGATTCTTTTGTGACAATAGGAGCTGCTGCATCATAGAAATAAAAATAATCCTGATTACCCATTAAATTCATAATTTCTTTTGCGAGTGCATCACTTGTCAAAGGTCCTGAGGCAATAATAGTAGGTCCTTCAGGTATTTTTGTCACTTCTTCACGGTGTACAGTGACCAAAGGATGATTTTCAATAAATTCTGTCACTGCATGAGAAAAACCTTCACGATCGACTGCCAAAGATCCTCCTGCAGGTACGGCATGGTCTCTTGCCATCTTGATAATCAAGCTATCATTCATTGTCATTTCCTGTTTTAATACACCAACCGCATTCTTTAAACCATCTGCACGTAATGAATTAGAACATACAAGTTCCGCAAAATCACTTGTCTTATGAACATCAGTCTTCTTAACTGGTCTCATTTCATATAAATGTACAGGAATACCTTCTTTAACAAGCTGATAAGTCGCTTCGACACCAGCCAAACCTCCACCTACGACATTTACTTCCTTAATCATATTTTCCTCCAGCAAAGAAAATGAACTGCATGGGCAGTTCATTATTCTTCTTTCTTTTTCTTTTCTTTAATAATTGTTTTACACTTTGGATAATTAGAGCAGGCTTTAAATGGACCAAAACGACCCTTTTTCCATACAACTGGACTGCCACAGTTAGGACATGTTTCACCTGTCTCTTCAAGCTTCTGAGGCTTGATATATTTACATTTAGGGTAATTAGAACATGCTTCAAAGCGTCCAAAACGGCCCATTTTATAGATCATAGGAGAACCACATTGAGGACATGTCTCACCTGTTTCTTCATTGATCTTATTTTCATCAGCCTTAACATATTTACATTCTGGATAATTAGAGCAGGCTACAAATTCTCCAAATCTTCCTTTTCTAATAACAAGATCTCCACCACACTCAGGACATTTTTCTCCTGTTTTTTGTGGTTCAATCTTTTCCATACCATCATAGGCTTTTTCTAACAGTGGTTCAAATACTTGTTCAAATTCAGTTAAAGCATGAACATAAGTATCCTGACCCTTCGCAATTTCATCAAGCTCATTTTCCATCTTTGCAGTATAGTCTACATTGATAATTGAATCAAAATATTCAAGAAGTTTCTTATTAGTCAAAAGACCTGATTCAGTAGGCTTGAATGTTTTCTTTTCTAAAATGACATATTCTCTAGTCTGAATTGTATCAATAATAGTGGCATAAGTAGAAGGACGGCCAATACCTAATTCTTCCATTGCCTTAATAAGTTTTGCTTCTGTATAACGTGCTGGTGGTGTAGTAAAGTGTTGTTCCTTATTGATCTTTTTAGCGTCAATTTCTTCATTTTCACTCATATCTGGGAGTAATTCATTCTTACTCTTATCATATTCACCATAAACCTTTAACCAACCATCAAACTTTAAGATAGAGCCTGATGCATTAAACTTATAATCGTTGTTGTCTAATACTAAAGATGTACTTGCAGACTGGCTTGGTGCCATGAGTGAAGCAAGTGCACGGGCATAAATCAATGAATAAAGCTTATATTGTTCCTGTGTAAGATATTGTTTAATACTTTCTGGTGTACGTTCAATACTTGTAGGACGGATGGCTTCATGGGCATCCTGTACATTTTCAGTCTTTTTAGACACCTTAATGCTTCCTACATATTCTTTACCATATGTCTTTTCAATATAATCCATAGCAGCAGAAGTGAATTCTGGTGATAAACGGATAGAGTCAGTTCTCATATAAGTAATCAAACCGACAGTTTCAGTACCGATATCAATCCCTTCATATAATTTCTGAGCAATGGACATAGTACGTCTTGCCTTGAAGTTTAGTTTAGAAGAGGCTTCCTGCTGAAGTGTTGAAGTAATAAATGGTGCATAAGAATTTCTTTTCTTTGTTGTCTTTTTAATCTTTTCAACAGTAAAAGTTGATCCTAATGCATCATAAATAGCCTGCGCTTCTTCACCATTATGGATTTCTAACTTCTTAGTCTTATGTTTTGTAAGTTCTGCCTTGAAAGGAATATTATCCTTTTCAAATTCAGCATCGATCTTCCAGAATTCTTCTGGTACGAATGCATCAATTTCTGCTTCTCTTTCACAGATCAATCTTAACGCAACTGACTGTACACGTCCTGCAGACTTAGATTTAATCTTCTTCTGTAGTAGTTTAGAAAGCTTAAACCCAATAATTCTATCTAGAACACGTCTTGTTTCTTGCGAATGGACTAAATCCATATCAATCCTACGTGGATTTTCAATCGCATTTGTGACTGCATTCTTAGTCACTTCGTGGAATTCTACTCTCTTTGTAGTTTCAGGATCTAATCCTAATACTTCTGCTAAATGCCATGAGATGGCTTCCCCTTCACGGTCCGGATCGGTTGCGAGATAAACATCATCTGCTTTTTTAGCACATGCTTTTAATTCTTTTACAACATCTTTCTTATCTTTACTAATAACATAATGAGGGGCAAACTCATTTTCTATATCTACACCTAAGCCGCCTTTACCAGAAATAGCCAGGTCTCTGATATGTCCTTTTGATGATTTAACTACAAAATCATCGCTTAAGTATTTACTAATTGTTTTAGATTTAGATGGTGATTCGACAATAACTAAATGACTCATACATCTAACCTCCTTCATCACATTATAATATGGGATTTTTTTATTTTGTCAACATATTAGTGAGAATAAGAAGCGAAACGCTTCCTATTCTTCTAAGATATCTTCTACACTCATAACTAGCTTTGCGCCCTGCTGAATCAATGAATTACAGCCTTTGCAGTCATATATACGTCCTGGAACCGCAAAGACATCCTTGCCTTGTTCTAGGGCAAAACCAACTGTAATCATTGTGCCACTTTTAATATCTGCTTCAGTGACAAGAAGTTTCTGTGAGAGTCCAGCAATAATACGATTGCGTTTAGGGAAATAGTCCTTTCTAGGCGGGGTAAGACCTGGATATTCACTAATAATAAGTTCGTTTTTTAATTGATCATAGAGTTCCTTATTCATTGGTGGGTAGGGATAATCAATCCCACTTCCAAGTACTGCCACTGTATGACCATTAGATTTTAAAGCCGTACGATGACCCACACCATCTATTCCTTTAGCCATACCTGATACAATCACAAGTCCCTGTTTTACAAGATCTTCCACAAGAATACGTGTTGCCTGGACACCATACTCACTGCAGTCTCTCTTACCAATTACGCCGATACATTCATTATCTAACAATGATAAAGATCCATAATAATAGAGCACAAATGGAGGACAGTTGATGAACTTAAGATGCTGTGGATAATCATCACTAATAATAGTCGTATAAGAACACTTAATTGTCGCAAAAAGTTCTTTCTTTAATGATTCATCTACACGTTCTTTACGTTCTAATGCCTTATAAATCAAATCAAACTGTCCATGATACTTCAATGAAAAATAAAGTAGAATATCTTCCACACAATCACCTCCTACTATATCTATTCCCTGTAAGAGGCTTCTTTTCTCAAAAAAGAGAAAGATATTTAATCTTTCTCTTCAAAATCAAATGATAATTGTTCATTCAGTACTTTTTGTACTGGCGCAAAAGATTTACGATGTATTGGAGTCACACCATATTTTTCTAATGCTTCCTTATGTGCCTTAGTGACATAACCCTTATGTTTTTCAAAGCCATATTCTGGATATTGTTTACCATATTCCTTCATGATGCGGTCTCGAGTCACTTTCGCAAGAATACTTGCAGCCCCAATAGATAGACTTTTCGCATCTCCTTTAATAATAGAAAAATGAGGAATATCTCCTAAAGGCATTGCATCACTTAATGTAAAATCAGGTTCTAATGATTCAACAATACGTTTCATACCAGTACGAGAGGCTTCATAGACATTAAGTGTATCTACTTCTTCTACTGATAAAACCTCTATTTGATAAGCAAGCGCATTCTCTATAATGATGTCATAGAGTGCTTCTCTTTTCTTTTCTGTGAGCTTCTTAGAGTCGTTAATACGTTCATCATAGAAATCTTCCGGAAAGATGACACCACCTACAACAAGCGGTCCAGCCATAGGACCTCTACCTGCTTCATCGACACCTAATATTCTAGAATAACCAGCAGCCCTGGCTTCGTTTTCGTATTTTAAACGTTCCTGATTATTCATCACTTAACTCCCAAGTAATTCTTCCTAGAGAGGCATTCTTTAAGTCATTAAAGAACGTTTCCTGAACACGGTCATAATCTGTTTCGCCTCTTAATTTCTTAATATGACGATAATCTGAAATATGATCATAAACTGGTAATACCCAATCAGAATCTAAATCAATAGTCAAATTATAACGTTCCTTCAACTTTTCTGGATAATGTTTTGCGAGATAACCAATTGCATGAATAAAGAGATCATCAAGAGGAAGTATTTCCATCTTAATAGAGCCACATAATGCGACATTCATCGCTTTATTGATATCTGTAAACTTAGGTTCTAGAACACCTGGTGTATCAAAAAGTTCAAAGTCCTTATCAACACGGATAATCTGCTGAGACTTAGTAACACCTGGTTTATTTCCTACTGCAGCAGCTTTTCTTTTCGCAATCTTATTAATAAAAGTAGATTTACCTACATTTGGAATACCTGCAACAAGAGCACGAATAGGTTTGGGTTTTAATCCTCTAGCCGCTTCTTTTTCACGCTTTTCTTTTAACTGATAACGGCATAAATTAACGATTTTCTTTTCTTCCTTGAAGTTCTTTAAGTCAACCGCAATAGCACTATGGCCCTGTCTTTTAAACTCTGCAATTAATGCATCTGTTGCCTTAGGATCAGCTAAATCTTTCTTTGTAAGAATATAGAGGCGTGGCTTATTCTTAATCATATAATCAAGTTCTGGATTATGTGTTGAAAAAGGAGCTCGTGCATCTACAAGTTCAATCACAATATCTACTAACTTAACTTTACTTTCGATTTCTCTTTGGGCTTTAGCCATATGCCCTGGATACCACTGAATCTGTTTTACCATAATTTCCTCCTTAATCATTACTCTTAATATGTTTTATAGGATAAATGATATATCCATTTTTAGCACGAATATCTTCTATATGAATAGGTCCAAAATATCTTGAATCATAGGATAAAGGACGGTTATCCCCTAAAACAAAATATTCATTATGCTTTAACTTGATTTTAAAATCTCTTGTATATTGTGTGAGACCTAATTCTCTTTTTTCTTTCTGTATAAAAGAAAGTTTGAAGAATGGTTCTTCTACAAGTTTACCATCAATATATAAATGATCATTCTTATAGCTGATTTCTTCTCCTGGCAGTCCTATCACTCGTTTAATGATATCTTCTTTTAATGCTGCGCTGCGTACATCAACGATATCAAAACGGTGTATCTGCTTATGTGATGTAATTCCAGTCATTAAGATAAAATCTCCATCATGAATAGTAGGCATCATTGATGTTCCTTTTACCTTTACAGGAAGAACAATAAAAGTAAATAAGCATAATATAAGAGTCACTAGACCAGGTAAACATAGCTTCTTTAATTTATTCATAATATAGAAAAAAGAATGGGGTAAGCCCCCATTCTCTTATCGAATTTCTTTAATTCTAGCAGCTTTACCAGATAATCCACGTAAGTAATGTAATTTAGCTCTACGTACTTTACCAACCTTAGCTACTTCGATATGATCGATGATTGGAGAGTTTACTGGGAATACTCTTTCAACACCTACACCGTAAGAAATCTTTCTAACAGTGAAAGTTTCACCAATACCGCAACCCTTTTTAGCAATACAAACACCTTCGAACATCTGAAGACGAGTCTTATTACCTTCCTGGATCTTTACAAATACTTTTAAAGTGTCACCAGCTTTGAACTGAGGTACATCAGTCTTGATCTGGCTCTTAGTAATTTCATTTACTAACTGCATGTTCATTATAACATTTCCTCCTACACAAATTTAGTCTTGGAAGCTCATTCGTATATATAACCAGCGGAACTTCTGTGTCTTACGACTTGGCTATTATAGCACTGTCTTTTTTATAAATCAATTACTTTTTTAATTCTTTTAGAATTTCTAATTCTTCTTCTGTAAATGAACGTTTTTCTAATAAATCAGGACGTTTGATCATTGTTTTACGTAATGATTCCTTTAAACGCCATTTACGAATATTTTCATGATGACCACTTATGAGGACATCAGGAACTTTACTGCCTTCATATTCATAAGGTCTTGTATATTGTGGATATTCTAATAATCCATTAGAGAATGAATCATCTTCATGACTTGCCTGAGTGATTACTCCATGAAGTAAACGGATGACACTATCCATCACTACCATCGCACCAAGTTCTCCACCTGTAAGTACATAATCACCAATAGAAAGTTCTACATCTACATAATCACGAATACGTTCATCAAAGCCTTCATAATGACCACAGATGATCACGATATGTTTCTGATTAAGGGCTAATTCTTCAGCATAAGCCTGATGATGTGTCATACCCTGTGGACTCATTAAAATAACAAGTGAATCCTTTGTGACTACTGTCTTTAAACAATCTAATAAAGGCTTACACATAAGCACCATGCCCTGTCCACCACCATAAGGTGTATCATCTACACTCTTATGACGATCTGTCGCAAATTCTCTAAAATCATGAATCTTTACTTCTACATGACCACCATCAATAGCTCTTTTAATAATAGATGTTGTCAAGAATCCTTCAAACATCTCTGGAAATAATGAAAGAACATCAATCTTCATCTAAGAAGCCTCCAATCAATGAGACATCAATACGCTTATGTTCAATATCCTTATTCTTTACAAAAGCATCAATATAAGGAATCATAACCTTCTTACCATTTACATCTACACCAATAATAGCCTGTGCACCTTGATATACATCAGTCACCTTACCAATATAAGTACCATTATTATAAACTTCACAATCCACAATATCAGAAATATAATGCATGCCTTCAGGTAGTAAAGAAGTATCCTTAGGGGCATAACAAATACATCCCTTATACTTTTCTACTTCATTAATATCTGTATAACCTTTAAATGCAATCATATCAAAACCTTTATGGATATAATGCTTACTGATTTCAAAATCAAGATATTCTCTTGGTGTTTTGACAAGAATATGGCTGCCAGGGGCAAAGCGCTGTTCTCCAAAATCAGTTGAAGAAGCAATCTTTAAATCACCCTTGATTCCAAATGTATTAATGATTTTACCAATTTCTACAAGTTCCATTTGTACCTCCAAAAAAAAGGAAGTGTACACTTCCTTTATTCCTCACCATATGATTCAAATTTGATATCTAATCTCTTATGCATACCACGTGTACTTACAGACATAAGCTGTCTGATAGAATTAGCCATAACACCTTTTCTACCAATTAACTTAGAAATATCATCGTGTGATGCATAAACATATAGAACAATCGCATTATCATCTAATGAAGGCATTTCTCTAACCTCTAACTTATCACGATCATTGACAAGTTCAAGACAGATGTCCTGTAATGCCTTAACGTAATCCATAATTATTTAGCCTTCTTAGATTCAGCAAATTCTTTGATTACGCCTTCTCTAGAAAGGATGTTCTTAACTGTGTCAGAAGGCTGAGCACCGTTACCTAACCACTTTAAGATTTCTTCTTTCTTTAAAGAAACCTTAGCTGGGTTCTGTCTTGGATCATAAGTTCCTAACTGTTCAATGAAACGACCATCTCTTGGCATTCTTGAATCAGCTGCAACAATTCTATAAAATGGTGACTTCTTAGCACCCATTCTCTTTAATCTTAATTTAACTGCCATTGTATTTTCCTCCGATTAATTTAATTTGCTTACTTATAATACCATATTCAAATTAGGTGTCAAGTATTTTTACTTGACACTTTAACTTTTTTTGAATGTCATGATGACTTTAAAGAGATCACCATCTATTTCTATATCAAATGTACCACCCTGAGCAACGACAAAGCTTTTCGCAATAGCAAGTCCTAGCCCACTTCCTGTTTCATGGCGGGATTTATCTCCTCTCACAAAACGTTCCTGGATTTCTTCACTCGAGAAATTCATTTCTACTTCACTCATATTCTTGAATATGACTGAAACATAGTCTTCTTCCTCATGAATATCAATATAAGCACGACTATGTGGCATGGCATACTTACCAATATTAGTTAATAGATTTTCAAAGACACGATATGTCTTATCTCCATCTAAGTGTACAACGACATCTTCGACATTCTTAATGACCTGGATATCTTTAGATTCTAATACTTCAATACATTCAGCTAAGGATTGATCAACTAACGCTTGTAATCTTAAATCAATAGGATGAAGGTCAATATTACCGCTAGAGGCTTTAGAGACATCAAAGAGATCTTGAATAAGATTAGAGAGTCTATTTGTATATTTTTCTAACTGGTTTAAATATTCAGTTCTTGTTGCTTCATCAGCTTGTGTATTCTTAAGTAAAATAACATAGTTCTTAATACATGTAAGAGGCGTTTTTAAATCATGAGAGACATTGGTAATGAGCTCTGTCTTCATATTCTGTGATTTTGTTTCTTCCTTAACAGCTGCTTCAAAACCTATCTTTAAGTTATTTAAACGATCACGCATACTGTTGAAGATACCTAAATCATCTTCTATTTCTGTATCAAAATGACCATGAGAAAGCTGTTCTGTAAAGTCTAGCATGTTCTTATAATCATTTCTTACCTTCATTGACTGCTTTCTTATATACAAGAAAGAGATAATGACATAGAGAATCGCAAAGATTGTTTTACTAGGTGAAATGACATAAAGAATAATAACGAGTAATGCATTACAGATAGTAAACTTTAAGATATCCTGGTTGACATTATCTCTTAAGTCAAATTCTGTAATCTTATTACCAAGTCCTTTTAATTTTGCATACAGTGCATAGATGCATGTATTGTTTCTAAAATAATCCATTCCATTCATAAACATATACTTAACAGTAAAGCATAACATTGAGAATAAGAAATAGAAAATAAGCATACAGAAGAAATAGAGGCCATAACTGATAGGTGTCGCATAGGTTACACCACATCTTGCAAGTACACTTTGAAGTTCTCCCATCATTACAAAATAACCTGTCATCCCTGATGCCCCTATAAAAATAGAACTTGTTAATCCAATAATGATGATAACAGTCAATAGTTTCCATTGTTTAATTGTGCGATATGGATTAATAGTTTCTTCTACTTCTAACGAGTTCATTAAAATATATATAAAGATGACTAAACCTAAAATTAAAGCTACACCCGAAAGAACTGCGACATCATATTCACTTACGAAATTAATATCAATATATGTCATAGGTGAGACATACGTCGTGCAGTAATAAGTCATTTCTGTATTCTGAGGCAGATTAATACTCACCTGATTTAAATCTACATACGTATTATTGACTTTAAGTAACGACCTTTTACCGTCTTTTCCTTCATCAAGCTTATATCGTTCATCTAATTGTCGTACTATATCACTTTCATCAAAAAGAGAGACAGCATCCGTATAAAAATATTTTGAATGTGAACTAGATTTAAAAAATCCTCTATAGGCTATAGGATAATAAGATTTCTGGTTCTTATAATACTGTCTTGTCTTTTCATTATATGCTTCATAGTGGAATCCATCATCATTCTGTTCCATATCTAAAATAGTTTTGAATATTTCATTCATTGTCGCAGTAGCTCCTTCCTGCGACTTTTCATCTAGACCATTAAAGCTTAAAGGTTTGTAATCAGGATCTGTTTTTGCTTCAACAGCCATTGTAAGAAACTGCAGCATATACTCATTCATATTGTTTGCAGCTCTTTTCTTATAACCATCCTGCTGTTTGACCGTAATATAAATCATACAGCTAGGACAGGCAAGTAATAAGACAATTAAACCAATAATAAATATACGTCTTTTCTTCATTCTCATCACTCCATCTTTTCTATCTTATAGCCTACACCCCAGACAGCCTTTAAGTATTCAGGATGTTTAGGATTGGCTTCAATCTTTTCTCTTAGTCTTCTTACATGAACCATGATTGTCTCTGTATTGATAGCTGTTTCTTCCCAGATAGATTCATAGATTTCTTCTGCAGAATATACTTTGCCAGGATAACTCATCAATAATTCAAGAATCTGGAATTCTTTTTTAGTGAGTCTAACAGAACGACCATTCACAAAGACTTCTTTAGTGGCCTGATCTAATACTAAGCCTCCTACGACAAGTTGATTGTTTGGCTTCTGAGTATTTCCCTTTAAATTTAAGATCTGTTCATAGCGTCTTAAATTAGAATTCACTCTTGCAATGAGTTCCATAGGTTCAAAAGGTTTAGTGATATAATCATCTGCCCCTAGATTAAGTCCTGTAATCTTATCAATATCTTCTGTTTTAGCTGTCAAGAAGATCACAGGGATATCTGATACTTCACGAAGCTTCATTGTCATAGTCAGCCCATCCATAACAGGCATCATAATATCTACAATAGCTAAATGGATATCGTTATGTTTAAGTGCTTCAAGCCCTTCTTTTCCATTCTCCGCTTCAATGACTTCATAATTCTGACTCTTCAAAAAGATCTTAACTGTTTCTCTAATACCTAACTCGTCTTCTACAAGTAATAGTGTGTGTTTCATTAACTTAACTCCCCTTCTTCATAATCAGCGAGTCAATGTACTTAAATAAGCGATAATACTGATCATAATAACAGGAAATAATAATGTGAACATAAATGTTTCAAACATATGTATCCCTCCTTCGCTTATAAGTATAGTGACTAAAAATAAAAAGATTCGTGATGAAATTCTTAAATAATTCTAAAGAAAAAACCTCCGGGGAGGTTTTATTTCTTCTTTTTCTTATGTCTTGTCTTTTTACGATAAGGATTGAACTGCTGCTGATTCTTCATTGGTCTTTGTGTTGGCATACCAGTTGTAGGATCAATGTTACCTAACTGTTTCATGACCTTACGTGACTGTTCAAACTGTTTTAATAGCTTATTCACTTCAGTCACAGGCTGACCACAACCCTTGGCAATTCTTTCTTTACGTGATGAATTAATCATATCAGGATTTGCACGTTCTGCTTTAGTCATAGAATAGATGATTGATTCAGTCATCTTCATCTTAGCAGCTGCATCATCATCATTTAAATTAGGAATCTTAGGCATTCCTGGGATCATCTTTAATAAGCCAGATAAAGGACCCATCTTCTGAAGTTTCTTCATCTGATCAAGCATATCATCTAAACCAAAAGTACCGGCTTTCATCTTATTGAAAGCTTTCATACTTTCTTTTTCATCATAAACATCCTGTACCTTTTCTACAAGGGAAACAACATCCCCCATACCAAGGATACGATCTGCCATACGGTCAGGATAGAAATAATCGATTTCATCTAATTTTTCACCTGTACCGATATATTTAATAGGGACATGAGTGACATGTCTAATAGAGAGGGCACCCCCACCACGTGCGTCACCATCTAACTTAGTTAAAACAGCACCAGTGATTCCTAGTCTTTCATTGAATGTTGAAGCAACATTCACGATTTCCTGACCAGCTAATGAGTCAACAACTAAAAGGATTTCATCAGGATGGGCAATTTCTTTAACGTTTGCAAGCTCCTGCATCAACTTTTCATCAATCTGTAAACGACCAGCAGTATCGATGATTACTACATCGTTGTGATCATCACGTGCTTTAGCTAAAGCTTCAGTTACGATTGTTTCTACCGGTGTATCAGTGCCTTTAGAGAATACTGGAATATTAAGCTGTGCACCTAATGTCTTTAACTGATCAATGGCTGCAGGACGATAAATATCGCCAGCAACTAATAAAGGCTTCTTACCTTGTTTTTCAGTGATTAATTTAGCAATCTTACCAGCAGTTGTAGTTTTACCTGAACCCTGTAAACCAACCATCATGATGATTGTAGGATCTTTAGAGTAGTCTACAGTCACCATTTCTGTACCAAGTAATGATACTAATTCATCATGAACAATCTTGACAAGAACCTGTCCTGGTTTTAATGAACCAATAACGTTCTGACCGATTGCTTTTTCTTTTGTATTTGCAATAAACTCTTTAACTACCTGGTAGTTAACATCGGCTTCAAGTAAAGCCAAACGGATTTCACGAAGCATCTCCTCCATGTTTGCTTCAGTAAGAGTCGCTTGTCCTGTTACCTTTTTTAATGTCTCTTGGAGTCTATCTGATAAAGATTCAAAAGCCATAATTACCTCCCTAGATATTCTTCAGCATTTCAAGATATTCATCAATATCTTCATGCTTCTTATTCTTTTCTTCTTCAATCTTATTAATTAAATTAAGTCTCTTGCGATGATTTTCAAGAATATGTAATTTAGATTCATACTTCTCTAAACTCATCACAGAACGCTTAATATTATCAAAAACAGCATTTTTAGAAACACTTAAGTCTTCAGCTATTTCTGATAAAGACAGATCTTCCTCATAGTAGAGAGAAAGATACTGTTTCTGTTTGTCTGTCAACAATTCCCTATAACAATCCATCAAGAGGATGACTTGTTCTTTCTTTTTTAACTCTTCATCCATCATCTTACTCCATTAGATCATTACACAAACCATAAATATACTGTTCAAGATCAAATTCCTGTAAGTCATCAATCTTTTCACCTAGACCAATAAACTTAACAGGGATATTGAGCATATCCTTAATAGAAAGAATAATACCACCCTTAGCAGTACCATCCATTTTAGTAAGGACAATACCAGTAATATCTGTAATCTTAGAGAATTCTACAGCCTGTGAAATACCATTCTGACCTGTTGTTGCATCTACTACAAGTAATGTTTCCTGAGGTCCTTCTGGTACAACTCTCTTGATGATACGATTCATCTTTTCAAGTTCCTTCATTAAGTTTACTTTGTTCTGTAAACGTCCTGCTGTATCACAGATGAGTACATCATAACCGCCTGCTTTTGCCTGTTCTAATGCATCAAAGATAACAGAAGATGGATCTCCTCCTTCTTTACCCTTAACACAAGGAATATTTAAACGGTTTGCCCATTCAGCAAGCTGTTCAATGGCACCAGCTCTAAATGTATCACCAGCAGCCACCATAACCTTCTTGCCTTCTTCATGCATGATCTTATTGGCAAGCTTAGCGATAGTAGTTGTTTTACCTGCACCATTAACACCAACCATCAAGATGACTGTTAAGTCATTTTCTGCATAGTTGATCTTAGTTGTCATATATGAATCATTAGCATAGATGACAAACATCTTATCAACGATAATATCATTAATCGCATGAGGATCCTTGATATTTTCAAGACGTACTTCTTTCTTGATTTCATCTACAATCTTCATAACCATGTTGACACCAACATCACTCATGATCAGGATATTTTCTAACTCATCAAAATATTCATCGTTGATTTCACGATATCTTGCGGCTAACGCATTAATTTTAGATGAGAAAGAAGCAGATGATTTATCAAGACCAGCAACATACTTCTCATTCTGCTTTGTAGATTTACCTACAAATGTTTCTTTAATCTTCTGAAAAAATCCCATAATGCATCCTCCTAACTGCTTGCATATTCAGTGGCATCCTTAAGCTTAACACTGACAAGCTTAGTGACACCTTTTTCCTGCATTGTTGCCCCATATAATAGATCACATTCAGCCATAGTTCCTTCACGATGTGTAACAACAATAAATTGTGTCTGATCTGAGAAACTACGTAAATACTTCGCAAAACGCTCTACATTCGCAATATCAAGTGCAGCTTCTACTTCATCGAGAATACATAAAGGAGATGGCTTTACGCTGATCATCGCAAATAAACAGCTTAATGCGATTAATGCATTTTCTCCTCCTGAGAAAGAATGCAGCTTAGCAGCCTTTCCAGGTGGCTGTGCTTCGATATCAATACCTGTTTCTAGAATGTTATCTGGATCAGTATATTTAAGTGAAGCATGTCCTCCGCCAAATAAATAACGGAATACATCGTTGAATGCCTTATTAATGGCTTCAAATGAAGTGCTGAACTTCTCAACCATAATAGCATCCATATCTTTAATAGCTTTTAATAAGCTATCCTGTGCTTCTAATAATTGTGAACGCTGTGTACTTAGTGTTTCATAACGTGTACTTACATCATTGTATTGTTCAATTGATTCTACATTGACATGTCCTAGTGACGCAATACGCTGTCTTAAATCACGTACTTTATCCTTAGCCTTATCAATATCAATGGACATATCGGCTTTTTCCTGCGCATGTTCAAAAGTCATTGCATATGCATCATTAAGTCTTAATAAGTAGTTCTGAATCTCTGTTTCTAAACGAGACTTTGCGACCTTCATATCCGTACTCTGACTTTCTACATCTTTTAAAGCAGCACGATGTTCACGTAAACGACGAGACACTTCTTCGTTTTCATTCACATAACCCATACGGATTGTACGTTTTGCCTGAATTGTTTCTTTTAATTCATCACGACGTCTTTTTGCATCATTTAAACGATCAAGTAATTCATTGTTTTGAGTGCCTTTGATAACTTCATCAAGTTCGACACTCTGGTGTGTTAAGTTTTCATAATCAGCCTTAGCGACTTCATATTCATTCTTCTTATTTGTAACAACAAGTTCAAGTTTTGCGAGAGACATCTGTTTCTGCATAAAGAGCTGTCCAATTTCTCTTCCCTCATTTTCTAATGTATGAAGATCGGACTTCATCTTATTAAGATCTTTTTCTTGTTGATCTAATGTACGAGACACACGTTCTAATTCTCTTTTAGACATCATCGAATTATTTGTATGCTTATTTGCCCCACCAGTTAAAGAACCACCTACATTGATGATATCTCCTTCAAGGGTGACAACACGATAACGATGATAAATAGATTTTGCGATTTCTGTCGCATGATCTAAATGATCAGCTACAATTGTATTACCTAACTGGTTTAATACAACATCACTAATAGACTTATCATAAGTCACAAAATCACTCATCACACCTAAGTATCCAAGAGACTGTTCAGCAAGCATCTTTGCTTCATCTCTTAATAATCTAGGTTTCATTGTATCAATAGGTAGGAATGTCGCACGTCCTGCCTTATTCTTTCTCAAGAAATAAATAGCTTCTTTTGCCTGATCATTTGTACGAGTGACAATAAATTGCACTGCCCCACCTAGCGCTGTTGCAAGTGCTGTCTCATAGGTTTCTTCTGTTTCAATCAGATCACCTAAAGTACCACAAATACCAGATAAAGAATTCTTCGCGCCTAAAATAGTACGTACACCATAGCTATAGCCACTCTTATTCTCAATAATATCAGTCAATCTTGTCTTCTCTGTACGAGAATTATGAATGTCAATATTCTTCTTTTCAATAAGAGAGCGAAGATTAGCCTGCTGCTTCTTATTTAAAGAATCTTTCTGTGCCAAATCATTCTTTTCTTTCTTGACATCATTATAACGCTTCACTCTATCGTTATAATCTATAATTGCATCTTGAAGAATAGACTTCATACTTGCTTTCTTTTGTTCTATATCTTCCTGGCTTGTTGTTTCTAATATATGCTTACGATTGGCATCAATTTCAACCTTCTGTGTTTCAAGGCTACTGACTTCATTCATTGCCTCTAATAGCTTTTCCTGAAGTTCATTGACTTCCTGGTCAAGAGCATACATCTTCTTTTCAAGTTCTTCACTCTGCTTTTCATCAAGAATAACAGCACCATCATTGGTAATACGTTCATTTTCTAGGTCTTCTAACTCTTTATTTAAAGTCTTTAATTCTTCAGAAAGAGTACTGATTTCCTTTACTAGCACTGAAACTTCTACTTCCTGTAGTTCTTCCTTGAACTCTAAATATGTTTCAGCCTTTTCTTTTTGTCTTTTCAATGGTCCTATCTGTCGTTCTAATTCACTACAGATATCCTGAACACGGTCTAGATTGTCTGTTGTACGTTCAAGCTTTCTGACTGTTTCAATCTTACGCTTCTTATATTTTGCAACACCTGCTGCCTCTTCAAACATCGCACGTCGATCTTCTGGTTTGCTTTTCACAAACTCATTGATATTATTCTGAGAAATAATAGATAAAGAATCTCTACCAAGACCTGTATCCATAATCAAATCAGTAATATCCTTTAAACGGCACTGTTCTCTATTTAATAAGAATTCAGAATCACCTGTACGATAAAGACGACGTGTGATTTCTATTTCATTAGAATTAAAATCAAGAAAATGATCTTCGTTATTAAAGACAAGTGTCACTTCTGCTTCACCCTGTGCTTTACGATCTTCACTTCCAGAGAAAATGACATCCGTCATTGTTTCTCCACGCATTGCCTTTGCAGACTTTTCTCCTAGTACCCAGCGAATGGCATCAGTAATATTTGATTTACCACATCCATTAGGCCCTACTATTCCAGTAATACCTGGCATGAATTCAACTACACTTTTATCCGCGAAGGATTTAAAACCATGAAGTTCAATTCGTTTTAAATACATGTTATTCCTCTCTAATCTAAAATAACTTTGCCGTCTTCAAAGCCCTTTACGATTGCAAGAGACTGTACTTTATATCCAGCTTCTTCAATTCTATGTCTTCCCTGCTGGAATCCTTTTTCAACGACAATACCAATACCTTCTACTGTTGCACCTGCCTGATTACATAAGTCAATCATGCCCATAACAGCTTCCCCATTGGCTAAGAAATCATCCACGATTAATACATGGTCTTCTGGACTTAAGTATTTCTTAGAAATCTGTCCAATATAGTCTTTATTCTTAGTATAAGAATGAATTTCTGTAGTATAGAAATCATTGTCAGTGATTGAAGAAGAACCCTTCTTAGTAAATACTACATGACAATTATTGAATTTCTGTGCAACGACAACAGCTAAACCAATACCGCTTGCTTCAATAGTAACAATCTTGTTGATTGGTTTATTGTTATATCTTTCATAGAATGCATCTGCAATCTTATTAAATAACTCTACATCAATCTGATGATTTAAAAAACTATCTACTCTTAATACATTTTCATTAATAACATATCCGTCTTCTAAAATCTTCTTCTTTAACTCTTCCATCTTCACTAATCCTTTTTCTTTTTTGTGAGTCCTGTAAACATCTCATATGGGATATAAACAGTAAATACAGAACCAACATCTTCTTGTGATTCTACATCTATTTTATAGTGATGTAAATCAATAATCCTTTTTACTATAGATAAACCAAGTCCATTTCCTTCAATTGTACGTGATTTATCCTGTCTATAGAATCTTTCAAAGATATGAGAAATAGCATCCTGGCTCATTCCCACACCTGTATCTTCAAATCGAACCTGTAGTTCAGTGGCTGTTCTTCTTACTTCTACTGTTACTACACCATGCTCATTCGTATACTTGATTGCATTACTTAATAAATTGATCCAGACCTGCTCCATACGGCTTTCATCCGCTTCAATGATGAATTCCTTTTTAGGATGAATGAATTCTATTTCGATATCCTTACTTAAAGCCGCATTATCTTCCATCTCAATAACACGATTAAGCTGTTCAATAAGTGGGAATTCACTCTTATCTAATGATGTATCTTCACCATCTAATAATGTTAATTGAAGCATATTCTTAGATAGATGAGACAAACGATTTGAATTGAACAATATAATATCAGCATATTTCTGTCTTTGTTCATCTGTCAGATTCTCATTCTTTAATATTGTCGCAAATCCACTAATAGCCGTTAAAGGTGTTTGGAACTCATGAGATACATCCGATATAAATTGTTGGCGGATTGTTTCCTGCTTAGCGAGTCTTACTGCCATTTGATTGAAGGAAGCATACAATGAGGATATTTCATCCTTTCCTTCATAATTGACACGCACCTTATAATTCCCTTTCGCAAGCTCATCAGTGACCTTTGTGAGACGTGAGATTGGTTTCACAATAATATCTGCAACAATCAGGAAGACAATACTTCCTGTCATCATAAAGATGATAGCTGCACTTGTATAAGACTTCATAAAGATATCTTTTGTAGCAGAAAAATCCTTCTGAACTGTAATCACATATGTTTGATTATCGATCTTAAATGCTTTCGCATATTGCGAAATGATTCCTTCACTACGTAATGACTTATCTTTTGAAGTCGCAAGTGTTTTTAATTCATCATCTTTAAGTATAAGTTTCTTATTAACATGTCCAAAGCTTTTTGTCTGTCCTTCACATGTGACAGTAAAAGACATTTCTGATGTTTCTGAATAATCCGCTAAAATCTTATCCTGATCCTTATCATCAATTAACTTGATCAAATCTGCAATATGATCAGAAGAATGTTCTAACTCTTCTAATGCCAGTTGATCAGAGTCATGATTATAAGATCTGATTGTAAAGAAACAACAGATTGAAAAGCTTAATAAAGATGTTAATAAAAAACCAATTATAAGTTTACTATAAATAGACTTCATTACTCAACCTCTATTTTATAACCTAAGCCACGTACTGTCACAACTTTGAATCCTGGGAGATGCCCAAGATTCTCACGAATACGCTTAATGTGAACATCTACTGTACGATCAAAACCGTCATAATCCATTCCCCAGATTTTTTCAATTAGCTGTTCTCTTGTGAAAATCTGATTAGGATTCTTTGCGAGTTCAAATGCCAATTCAAACTGTTTTAAAGGAAGATGGATAATCTGATCCTGATAACGTACTTCATATTTATCACCATCAAAGATGACGTCACCAATCTTCACTACATTTGAAGAATTAATACTATATCGTTTTAAGATTGTTTTAACACGTGCCATTAATTCATCTGGGTCAAAAGGTTTTGTAACATAGTCATCAATACCTAAAGAGAACCCTCTTAATTTATCTTTTGATTGTGATTTAGCTGTCAACATAATGACTGGAAATTCACGATATTGTCTCATCTGTTCAACAAGTTCAAAACCATCCATTCCGGGCATCATGATATCTACAACAGCCAAATCAATATATTGGTTTTCTACTATATCCAATGCTTCTTCAGCATTAGCTGCTTCAATTGTATCAAAACCTGCTTTATCAAGATAGAAACGCACTAATTCTCTAATATGCATTTCATCATCTACAACCATGATTTTAGATTTCATCTTATTTCACCTCATTTTTTCTCATTATATCATACTTATTGCATCATGAAGAGATGAAAGTAAGTCCTCAAGCTGATCTAGACTCGAAAGTGTTGCACCTGAAGCAAGGGCATGTCCTCCCCCACCAAACTTAGCAGCCACTTCATTAATAATCGCATTTCTAGAACGAATAGAGACACGATAGACATTATCTTTCGTATTTTCTGTAATAGCACACCAGACTTCAAATTCCTTGACATTCGCAAGTGTATTGACGTAGCTAGAGCCTTCTTCACGACTAATACCTAATTCTTTAAGGTCTTCATCCTTCAATATATAGTAAGCCACTTTACCATCGACTTTATAATTGTTCAAGATAAACTGTGTGACTTTTAAATCTTTTTCTTCTCTTAAATACATTGTTTGATAGATTTCTTCAATATTAATACCTGATTCCAACAAGTAAGATGCTGCCCTGAATGTACGGGCATCTGTAGAGCGATACATAAATCTATTTGTATCACCAATAATACCCATATATAAAGCACGTGCACCTTGTTCATTTAAAGAATAAGCATCCTTTACTTCTTCTAATAATAGAGAAACAATCTGAGAAGCACTTGATGCAGTGGCATCTTCAACATTGATATCTCCATAAGAATCTACGACGATATGATGATCAATCTTAATGATCTTCTCACATACTGAAATATCACCATCAATACGTTCACGATTAGCTGTATCAATCACAATACCTAGAGTAGGAAGTTCTTTTTCTTCATCTATAGGGGCATTTAATTTTTCCCATAAAACATTCTCAAAGTTCCCTTTTAACACAACATTGATTTTTGGAAAGTTTTCTTTCAAGAAACAATACATACCTACAGTAGAACCAAAAGCGTCATAATCAGGATTAATATGACGATATAAGAATACTTGTTTATATTGTTTTAATAAATTAATTATTTTATCCATAATTTAACCCACCTTTTCCCCCATTTTAACATATTTTCATAGAAATAAAAAAGACAGAAATCAATATATGACTTCTGTCTGTCATTTTATCCTAAATGCAATAGTTTCATAGTATCTCTAGCGATTTCTACTTCTTCGTTTGTAGGGATTACAAAGACATCAATCTTAGAGAACGGATGAGAGATTAATCTATTTTCGTCTGAACGAATCTCATTTGATTCTTCATTTAAGAATACGCCTAGTGCACGAGAACAATCATCGATAATCAAACGTCTTAAGTAAGCAGCGTTTTCACCTACACCTGCAGTGAAGGCAATTGCATCTAAGCCACCTAATTCTACGAAATACTGACCAATATATTTAGAAACAATACGTGAATATAATAAACCAGTTAATAATGCACGTTCATCACCTTCATTGAATAAAGCATTTTCAATATCACGTGAATCTGAAGAAATACCTGAAATACCAAGCATTCCTGATTTCTTATTATAGATATCTAATACTTCATCAGGTGTTTTATTTAATTTCTTACATAAATAAGGCATGATAGATGGATCGATTGTACCACATCTAGAGCCCATCATTACACCTGCTAGTGGTGTGAATCCCATTGATGTATCAATACACTTACCATCTAATACTGCAGAAAGTGATGCGCCATTACCTAAATGACATACGATGATACGTGAATGTTTTGGATTACCTAATTCTTTAATAACCTGTTCAGAAACATATTTATGACTTGTACCATGTGCACCATATTTTCTGATTTTATAGTCTGTGTAATATTCTAATGGTAATGGATATAAATATCTTTCTCTATCCAATGTCTGATGGAATGCTGTATCAAATACGAATACATGTCCCACTCCTGGAAGAGCTTCTTTGAATGCGCGATATCCTACTAAGTGTGCAGGGTTATGTAGTGGTGCTAATTCACATAACTCTTCTACCTTACTTACTACGTCTTCATTTACAACAGCACTAGAATCAAAGTATTCACCACCATGTACAATACGATGTCCTACTCCTTCAATTTCTTCTAGCTTTTCAACAATTTTCTCCTTAACTAATGCTTCTAACACTAAAGAAACAGCGACCTTATGGTCTGGAATAGGTAATTTTTCTGTTTTCTTCTGTCCATTATGTTTAATAGTAAAAATTCCTTCTTCTAGTCCAATTCTTTCCACAATACCTGAGCAGATTACTAGTTCTGAAGGCATCTCTAATAACTGGAATTTTAATGATGAACTACCAGCGTTTACCGCCATGATTTTAGCCATATTATAACCTCCTTAAAATCATATAATTTTATTTTACTAAAATTTTACATAAAAGACAACAACAGTCTGTAAGCGTTCTCATACAAATGTGTAAATTTTTATTGGAATTTATACAAAAAGTACTTGCATAGTATATTTATACATGGTATATTAAGTAGGCAGTCCGATGCAGACATACTCAAGAGGCTGAAGAGGCTCCCCTGCTAAGGGAGTAGGTGGGGTAACCTGCGCGAGGGTTCAAATCCCTCTGTCTGCGCCATTGCAAATGGTCTGGTAGTTCAGTTGGTTTAGAATGCCGCCCTGTCACGGCGGAGGTCGCGGGTTCGAGCCCCGTCCAGACCGCCATTTTGGTTCCGTAGCTCAGTCGGTAGAGCAGAGGACTGAAAATCCTCGTGTCGCTGGTTCGATTCCGGCCGGAACCACCATTAGAATGATGCAGGTTTACCCAAGTCCGGCTGAAGGGATCGGTCTTGAAAACCGACAGAGGATTAACGTCCTGCGGGGGTTCGAATCCCTCAACCTGCGCCATTGAATGTTACTCAGGAGAAATCCTGAGTTTTTTATTTTCAGAATATGTAAGAGATTACAGAATTGTTTCTGTTCTGTTATAATATTGTTATCACATGTAAGGGAGATTATATAATGGATCAGTCAAAAAGTATTAATGTTAGATACTCGATGTTGCAGGGCATTTACTTTGTAGGTTTCTGTACAGTTATGGGTTATGCTGCAGTATATCTAGGGTCAATTGGCATGAGCTCATCTTTAATTGGGATTGTACTTGCAATCGCAAATATTCTAACAAGTATCGCACAACCCGTACTTGGAGGATTTGTAGATAAGTCAAACATCTCTATGAAGAAAGTCTTAATGATCATGTTTGGTCTTTGTAGTATTCTATCTGTATTACTTATGTTTGCGAGTAAGGTTACATTCTTAGCTGCTGCTTTGTTTATTGCAGTCTCTACAATACTCTATACAACAATGCCTTTAGTTAACTCACTTGCTTTTGCATTCCAAAAGCAGGGCATTGACGTTAAATTTGGTGTAGCACGTGGTATTGGATCAGTCGCTTATGCTCTTGCGTCTCTTGTATTAGGAAACGTTGTAAAGGCAGTAAGTCCTACTTTAATGCCTCTTGCCTATATTGTCATCTTCTTAGGTATTTTACCTCTTATTCGCTCATTTAAGATGCCAGAAGCTGAAGTAGATGAAGTCATTGAAGAAAAAGTAGTAGAAAAAGAAAGTACAGGTGCTTTTATTAAGAAGCATCTTAAATTCATGATTTTTTTAGTTGGTTTTGTATTGGTTTATTTTGATCATACAATCATTAACAATTTCTTTATTAATGTAATTAAAAACGTTGGTGGTAATACTGGAGATATGGGAAATGCAGTATTCTTGGCTGCAATGTTAGAACTTCCTACTATGGCTTTATTTGAAAAGTATAAGAATAAAATCAATATCAAAAATACAATCATCATTTCTGCAATATTCTTCACACTTAAACATACATTAACTTATTTTGCGACAAATATGGTTATGATCTATTTAGCTCAGGCTACACAGATGCTAGCTTATGCATTATTTATTCCTGCATCAGTTTATTATGTAGATAAATTATTTGATGCAAAGGATGCAGTTAAAGGACAGGCACTCGTTACTACAAGTATGACCGTATCTGGTGTACTAGCCAGTTTCTTAGGCGGTATTTTACTAGATAGTATGGGTGTTTATGAAACATTATTTTTAGGTTTAGTATTAAGTGCAGTAGGTACAATTGTGATGATTGTGACTGTTGAAAACGTAAATAAGAAGGGGGCTTAAATATGTTAGATGTTTTAAAAACAAGAAGAAGTATTAGAAAATATACAGATGAAATGCCTAGAGATGAAGATCTTGAAAGAATTGTAGAAGCTGGTTTATATGCTCCTACTGGTATGGGCAGACAGGGCGTTAAGTTTGTAGTAGTAAAGAATAAAGAAATGAGAGATCATTTATCAAAGTTGAATGCTGGTGTTATGGGAAGTGATAAAGATCCTTTCTATGGTGCGCCTGTCGTTATTGTTGTTTTATCAAAGAAAGAATATCCTACATATATCTATGATGGATCACTTGCGATTGGTAATATGCTCAATGAAGCGCATGGCTTAGGACTTGGTTCTTGCTGGATTCATCGTGCGAAAGAAGTATTTGAAGGTGAAGAAGGAAGAAGACTCCTTAAAGAATGGGGCATTGAAGAAGACTATGAAGGTATCGGAAATGTTATTATAGGATTTGCAGATGGTAAGGCTCCAGAAGCAGCGCCTCGTCTTGATCATCGTGTGATTATAATCGAATAATGAAATAATCCTCCTTGCGGAGGATTATTTTTTTATCGGAAACAATGAAAGGGCAGCACCGACACCTAAACAGATTCCTATACCTATATTGTCAAAACAAATACCAAATATGACACCTAAACTGATGCCAATAGGTAAATAATATGCTAATTTACCATTGTTTTTTTTCATGAAATCACCTCGACTAGAGTATATCATACCTATGTGAAGATAAGATGTTTATTGTGGAAATAATGCCTTAAGAATATCCTCTAATCCATTTTTATCGATAGATTTACAGATGATATCGGCTTGTGCCTTTAATTCATCTACGGCATTACCCATAGCTACACCTATCTGACATAACTGAATCATTTCAATATCATTAAGACCATCACCAAATGCATAGGTATCTTTGATATCTAAACCATAATGTTCGATAACCTTCTTAATGCCCACTGCCTTACTCATTGTAGGAGAAAAGAACTCAAATGAATTATCACTGCCATGCTGGTCATAACTAATAGTAGTACCAAACTTACCATCTAAATAGTCGCTTACTTTTTGTTTGTCTTTATTTGTGACATTGGCTTCTATTTTAATGGCACGTTTTAAGACATCATCACGGTCAAAATCCATAGAGAACATCTCTTCCATGCCGAGGTTCTTAAAGAACGTATAAAGCTCTTTATAACGCTTATCAATATAAATATGATGTGCTGTTTCAATCATATAATCACAATTCAGTTCTTCAAGCATATCAACTGTCTGAGTCGCAAGTTCTGTATCCATTCTCTCTTCAAAGATAGATTCACCATCGATTTCGATATAACCGCCGTTATATAAGACATAACCATTAAAACCCAAATCAAGGAACTGCTGGTTAATCATGGCTTTAGGACGACCACTGCAGATAAAAAGCTTATGCCCATCATTTTGAATTCTTTTAAGTTCTCTTTTTACACCTTCAGGTACTTCATGAACTCCATAAGTGTTATCTACAAGCGTACCATCAATATCAAAAAATAATACTTTCTCTTTCATATGTATCTACTTTACCTCTGGTCTTAATATTTCTACAAATTCAAACTCATTGTTGTCATATGTATAATGAAGAATACAGCAATTAGTAAATCCTCCAGAGTTAAAAATAATGTCTGGATCATTAAATGCACTAAAGAATTGCATAGAAGCACCGGCATGACTTACTGCAAGAACAATTTCGTGATTTTCTTTGTTCATTACTTCTGTTAAAGTATTAACTAATCTGTTTCTTACTTCTTCTGTTGTTTCGCCACCGTAATGGGGAAATAAGTCATCATATTTAAAATCATCAAAATGAGGATTTAAATCTTCACTTTCTCCTTCAAATAATCCAAAACCTCTTTCTTTAAGCCCTTTAAGTCTTGTATAAGGTACTTGACCATCCGTTACTATTTCTAATGTATCAGATGCTCTTTCAGATGTACTAGAATAATAATGATCAAAAGGAATGTCCTTAATCAACTCTCTTGCAGCTTCTGCCTGCTTAATACCTAGTTCAGTAAGTGGAGAATCACATGAACCCTGGATTCTTCTTCGTACATTAAAGAGAGTTTGTCCATGGCGCATCATATATAAATGTTTCATAATAAATTTCCTCCTGTATTTATGCGGTTTTTTAGGGGTTTGAAACACTATGAAAGCGTAAACTAGTAACAAATCAGTAACAAGAAAAGCCACTCCTTGAAGTGGCTTCCGCAGGTAGGCTCACTTAGAGTGCTTCAACCGCTAACACAATAAGTATATCATAAACCTCGCATAAACCTTACATAAACCTCTCAAAATTTAATCTTATTGATCTCTGTCCACAACTTATTTTTTGAGGCATTAGTATAGATATCAAAAGTGATATCATTCAGTTTGTGCCCAAGAACCTTCTTACGTATATAAATATCAATATTGTAAAGCTGACAAAGAGAAGCAAAAGTATCTCTTGTATCATGCATCTTGTGGTTCATGCCTAGCTGATCATTGAGGGCATAGAGTACAGTCATGTAAAACCATGTGCGTTTGGAATCAAATAGTCTTTCTTTCCTTACGATTAGTTCATCAATGACATACTGCTTGATTCCTTCATGAATCGGAATGATTCTGTTTCTTCCGGCTTCAGTCTTAGAACCAGTAATGATATAACTGATTTTTCTTTCTACTCCATCATCATTGCAAGGCTCATCTATGTGTATCTGTTTTCTATCAAGTGAGAGGAGTTCGGAAAGCCTACACCCTGTATAGATATAAATAAGCAGCACATGCGCTTCTGGTGTATCTAGTTTCTTGAGTTTTCTTATTTCATCTAAAGTAAAGGATTTGTGCATTGTTGATTTAGGGAGATTCTTTATTTTTATATAAGTAGAATAATCATCATCTCTACTGATATGTTTGTGCATTACTGCATACTCGAAGACTTTGACACAGATATACTTCATATCTCTCTGTACACTTACACCAGTATCCATTTCATCAAATATGTTCTGCATATCTCTTAATGTGATTATATTGACAGGCATATTTGATAACCTATCAAGGTGACTAAAAGCGTTAAGAATGTTTTTATGTCCTTTTTCGGTTCGATTGCTGAAGGTTTCATTGTCTATGATAGTAAATATTTCCTTAAACGTTGGCACTCTCTTCTGTGTCTTTTCCTGTATTCTATCAAACAGATCAGGAGCGAGGTTTCTTGCTTCTTCATTCGTTATACTGTTGGATCTCTTAAGAGAGTAGAGGGATAAGGCATTCAATGCTTCTTCGCGAGTTGCAAAGGTTCCAATACATATCTGTTTCTTCTTGCCTGTTATTATATCTCTTTCATCGCTCATTATACGAGCACAGAAGGGAGTTCTTCGTTTGCCCGATAATTTGACTACGGTTCCGGTGTTGTTGGGTCTGCGCCCAAATCTAGTCTTTCTAGCCATAATATGACACGTCCTTTCGTTAATGCTGTTGGATTTGACAAATGTTATTTAGCGTGATATTCTCACATTAGAAATAAGACCCAGGTTAGGTAGCTAAATGCTAAGCGTACTATTTTGTACGTTGCCTCCTGGGCTTTTTTTTAGTTAAATATAACATGGCCTTTCAGTTGTGATTTGCCTTTGACGTGCCAATAGTGATATAATTGAGTACGTAAAAGGACTTTATGTGATAGTTTCTTTTATATGAGTGATACGCCAATATCACTGTTGCACCCTAGCGCCAACTAGGGTGTTTTTTTATTTGCAAAAAGCAAAAGCCCCTTATCTTTTGATAAGGAGCTTTACTAACCGCATCAGGTGCAGTCATTTCTGTTCCTTACCATTATATACATCAAAAAAGATTTTATCAATGCTTTTTAAACCTACACCTTAATTACTATAAGAACCAGTAACTACTTGATTACCAAATTTAAAATATGATAGGTTTCCGCTTCCGTCATCGTTCATTCTAAACTGCATAACAAAATAAGTTCTCGGTTTAGACCCAAAAAGATTCTGAGCATCAACGTATGATGATACTGTTACAAGGTTATTCACTTTCCTCATTCCCCAATCCTTCAGAGGATCATACCAAGTTCCTGGATAGTCTGCAGTACTAGGTGCGTTAAGAATCTGATTGACAATCTGCTCACATTCATCCTTTATACGGATTGCTTCGTCTAGTGAAAGCGAATTTCTCTTTTGTTGAAGTTCCTGTTCTGCCTTTAATGCTTCTTCTTCAGCTTTTTTTCTCAGTTCTTCTTTTTGCTCTTCTGTAAGTTCAACAATTACTTTAAATTTGTTTGATTTGACAGTTTTTTCATTATCATCAGTTACTTTACATACAACGGTAGTGGCACCTTCATTTTTTGCTTCAATATTTCCTTTACCACTGATAGAAATGATATTAGGGTCATAGCTAGTATATTCAATGTTTTTAACTACTACCTTATCAGGTGTTATTTTAGACTTTATTTTTTTGTTGTTCCCTTATATAGGGTTATGTCTGATATTGTTACTTTTTTTATTTCCGGATTTTTTAATGATTCTGAAATACCGCCTAAAACTGAAAGCACACATACACCGATAATAGTGTATATAACTTTCTGTTTGACTGTATACTTACTAGACTTATAAAATTTAATTAGATACTTACCGCCATAATAAATAATAGCAAATGGCCAAAAAAATATAATAAGCAGTATCTTCTGCCATGACATTTTCTTTTCTTTCATTTTTCCCTTCTCCTTTTTCTTATATTACATCACTTTGGAAAGCGACGGCTCTTCCGAGAACCTTAACCTGATTCAACTGCTCACCTGTAAGGATTATATCCTGATACTTTGGATTCTCAGGCTTCAGAATAACTAGATTCTGTTCACGATAATAGAAGAATCTTTTTAGTGTAGCCTCATCATCTATGATTACTACAGCAATCTCTCCGTTCTCAACTATGTCAGTTTTCTTCACAAAGACAATATCACCATCATGGATCCTTGCGTTTATCATACTGTCACCCTGACACTGTAGACAGAAATCAGCACCAATATCAGTACCAACCATTATATAGCTTTCTCTGTCTTCATCTGCGAAGATAGGCTCACCACATGCAACTTTGCCAAGCATAAGGAGTCTAATTTTATCTAGTTTATAGATGTTATCTACTGTTTCGGTTGGTTCTGCTTCATAATCCCATCCCATTAACTCACCAGGAGTTGTTTCTAAAACATTAGCAAAAGCCAAAATTTTAGATTGTGGAAGGTCAACATTGCCCTTTTCTATTTTTGCAATCATGCTTTTGTCTGCGTATCCCATTTTTAAAGCAAGGTCAGTTTGAGTCATCTTCAATTGTTGCCTTCTTCTCTTAATATTTTTGTATAGTTTAAGCATTAATATGTATCTCCTTTCTTTAATTATATAATATCTCATGTTGTAAAATTATTCAATATTATTGTTAAAAAGGTTGACACATATGCAACCGTGATGTATAGTTGAATCAGGTTGAACGAAATGCAACTTAAGAAAGGAGAAACAAAATGATAGATATGGTTAAATTAAAAAAAGCAATAGATGACAGTGGAATGACTATGACTGCCATTGCTAAAAAAGGCGGAATAGCAAGAGAAACATTGTATAATCGTCTGAATGGAATTGGTGAGTTCACTGCTTCTGAAATTGTCGGACTTAGTTATGCGTTGAAATTAACTAAAAGACAAAGAGACGAAATTTTTTTAACCGAAAAGTTGAACTAAATGCAACCGTACATAGAAAGGAGAATCAAAATGAATGAAATTCAAATTTTTAACAATTCAGAATTTGGACAAGTAAGGAGTTTAGTTATTAATGGCGAGCCTTGGCTTGTCGGAAAAGATGTAACAAAAGCATTAGGGTATGACAATCCTTCCAAAGCTATTAGGGATCATGTCGAAGAAGAAGACAAAAGGGTGGGGGTCCAAAACGTTACCCCATATATCATCGATAGTTTAGGAAGAAAACAGCATCCAACCTTTATTAATGAATCGGGATTATATGCATTAGTTTTTGGTAGCAAATTACCATCAGCCAAGAAATTCAAACGTTGGGTTACGTCTGAGGTGTTGCCAGCATTAAGAAAAACAGGGCAGTACCAAGTGAAGGAGTTGAGTGGCTCAGAATTAATGGCTAAGGCATTAATCGAGGCTCAAAACGTTCTAGCTGCTAAGGATAAAGTAATCGAGGAGATGAAGCCTAAGGCGGTATTCGCTGATGCAGTAGCCACTAGCCACACATCTATCCTCGTTGGTGAACTTGCCAAAATCTTAAAGCAGAATGGCATTGACATGGGTCAGAAGAGATTATTTGCATGGCTCAGAGAAAAAGGCTATCTGATCAAGCGCCAGGGCACTGATTACAACATGCCTACACAGAAGGCTATGGATCTAGGTCTCTTTGAAATCAAGGAAGGCTCTTACGTCAATGGCTCAGGAGTCAACATTACTACCAAGACACCTAAGGTTACTGGCAAGGGTCAGCAGTATTTCATTAATAAGTTCCTTCAATAGGAGGTGATCATCATGGATGAATGGAGTATCAGCGTTGAGGAAGTCATGCAGATTACCCATAAAAGCCGTGACTTCATCCTAAACGCTATAGAACAGGGCGTAATGCCTGGGTCAGTAGTGAAACATGCTTCTGGTAAAAGAAGTACTTACATTCCACGTAAGGCCTTCTTCGATTACATGAACAATTATTATAGAGCTCCTTCAGATAAGTTGATTGCAGCAGTGGTAGAGGAGCTCGCTAAAAGAAAGACAATTGAATAAGTAGCTCTAGTTGCTCGTAGGCACCTAAAGCCAAAGAAGGCAAATAATATTATTGTAGAATGTTTCGTTTTCATTTTTTTGGAAATACCCTTCGTATGTGTATCTTACATTGAATATATCAATCCTTTTTAAATAATTTGTCTGTTGATCAAATAAATGCTTTCTTTGGCGCTAAGTGCTTATGAGCACAAAAAAAGAACAAAGGAGAAAAAGAAAATGGAAAATTTTGAACAGTTAGTAAGAAAAACAATGAAGGAACATGGAGTTGATGACAGATTAACAAACATAATTCTTTCAAACAAGTCACCTAATGAATTGACTAAAGCGATTGAAAAAGCAGTTATGGAAATCGCAGAAGAAAAGAAGAAAGCAGAAGAAAAAGAAAACAAATTAGAAAGAGAAGTTGAAATTAGGGCAACTATTACAGAAAAAGGAACATCTTTAGAAATAGAAAGCGAAGCGGACGAAGGAACTTACATGCTTGGCGGAGAGCTTTTAATAACTGTTGTTTCGTTGGTTGGTTATCTTGTTGAAAATCTCGGAGATGAAGAATCTAAAGGAGTGTTAAAAGAAATGTTAGAAGCAGCAATTGAAAATCCTAATTCAGTGTTTCATTCGGTTAGTATAGCTATGCTCAAAATGAAGAATGCACGCGATAGCCTAAAATAACATACAAAAAAAGAACACACGACTGGCATCATGTGCTCCACTCAATCTTGGAAAAGATTGATAAAAATCAGACAGTGCTAATTGTAGCACAGAAAGAGGAAATTATGAATAGTAAAAGAATCTTATTAATTGCATTTAATGCTTTTGTTTTGGGAACAGTTATCTCAATGATTACGTCAGGCACAAATTGGGATAGTACAGCCGTACATGTCTTAAGTGCTTTCTCATTAGGATTAAACATCATATTTCTAGAATATATCGGGTTAAAAGGAGAATAAACAGCATGATCAAACACGTAGAAACACCATTCCTACACCTTGAAATTAAAAACGGGAACTGTGAAGTAACAGGAACAGGAAACACATGGCAGTACTTATTACTCTTTGCTTACATCGTTAAAGCTGCAAAAGAAGGGGGCTTCACTAATGGGTTTGACGATGAAGGAGAAGAAAAGGAATTCATTAGAATTTTAAACAAGGTATATAAATGCCCAGATGATGCAATTGAGGCATTTGGACCGCTGGGGGATGCAAATGCAGTCTCTGATATCTTAGAAGCGCTAGATAGCTTGTTCGGAGGGGATTACGTAGATGGAGAATAAGAAAGATATTCTAGAGAGTCTGTTTGAGACTCTCACTAGAACTAGAAAGTGGAGCGATGAAATCGCTGAAATGCTTTACCACAAGGACAAGAACGGCAATGAAGAGGTCACTGTCAGACTTTATGAAGGCAACGCAGAAATGCTTATTGACGTTACTGGGGACAGTGGCATGGCTCTTATTAAAGACGTTTTGAACGCTTTAGAGGAAATGCGATGACTTCCTTCAAAGGATTGTTCGACTGCATCTATGAAGAAATTCCAAAGACAAAAGAGGGATGGCTATCACAAAGAAGGAAGGGAATTGGCGGTTCAGATGCTGGAATCATTGAAGGTGTCAACCGCTACACCACTCTTCATGAACTCTGGGAAGACAAAACAAATAGGCAAAAGAGACCTCAGGTCTCAAATCATGCCATTGAGATGGGAAACCGTCTAGAGCCTGTAATGTTCAACCTGTTTGAAGCGCTTTATGGTGATGACTATGAAGTCATCGATACAAAGGATTACTCCTTATCTCGCAAGGATAAGGATTGGATGCGAGCTAACTTGGATGGTGCACTAATCAGAAAAGAAGATGGATCAAGCGGAATACTTGAAATAAAGTCAACAACCATTAACAAGTGGCAGTATTTCCAAGAAGAGTGGGGCGATGATTCAATGCCTCAGACATATTACTGCCAGTGCTTGCACTATATGAACGTGACAGGTGCTGAGTTCGTTGTCTTGTTCGCTATTGCTATGATGCCATGGTGTGATGAAACAAAGACAATTATTAGAAGAATTGAAAGAAGCGAGGTGCTTTTGGATTTAATGCAGCTAGAGGCTGATGAAGAAGCCTTCTGGAAAAAGCACATCGTGGAAGATATTGAACCAAATTTTCTATAGGAGGAAGAAAAAAGAATGAGATTTAAACAGGAAATTAAAGACCGTCTCTATGGCGGTCACATCGGAATCGAAACAGACAAGATTGATTTTGAGATTCTCAAGGTCATGCTTGCTGATGATCACAAGAAGATTGCAGACGGAAAGCCAGTAACTGAACTAGCATGGCCTTTTGGTGCAATTACAGCACTAACTGCAGTTAATGACAATGGAGAAGTATTCGCTGACAAGCAGATTGACATCAGATACGAACAAGTGAAGTTCAAGGATGCAATCATTGAAGAAGATATGCAGCCTATCGATACAGATGTCAACGAAGTTGCCGAGATGCCTAGTTTAAGCGTTGTGAAGGTCATTCCAGCGCAGATTGAAGGATGTAACGTAAAACACTTCAAAGAGGCTGTAAAGTCTTATTTGAAACGCTATGACGGCATTGTAGTGACTGCAGACAACTATAAAGAGTTATCTGACGTTGTTTCTAAACTGAAGAAAGAAAAAGACAATGTCAATGAAAGCAAAAAGGCAGTCAAAAAAGAAGCGATGAAAGTCTACACAGACTTCGAGAACGATATGAAAGAAGTTCTTAAGATGTTTGATGCTTCTATTAGTTCATTATCCAGTGATATTAAGGAATTCACAGATAAGGAAGTTGAAGAAAATAAGAAAGTTGTCGAAGCTCTATGCAAGAAGGCTATTCATGATTACGTAGAAAGAAATGATTTCAATGAATACTTTGCTGCTAATTTCTTCAATACGAATCCTCGTTGGAACACGTTGAAGAAATTCATTAATAACCATAAGCCAACAAAGGCACTTGTTGAAGAAATCAAACAGGAATGTGAAAGAGTTAAAAAGGAATATGAAATCTATCAGCAGAAAATTGAAGGTTTATGCATCTATTTAGAAGCAAAATGCAAGGAGTCGGATATTGATCAGCAGATGTTTGATTTAACTCTATACAAAAAGATGCTAATACAGGAGTCTCTCGAAAGTCTTACAAAGGACATTGATTGCAGAATCAACGGAATCCTAAGAAACAGAGAACTTAAGAAACAGAAGGAAGAAGAAGCAAAGAAAAAGGAAGTTAAGCAGCAAGAGCCTGTAAATGCTTCTCCAGAAGAAAATGAACCTCTCAAAATGTTAGTTGGTAAAATCGTAGGAACAAATTCAGCACTAAATGAATTAAAAACATCTCTAGACTACCTCAAAGCCAAATATGATGGCTGTTTCGATTATGATTTAAGATTCCCTAGAAAGAAAGAAGGTAAATAAAAATGACAGTTAAAAATAGTTTAAGAAAAGACACAAACAAAGCAAAATTCAGTACTTTTATCGCCAGCCCAGCAGTACAGAGAAAAATCAATGATGTTGTTGGCGGTAAGAATGGAACACGTTTCATCGCTTCTATTACTTCTACAGTTGTCAATGATCCAAAGCTTCAGGAGTGTGAGCCTAATAGTATCATTACTGCTGCATTCCTTGGTGAAGCGCTTAACTTATCTCCTTCTCCTCAGTTAGGACAGTACTACTTTGTACCTTACAAGACTAAGAGAGGAACAGTAGCACAGTTCCAGTTAGGTTATAAAGGCTACATTCAGCTAGCTATCAGAAGTGGACAGTATAGAAAATTAAATGTTATTTCAATCAAAGAAGGCGAATTAATCCATTATGATCCTCTTAATGAAGAGATTGAAGTCAGATTAATTGATGATGAACTTGAAAGAGAGAATGCTAAAACAATCGGCTATTATGCAATGTTTGAATATACAAACGGCTTTAGAAAGACGATGTACTGGTCAAAAGAGAAGATGGAAGCACATGCGCTTAAGTATTCTCAAGGATATGCAGCAGACAAAAGAAAAGGCACTAACTGGACATTCTGGTCTAAGGATTTCGATGGAATGGCATACAAGACTATGCTCCGTCAGTTGATCAGTAAGTGGGGTATCATGTCAATTGATATGCAGAATGCTATTGATTCCGATATGGCAGTAATCAATGGTGATGGTACAAAAGAGTATGTTGATGCTCCTGTTACATTTGTAAACGATGAAGAACCACAGGAAGAAGCGCCTAAAGCAATCGAGCATGAAAGTTCAGCACCTAAAGCACCACAGCCACATGAAGAAGCTGACAAGGTTCTAGAAGAGGCGATGGTCAATACTGATTTCGGCGATGCTGAATTCGGTGATTTCGATGATGGTTATGATTATGAGCAGTTCTAATTAAAGAAAGGAAGACATGAGGGATGGATGAAAAAAGAAGATGGATCAAGTTATACATGATGGACTACGACGAAGTCTATCATGATTCAAAAATGCTACACCTTTGGATTGACATCCTTCTTCATGCCAATCCTGTTGATTACTATCATCATGGCCAGCTTATCAAAAGAGGACAATGCATCTTGTCTCTTAGACAGGTATCAGAAAGATGTGGGATGGCAAAAAACACCATTACTAAATATCTTCACCTCTTAGAAGAGTGTGGAAAAATCAAATTAGATATATCTAGAAAAGGCACTCTTATAACAGTTGAGAACTGGGATAAATATCAGAACCGTGTCTCACCTAGTGTCCTAAAAATAGGACAAGAAGTAGGACAAGAGGTAGGACAAGAAGTAGGACAAGAGGTAGGACAAGAAGTAGGACAAGAAGTAGGACAAGAAGTAGGACGTAATAAGAATAAAAGAATAAAAGAAATAAAGAATAAAAGAAGACTGTCTGTCAGTGACTCTGACTTGTCTGATTTAAAATCTTTTCTTATTGAAAATGACTTTGAAGAAGTTGCCGATGAAGTAATAGAAACATGCAAACTCTATGGACTTGAGAAAATAACCAATCTAAAGAACTTTGCTTTAGCAGTAGCAAAAGAAAAGAAATGGTACCAGAAGAAAAAGAAACTTAAAAAAAGAGTAACTGAAGAGGATAAAGAAGAATTAAGGCGATTAGCGGAAGGACTATACGGAAATGATGAAGAGCAAGTATCTGATGAAGAGGTTGCTGAATTAAGAAAATCAATGGAAGAACTAGGAGGGGATTTATAACATGAAAGATATCAAAGTGAATTACATGAATAGAAAAAAGTTAGAAGCGTTGTGTAATTTCATTGGGGAATACAGTCACGGTCTCGATTCATTATGCAAAGGATTCAATGACAGCATGGAAGATAATATGCGTGAGGATGTTCCTTGCGATGATCCAAACAGTGAAAGCTGCAATGACTGTCCATTCTTTTCTAAAGAATTAATGATGAAGTGGGTGATTGACAATGAAAATGATTGAAGTAAGTGAATGTGTGCTGGAATCATTGCTTGAACTGCTTTATAAAACAAACGATTGTTTTGCAATTAAAATAGCTATGGGCGAATGTATGCCTTGTGATAGAGGAGAATGTTCCGAAGAATTTTGTCCTTATTGCAGTGCTAAAAATTTATTCAAATATTTAACTGATCAGTGGGAATACGGAGAATGTGATGATTAAGGTAGATGAAAAGAAACTAGATGCAGTATTAAATAACTCACTGATTAGTTGTTTAGGCATATCTAGTGATTATTTCCATGACAGAACATGCCAAGAATATAGCCCTGAAGTCAAAGCATTTTCGTGTTCATTGTGTTGCCTTAAGAATAAGCAGAGCATTAAAGAATGGCTTAAAGAGGAGTGATCAATATGCTAAACGCAGAAAAGTTTAAAGATAAAATAATGTATTCTTGTGATGGTGAATTTGGTTTCACTGATGGAATAGTAAAATGCGCATATGATAAGTGCGATAATTGCATATTCAGCAATAGAAACAATCAAGATAAACATGAGTCATGCAGTTCAAGAAGGGTAAGGTGGCTACTATCGGAGTATAAAGAGCATATTAAAGTAACTCGATTAGAATATGAATTACTTAAGTTTATTGGCAAAAAAGGATATAAGTATCTTGCTAGAGACTCATTAGGAAGTTTATGTGTCTACACTTTAAAGCCACATAGAGATGTTAAAGTTTGGAAAACTAACATGAAGTATCTTGGGGTAGGTTTGCTATATTCATTGTTCCAGTTCGTTCAATGGGAAAACTCAGAGCCTACATCAATCAAAGAGGTTTTAGAAAATTGTGCTGTTGAGAATATTAAGGAGGAACAATAATATGCCAAATTGGTGCGTCGGTACTCTTAGAGTACGTGGAAAACAGAAGGATTTACAGAACTTTGTTTTAAATGGATTGAAGCCTTGCGATCCTTTTAAAAAGGAACATGCAAAACTTGAACTAGATGAATGCGGATATGTTGATTGCAATGAAAAATGTTGGATTGAAGGAACACGAAGAGGGTTCGTTTATGATCTAGATGTATACTTTGAAGAAGAAGATGATGATTTTATTCAGACCATTGCCCTCGATGCGGAATTCGCATGGGCTATCAGCTCCGATGAATTATTAAAAGTATGCCAGAAGTATCATGTTGATATGAGGATCTACGCTTTTGAGAGAGGGATGGAGTTCAATCTGGAAATTGAAATTATTAACGGAAAGATCACGAAGGATTCCTATTTTGCATTCCAAGATTATACATGGGAATGCATCTGCCCACACATGGGAGGATAAAAATAGATGGATTCACAGGAATTAAATAAGGTATTCGATACGCTTGTGGCAAATTGTCCTGCACTCGAAAAAGTATGCGAGATGTGGGGTAATCAGCATATGTTAACTATCGCAATGGAAGAAAATGCTGAACTTATACAAGCAATATCAAAAATTAAACGTAATGGATTGGACCCAATCAACGCTTCACACTTAGATGAAGAGGTTGCAGATGTATTGATATGCATATGTGAACTATATGCGATGGATTGTCTAGATGTATATGAAATTGCTGAAATCATAAAAAGCAAAGTAGGAAGATCTATGAAAAGAACTCAGGATTATATAAAAGATTTAGAAGAGGAGGCTAGATGTGATGGCAGTTTTTAGCGCTGAAAAAGTACAGGAAATTGTAGAAGAAAAGGAAGCTGAATACAAGAAGCTAGAAGAAGAGTATTCATATTTGAAAGAAGAACTAGAAGATTTAAAGGCTGAAAATGAAGATTTAGAAGATAGATGCGAAAGTTATGAAAAAGCAAACAAAACTATATTGTGTATCTATCATGAAGACTCAAAAAAGATGGATGATCTTCAGGAGTTTAACAATAAACTCATTAAAAGCTGCAAAAAGGCTAACAGGGATTTCTTTATCCTAGTAGCAGCTTATGTTGCTACACTAGTGCTAATGATTTACTTGTTTATCAGATAGGAGTGATATAGATGTTTTTATTGCAGGTATTAGAAAATGTATTTTCTGTGTTTGCTATCGTTATGCTGATTGTTGGCGTTCTTATTGTGGTATCTGTGATTGCAATTGCAGTTTTCGTTATTGTGTCGGTCGTTGTGAATGGCATAGAAGAAGATAAGGAGAATAATAATCTGTGATTACTTCTAATCAAATCAATGAGATATTAGGCATTAAAGAGTCGTTTCAGTTACACGGAGCACTTAAAGACATTCTTTTTGATAAAGATAAGCGACTCCAGATATTTAAAAGATTTCTAGAGATAGAGAATAATCTAGATTACGATTGGTTCACCAACTACTTTCAGGAAGAACAGGCAAACAGAAATAATCTCAAACAGGATTACACTCCACATTGCTTATGTGATCTAGTTAATAGATTAATCCCCAAACAGTCCGAAACTATTTACGATGAATGCTGTGGGATTGGCGGTTTAACTATTTCAGCATGGAAAGAGCACCGAGACAGTATATTTTATCTAGAGGAGTTATCAGATAACTCTGTAATGCTTCTCTTATTCAATCTGTCAATAAGAGGAATGAACGCATATGTGAAGCATGGCGATGTTTTAACTAATCAATTCAAGAAAGTCTATAAATTTACGAATAATGGTGAGTTTAGTGATATCGAAATAGTAGAGGATGCTGATAATGAGTTTAAAGCTGATGTAGTTATCAGCAATCCTCCCTATTCTCTTAAATTTGATAATGTTGATAACTATAAGTATGATGCTAGGTTCTCTAATTATGGCATTCCTCCTAAAAGCAAAGCCGATTATGCATTTGTACTGCATGGCTTATCACATCTTAAAGAAAACGGCTCAGCATTCTTTATTCTGCCTCATGGGGTATTATTCAGAGGTTCGAAAGAGGGAGACATTAGAAAACTGCTGATAGATGATAATTTACTTGATGCAGTTATTGGACTTCCTAGTAATTTGTTCCTGAATACTCAGATTCCTGTTTGTGTGTTGATTTTTAAGAAGACAAGAAATGACAAGGATATACTTTTTATAGATGCCTCAAAAGAGTTCGTAAAAGAAGGCAGGCAGAACTATTTGAACAATGATCAGATAGAAAAAATTAAATCAGCATATTCACTTAGAAAAGATATTGATAAGTTCAGCCATGTCGCTTCACTAGAAGAAATCAAAAAGAATGACTACAATCTCAATATTCCTCGATATGTTGACACATCAGAAGAAAAAGAGCCTGTTGATCTAGCGCAAGTCGTAAGTGAACTAGTACAGATTGAATCAGAAATAGAAGCCACCGAAAAAGAATTTGTGGCAATGCTGAAGGACTTGAGAGGTCCTCAAAGTTATGAGATAGAAAAAAACAGGCTTATCAGCCAATTAGAGAGCAGTAAGAAGCACTCATATACAAATATGCTTAATGCTGCAAATGACTTCCTAGAGAAGTCTAAAGAAGAATTGAAGGATAATCATGTTATCAATCTCTTAGATATAGCAACTATTGAAAGAAGCAAGAAAAACAAGACATACAAGAAAGGTTCTATCCTTATCCAGTTAAGTGCCACAAAAGGACAGATGATCTATCTTGATGATGATACAAAGGTAGACTCTAAATATGGAGTATTTGAGGCTGATAAAGATAAAGTAGAACCTAGATATTTGTATTATGTGCTTAAAATGTCTATGCCTGACTTCTTAACTAGATATCAAACAGGCTTGAATATAAAACCAGAAATATTTGATAGCTTTAAAGTAAAGGTTCATAGCAGCCTAGAAGTACAGAAAATAATTGCTAAGATTTTAGACTCTTTCAATGTTGATCTAGAAGAAAAAGAGATAGAAAAGTATAAGAAAATAAAAGAATATCATCTAGACAATATGTTTCCTGGATGAAGAAAGAAGGTTTAAAAATGTTAAATCGTGCTTTATTAGTCGGAAGACTTACAAGAGACCCTGAACTAAGAAGAACAGGGAGTGGAAAAGCAGTTACAAGCTTTAACCTAGCAGTAGAAAGAAACTTCAAGAGCGATGATCAGGAAGCTGATTTCATCAATTGTGTTTGTTGGGGCAGGATTGCAGAAAACACAGAGCGCTACTGTTCTAAAGGCTCACTTGTTTCTGTTGATGGTCGCATTCAGACAAGAAACTATGAGAACAATCAAGGCCAGAAGGTATATGTTACTGAGGTGATTGCTGACTCTGTACAGTTCATTAATACCAGAAGAGAAAATCAGACAGCATCACAAGCACAAGTAAATAATCAAGCACCTGTTAATAACTATGCGAATAATGGACTGATTCATCAGTTTGAGGATGAAGGATTGATTATGGAAGAGGATGACATTCAATTCTAATGATCAGGAATAAATACAAGGCTAAGAAGGCAGTTGTTGACGGCATTGTCTTTGACAGTCGAAAAGAAGCAAAGAGATATACAGAACTCAAGAAACTTGAAGAGATGGGAAGCATTAGAGACCTGTCTCTTCAGGTTCAGTTTGAACTTATACCGTCATTTGAAATTGTAATTGATGGAAAGAAGAGGAAAAGAAGACCAATCACATACGTGGCCGACTTCGTCTATTACAAAGATGATGAAAAGGTCATAGAGGACGTCAAAGGTCTCAGAACTCCTGTCTATAACATCAAGAAGAAGTTATTTGAATATAAGTTTAAGACAACTATAAAGGAGACTTAAGATAACTACACAGGGCATTGAGTTCTCTATATTTAACTCATAAGAAAATTTAAAATAAGAAAATCTATATGGATTACTCTTAATAGATTTGTTTCTAAAAGCAAGATCCTCTCATGAACTTGATGCCCTAACATATTTTTCTATTCTAAAACCAACAAACAACAGCAGTGTCATGGCTTTGCTTCAATCTCATTCACCTTCTTTTGCAAAGAATAAGAGTATGAAGCGCTAATTTTGCTATCCAACTAAAAAGTTATGATGTTGCTGGGAAGATAGAAAGAATGAATTGAAAATCAAAAGACAGAGTAAAGGACTTCTTTCTCTCTTCCAGAAAGGAGGTTAATTTTTTGTTTTTTATTTTATTTGTATCAGCGATAGTGATTTATTTATTTTTCATTTTTGAATAATCAGGAGGTAACGTATGACAGCCGAAGAAGTCAGAACATATTTAAAATCATATAGAAATCTAAAGGACAAAGCAGACTATCTACAAAATAAGTTAATCAATGTTAAAGCCATCTCATATAGAGACAGTCCAACAGGTTCATATTCAGAACCCAAGACACAAAATGACTATATCTTGATGAAGGATAGGTGTTTGGAAGAAATGGCTCTCATACGTCAAAATATAGATAAACTAGATGATATCAATCATAGGGATGTACTCTTTTATCGATACATCGAATTAATGAGCATCTATGATACTGCTGACATGCTGCATGTATCGCAGAGAACAGCAGAGAAGTATTTACACGACGCAATCGAAAAGATGATTGTTATTTTATCTTAACGTGAATACACGGCTATAAACGTTAAACGGCGCAACACTGCGCATTTATATGTTATATAATGGTAAAAAGAGGCAAATTAAGCAGAGAGGCATAATAAAGCCTCTTTTTTGTTATTTGATAAGAAAGGGGTGCGACTATGACAGAAAAGCAGAAACTATTTTGTGATGAGTATCTAAAAGATACTAATGCTACAAGAGCATATCTAGCAGTCTATGCCAATTGTAAAAGTGCCATAAGTGCAGCACCTCTTGCCTCTAAGCTTCTTAAAAAAGAAGAGATACAAAAGTATATCTCTGAAAAGATGGAAGAAATCCATAATGAGAATACTGCCGATATTCAAGAAATAGTTGAATATCTAACATCTGTTATGCGTGCCAAATCAGAATCCTATGTAATGATCATGAACGGTAACGGTATGCAGAAGGTAATACAGAAGCCCCCGGACGAGAAAGAAAGGCTTAAAGCTGCTGAATTATTAGGCAAGCGTTTTGGCATGTTTACAGACAATGTAGATGTTACATCGAACGGCATGACAGTGATTGTAGATGATATAGATGAATAAGATTAGGGTTAGTTTAAAGTCTACTATCGGTCCGGCTTTCTATGAAGTTCATAAGCATGTAAAAAACAATGACTACACGCATTATTGGTTAAAAGGTGGCCGTGGTTCTTTAAAGTCCTCTTTTATAGGTGTTGAGATACCTTTAGGCATTATGAGAGATGCACAGCGAGGTGTAATGAGTAATGCAGTCATTATGAGACGAGTAAAAGATACGCTCAGAGATTCAGTATATGAACAGATTAAATGGGGCATCTATAAGTTAGGTGCTCAAGATGATTGGTTAATACCTGAGTCTAAATTAAAAATGACTTATATGCCAACAGGTCAGCAGATAATATTCAAGGGTGCCGATGAACCTAAAAAAATGAAGTCAATAAAGGTTCACATCGGCTATGTTAAATATGTCTGGTATGAAGAATGCGACGAATTTGAGACCTATGACAAGATAACCAATATCAATCAGTCACTTTTACGCGGTGGACATGAGTATTGTGTTTTTTATTCCTTCAACCCTCCTGAAAGCCAAAGAAATTGGTGCAACAGGCAAGTTCTAGTAAAAAGGGATGATACATATGTTTCTCACACAACTTACTTACAGGCACCACCTCAGTGGCTTGGGGAGCAGTTTCTAATTGAAGCCAACCACATGAAGGAGACAAAGCCTGATAAGTATAAGCATGACTATTTGGGAGAGGTAACCGGTACAGGTAGTGAGGTTTTCACCAATCTTGATATACGTGAGATAACCGACGAGGAAATACAGGTATTCGATAGATTAAAAAACGGACTAGACTTTGGTTATGCTGGTGACCCATTGGCATATGTCAAAGCAAACTATGATAAGACGCGCAGGCGTCTTTTTATTTTTGGTGAAGTATATGGAACTAGACTATCAAATGCCAAGGCCGTGAAACTCATAAAAGAGATTAACCCACTCAATAAGCTAGTCACTGCTGATTCAGCTGAACCAAGAACCATTAATGAATTCAAGTTATTAGGTCTCAATATCATCGGTGCAAAGAAAGGCGCTGACAGTGTAGACAATGGAATAAAGTTCCTTCAGGACCTAGACAAGATAATTATAGATCCTGTTAGATGCCCCAATGCTGCACGTGAATTCAATGACTATGAAATTGAAATGGATAGAGACGGCAACCTTAGAGGGGACTTCCCCGACAGGAATAACCACACGATAGATGCAGTTAGATATGCTATTGAAAATGAAATCCTTATGAAGAAGGCAAGAGCAGGAAAGAGGAGATTTTAAAAGATGTATTATACTTTCACGATTCCACGAGAAAAATTCGACGAGACAAACATAGACAGAAGCATGATCCTTCGTCTCATTAGTAAGCATTATAGTATTCGTGCTCCTGAGATATTGAAAAATGTCGGCTATTACTTTGGTAAGCATGCCATCATGAACAGGAAAAAGAAGTTCAAGAACCAGCCGAATAATAAGATCATGGTAAATCATGCTAAAGATATTTCAGATACAGCAACGGGCTATTTTCTTTCAAACCCTATAACATTCAAGAAGAATACAGAAGACGGCAATATTGACAAGCTGACAGGTGCATTTGTTGATGCTGAAACAGATGATACAGATTCATGTAATGCTATCAATATGTCACGTGCTGGTGTCGCTTATGAGTATGTTTACTTATGTGAGCATGAAAGCAAGCTGATGACCAAGACACTTGACCCATTGTCAACGTTCAAGGTTTTTGATGCCTCAATTGAGCAGCATGAACTATTCAGCGTTTATTATTCGATTGAAAAAGATGATTCTACTGACAGGTTCAATATCATTGCGACAGTTACAAGTGAGAACTATGTCACAAGAATTGGAATCACTTGCAATGAGGAATTTGAAAAAGGCGAGTTTTCAGAACTAGGTGAGCCTTATCCACATTTCTTAGGTGAGGACCCTATCATTGAGTATAGAAACAACATGGACTGCATTGGAGACTATGAACAGCAGATTTCTCTTATTGACGCATACAATACATTATGCTCTGACAGAATCAACGATAAGGAGCAGTTCATTGACGCAGTGCTTGTTGTCTATGGTGCTCTTTTAGGTGATGACGATGAAGAAGCAACAAAAGCGCTCCAGGCTATCCGTAAGAATGGTGTTATGGAACTTCCTAGTGATGCACGCTCTGAATATCTGACTAGAACATTTGACGAGAATGCGGTGGAAACACTCAAGCGTTCAATAAAGGAAGATATCTATTCACTTTCTCACGTTCCTAATCTGACAGATGAAAACTTTGCTGGCAACAGTTCAGGCATTGCTATTCAGTACAAGCTTTTAGCACTTGAAACACTTACAAAGACAAAAGAGAGATATTACAAGAAAGGGCTTAAAAAGCGTATAAGAATGTTCTGTACTTACCTCAATCTAAAGGCGATTGCTGCTGATCAGTCAATGATTGAGCCTGTATTTACAAGAGGATTACCACAGAACCGTCTTGAATTATCACAGATTATTGCGAATCTTAAAGGTGTTGTATCAACTAAGACACTTCTTGCACTTCTTGACTTTGTTTCAAATGTTGATGATGAAATGAAAGAAGTCAAAAAAGAAAAACAGGAAGCACTTGAAACACAGAAGCAGTTATTTGATACCGAAAATCAGAATACTCCTCCAGAAGATGAAGAAGAAACAGATGATCATGAGGAAGATGATAATGATGATGACAAAGACAAGGAATAATAGTGTTCTGTTATGACTAACATCAAAAATATAAAGTACTGGGAGATGCGAGAAGCAAGGAACATGTACAAGGATATGCAGTTAGCTGAGGACTGCGCTAAAGATTTGAGCGTAATCTATAGCAAGGCTGCAATCTACACTGCCAAACAGATTGAGGGAATATTCAATAGATTCGCTTCAAAACATCATCTAACAAGAGACGAGGCTATTAATCTTCTTTCAGAGGCTGACAGCAGAAATTTTGAAAAACTGCTTGAAGCATACAAGAATAAGACAGGTGCCCAAAAAAGAGAAGCGCTAGCAGAATTGGAAGCCCCAGCATACAAGAACCGTATGAAGAGGCTTGACGATATTAACAAGTCAATTAATAAGCTTATTAATGCCATTGCATCCAAGGAAAGAGATGCCATAGGGAAGACAATGCGACAGGTCTATGAAAGCAGTTATCACCATGCAGTATATGAAGCTGCAAGAATGAGTGGTCTAGATCTTCAGACAGGCCCTATTGATGAAGGCGCTCTTGAAACCATTCTGAAAAAGAAATGGTCAGGTCAGAACTATTCCGAAAGAGTATGGAACAATACTCAGAAGGTGGCCGATGCACTAAAAGAGGAACTCATGATAGGAGCCCTCACAGGAAAGACAGAGAAGGAAATGACCGACTCAATCAACGAACAGTTCCTATCAGGTAGAAATAAAGCTAGAAGACTTGTAAGAACCGAATCATCATACATTCACAATGAGGCGCACTTTCAGGCTTACAGGGATTACGGCATAGAGGAGTATAGATTTGTTGCAACACTAGACCTTAGAACGTCCCAAATTTGCCGTGAGAGGGACGGAAGTGTATACAGGGTGAATGATAAGAAGATAGGCGTAAACGCCCCTCCAATGCACCCATGGTGTCGTTCTACTACCATTATGAATCTTGACGATGAAACTATGCATAGTCTAGAAAGATTTGCAAGGGACCCTGTCACAGGTGAAAGAATGAAGGTTCCAGCTGATGAGACTTATAAAGAGTGGTATCAGAGAATGGTTGAAAAGCATGGCGCTGATGCAATTAATACGGCTGGGAAGTCAACTAAGAATTATTCTAGTGATAAGGTTCAGTATCAAAATTACATCAATGTTCTTGGAAATAAGTTTGTTCCTGATACATTAGAAGAGTTTCAGAAAATAAAATACGGCAACAAGAAGCAGTGGAATGATTTAAAGTATAAATTTAGGACAGTGAATCGTTATAAAACGGATTATGGTAAAGTTGATGCGGAAACGATTCTAGAACTAGATAAAGAAGCCCTTACTGCAAAAGATAAATATATGACGACAAGAGCGGCAAATGGGAATGTAGCATCAATGAAAATTGGTGATGACATTTTTGTTGCTTCGAGCAGAATATCAGATGATAATAGTGATACTTTTAAAAATTATAAAGGTGATAAAAGTAAGTTGATATTATCACCGTCAGAAAAAAGGCTGCATCCTCATACAAAAGATCACCCATATGAAGGACATGAAGGCGAGTATACTAGAGAATTTGACACTGAGTATAAATTTTTTGAGTACATTTATGACAAAGTACTAAAGGGAGAACTAAAAGACCAAGAAATTTATATCTTATCTCAAAAAAGTATGTGTTTTAGCTGTGATTCAGTTTATAATGAGCTTGTAAGTAAAAAAGAAGTTATAGATGCAAATGTTAAAATAAATGTTGTATCAGGAAAAAATAATGATTCCTGGATTTATAGAAATTATACCAACAAATCATTAAACAGCAGAAAAAACAAAGTCAAAAATAAGAAAAAGGGTGAAAAAAATGATAGATAAAACAATAGATAAATATGAAAGTTTAAAACATGATTTTAGAATATCATATCTCAAAAGTGAGCAATCAGTAGGTATGTTTCATCTTAATGATTTAGGACCTCAGTTTGATGATTGTCCTTTATTCGCGTTAAAGGTATCTTTGGCGCTTGCTACTATTGAGGCTGAGCTATATCCAACATTAAATGACGGTGTTAACTATATGTTCTATCATACCTATGAAAATGTTGATGAAATCGTAGTAGGTGAGCATGTCGAGACCCAAGAAGAACTGGATGAAATGAAGCGAGACAGGGATTTTGTACTTAATTCAGGCAAACTTGATTATGAAGATGCTTTTAGAGATGAAATCAGTGAAAAGGAATAATGAAACATGGCAAGAGATGATTATCATGTAATTGTTTATCAGATTCTATCCTACCTGTATATGCAGCTAAAGCATGGGAAGGATATTGATGCATCACTCATAAGACATGACAGTAAATATCTGCAGATCAACAGAAAGTACTGGACTTATGTCATTGTGAATCTGTTGAATGATGGATATATCAGTGGGATAGTAATTGACCAGGATATAGATGAAAACATAGATATATACAACCTTGATAAATGTGAGATTACACCAAAAGGCATAGAATACCTTACTGATAATTCAACTATTGAAAAAGCCAAGCGATTTATGAAAGACTTGAAAGACATATTACCGTTCGTATAAGCCGACTATCTAGTCGGTTTTTATTTTGCCCAATTTCAAGAAAGGAGAACCATATGGCTGAAGGATTGAAACCACATCATCACCAGTACTTTGAGTATGACTGTAAAAGTCATTTTGACAGCCGTAGGCACGTGATTGTCAAGAAGGTGACATATATGTGCATGATATGCGGAAAACTCTCACACGAGACATATGAAGAGTACTGTCCGCCTCCCAAGGAAAGAAAACCTAAAGCATTGATGAAATACAGAAGCAGACAGAAGAGCGGTTGATGTTCTTCTTTTTTTCTGTTTGTCCATAACGTGCATATGACATTAAAAGGTGCATGGATATAACAGTCATACGGACTATAAACGGAGGAATTAAGTTATGGAATACATTAAGAATATGATGCCTTTGAACCTTCAGCTGTTTGCGGAAGAAGGGGAAGAGGGGGAAGATGATACAGGCGATGAAGGGAATCCCGATAATGCGCAGTCAGGTGAACCTGAAGATGGTAAAGCCAAAGTAACAACCCTCACAGAAGACGATGTGGACAGAATCGTCCAGAAGAGACTTGCCCGTGCAAGAAAGAAGTGGGATAAGGATCATACGGAAGCCGAAAGGCTTCAAAAGATGACAGATGATGAAAAGAAGCAGTATGAGGAAGACAAGAGAAAAGAAGATCTTGATAATAGAGAAGCAGCAATTACTCGTAGAGAACTGACTGCAGTTGCCAAGGAACAGCTTAATGCTGCAGGAGTACCAGCAGACATGGCTGACTTCATTGACTACACTGATGCTGATTCCGTAAATGAATCTGTCAAGAGACTCTCTAAAGCATTCAAGGGAGCAGTTCAGCAGTCCGTTGATGAACGATTAAAAGGGAAAGCACCTTTAGACAAGGCAAAAAACAATGTATTGACTGCTGAAGAAGAGAATGCAAGAAAGGCATTCGCGAATGCACTTAAATTTTAGAAAAGAGGTATAGAACATGGCAATTAACACATTACAGTATTCAACTATTTTTCAGACTGAATTAGATAAACAGATGGAGCATCTCACTCTTACATCATGGATGGATGCCAATGCCGGACAGATTAAGTATGACGGTGGTGCAGAGGTAAAAATCCCTAAGATGTCATTAGTTGGCTTAGGAGACTATAACAGAGATGAAGGATATAAACAGGGTGCTGTCACTCTTGAATATGAAACATTCAAAATGACACAGGACCGTGGAAGAAAGTTCCTTCTTGATGCAATGGATGTGAACGAAACCAATTTCGTTGCATCTGCTGGCACTGTCATGGGAGAATTCCAGCGTTTACATGTTGCCCCTGAAGTCGATGCTTACCGTATTTCTAAGGTTGTTTCTGATGTTACAGCAAAGAAATCAGCAAACATCCTAACAACTGCATTGACTGAACAGAATATTCTTTCTGAATTAGAAAAGGCAGCGGATACTATCCGTGATAAAGGATATCAGGGTGATATCATCTGCCATATTACATATGATACTTTAAGATTATTAAAGGAAAAGATGGTAAACAGCAACCTTACATCAGGTAAATTAACTATTGGAAATATCACATTAGACATCTATAAGCTTGATGAAATCACATTCATTCCTACACCAAAGAACAGAATGTATTCAGCTATCAAGGTTGATGCTGGAGCAACAAAAGACGCAGGTGGATATACAAAGGGTGAAACTGCTAAGAATGTAAACTTCTTAATGGCGCCAATCAATAGTGTTATCGGTGTTACTAAGCAGGACAAGACAAGAGTATTTGACCCTGATACTAACCAGGATGCAAATGCTTGGCAGATTGACTATAGAAGATATCATGACTGCTGGGAAAAGGACAACATGCTTGACCTAATCATTGCTAACGTCTCAGCTGATGCATAATGATCATTGTAAAAAGAATCAACGTTGAAAGAGTCATCCACGAGGATGACCTTCAGCGTTATACCGAACAGGGATATCTAGTCATTGAAGACAAGAAGAATGATGCAGATACTCCTGTAGAAAACAATGAAGTGACGGACCTCAACGATATGACTGTTGACCAGTTAAAGACTATTGCAAAGGAAAAGGGCGTTAGCGGATATTCTAGTCTTGTTAAAAAGGAATTGGTCGCAGTTCTCACTAAGATGCAGGAGGAGTAATCTATGGATCTAGTTGAGATTGTTGCTGAAAGAACAGGAACGAGTCAGGGGCGTGCAAAAATCTATGTTGAAATGGCAAAACAGCGTGCTCTTGCACATACAAACCGCACTGTATACATCACTGCAATGGATTTCTGTGTGGCTGATCTAGCATGTGCCATGTACTTCAGAGAGGGCATGGTCGGAGAATCATCACATTCAGAAGGTGGCATCACATCTACTTTTCAGTCTTCCACTTATGAAGATATTCTCTCAACTCTCAACAACCTGAGACTGATTCGTGCAGGAGGAATCGTTCACGAAAAGAAGCCGGAGGGGAACCAATGAGACTTTCAGCGCTTAAGAACTATCCTGTATATGAGCCTGTCATCGAAAAAGATGGTGAAGGTGTCACTACTGAAAAGTGGATCAAGAGAAAATCAATGCTTCTTGAGATATGGCCTGCATCCGGTAAGTTACAGGCTGAAATGTATGGCGAGAGACTGAACTACATTCTAAATATGATTCTTCCTAAGAATAAGGATGATGATTTCAGACCCACTGAAAAGTGGGGTGTGAATGTCTATAATCAGTCAATCGATGAACCGGATTACAGAATCATCAGCATGAAGGAATATAACAGACACTATCTCTATGAACTGGAGAAGATTATTAAATGAGTCTCAACGGTGCTAATGAATTATTTAGAAAGCTTCGTGCTATAGATGCAGTTCTTGAGAATCCTGAACAGGTTCTCGGAAAGGCTGCAGAAACCATAAGAAGTGGTTGCGTTCTTGAATGCCCTGTAAATAATGGTGAATTAAGAAATTCCATTAAGACAAGAGTTGAAGGCGACAAGGGATATGTTTATACAAATAAGGCATATGCTCAATATGTTGAATTCGGAACAGGTCGAAAAGGTGCAGCAGACCATGCTGGAATATCTCCATATGCACATCCTTCTTATACTATGGAACCTTGGTGGATTCCTGAAGAGAAGCTATCAGAAGAAGCAATAAATAACTATCATTGGGTAGTTATCGAGGTTGATGGAAAGAGATATTACAGGTCGGATGGACAGCCTGCACAGCCATTCATGTACCAGGGAGCAAAGAAGACTGAAAAGAAAGCAGTGAAGGATGCTGGTATTGTAATCAGCCAGTTAATTGAAAAGGATTAAAAGCATATGATCAACATTAAAGACAAAGTATATAAGGCTCTGTCAGATGAAGGCCTTGAAGTCACTGATATCTATCCTAAGGACTGGGCAAAGCTTCCAGCAGTTCAGTATGTTGAGGAAGATAACAGCGTGGCAGAATGGACGGATGACAAGGAGCAGACATCACATGTCCTTTACAGAATCGAAATCTGGGATACTAAGAGTACATCAAGTACAGCCTTGAAAGTTGATAAGGCATTATCAGCAATGGGGCTCAAGAGAGTATCATGCAGAGATATTGATGATGCATCAGGACTTAGACACAAGAAAATGAGTTATGAAGCATATTATGATAGTGAATACATCTACCATGGTATGTAACTGATAAGGAGGAATTATATAATGCTAGCAAATGGCGCTAAATTATCTTATGACAAGACAAACAAGGGGACTTCTTATACTGACCTTCCAGGTTTGAAGAAGATTCCTGAAATGGGTATTGAAAAAGAAAAAGTTGAAAACTCTTCACTTGATAATGCAGTTAAGGTCTATGAGTTTGGTATCGGAGACCCTGGAGACCTTGAATATACATTCAAGTATGACAACAGCAAGCCAACATCTTCATACAGATTAATGAGGGAGCTAGAAAAAACAGGAGCTACCGCAATGTTCAAGGAAACATTGAAGGACGGTACTACAACTACATTCTCAGGACAGGTCACTGTTAAAAGATCGGGCGGTGGTGTCAATGATGCTATTGAATTCACTGTTTCAATCGCATTACAATCTGAACTCACTGTTACTGACCCAACAGACGTAGCAGCATAGAAAGGAAGATATAGATAAATGGAAGTAAAAGCAAAAAGAAAACCCTTCATCATTTGGAAGATTGGTGAAGAAGAATATAAATTAAAACTTACAACAGGAGAAATCTCAAGACTAGAACAGATGTATGGTGGAAGTCTTATCAATCTTCTCAATACAGAAACAGGCATGACACCATTATGCACTATGCTGGACATCGTTCATGGTGGTCTTCAGAAATTCAACAGCAACATCGACAGAAACGATGTAAATGATATGTTTGACAGATACATCGATGAAGGAGGCTCACAGACTGAGTTCCTCAGTGATATTCTAATTCCATTGTTCCAGGTATCGGGTTTTTTCTCTGGGGCTCTCGAAACGAAAATGGAAAAGGAAATGGCGGAAGCCAAGAAGAATCTCTAGAAGATATCCTGATTACAGATTACATATACAAGGCGGTCTATGATCCAGCGCTTGATGCTGGAGTAGACCCCTTTTCATTTTGGAATTATTCGTTAGATGAGCTATACGATATTATTTCAGCGCATGAAAGAAAGAAAAGAGAAATGATGCGACAGGAAGCGATATCTCTTCAGATACAGGCTTTTCAGATAAGGGATTGTATCGCCACTGTCCTTAATGGCAAGGATGATTCATTCACTCCTGCACAATTGTGGGACTTCTATCCTTCACTTTTTGAAGAGGATAGGAAAGAGTTTGAAAAAGAGAAGGAAAGAAAAGAGGTCGCAAGCGCTAGATCTTCTCGTATTGCCTTCAGTAGAAAACATAATGAAGCATTAAGAAAAAGAAAGGCGGTGATGCAGAATGACGGTAGAGGAACTGCAGATAGTAATATCTGCTCAGACGAAATCAGCGAAATCAGAACTGAACAGCGTGAAGAATGAAGTCACCAGCCTAAAGAATCATGTTGATAAGGTCACAGGATCAATTGGCAATTCATTCAAGAGTATCCGCAATATTGTGGCAGGGCTTGGTATTGCTTCTCTGATTAAATCAACGATATTAGGTAATATTGATGCTGCAATCAAGAGAGTTGATACTCTTAGCAATTATAGCCGTGTGATGTCGAATCTAGGCGTTGGCAGTGTTCAAGCGAATGCATCGATACAGAAACTAAGCAATAAGCTTATTGGACTTCCAACAACCCTAGACGATGCATCGGGCGCAGTACAGAGATTCACATCAGTAAATGGTAACATCTCTAGATCAACAGATATGTTCCTTGCACTTAATAATGCTATTCTAGCCGGTGGTGCAAGTTCAGAGATACAGAAATCAGCCCTAGAACAGTTGTCACAGTCATATGCTAAGGGTAAACCCGATATGTTTGAATGGCGTTCAGCGATGACCGCAATGCCTGCACAGATGAAACAGGTGGCTGAGGCCATGGGTTTTGTTAATGCTTCTGCACTAGGCGAGGCATTAAGAAATGGAACTGTATCAATGGACCAGTTCATGAATACTCTTATGCAGTTAAACACTCAGGGTATTAACGGCTATCAGTCATTTGAGGAACAGGCAAGAAATGCGACAGGTGGAATTGCTACATCAATCGCTAATATGAGAACAGCCATTGTTAGATGTATGTCCGAAGTAATGAATACCATCGGGCAGTCTAATATTGCTGGATTCTTTACCAATATTGCAAAGGCAATTAACTCATGCGTCCCATATGTTGTTGCATTCACTAAAGTTATTATGGTCGCCGTTGGGTATCTGACGGCACTGTTTGGCGGTAAATCAAAGAAGTTGAGTTCTTCCTTTGGTGGAGTGTCAAACAATGCTAAGAAGGCAGCAGGAAACACTGGTGCTCTTGCAAAGAAAATGAGCGATGCTTCCGACAGTTCACAGAAGCTTTCTAAAGGCGCAAGCGGAACAGGAAGCGGATTAAAAAAGGCAGCAGGTAATGCTTCTAAACTTAAGAAGGAATTGAAAGGAGCTCTTGCTGGATTCGATGCAATCAATAACATCAATTCAAGCAATGGTTCAAGTGATCCGTCTTCAGGTGACTCAGGTGGCTCAGGCGGTGCTGGTGGTTCCGGTGGTGATATCGGCGGATTCAGCATGGATGACAGTGGTGCAAAAGAACAGAAAGGGCTTCTTGAAGAAGTAGACAAGCAGTTAGAAGAAATCAAGAAGAAGGTTGCTGAATTCTTCCAGCCATTAAAGCAGTCATGGGATAAGTTTGGAGCGCCGATGATTGCAGCTGCAGTATATGCATTTAATGGCGTCAAGAACCTTCTTATGGAAATCGGCAAGTCAATGTACACAGTGTGGGAAAACGGCACAGGTGCAAAGACTGTCGAACTGATATTGAAGATATTTACTAACATATTCAAGATAATTGGCAATATCTCTCAAGGACTGGCCGATGCATGGAACACTGCAGGCCTAGGTGATTCAATCATCCAGCATTTATGGAATATATTTAACTCTATATTGAAGATCATCAATGAGATTCTGAAAATTGTGAGAGATGTTACTAAAGCGATTGACTGGACTGTAGTACTAGGTGCAGTGAATGTGGTTCTTAGTATCATTGATGGATTATTCTCTTTCATAGCAGATAATGTAGGTCTTATTCTTAGCATTCTTTCAGCTATTGCGGGATTATCATTATTTTCTACTCTCGCCGGTATTCTTGGTACTGTTATCACACAGATACAGCTTGCAGTGGGAGTCTTTTCAGGATGGGCATCACTTGCAACTGCACTAAGTGGCGCATTTGGAATTCTTCCACAGATATTCGCATCTATTGTAATGGCGGTGAGTCCTGTAAATGTCATCATAGGGGCAGTTATTGCTACAGTGGTAGACTTATGGCAGAAAAGCAAGAGCTTCAGAGATGACATAGTAAGCATTCTAGGAAATATCGCCACTATTGTTCAGAAGGTATTTCTAAATATTGTGGCACCTATCATTGATACAGTTGGTAAAATCATCATGGATTTTGTGGGCGATGTTCTCAAGCCGTTGTGGAACGCATGGGAGAATGTATTTCAGAGCATAATGGGGTTGGTAAGTGATTTCTTAAAGTTCGTCACACCAATCTTCAGCACAATTCTTGATATTCTAGGACCTATATTCAAATTGGCCTTAACACTATTGAGAGGTACATTTGATATGGTATTTGCTGCAATCAGAGGAATTATTGAGCTCGCAGACAAAACAATCTGTGAAAGAGTCAACAATATCAGAGAATTCTTCCGTAATCTAGGTGAATGGATGGAAGGAACTTTTGGTTTCAAATGGAAGAATGTGTTTGAAACGGTTAAGAATGTCGTCAAGGTGTTCAGAGACTTCATGGGTCCTATCATTAATTCATTGGAAGTTGTTTTCTTGGGTCTTACTAGCTTTATCAGTGGTGTATTCTCAAACAACTGGAGAAGAGCATGGTTCGGAGTTAGACAGATTTTTGAGGGTATTGTTTCCGGATTAGAACACATCTTCAAGGCTCCATTGAATTTTATGATTGATGGAATCAACAAATTCTTAAGTGGTATCGGCAAGATAAAGATTCCTGACTGGGTTCCTGGTGTCGGTGGAAAAGGATTCTCAATTCCTAGGATTCCTAGACTCGCAAAAGGTGGTATCGTAAGTGCATCCACTATTGCCAATATTGGTGAAGCAGGAACAGAAGCAGTAATACCATTACAGAGAAACACACAGGGACTTGATATGATTGCTGAAAAGATTTCAGAAAGATTATCACTTTCTCAGAATGACGGCACAGGCGCTACCTACGTCATTAAATTGGTACTTGATGATGGCAGAGTAATCACTAAGATGGTGATTGACAATATTAAGGACTATGAAGCACGCACAGGCAAGCCTGTATTTGACTATTAGGAGGTGGAATAAATGGCAGATGAAGCGAAAATCAAGATAAACGGAACACTTATTCCGACTCCTTCAGAGATCAGCGTAGAAATCAATGATTTAGATTCGGACAGTGTCAGACCTGTTTCAACAGGCATCTTAAGAAGAAATAGAATACGTTCTAACATGCTTAAGATTACATGTACATATAAGTTGAATACATTCACAGATGTAATGAATATTCTGAAGGTACTCACTCCGGCAGAGTTCACGGCAGAACTCTACATTCCTGATCATGGTATCAGAGGAACCAAGAAGATGTATGCTTCAAATAAGAAGTACAATTATAAGAGAGTGCAGTCTGGTCTAAAGGCAGATTCATTCTCTTTCTCTCTGATTGAGGTGTGATTATATATGCTTATAAAATATGGAGAGACAAATGTAACGGACAGACTTCTTGATTATAAGATGTCTGTCTCTTTTGCTGACTGCCGTATGATAGGCAACGTACCATCAATTGAACTGACAATGAAGTTCGATAACTATGACGGCATTCTTGACAATATCGACATCAGCAGATACTGGGAAGTCAAGGAGAATGATGCATCTGATACAAGATACTTCAAGGTGTATGATCAGCCGGAGAAGTACACCAAGGAACTTACTCTCAAGATGTATGACAACAACTATTCTCTTGACAAGGCATACGATACTAAACTGTCTTATCCTGTCACTATAAAAGACCAGCTAGACGAGATTGAAAGTCTGACTGGTCTTTCTATTATTCGTGAAGGAATACCGCAGTACGTTCTTGATAAGAGCGTATCATGGTACGATAACACGATTGTGATAAGAAACTATCTTGGGTGGATTGCTGAACTGTTTGCAGCAAATGTCTATGCAGAGGGAATTGATTCTATTAGGTTTGTACCAATTGAAAAGAGCGCCTTTGCAACTACACAGGATTTAACAGACTATGAGAAGAATGAGGTGTATACACTTACAAGAGTATATGCTGAAAATGGTCTCAATCCTCTGTCTAAAGGTGATGAGACAGGAAATACACTGTTTATTGATTCAGCAAATCTATATGCAGATGAACAGATCATTATAGACAACATCTACGACAGACTTAAGGGATTGACTTTCAATCAGGTAAAGAATGTCACGATGATATCAATTGATAACCTTCTTCCTGGTGCTCTAGTCAATTATAACAGTAATGAATTCACTTTCTTTGTATCGGATCTAACTGTCAATTACAAGGGTGGACAATTCTCTATGTCTACAGTTGATGGCAGTGTTACAACAAAGAACGAAGAAAAGACAGTGAAACGTGTATCTAATACAACACGAATCAGAAAACTGCAGGTCCAGCAGGACCAGGAATCATTGAAACTAGATATAATCGCAAAGGAACAGGAAGGCATCAATGACAAGATGGCGCAATTAAGCCTGTCTAACGAGAAGATATCGCTGAGGGTTTCAGAAGTTGAAGAAAAGGCTGGAGAAGCAATCAAACAGGCACAGGGTTCAGTAAAGAAATTCGTGTGTGAGTATGCTTCTTCGAATGATGGAACGATTCCACCAGAAACAGGCTGGTCAGAGACTGCACCGACATGGCGTCCTGGATTCTATATATGGCAGAGAACAGCAACGACGATCAACAATACTGTCACATACAGTACTCCTGTATGTATTACGGGTGCAAAAGGTGAGGATTCTATATTGTTGTGTATAGAGTCATCAAATGGCACGACATTCAAGAACAGTGATGTGGCAACTATATTTACAGTGAGCGTATATGTGGGTGGAGTTGTGATTGATAACTCTTCTAAGTTGAGAGAAACATTCGGAGATGGTGCATATCTCCAATGGCTCATAAAAAGGCATGGTGAGACAGAATTCAGTAAGATCCCGTTAGATGATTCGAGATTGAATGATAACGGGTTCATGTTCACTATTTCAGCAAAAGACATTAAATTCAAGGCAGTATTCAACTGCGAGTTAAACATTTAGGAGGAAAATTATGGCAATTAAAGCGGTCAATCAGATTGACGTTATCGACTTAACCGATGGTTATTCGGTTGTATTAACTAATGACAACTATACATTCTTAGGTACTACTACTTCTGTAAACGGTACACAGACAACAACTACACAGGTAATGGCATTATGCGGTAGTGAACAGGTTCCATGTACTGTAGGAACTATTACATGTCCTACAGGAATCTCAGCAGTATCTGACGGCAAGACACCAATGCCAACAATTACAGTTACTGCAACATCTGCATTAACTAAGAGTGGTACTATCACTATTCCAATTGTTGTCGATGGTGATATCACAATCAACAAGACATTCAGTTTCTCAATTGCATTTAAAGGTCAGACAGGACAGAACGGTACAAGTGTTACTGTAAGTTCAACTTCTGTAACATACCAGGTTGGTGCAAGTGGAACAACTAAGCCAACAGGGGAATGGAGCGCTACTGTTCCAAACGTACCTAATGGTCAGTTCCTTTGGACAAAAACAGTTGTAAAGTACTCTGATGGCAAATCAACAGAAGCGTATTCAGTCTCTTACAAGGGTACAAATGGTTCAAACGGTTCAAATGGTACAAGCGTTACTGTAAGTTCAACATCAGTTACATACCAGGCAGGCACAAGTGGCACTACTCCTCCAACAGGAACATGGAGTTCAACAGTTCCTAGTGTGGCAAATGGTCAGTACCTATGGACTAAGACTGTTGTTAATTATTCTGATGGTAAGTCTACTGAATCATATTCCGTATCTTATAAAGGTACAAATGGAACAAATGGGAAGGACGGCTTAGACGCTATCACAATGGCAATCACTTCAAGCGGTGGAACAATCTTCAAGAATACCGCTATTGCTACAACTTTAACTGCTCATGTATACAAGGGTGGAGTTGAAGTTACAGGGTCAGCTTTATCTGCATTAGGAACCATCAAGTGGTACAAGGATGGTGGAACTACTGCAGTAGCAACAGGGGCAACATATACAATCGGGGCCGGCGATATTACAAACAAGGCAACATTCAGCGCTCAGCTAGAAGGTTAATTATATGGTTAAGGCATCGGCTAGCATGACCCTCGTGAGAGTTAATGATGGCGAGGACGGGCAGGGAATTCGCTCAATCACTCCGGAGTATTATCTATCAGATTCTGCAACGAAAATGCCCGACGCAAGCAGTAGCGGGTGGAAAAGCGTTCCCGATGACTACATTGACAAGCACTACTACTGGGTAAGATCGAAGATATTATGGGATGATGGAACATATACAACGACCACCCCAGTGCTTGCAAATGACCTAAAGTCAATCATTGATGATTACGATAACAGAATAAACAACATGAACAGTCAGCTACAGCAGGCAACTAAGGATGCTTCTTCATCCATAGAGCAGACTAAGAACTCTATCCTGCAGACTGTATCAGAAAACTATTACAGTGCGACAGACGGTAAAAACCTTGCTTCTACAGTATCTACTATTCAGCAGACAACAGAGAGCATTCAGATGGGGTTTGTAAAGAAAGAAGACTTTACATCCCTTTCTGACAAGGTTTCAAACAATCAGACTCAGCTGAATACCTATATCAGATTCAATGCAGAAGGAATCGAGATTGGTAAACAGGATTCAGAATTCAAGACAAAGCAGACAAACAGCAAGTACTCTATTCTTCAGAATAATGACGAAGTAGCGTATTTTGCAAATAACAGAATGTATAACTCAAACATCGAAGTTTCTAGTTCTTTAAGGATTGGGAACTTCGGATTCATTGTTAACAGCGATGGATCTTTAACATTTAAGAAAGTAGGTGGTGACTGATGGCAACAAGTGCATCATGCAGTGCATCGTTTGGTGGTGGCAATGGTAATGTCACAATGACAATGACACGAACAAGTGTCAATGTGGATGGCAACTATGATTTGTGGACTGCTACACTGACAAAGTACTATAAGTGGAATATCAGCTCTAGTGCAACAAAGTACGGCTCTATGTGGGCAAATGGTGTCCTCATCTGGTCGGGTGGTGTGACTATCGGAGGAAGTGGAACAAAGACACTTGCGACAGTTACTAATATCAAGATTCCTCATGACAGCAACGGTGGCAAGCATTTTGATTTCTCATTCTCACAGGAATTGAAGGTAACTCTTTCGGGCAGTTATGTAGGTAGCGTATCTGCTTCGGGCGGTATTGACTGCGATGTTATTCCTCGAGCAACAAAGCCTTACTGTTCTCCAGCATCAGTTTATTTTGGAAACAGTGTAACAATCAAGACCCCTAGAGCATCATCTGATTTCGGACATGTAATATCGTACAGTTATTATGATACGAATGTACAGATTGCTGCTAATCAGTGGAATGATGAATTCAAGTGGACAGTTCCAACTTCACTGATTAATAAGATGACTAATACGTCATATTCATATATGACGTTCAAGGTAGATACATACAGTCGTTCCGGTAAATTCATCGGTAGTAATTACTGTACCTTGGATGTTGTACTTCCATCGGGTTATGGACCAACTGTAACAGGAATCACATACACAAATGAAGATGCTGCAATCGCAAACAGATTTGGTGCATCAACAATTATACAGGGTGTTTCGAAGGTCAAGTGTAATGTATCTACTTCAACGAAGAATGGCGCTACAATCACTTATTATAATAATGAGATTGATGGACAGCTTATTCCTGGTCCTAACAGTTACTTTACTACCCAACCATTAAAGTCTTCTGGTACTGTTGTTTTAAAATCGACAGTTACGGATTCGAGAGGGCAGAAGGCTACACTGTCAAAGAATATCAGTGTTACAGAATGGCATTCACCGACAGTAAAGAATGTGAGTGCTCAGCGTTGGAATGTAACATCCAATAAAGCTGATGATGAAGGTACGGCAGTTAAGATCACTTATTCATTCTCGATTGCACCTGTTAACAGTAAGAATGATAAGACTGTCATGATTCAATATAAGAACGGAGAAACATGGACTACTCTTGCAACCTACACTAATTCATATAGTGGCGAGAATAAGGTGTATATATCATCTGCTGGCAAGTTCAGCACAGATAATGCCTATTCGTTCAGAGTGCTTGTTAAGGATTATTTCACAACAGATGGCGTTGCAGCTTATGCAGCTATTGCGCCATCGTTCAAACTGATTGATTTTTCTGCTGATGGCAGAGGGATTGGAGTTGGATGCAAGGCTGAAAGTGGCAAGTTAAAGGTGGATATGCCTCTTGAAGCGCAGTCATACAACGGCTATGCATTCGATTTTGACACTGAAAATCAGATTGATACATGGATTCTTGTTCTTAAGGATGGGAAAATACAGCATAAGTATATTGGCTGGTCTGATTGGATCTCTTGTGGAACTAATGCATGCGGTGTCAAGCTGCAATACAGATATAACAGTGCATTTAAGCTGGTTGAACTGAATTGGGATGGTGTAGTAAACGCCACAATCGGAGGGAATACAGCTGGGTACATGTGGACAGGATTTCCTGCCGACAAAAAGCCAAAAGGCAACATGTTCATTCCTGTACCAAACCCTGCTGCAGATGCTGGGTTAGTAATCAGATTTTACCCTGTAACCAACGATGCTACAAAAGGTAATTTTACTTTGACTTCACTAAGAAACACCATAAACAACGCTTATATTTGCGGTTTTTATACATACTCATACGCTTAGAAGGAGAAGAAAATATGAAATTATATGACACATCATTAAAATACATGGATGCGATTAACGCAATCGGAGGCACTATTGTAGCAGTATTGACTGCTGCATTAGGCACACATTGGTTTTTATTCGTAGGCTTTTTAACATTAAACATCATCGACTACATCACAGGAATTAGAAAGTCTAGATTAACAGGCAAAGAAAATTCCGCTAAAGGAGTGCGAGGAGTTTGGAAAAAACTCGGCTACTGGCTCATGGTGCTAGTAGCATTCCTTGCATCAGCAATCTTTATCGAGATTGGACAGACAATCAATGTCGATTTAACTATCACAACTTATGTGGGATGGTTTACTCTTGCTTCTCTAATTATCAATGAATTAAGAAGCATCATCGAAAACTTCGTTGAAGCAGGTGACAATGTACCATCTGTTTTAACTAAAGGCTTAGAAGTAGCAGAACAGGCTATTAACAAGGAGAATAACAATGGGTAATGATGAATTTTTAAAGATTGCAACTGAAGAAGTAAGAAGATATACAGATGAACATCTAGAAGATCCACAGGATTTTGATATTTATGTGGTATGGGTGTGTAAGACACTTCAGAACAACAAGGCATTATTATCAACTACATTGTCAGATGGCTTATATTTCGAAGCAACTTATAACGGAGACAAGAAAGAATTATATTTAGATGCTTACAAGAAAGAAAAGAATGTATGCATTAAAGTGGAGGATTAAACAATGGAATTACAAGACACAGTAGAACTCATGAACAGTTCTGATTACAAGGACAGATTCAAAGCGGAATACTATCAAGCCAAAATCAGATATGACAAATTAGATGACATGACTGTCAAGTATGAGGCACGTACTTTAACATTCATTCCTAAATGCTCGCTTGAACTATTAAAAGAGCAGAAAAAACATTTAGGAAATTATATTCGCACTCTAAAGATCAGAGCAGAAATTGAAGGAATTGAATTATAATAAGAAAGAAGGTATAAAATATGAATTTTAACGTACATGGTGGACATAGCTTAAAATGTCGTGGGGCAAGTGGATTATTAGACGAAGTCAATGAAGACAGAAAAGTTAAAAATAAAGTCATTGAGTTGTTAAGAGCAAACGGACATACAGTATATGACTGTACTGATGACAATGGAAAAGACCAGAATTCTAACTTAAAAGCAATTGTAAATAAGTGTAATGATCATAAGGTTGACTTAGATGTCTCTATTCATCTCAACGCTGGAGGCGGAACAGGTACAGAGGTATATGTCTATAGCGACAACTCAAAAGCCAAAGATGAAGCTGAAAGAATCGTCAAGAATATTTCTAACACTTTAGGCATTAGAAACAGAGGTGTTAAAACATCTACTAAGTTATATGTGTTGAGAAAGACTAATTCTCCAGCGCTACTTGTTGAGTGCTGCTTTGTTGACAACGCTATTGATAAAGTGAAATGGAACGCTGACAAGTGCGCAAAGGCAATTGTAGAAGGCATTTTAAATAAGAGCGTCAATGAACACGTTGAAACTCCTACACCTAAGCCACAGAGCAATGCATCTAGCACTTTAGGTACTTATATGATTACTGCTAGTGATTTAAGTGTCAGAACAGGACCAGGAGCTAACTGTAGAAGAAAGACATATGAGGAATTAACTAAGAACGCTAAGGCTCACGATTACGACAAGGACGGCTGTCTAAATTATGGCACTCGTGTTACTGTGTCTAAATTCGATGGAGATTGGGCAAAGATTCCTAGTGGATGGGTTGCTAAAAGATACTTGAAAAAAGTCTAAACTACACAACAATTTAGATAGTTAAAAAGACCAGAGCTATTTGCTCTGGTCCTTTTTTGCTTTCTCAATATCATCTCTTATAAGTTTTTTAATGTAACCCATTTTAGATTCGACATGATCAAGTTTTTCTAGAATGTCTGCATCTGTTTTTTTATTGAATGCAAGATTGACACATTTCGTCATCTTCTTAGCATAGTTTGCGCTAGCTTTCTTCTGCGCTTCAGTTGACACGGTTATACCTCCCTTAGAATAATTTTGAAATCAAGAATACTAATACTGCAATAAGTCCAATCAATTCGATAGTTTTTAAAATTAATTTTTCCATTGTTTTCTTTGAAAAGTGGTTTTATAATGGTAATGGGAAGAGAGGACAAGCCTCTCAACCTACTTAGTTGAATAGTTTGATTAGAATCAAAACCCAACCAATCAAGGAAATGATTTTGATCACTAGCGCTTCGAATAGGTCCAATATTCGAAGCATTTTTTTAACTTCTTTTCCACTTTTCTTACCTCCTTTCTTGATTATAGTATATCATAAAAATATATAAATGTCAATGTATATTGATATAACTAAGGAATTATTATATAAAAAATATCAGTAAACAATGATAGTTTTTGTGTTTTAATTATGTTGTTTCTAACGCTCATTTTGAGTGTTAGAACTTATCCAAAAATAAAAAAATGGCTTATTAAGCCATAAAATCAGAGTCATAAGTGAGCGTTAAATAAGTGTTAGAATGAGCGTTATAAATATATGATGCGCCACTATGTAGGTACTAAACTAGTAACGAATCAGTAACAAGGGGTAAAAAGTCTAGGAAACAAGCCAATTTTAACATCATATATAAATGTTTCATAATAAATATAACCCCTTTCATTGGAAGATAAGTTAATTATATCTATTATTTAAGAAAAAATTAAGGTGAAAGTACACAAATAATACACTTTTCTTTGTTAAGATAGTGCAATAGATTAAGGAGTGGTGGATATGAATGAATTAAAAGGCCTCTCACAACAAGAGGTACAAGAAAGAATAGAACAAGGACAGGTGAACTATACAGGTCAGTCTATTTCTAAAACTAAAAAGGAAATTGTGAGACAACATACTCTTACATATTTCAACTTTCTAAATATATTTTTAGCTGTTTTGATTGTGATTTCAGGACAGCTGCAGAACTTAACTTTTATTGGAGTTATGGTAGCTAATACAATATTAGGTATCATTCAGGAGTTCAAGGTTAAGAAAACTATTGATAAGCTAAGTGTTGTGACTGTAGAGAAAGTAAAAACATTACGTGATGGGACTTTGATAGATATTCCAGTAGAAGAACTTGTTATGGATGATATTATTTTCTTGACAGCTGGCAATCAGATTGGCACAGACTGTAAGGTTGTAGAAAATCATGCATTAGAAATCAATGAATCTCTTTTGACTGGGGAATCAGTACCTGTTAAAAAGAAGGAGAACGATGAAATCTATGCAGGAACCTTCGTTGTGGCAGGAAGTGGTTATGCAAAAGTAATCCGTGTAGGGAATGCAAACTATTCTACAAAGCTAGTGAACCAAGCAAAACATAAGAATCTTGCGTCTAGTGAGATGAGAGATTCTATTGAGAAGATTATTAAGGTTATGAGTATTATTATTGTGCCAGTCGGTCTATTACTCTTTAGAGCACAATATAAGGCCATGCCAAATGACTTTAATACCGCATTAGTTAAAACAGTAGGTGGTGTTATAGGTATGATCCCTGAAGGACTTGTCCTTCTTACTTCTTTATCTTTTGTATTAGGTGTTGGTCGTCTTGCAAAAAAGAAAGCTCTTGTTCAACAGATGGAATCTATTGAAGCATTAAGCAGAGTAGATGTACTATGTCTTGATAAGACAGGAACTATCACAACAGGTGAACTTAAAGTTAAACATATTGTTCCTATTAGTAATCAATATACGCGTGAGATGATTTGCGATATTATGGGTTCATTTGCTTTCTTAGTAGATGATATCAACCCAACTCAGAAAGCTTTAATGAATTACTTCACTAAAAATGATAAATATCATAAGAAATCAGAAGTACCATTTTCTTCAGAACGTAAATATCGAGCAATAACTTTTGATGATAATCGTTCTTTTGTATTAGGTGCTCCTGAATTCTTGACTGATAATAAAGAAATCTTAGATCAGGTCAGTGGTTACTCTGAATTTGGATTACGTGTATTACTGTTAGGAGAAGCAGATTATTTAGAAGAGGGACATTATCATTCTCTTACTCCAGTTTGTCTTATTACTATTAGTGATATCATTAAAGAAGATGCACATGATACATTTGATTATTTCAAATCTCAGGGTGTTTCTATTAAAGTCCTTTCAGGAGATAACCCTCTTACAGTTTCTCGTGTGTGCACCCTTGCGGGGCTTGATAACGCAAATAATTATATGGATGCTTCGACTCTCCCTGATACTGTAGAAGAAATGAAACAAGTATTAGGAGAAACATGTGTCTTTGGACGTGTTAAACCAGAACAGAAACAATTGATTATCAAAGCTTTCCAAGAAAATGGTCATGTTGTTGGTATGGTGGGTGATGGTGTCAATGATGTCCTTGCAATTAAAGATGCAGATTGTGGTATCGCGATGGCCAATGGAGCAGATGCGGCTAAGCAGGCAGCACATATTGTATTATTAGATTCTAACTTCAGTTCAATGAAGGAAATTGTAAACGAAGGTCGTGTCATCATTGCGAATATTGAAAAGGTCAGCTCACTATATCTAACTAAGACTATTTATTCTACAATTCTTAGTCTGATCTTTGGATTCTTCTGCTTAACTTATCCATTTACGCCTTTCCAGCTCTCTTTAGTAAGTGGTATGGCAATTGGATTACCATCATTCATTATTACTCTTGAACACGATACAACAATGAGTTCTAAGGGCTTCTTAACACATGTGATTCATACAGCACTTCCATGTGCTTTAAGTGTTGTAGTGCTTGTATTATTTAATTTCTTATTAAAATGGATGTTCTTCTTAAATGCGAAATACTTTTCTACATATAGTTTCTTAGTGACTATATTTATTAGCTTTATTGTATTATTTAAGGTTTCTAAACCACTCAATTTTTTAAGAAAGTTTAATATTGGTTTAAACATCCTGCTTACTATTGGTTGCCTTTATGCAATTCCAACCTATTTTTATATGTATCCTATTACGGACTTACGTGTTATTATAGTAGTAGCTTTTGAATGTGTTGTTGCTTATTATTTAGTCGCACTTATCACAAAAGCATTAGATAACATAACTGAATATAGACGTTGGAAGAGGGAGAAGCATGGATAAAAAATATTTTTTCTTTGATATTGATGGCACTTTGACAGATATTAAAACAGGTATTCCGGTACCGAGTGCATTAGAAACAATTAAAAAATTACAGGATAAAGGACATTTTGTCGCAATTGCAACAGGACGTGCCTATTATAAAACAAAAGAAACTGCTAAGATGCTTGGTATTCATAATCTTGTATCTAATGGTGGGGCAGCACTTATTTATAATGATGAACTTGTTACTAATAGTCCATTAGATAGAGAAAAGGCTTTAGCTCTAATTCATGAAGCAGATGAAAAAGGCTTTGGAATATTAATTGCTGTTAATGATAGTATTGATGTAGTGATGAAGGATGAACGCTTTATTGAACAGGTAGGAGAAAGACAGGAACCAACTCGTTATATTCTTGATAAGTCATTAAACTATGATGATTTGAAGGATATCTATAAGATTTATATTGCGATTCCAGAAGACAAAGAAGAAGAACTTACTTTAAGAGATACAGTGGGGCATATCCGCTTTGTACCGCCTTATCTTACTTATCAGCATGATGCAAAAGAAAAAGGCATTATCAAGATGATGGAATACTTAAAGGCTGATATTAAGGATGTTGTAGTTTTTGGGGATGGTGAGAATGATCTTGTTATGTTCAAGAAGGAATGGACATCTATTGCGATGGGCAATGGTGTAGAAGACTTAAAGAAAAAAGCAGATTTTGTCACAAAAGATTCTACAGATGATGGTATAGAATATGCATGTCGTCATTTTGGATGGATTGATTAAGAAGGAGTAATCCTTCTTTTTTTATATATAACACAAATACATGTATAGATAATTATAAAACAACTAAATAAACTTCTGATATTAATAAGAATACTTGTATACAATCTATGAATAATGTGATAGAATAGATTCAACCTTCAAAAAAGGAGTTGATGATATGGATCAGAATATAAAGGATTGTTTTAAGAAATCATTGGATGAAACAGCTATTCCTGGTGAACTTTATAAGAAGTATTCTGTAAAGAAAGGCTTACGTAATGAAGATGGTACTGGTGTATTAGTTGGTTTGACAAATATATCAGATGTAGTGGGGTACAAGAAGGTTGATGGTGAAAAAGTTGATGACTATGGTACATTGTATTATCGTGGTATCAATGTAAAGGATATTATCGAGAATGGAAAAGGTCGTCGTTTCTTATATGAAGAAGTCTGCTTCTTGATTCTATTTGGTTATTTACCAAATAGAGAGGAATTAGAGCACTTTAAGAAGATGATTAGCGATCGTTACACCTTGCCTGAAAGATACCTAGAATTAAATATTTTGGGTTATCCAGAGAAGAATCTAATGAACAAGCTACAAAGAGAAGTATTGATGCTTTATAGCTATGATGATGATCCAGATAATGTAGGTGTATTAGAAACATTAGATAAGGGAATTGATTTGATTGCGAAGATTCCTGTTATTGTCAGCTATACATATCAATCAAAAGTACATCATTTTGATAAGGGATCTATGATTATTCATCATCAGAATTATGATTATTCTATTGCTGAACAGATTTTATATTTATTAAGAAGAGATGGTACTTTCTCTAATAAGGAAGCAGAAGTACTTAATACTGCACTTATTCTTCATGCTGATCATGGTGGAGGTAACAACTCTACATTCACAAATGTTGTTATATCTTCTACTGGTACAGATATCTATTCTGCTATTTCAGGGGCTATTGGGTCATTGAAAGGTCCAAAGCATGGTGGTGCAAATTTGGCTGTTAAGAAGCAGATGGAACTTGTTATTAACGAAATTGGTATACAGGCTTCAGAACTTCGTATTAGACAAATAGTCCAGGACATCTTAGATGGGGACTTTAATGATCATACAGGACTTATTTATGGTATTGGACATGCTGTATATACATTAAGTGATCCACGTAGTGAAATCTTAGCAAAACAATGTGAAGAATTATCATATGAGAAATTTAGACATGATGAATATGAATTTTATAGAAAATTCTCAGCTATTGCGATTGAGGAAATCTATAAGCGAAAAGGTATTCATGTCTGTACAAACGTCGATTTCTATAGTGGTTTAGTTTATGATATGCTTGGCATTCCTGAAGATCTTTATACATTACTCTTTGTAATTGGTAGAACAGTTGGATGGGTTGCTCATAATATTGAATCTAAGCTTTATAGTGGACGAATTGTTAGACCTGCCACTAAATTTGTGGGAGAACTTAAAGAATATAAAAATATCGAAGATAGATAGGAAAAGTGCGACTAAAATCGCATTTTTTCTTTTGTTTTCAATAAAAACACTACACTTTTGAACCAATAAATGTTACTATCTTTATAAGGAAGTTGTCCTCTCAAGGAGAAATATATGGTTGTTTCCTATTTATTGACAATATGTGGTTCTTTAATCATAATTATTGGAGCTGCTGTATTTATTATTGGAAAACACAGCAAATAGACCACTCCGGCTTAATTTTAAAATTAAGTCGGAGTTTTTAGTTGCTTAGTATTTAAATCTTCACCTAATGCTAGTTGATCCTTATTGTTATTACATGTCTACTTCGCCTCTATCGTATAGGATACTTGTATCCACAACCATTTATATCTGCATTTAGTACATTCTTATCAGCAGTTCTATACTGTCCACGATTTATTCTCTTTCTACTGAAATGGTCTTATCCCAAAAGCTGGCCTTTGAGGTGTACGATTCTTCCTATATTGCAAGTATGATGCCATTTGATTTACAGAGATATTCAAGCTTATCTTGAAGTATCTTATAGGGGATATCATATTACTTTTACCTATATTGGAATACTTCTGAAGTGTTTCATTATAGCCCACGATAAGTGTTCCTATATCATTATCAAGACAGTAATTAATCACAATGTGTGCTGTAGTCTTTGATTCTATTGTTGTGCTTACGCACTATTTTTTTGGTCATCTTATTGTCATAGTTCTGTTTTTCCTTGATGGACTCTAATCGTGCATTCTCCTGTCAATTTTATATATCTTATACTCTCTTTCATTCTAGACTACTTAATTATAAGCACAAAAAAAAGCGCCAAAGCGCTTTTTGATTATTTTACTTTATGAATCCAGTTGAACTTATCTGGAAGTTTACCCCATTGGATACCTGTTAAAGTATCATATAATTTCTGAGTTAATTCACCAGTCTTGAAGTCATTGATAAGAACTTCTTCACCCTTATAACATAATTCACCAACTGGAGAAATAACTGCTGCAGTACCTGTACCCCAAGCTTCTTTTAAAGCACCAGTACGTCCTGCTTCCATTAATTCATCAACACTTAGATGACGCTCTTCTACTTTATAGCCCCAGTCACGAAGAATTGTAAGCATAGAATCTCTTGTAACACCTGGAAGTACTGAACCTTCAAGAGGTGCAGTCACTACTGTATCGTTGATTAAGAACATGATGTTCATAGAACCAACTTCTTCAACATACTTTCTTTCCTGACCATCTAGCCATAATACCTGAGTATAACCATGTTCTTCAGCTTTTACCTGAGCAGCAAGTGAACCAGCATAGTTACCACCACATTTAGTGAAACCAGTACCACCCTTAACAGCTCTTACAAATTCATCTTCAATCCAAATCTTAACTGGAGCAACACCTTCAGGATAATAGTTTCCAACTGGTGTTAAGATAATAACGAATTTATATTTATTTGCTGGATGAACACCAACACCTGGTTCAGTCGCAAACATGAATGGACGAATATATAAAGAAGTTTCAGGTGCAGTAGGAATCCAATCCTGTTCATACTTAACAAGAGTTTCTACAGCTTCTACGAAGTCTTCTTCTGGTAATTCAGCCATACATAAACGTTTGTTTGAGTTTCTCATACGTTTCGCATTCATTTCTGGACGGAATAACTGAACATTTCCTTCTGGATCACGATAAGCCTTTAAGCCTTCAAAAGTTTCCTGTGCATAGTGAAGGACCATTGTAGCTGGATCCATCTGAATTGGAGCATATGGTACAATACGTGCATCATGCCATCCTTTTTCAGAATCCCAATCATATACAAACATATGATCTGTAAAATATTTACCGAAGCCAAGATTTGACTGATCTGGCTTTTCTTTAAGAGTCTTTGCTCTTTCTACTTTGATTTCCATTATTAAAATCCCCCTTTAGAATTGTTCTCATTATAGTACTATCATTTGCTAGATGCAATACAAAATGAGGAAATAATACAAAACAATTTATATTATTTATGGAAAACAGAAAAATAACACTAAATCACTTTAACTTGCAAACTCTTTTCTAATACTGTAAGAGCTGCTTTTTCTAGGTTTTCATCAAAAGAAGCACATCCTTTTGTATCTACTTCAATTAAAGCTTCAGGAAGCGCACTCTTAATCATAATACAATTAGAAATAACACAAATATCAGTCACTACTCCTACTACTCTTACTTCTTCGTAAGCTGTATCTTTTAATAAGTTCGCAAGCATTAAAGATGGGAAAGTATTCTTTTCAATCACTGTATGATTTCTACTTAAAGACTGCAATTCTCCATAAAGTTCATGTCCTTTTGTCTGTGAGATACAATGAGGTACAGGTAAATTCTTACCTTCCTGTGTCTCTAGATAGTTATTAAAGTGTGTATCTTTAGTAAACCAGACATCTTCACCTTCTTCTTCATATTTCTTTACTAATGAAATGATATAAGGGGCAATCTTGGTTGCTTTTTCAAATCCAAGTGCACCATCCACAAAATCATTCTGATAATCTACAACAACTAGTAGTTTCTTGCTCATGGTTAAACCTCCTTTTTTAATTATTATAACGCACTTTGATATGTTATAATAGAGCACAGAGAGGTGTTTTTATGGATAAGAATTTATTGGGTATGTATGATTTAAAAATTGAAAGATTAAAGAAAGCATTAGAAAGAAATAACATGACTTGTAATGTATTTAATACAGAAGAAGAACTGCATGATTATTTTAAGACAATTTTCAAGGACCAAAAGGTAGTGGCAGTAGGTGGTTCTATGTCACTTGATGAAATGCATGTATTAGATTTAGTGCGTGCAAGTGATGTGAAGTTCCTTGATCGTTATGCTAAAGGATTAACTAAAGAAGAAATCAACGCAATACATCATGAAGCATTTAATGCGGATATTTATTTAACGAGTACCAATGCAATGACAACAGATGGCTGTTTATATAATATTGATGGCAATGGTAATAGAGTGGCTGCAATGATCTATGGGCCTAAGGATGTTTATGTCGTTGCTGGTGTCAATAAGATCTTTGAATCAGAAGAAGAAGCTATTGACCATATTAAAAACGTGTCAGCACCGGCAAATGCGATTAGATTACACCGTCAAACAGGATGTGCTGTTGCTGGTAAGTGTGTCAATTGCATGTCAGATCAAAGAATTTGTGCATCTTATGTCAAACTTGCACACCAGGGAAACAAGGATAGAATCCATGTAATTATTATGAGACAGGAGTTAGGTTATTAATATGAAGGCAGGAATACTATGTCCTATCTCTGCACTACCATCATCTTATGGTGTAGGAGATTTTGGAAAGAACGCATATACATTTGTAGATCAGCTAAAGAAATCAGATGTAAAGATCTGGCAGATCTTACCACTTAATCCTTTAGCATATGGGAATTCACCTTATCAGCCATATTCATCTTATGCGGGTGATGAACTTTATATTGATTTAGAAGATTTAGTTAATGATGGATTACTTGAAAAATATGAATTAAAAACATTTAATAAACAGGCTGAAACAGTGGAATATGAAGCTGTACGTACACATAAAGAAGACTTATTAAGACTCGCATATAAAAGATTTGAATTTAATGATGATTTTAAACAGTTTATAAAAGACAATAAATGGGTTGAGGGTTATGCATTATTTCGTACTTTTAAATTAACAAATGAGGGAAAGCCATGGACAGAGTGGCATGAGGAATATAAGGAGTTCCCTAAACATCAATCTTTTGAACTATTACCTTTTGAGAAAGAAATCAATTATCAGGAGTTTTTACAGTATTATTTCTTCAAACAATGGTATGCATTAAAGAAATATGCGAATGATCAGGGTATTATGATTATAGGGGATATGCCTATCTATGTAGGATTAGATAGTGCTGATTGCTGGTTAGATCAGGAAGACTTCTTATTAGAAGAAGATGGCACACCTTCATTTGTAGCAGGTGTACCACCTGATTATTTTAGTGAATTTGGACAAAGATGGGGTAACCCTATCTATGACTGGAATCATCTAGAAAAGACAAATTTCAAGTTTTGGATTGATAGAATTCATAGTGCGAATAAGCTTTATGATGAAGTACGTATTGATCATTTCCGTGGATTTGATACTTATTGGAAGATTCCAGCATCAGAACCAACTGCAGTAGTAGGGGAATGGGTAGAAGCACCAGGCTATGCACTATTTGACAAATTATTTGAAGAATATCCAGATACACATATTCTTGCAGAAGATTTAGGCTTATTAAGAGATGAAGTGTATGAACTAAGAGATCATTATAATTTCAAGGGAATGTATATCTTCCAGTTCCATTACAAAGATGAATTTGATTTTGATAAGGTTGTTGTTTATAGCGGTACACATGATAATGATACATTAATGGGATGGTATGATAATCTTGATAAAGATAGCTTAAAGGATGTAGAACTCTTATTAGATGGTTATAAGGAACGTAAATTACATCGTCAGATGATTCATTATTGTATGGATTTACCTGCTGAATCTGTCATTATTCCAGTATGGGATCTTTTAGGAGAACCAGAAACATCACGCTTTAATACTCCAGGTACTATTGGATCTCCTAACTGGGAATGGAAGATGTCACGCTTTACAGAATTCAATAAAGAAATGAAATTCATGAAGAAAATCATTCATGATACGAATCGAGATGAAACTCTATGAAAAGAGCCATTGTATTAAGTGGTGGAGGATCTAAAGGAGCCTATGAAGCTGGTTTCTTACTTGCTGCCAAAGAATTAAACCAACATTTTGATATTGTGACAGGAACTTCTATTGGTGCGCTCAATGGTGCATTAGTTGCTATGGGAGACTATGAAGGATTAGAGTATACATGGAATATATTAGATATGGATCATGTCTTTAATAATGCACCTGATTTGACTGATTTAAAAGATGACTTTATGACAACTTCTTTATTTAATAAGGAAGAGGGAAGTAACTTGTCAGAACTTAAAGAATCCATTGCGCAGCAGACATCTCTTGCACAATCTTTTTTGAAATACTATTTCAAAAACAAAGGGGCTGATAATACCCCTTTTGTAGAACACTGCCGTGGACTTATGGATGAAGAACGCTTATTATCTTCACCTATTGATTTTGGTATATGTACAGTGCAGTTTCCAAGCATGAAAGCATGTTATAAGACTAAATCAGAAATGGAAAGAGGTCATATGCTTGACTATTTACTTGCAAGTAGTGCCTGTTTTCCAGTCTTTCCAATGACAGAAATAAATGGTAATAAGTATATTGATGGGGGATTTAGTGATAACCTTCCTATTGATCTTGCTTTAGATATGGGAGCTGATGAAATAGTTGTAGTGGATATGCATCTTATTCCAGTTCATCCACAATATATCAATCGTCCTTCTATTCTTTATTCATGTCCACCAGTTGATTTAGGTGGTTTTATGGACTTTAATAAGGATGCACTAGAAAGAAATAAGCGTTTGGGCTACTTAATGGCTTATAAGTTATTTGGAAATTATGAAGGCAATCAGTATACTTTTCTTCCTTCAAATCAGACAGTATTTCATGATTACTATAAACAATTATTGATGATGGAAAAAGAAATGAGAGGATTCTTTAATAGTAATTCTTCAGAACTGACATCTTTATTATTAGAAGCCAATCATCAAATGATCTTAAATCTCAAAGATTATACATATATTACTTTAGATTTTATTGGAGAATTAATGGGTTTTGATGATTTAAAGGTTTATGCGTTTGAAGAATACAAAAATATGATTCGTAATGCATTTGAGAAATATATGGAGAAGGATTATTTCCCTCAGGAACTAAGTCTGACAAAGGTGAATCTATCTTTCTTACAAAATCATCTCAATAGAGAATCGATTGTGGGATTCTTTCTACATCAAATGAAATACAAGGAAGCAATGGATATGAAGTCGTATTATACGTTCTGTAGAAAGGAATTAATGATGGCTTCATTGATTTATATATTAATGGGAGGTGGATCAAATGAACATCATTAAAAGGAAATGCCAGAAAGAAGATATAAAAGAAGTTGTTTCTCTTTTTAATGAAGTGATTGAAACAGGACTTTATCTTGAAGAAGACACACCTGTTCTTGATGATTTTATTGAATCAGCATCATATTGTGGTGTGATGCTTGATGATCATCTATTAGTAGGTGCTTATTTGATTAAATCTTTAGGAACAGGACATTGTAAGCATATTGCAACTTGTTCTTATGCAATTAAAGCTGACTATAAGAAAGAACTAGATAGTCTGATTAAGGACTCTTTAGAACAAGCATTTAAAGCTGGATATGCAATTATGCAATTAAATACAGTCACTAAAACATTAAAGACAGTTTTAGATGCAGTAGGCTTTAAGAGTTTAGGAATGATTCGTGATGGCTTTAAAACGTCTAAAGGTGATTATGAGAACACTTATGTTTTATATCGTACTCTAGATGAATCTATTTTAGAATGTAAGGAAAAACAGGACCCTATGTCTATTGAAATCAGTCATATTTCTAAGAAGATTCAAAACAGAGGAATTTATTGGATTGTATCAGAAGTCAAACATTGTCGTATACAAACAAAAAGAGAATACTCTACCTTCGATTATCGTGATCTTCATTATCAATCAGAAGAAGATATTAAAAAATTTGTAGAAAATATTTTCCATAAGTATTATATTGAAAATGAAAAAAATCATGATACTGTGCATGTTTTATCCGTTCATACATCTAAGGATGATGCAGTGGCTGAATGGATCAAGAGAGATGATCTAGAATTACAGAAGCAGATGACAAGCATGCATGGTTTTTCAAAGGGAGTTAAATAATGACGGAACTGAATTATAAAAGAATTGGAATTTATCTTCTTGGATTATTAATTTTAGGCTGTGGTATTGATCTCAATACAAAGACACAATTAGGTGTGTCACCCATCATCTCAGTAGCCTATAATATCGCCTATCTCACTCATATTCCTATTGGTGTAATGACTTTTATCTATTATGTTTTACTTGTCATTATTCAATGGATTTTACTAGGTAAGAAGTTTGATTATTTTCAATTCTTACAGATTCCAGCCAGTCTTGTCACAAGCTTTTTTATTCAATTATTTGATGGAGTTATTCCCGTCGCTTCTCGCTTTCCAGCTCGTATAGTTATGCTTATTCTTGCAATTGCAATTACGGGTATTGGTGCATCACTCACTGTAGGTATGAAAATAGTACCTAATCCTGCAGATGGCTTAGCAAGTGTTATTGGAGAGAAGTGTCATAAAGGATTTGGTTTTGGTAAGAATCTCTTTGATGGGATTTCCATTGTAATATCTCTTATTATTGGCTTTGTCTTTACAGGTGGTATTTTGGGTATTGGTCTAGGAACCGTGATTTCTATGATTTTTACAGGTCGCGTTATTGCTTTGCTTGAAACAAGTATTTCTAAACTCTACTCTTCTGTCACAGAAATAGAATTTGTTGAATAAAGAAGACTTTATAGGCAAATATGCTCATCTATGCATATCTGCCTTTTTTTGTACTGAGCAGGGCACTAATTCAGTCGCAGATAGTCCGATCACAGGTAATTATCGCCAAGTGCAGTGAACTACAAGCCGATACCATAAAGGTTGAAGTGAAGGAAATACGTATCATACCTTAGGTAGATGTAAATGGCGCATTAAATATCATGCGTAAAAGTAGCGTTGTGGATGTAAATATTCTATACAGTAGAGGCGAAGTAGACACGCAATAAGAATAAGGATTGCCTAGCAATAGGTGGTCAATCTTCTTAAACGGATGCGTAAGCATCCTAGAAGCCTTGACTTCAAATACGGAGTATTAAGTCGAGGTAGTTCACTATTAATCCTAAATTTTGGGTAAAAGAATAGAGGATAGACCTGGCTTGGTCAATCCCCTTAATTACTATCAAAGTTAGTTTGAAATTATCACGTAAATGTAGCGCCGTATACGAGACTTGTTACATACGGTGGAATGGGAGACGCAGTAATATTGATTAATCTTAGAATTGATACTATTTCTCGTCTACTCTATTATGATTAATTATCTAAGTCTTCACCGTTAGTTGCAATGACTTTTTTATACCAATCAAAAGATTTTTTCTTTATGCGTTTAAAAGTACCGTGACCATCATTATCTCTATCAACATAAATGAAGCCATATCTCTTTTCCATTTCACCCGTTCCGTTAGAAATAAGATCTATACATCCCCAAGTTGTATATCCCATTAAATCAACACCATCTTCATTCACTGCATCTTTCATTGCTTGAATATGTTTATTTAAGTATTCAATACGATAGTCATCTTGAATAGAACCATCTTCTTCAATCTTGTCTTTGGCCCCTAAACCATTTTCAACAATAAACAATGGCTTTTGATAACGATCATAAATTTCGTTCATAGTAATTCTTAATCCCAAGGGATCAATTTGCCATCCCCAATCACTTGTATCTAAATATGGATTAACAACTGAAGCAAAAATATTGCTTTCTGTTTGTTTTCCCTTGTCAGGATTAGCACTAGAAACACGAGATGAGTAATATGAGAAGCTAATAAAATCTACTGTATTCTCCTTTAAAATATTTACATCATTCTCTGCAAATGGTATTTCTGCATTTCTTTTTTCAATCCATTTTAAGGCATAGTTTGGGTAATAGCCTCGTGACTGCACATCAATAAACATATAACTTTCTCTATCATCACAAATTGATTTCCAATAATCTTCAGGATTACATGTTTCAGGATAATAAGAACCCGCAGCAAGCATACAACCTATCATATTTTCAGGATTTATCTCATGAGCTAATTTTGTAACTAGAGCACTTGCAACTAATTCATGATGTGCGCAGGTAATCATAGCTTGTGTTCTATTTTCACCTTCTTTAAATCTTAACCCTGCTGCTACAAATGGGAAATGAAGAATCATATTGATTTCATTAAAAGTAAGCCAGTATTTAACTAAACCATTATATCTTTCAAACAATACTTTAGCTAATTTGACAAAACAATCAATCATTTCTCTATTACGCCAGCCACCAAATTTATGAATTAAATGCATTGGGCAATCAAAATGATTAATTGTGACTAATGGTTCAATCCCATATTTTTTACATTCTTTAAAAATATTTTCATAAAACAATAGTCCTTTTTCGTTAGGTTCCAACTCATCACCAAGAGGGAAAATTCTTGTCCAGGCGATAGATAATCTAAAAGTTTTAAATCCCATTTCTCCCATTAAAGCAATATCTTCCTTATAGTGATGGTAAAAATCAACGGCTTGATGACTTGGAAAATAATGATCATCAATTCGGTCTATCCATTTTTCTCCAGTCCCAATCGCATAACGATCTGTTCCGTGAGGCATTAAATCTACATTGGCTAAACCACGGCCATCTTCAAATATGCCACCTTCAACCTGATTGGCAGCAGTGGCACCTCCCCACAAGAATCCTTCTTTAAATCCCATATTAAGTTCCTCCTCTATTTATTTTGACACAAACAATCATAGCTATCTCCATGTTATTTGGCTTTCTGTCCATAGAATAGAAGATGAGATTGAAAAAAGCAAAAAAGTTTCCATTTTGGAAACTAGTTTTGTAATTCTAGTAATAGAATATCTATCATGTACTTAATGATATATTCACTGTATTTTTCATCGAGCAGGGGAACGATTATTTGTTTTTGACATAATGTGATATTTTCATTACATGTAATAAGCCATTGATCAACATGAGATTCTTTTATGCGTTTAATGACACGCTTATTATAATGGAAAGAATGCCCATTTGTACTTAGTACAATTAAGATATCATTATCTAGAAAATGATAATTCTTGTTAAAATCAGCATCACAGATAATTGTTTGAATATCATATATCTGAAGTTCTCTTTGGATATTATAACAAACAGATCTGACATCACCGTGTGCATATAAATATACTTTATTTGCCTGCTTGATATCTTGTACAAGTTTTTGAATTGATTTCAAATTAATATGATTGATCATATATTGGATATTTTGAATGAAATCTTTAGTAAAATGCATCACATTTGTTTCAAAACTTTGATGAGGGTTTAAGAATTTTTTTCTTTTTGAGATTAAATCTAAATATTGAATACACGCATTTTTAAATTCTTCATAGTTTTCATAATCTAATTTTCTTATGCATTTTGATACTTGGCCTTTTGAAATTAAAGATTCTTTTGAAATGTCATCAATACTTAGATTAGGAATTCTATGGATATTCTTTTTAATATAGAAGCATAACTCAAGCAAAGTTGTACTTGAAGAATGATTATTTAAATAATCGTTTACTTTATCTATAATCATTGTATCAACTCCATTCATACATTAGTTTATCACAAATTATCTTGAGTGACTATAAGCAGGGGGACAGTGAAGCATTATCAGTAAGTATAAAAAATGATTTTGGTGAATAAAAAACACTTTAAAGGTAACGGTTACAGTATTATAATAGTGACAAGGTTATTGAGGAGGCAATATATATGGTAAACATTATGTTATGTTGTGCTGCAGGTATGTCTACAAGCTTACTTGTTGAAAAAATGAAGAAAGAAGCAGAAAAACAAGGTATTGAAGCAAATATCTGGGCAGTCGGTGCGAATGAAGCAAAAGCAAACGGCGCTAAAGCAGATGTTGTATTACTTGGCCCACAGGTAAGATATCTTGAAGCAACTGTAAAAAAGGAAGTAGCACCAACTCCTGCACAGTTAATTGATATGCGTTCATATGGTCGTATGGATGGCGCTGCAGTATTAAAACAGGCTATGGACTTAATTGAAGCAAATAAGTAATGAAATCCGCATATGCGGATTTTTTGTTTTATAATGGTAATAGAGGTGAGCATGATGGAAACAATATCTATTACCAATAGAGGGGCTATACATAAGTTTCTGGATGATGTATTTATTGATAAAATAGAAAAGATCTATGCTTTATGTGATTTGAAAATATCTTATTATGGTGTAAGTATCACATATAAGAATACTGGTCAGTTGAAGAAATATAAGAGAGGAAAAATATTACATAACTATCTATCAAATAATGAACTAGAAAGAATTAGTTTCTTTTCAGTACCAGATAATTTTGTGACAGTATCATATGATTATCTTCTTTCTATTTCTATTAACTATAAAAATAACTTTATAACAGCTATATTTGATGGAAATATAATTAATCATGAATGTATTGAAGAAATTAAAACCATATTAGATGCCTTTATGGAAAAACCTTATATGCAGGAAATATATACGATGAATAAAGAAGAAACGCCATTATTATATGCGATGGGAATTAAAAATGATTACAAGACATTAAAAATACTTTCAAGTGAAACGGTGAAGGAGGATTAAGTATGAATCTTCTTGTATTAGGAAATGGCTTTGATTTACTACACGGTTTGCCAACAACCTATAAGGATTTTATTGATTTTACTACGTTATTTCGTATGTCGTTAGAAAAGAATGATATATCTTGTCTAGATTATGATTCACGTATGATAGATTTTATTCTTCATCTTTCTCCAGAATTATCCAATGAACTAGAATCTCTTATTAAAGATAATCTTTGGCTTATTCATCTAGAAAAAGAAACAATAGGAGAGGGTTGGAAGGATTTTGAAAAAGAGATGTCTGAAGTCATTCAAAAGCTTGATGCAATCAGAGTTGAATGTGATACGCAGTTTAAATCAGGGCAGAAGGTCGCAAGAGTCAATGAGTATTTAGGCACATCTCTACTTGATTTCTGGGGAGATTGTTGTTCTTTTTCCTCTATGGAGCCTATTAAAGAATTAAAAGATATTCTTACTCATGATCTCTTGCGTCTAACTAGGTGTCTAGAAATATATCTAGATGCATTTGTGAATCATCTAGACACTCCAAAATATGTAGAAAAACTACAAGTATTGAATATAGATAAAGTATTAAGCTTCAATTATACGAATACATATGAACGTCTCTATGGTAATTCAGAAGTAGAATATGATTATATTCATGGTAAAGCAAATATTGAACATGATATAGAAACATGTGATCTAGTTTTAGGAATAGATGAATACCTCACAGGAGAACGTAAGGATCAGGATAATGAATATATTGAATTCAAGAAGTTCTATCAGCGTATCTTTAAACGTACAGGATGCCGTTATCTTACATGGTTGAAACAATCCCAGGAAGAACGCTTGAATATCTATATTTTTGGACATTCTCTAGATGTCACTGATAAAGATATATTGAGACAGCTTATTCTTGCTCGTCATGCACATACAACCATCTTCTATATTCATAAATCAGATTTGAAAAATCAGATTAAGAATCTTGTGAAGGTCATAGGAGAGGATGAATTGATTGAACGTGCCTATGGCTCTCATATCACAATACATTTCAAGAAGGTATAGAAAAAAGACTCCAATTAGGAGTCTTATTTAATATCGCTGAATAAATCAGTTGAATATACGTTGTTGTCAATTAATTCTTTAAAAGAAGCTTTTACAACAGGTGCATCTTCTTTATAAGTCACACCGAACCATGAATCTTGTACTTCTAATACCTTAACACTTAATTTGTTTTCTCTTAGAAGTTCACCAATATAGATAGGTAATAAATATTCATCCTTTAGTGGATCCTTGATGTTTTCAAAGAATTCTACAAAACCTTCTTTTAAAGTATTTACGAATTCAGGAGTTAATCCCCAGAAGTTCATAGATACATTTACGTTAGGATCAATTTCTTTATCTCCTACACGTGCTCCAGTAGAAGTCTTTTCAATATTCTTAGTTTCTTCTACATCAGTTAAGTATCCTTTTTCATTCACTGCACAGATACCTCTAGTCACACCACCATTATCACTTAAAGTATTCTTTAAGATAAATCCTGCCATCGCAAGATGATCTGGCTTTTCAGGTGTATAGTCTAATAAGAAATCATGAATCTGTACAAATGCTTCCTTTCCATAATAGTCATCTGCATTAATAACTGCGAATGGTTCATTAATTAAACCATCACATGCAAGTACTGCCTGTCCAGTACCCCAAGGCTTAGTACGTCCTTCGGGACATTCAATACCTTCTGGTAATGCCTTTAAATCCTGGAATGCATATGCAATTTCTACATCATACTTCTTAGCAACTTCTTCAATACGATTCCCAATAACTTCTCTGAAGTCTTCTTCAATATCCTTACGGATAATAAAGATAATTTTGTTGAAACCAGCGGCAATTGCATCATGGATTGAATAATCCATAATAATTTCACCATTAGGTCCTACAGGCTCTAACTGCTTGATTCCTCCACCAAAACGTGAACCAATACCAGCAGCCATAATTACTAAAGCTGTATTCATAATATAATCCTCCGTCAAACATGATAACTATATTATACAACGAAAGTTATGTAATAGATATGTAAATAAAAAAACTCAGGAAATTCCTGAGTTATATTAGATAGTGAAGTCTACACAAGCTCTTACTTCAGCATTTTCCTTTGCGATTTTCGCAACAGCTAAATGTCTAGGATCATTTGCATAGCTTGATAGATCTTCCATATTATCAAATTCCATAACTAATGAAACATCATATGTTTCATTAGGATTTTCATTTCTTCCAACATGTAAAGAACGGATACCATCAATCTGTCCTACAAGTCCCTTTAATCCTTCTACAAACTGATTCTGTAGATCTTCTGTACCTTCTTTAAATTTCCATACAACAACGTGCTGAATCATTTTTTATTCCTCCTTCATTAATTCATTCACTATAGGCATAAGTTCCATCTGTGTAATTGTTTCAATAAGACCTGCATCTACGACTTTAGTAATCGCAGGATCCATTGGTAAACGACATACAGTAGAAATATTAAACTTCTTCGCAATTTCATCTATATGACTCTCACCAAATAAATAATGTTTATTTCCACAATCAGGACAGATATAGTAACTCATATTCTCAACAAGACCTAAAATAGGAATATTCATCATCTGTGCCATATTCACTGATTTCTCTACAACCATGCTGACAAGTTCCTGTGGTGAAGACACCGTAATAATACCATCTACAGGAAGAGATTGGAAGACTGTAAGAGGAACATCTCCAGTTCCTGGAGGCATATCGACAAATAAATAATCTAATTCACCCCAATAGACATCAGTCCAGAACTGAGTTACTGTATTAGATATTAAGCTTCCTCTCCATACAACAGGATCAGTAGGATTATCCAACATTAAGTTTAAAGAAACAATCTTAATACCTGTACGTGTTTCAGCAGGAATAATACCTTTATCATTTCCATAAAGTTTCTCAGTTAAACCAAAAGCCTGCGGAATAGAAGGTCCTGTAATATCCGCATCTAGAATACCTACATTATACCCAATACGGTGCATCATGACTGCAAGTAATGATGTCATTAAACTCTTACCTACACCACCCTTACCACTTGTAACTGCAATAACATGTTTAATATGGGAATTCTTATTTAAATCTTTATGAAGATCCTTATTAAAATACTTATCATATTCACCCATTTTATTCACCTCATTTATTATTATACATGAAATAAAATAAAAAATGCTGATTAACGAACTATATAACCAGCATACATGGTGATGGCAAATAAGATTAACACACAAATAATCTTAGATACTGCCCAAGCAATTTCGTATCTCATTGTTCCTCTTTCCTTTTCTATACTTAGTATAGAATAAGAGGAGAAATACAAATATCATTGCAAGCACAAGAATACATAAATATTAAGTAAAAAAACTAGAGAAATGAATCTCTAGTTTACACTCAATGAGTGGCAGATAGAAGTATAGTTCCCATAATCATAACAGCAACTAATTTTGAACCTAACCAATACAAATTGTACTTCATATCCATCACCCTTTCTTTTACTACACTCAGTATAGTAAAGAAAGGGTTAAGAAGAAATCACGCTCACATTAAGTGTTCGTAAGTATTACTTTAAGAAACGTTTGATCCACTTCATTTTATCATCAGTAAGTGGATAATATCTAAATGGTAAATCGATACGTGTACTCTTATGTAATACAGAACGACGATGAGAGAATGTCTCAAAAGTAAACTTACCATGATAATAACCAATACCACTTGCACCTACACCACCAAATGGGAGTGTATTAGTCGCAAAATGACTCACTGTATCATTAATACATGCATCACCAAAGCTACATAAGTCTAAAATCTTATTGGCATGATATGAGTCATTAGAGAATAAATAGAGGGCAAGAGGCTTATCATGACTATTAATATATTGAATCGCTTCTTCAATTCTATTGTATTCTACGAGTGGAAGAATAGGTCCAAAGATTTCTTCTTCCATTAAAGGATTATCAAAATCTACATCATTCACAATAGTAGGTGCAATTTTTAAATGTTCTTCATCCACTTCTCCACCAATAAGAATATCCTGATTCTCTAAGAGCTTCTTTAAACGATCAAATTGTTCTTTATTGATGATCTTACATAAGTTTTCACTTTCTAATGGATGTTCACCAAAGAACTTTTTAATATATTCATCAGCATAATCAATAAAGGCCGCTTTCATACTATCCTTAATTAATATATAATCAGGCGCAATACAAGTTTGACCGGCATTCAAAAACTTACCAAATATAATACGTTTCGCTGCAATCTCCATAGGAATCATATCAGTTAAAATAGCAGGAGACTTACCACCTAATTCTAATGTGACAGGTGTTAATGTTTCTGCCGCTTTCATATAGATTTCTTTTCCTGCTTTCTTACCACCAGTAAAGAAAATATAATCAAAAGGTAAATTCACAAGTTCCTTAGAAACCTCTAAACCACCCTCAGCACAATAGGCATGTCCTTTATCAAAACATGTATCAATGAGCTGCGCTACAATAGCGGAAGTATGTGGTGTCTGTTCACTTGGTTTCACTATTGCACAGTTACCTGCTGCAATAGTACCAATAAGTGGTTCTATCGCAAGTAGGAATGGATAGTTCCAAGGTGAAATAATAAGTGTTACACCATAAGGTTCATAAATCGTATAAGAACGAGAAAAGAACTGATGAAGAGGTGTCTTTACCTTTTCCTTCTTTACCCATTTCTTAATATTCTTTAATGTATATGTACAGGCTTCAAGAGTGAGTCCTATTTCTGTCATATAGGATTCTCCTCTAGATTTACCTAAATCTTTCTCTAAAGCATCTTCTATTAAGTCCATATGGTCTTTAATCCATAGCTTAACACGTTTTATTGCATCTATTCTTAAACTTACATCTCTAGTCATTAATGTGTCATAATACGTTTTTTGGTCATTAAAAATCTTTTCTAAATCCATATCTATCACTTCCTTCTCTAGTATTCTAGTACCTTTCACATTCTAATACAACAGACGAATATAATTCACATAATTCAAAAAACATACTAGATATAATACATGAATTCAATGTGAATAAGATAAGAAATTTATGTGTTTATTTGTGGTTTGTATTTCAAAAACAGTCCACATTAAAGTACAGATTTATAGAATTCCTCTATATCCGGAATAGCGTATGATGAGAGCGATGACAAGAACTGATTTAAGGTATTTTCAACCTTAAAGTAGTTTAGAAAACTTTCCAAAAATGCGATAGTTGATTTCTTATACTTTCTATTTTTAAGGACATAAACAGTCGCTTCATCAGCATAATGTCTTGCAAAGTCTTTCATATATGCAGCTAGTGCGGTGTTATTGATATCTTCAATAGACTTATAATTTTGAAGAATTTCTAAAGTTTCAATAATAGGAATTGTTTCAGGTGTTAGAGAAATACTAATATTCATCACATATATATTATGAATATTTTTCTTTTTACCTGGTACAGCAGAGGAAAGAACCTCAACACGTTTACTGATTTGTGTAGTTAAACCTTTTTGATTAAAAAGTCTATACCCAACTACAATTCCCTGATTATCCTTTATATAATGATCAATAATGTCTTTTTCGCTAATTGGGACTGTACCAAACCGTGTATTTTTTGGTCTATAATATAACCCTTTTGTAAGATGTACAAGTATACCTTTCTTGCACATTCTTTCTAATGTTTTATAGTAAGTCATTTCAGGAATCGTACTGAATGATTGGCTATATAAAGCACTTGCTTCTAAAAGTTTATTTTCAGGTTCATGTTCAATTATTGTCTCTATATAATTTGCGTAACTATTCATACGATACCACCTCAATGGCATTGTAAATCATATATATAATGTGGCAAGTAAAATACAAATTTGCTTAAAACACTCATTTTTCTATTACGGTTTCAAAACTTTAAAATAATTTCATTTTTGAAAGTGATATCTTGTTCATACAGTTTTAGAACAGTATAATAAGTGTAGTGGTTCAGTTTCAAAACTATAAAAAATTTAAACTTTTGAAAGTGGGTGAATATATGAAAACAATTGTGAGAAAAAACTATCTCAACAGGATCATTGAACTAAAGGATACACCGGACATTAAAATCATTACTGGTATTCGTCGTTCTGGGAAATCTAAACTAATGCAGGCATACATTGAATACCTAAAAACAAATTACGATAATATCAATATAATTTTTATTGATTTTATGGATTTGAAGTTTGAAGAAATCAAGGAATATCATGCACTCCATTCTTATGTAGAACAACATTATGTAGCAGGTAAAATGAATTATCTCTTTGTAGATGAAGTTCAGATGTGTCCAAAGTTTGAGTTAGCTATTAATAGTCTCTATTCTAAAGGAAAGTATGATATCTATGTAACTGGTTCTAATGCTTTCTTGTTGAGTGCTGATCTAGCAACTCTCTTTACAGGACGATATATTGAAATACATGTATTTCCTTTCAGCTTTCAAGAATATTGTGAATATTATAGTGATGTGAGTGATAAGGATAAGCTTTTTGATGAATACTCTTTTAAAGGTGGCTTGGCAGGCTCTTATTTATATCCAAATGATAGGGATAGGGTTACTTATATTAAGGAAGTCTATGAAACTATTGTGACAAGAGATCTAGTTCAGAAGTATGCTTTACCTGATACAACCGTATTACAAAGACTAAGTGAATTCTTGATGGATAATATTAGTAATTTGACTTCTCCAAATAAGGTGAGTCAGCTTTTAACTGCGAATAATGTATCTACAAATCATGTCACAGTACGTAAATACATTAAATACTTATGTAACGCTTTTGTTTTTTATGATATTAAGAGATATGATATTCGCGGTAAGAAATATTTGGAAAGTTCTGAGAAGTTCTATTTGTGTGATACAGGTATTCGATATGCTATTTTAGGTAGCAGAAATATGGATTATGGCAGAGTGTATGAGAATATGGTTTGTATTGAACTACTGCGCCGAGGTTATGATGTTTATGTTGGAAAACTCTATCAGAAAGAGATAGACTTTGTAGCTCAAAGAGGTAGTGAAAAAATCTATATTCAGGTAAGTGATAATATTTCAGCACAAGAAACTTTTGAGAGAGAATATTCTCCTTTACTACAAATTAGAGATGCATATCCTAAAATGATTATTGCAAGAACGAGACATCCAAAGTATAGCTATGAAGGTATTGTGATTTACGATATTGCAGAATGGTTATTAGAAGAGTAAGTGCTTTAATGGTTCACTTTCAAAACTTTAAAAATATTCAACTTTTGAAAGTGAACCTCTCAATGAAATATTCACTCCTACCTCTTATAATGTGAGGACTTACAACCCTATCATGTGAGGACTTACAACCCTATCATTGACAAGGTTGTTGAAATTTGTTAAAGTTTTAAAGTAAAAGCAATGAACAGAAGAGACTAAAGTGAAATGCATAGAGAACTTATGGCTGGTGTAAATAAGTGTGAAGCTTTAGAAAGATGGTCTGGGAGCTGTTATCTCTAATAGGGGTAACCGTGACTCGCGTTAAGAGATTGAGTGACACGTAAGTGTAAAAAAGGTGGTACCGCGATAATTTCGTCCTTTATTAAGGACGTTTTTTTTATTTTTAGGAGGAAAAATATGAAAGATCCAAAAGATTTCTATTTAACAACCGCAATTACTTATACTTCAGGTAAACCTCATATTGGTAATACTTATGAAATCGTATTAAGTGATGCAATCTGCCGTGCTAAGAGACAGCAGGGCTATAATGTACGTTTTCAGACTGGTACAGATGAACACGGACAGAAAATCGAATTAAAGGCTAAAGAAGCTGGAATTGAACCAAAGGAATATGTAGATAAGGTTGCTGCAGAAGTAAAACGTATCTGGGATATGATGGATGTTACTTATGATAAGTTCATTCGTACTACTGATGAATATCATGTAAAACAGGTACAGAAGATTTTTAAGAAGTTACATGACAAAGGTGATATCTATCTAGGTCATTATGAAGGTAAATACTGTACTGCATGTGAATCATTCTTTACAGAATCTCAGTTAGTAGATGGAAAATGTCCTGACTGTGGTGGAGAAGTTCATGATGCAAAAGAAGAAGCATACTTCTTTAAATTATCTAAATATCAGGATCGTTTAATGCAGTATTATAATGATCATCCAGAATTCATTCAGCCTGAATCAAGAAAGAATGAAATGGTGAACAACTTCTTAAAACCTGGTTTACAGGATTTATGTGTATCAAGAACTTCATTTACTTGGTCAATCCCTGTAGACTTTGATCCTAAGCATGTTGTATATGTATGGATTGATGCATTAGTAAACTATATTACTGGTTTAGGTTATGATTTAGATGGTCATAGTGATCCATTATTTGATAGATATTGGCCTGCAGATGTACATGTTATTGGTAAGGATATCGTAAGATTCCATACTATTTACTGGCCAATCATTTTAATGGCATTAGATTTACCTCTACCAAAACAGGTATTTGGTCATCCTTGGTTACTAATGGGTGATTCTAAGATGTCTAAACATTTAGGTAACGTTATTTATGCGGATGACTTAGTAGACCTATTTGGTGTAGATGCTGTAAGATACTATTTATTACATGAAATCCCATATGATAACGATGGTTCAATTACTTGGGACTTATTAGTAGAACGTATTAATAGTGATCTTGCTAATATCTTAGGTAACTTAGTAAACAGAACAATCGCTATGTGTAATAAATACTTTGATGGTGTTGTCACTAATACAAATGTATGTGAACCAGTAGATGATGAATTAAAATCAATCGCTCTCGCAATGCCAGGAAAGACTATTAAGTTAGAAAATGAATTCAAGCTTGCTAAGGCATTAGATGAAATCTATGTATTATTAAGACGTACTAATAAGTATATTGATGATACTATGCCTTGGGCTCTTGCAAAGGATGAAACTAAGAAAGATCGTCTTGCTACAGTACTTTATAACTTAGTAGAAGCTATCAGATTCTCAGCTATCGCATTAGAACCATTCATTCCTGGTACATCTAAGAAAATCTTAGATATGATCAACACAGATGAAAGAGATATGATGAAGTTAGATACTTTTGGTTCATATAAATCAGGTACTAAAGTGACTGATCATCCAGAAGTATTATTCGCAAGATTAGATCCTAAAGAAGTAGCTAAACAGGTAGAAAAGTTAACTCCTGCTAAGCCAGTTGTTCCAGAAAAGAAGGATGAAACACCTGAAATCACTATTGATGATTTCGCTAAGGTAGAATTAGTTGTTGGTGAAGTAAAGAAATGTGAAAAGCATCCTAAAGCAGATCGTCTTCTTGTATCACAGATTGATATTGGTGGAGAAGTAAGACAGATTGTTTCAGGTATCGCAGATAGCTATTCACCAGAAGATATGCCTGGTAAGAAGGTAATTGTTGTAAAGAACTTAAAATCAGCTAAATTAAGAGGTGTAGAATCTCAGGGTATGATTCTTGCAGGTGGAACTAAGAAATCTATTAAAGTATTAGAAACAGATTTACCAGCAGGTACAAAAATCAGCTAACATAAAAAGAGTGAACATTTTGGTTCACTCTTTTAACATCTCTAATTGTGTAATATAGCTATCAATGATTTTAAATGCGTCTTCTTTACTTAACGATCTTTCTTCTAGTATATATTGATAATAGTCATTAAAAGCCATTACAAGACTTGCTTCATGAAGCCGTATTGTTTTGATAGTGCCACTGGCTGATACAATCTGGAAATAGAGTGTATTAATGTTCATGATTATAACTGAGAAAGACATATTATCATATTCAGGGACATCTACAAGGTTTATAGAGTAGGTATTTATAAAGTTCTTTAGTCTACGTAAGATTTTGATTCTATCATTAATCGTTAGTGGTTGATAGAATGGCTGTGGGAAATCAATTGTATAACCAGTATCCACAAAATGTCTTAATCCCTGCAAGGTATAGAGCCCTGATAGATGATCTTTATTACGCTTCACAAACTGTTTTAAATACATTGAATGTTTCTTGAACGATTCCACAAAAACATTCTCTTCTAAAAAAACTGGAAATGGATCGTCCTCTTGATAGACTGCACCAATAGGAGGTGCATAGAGAATACAATTGAAATCTTCTATCACATCACTTTTTTCATCCTTATTAGTGATTAAACACTTTGTTTCCTTTAAATATTGATTAAATAGTATTTCATACGCATCATATGTTTCTCCTTTTTCATAAAGAATACCACTTGAGTGATCTGCTGTATAAATAAGAAGATATTTAGTAGTCAGAATCATATTAGGAAAGAAACAAAGATGGTTATTGATCGCATTAATCTCATTATAGTAATAATATGGACTATAGTGATCATTATTAAAGATTAATGGCATGATATTTGTAAGAACAGTTAAGTTATAGAACTGGTTATCTTTCGTTAGTTCGTTTGTGTTATTTAAACAGAATAAATGAGTAATAGGTATATGAGAAGAGACTATTCTTAATAAATAGAGTGCATGAGTAGGCTGACCAAGGATCCTTATATGAGGGTCTTTTTCTTTGCATTCTAAGAGAGATAGTTCATATAAGAGATGTTCTACATCATATTTATTAGTATAGTGTCCTGTCTTTAAGATAGAATCTAAAGTATCAGGTGTTGTAAAGGAACGATTATCAAGTAATGTGGCTTCTTTTAAGAAGGAACTTACATGCTGACGACAATAATAACGGAACTCTCCTATTCTATCTATTTCATAGGCATTTAATAATTCTTTCTTTTCATCATTAGTAAGATAGAGATACTGACTGATCTGCTGGATAAAATCACGATTTGGTATTTTACGTTCTCCTCTAATAATCTTATAAAGAGTAGAACGGTCTATCTGGAAGTATTCTGCACACTTCTTGATATTGATTTTTTTAGTCTTGATATATTCGGATAATAATTGAGATACATACATAATACTACATCTCCATTTCAATCATTTCTATACATTCATCAATCAGTTTGATTTCATCTTCTTTACTATAAGCGTTCTTCTTCACTACATTGTCAATAAAGTCTTTAAATGCTTCTACAAGGGTGATTTCTTTAATAGAGATATTTGCGAGGGTGCCAGTTGAATCGGATGCAATTATATGGAATGATTGATTAGTTAACTGGAAGTATGTTGTAGATGTTTCAGAAAGATAAGGCATATCTGCCATCATGACATAAGGATGCTTCTTACAGAATTCTTTCCACTTTCTAAGTAATGTGAGTCTATCTTCTAAAGAAAGAGGGTTAAAGAGTTCTGGTGGTATATCATGGAGATAACCAGTCTTTGCTGTATAGCGTAATCCCTGCAGTGTATAGATAATATGGAATATATCAGAATGTTGAGGATAGAATACCTCATTCCAATAATATCCAAATTTTTGGAAGTCTTTAATAAACTCCTCTTTATTAGGAAAGAAGTCTTTTAATGCCTTGCGCATAATGGATAAATCGCTCTCTTCAAATACATAAGTAGGACATGGTGTTGTCATGATTTCCTGCGTAATAACATGAGTATCAAAGAATGTCTCTGTGTCTGTAAGATAGTTTGTCCATGAATCACGTGTCATAAAACATTCTGCTTCTTTTAAATAAGCATCAAATTTTTCTTTATAGGCATTCACAATCTGTGGAAGTTTATAAAGTATTCCCTGACTATGATCATTTGTATAAGTAAATAAATAACGCGTTGTAATCATTACATTAGGATAGAATACATCATGTTCATTCATGATAGAGACATTGCTGTAGTAGTAATAAGGATGATAATTCTTATTACGTAAAATAACAGGTAATAGATTATTTAAACACTTTAAGTTATAGAATTCATTATTCTTTGTCTGTTTCTGAGAGTTATCTAGATAGAATAAATGAGTCATAGGCATCTCTGCTGAAATATGATTAAAAGAATCAAATATAATAGACATCTCATAAGGCTGTTCCATGATTCTTACATGAGGTTTTTCTTCTCTTAGTTCATAAGAATATAAAGTATAGAGTATATGTTCTACATTAATTCTTCCTGTATAGACATCATCTACAAGAGTCTGATCATCTTGTACCTGTTCTGTTATTTGATAATGATGATCTAATACATGATCTGCTTCCTTAAAGAAATCCTGGATATGTTTACGACGATAGAATACAAAAGCACCTATTGTATCAATTTCATAAGCTTCTAGTATTTGTTTTGTTTCTTCCTGACTTAAACATAGATATTGTGCCATTTTATTGACTAATGCTTCACTTGTTGCAGGTCTTTGACCTTTAATAATCTTATGTAGTGTAGAACGATCTATTCCTAAGTATTGTGCAAATTGTGTCATATTCGTTTTCTTCTTATTAATATAAAACGATAATAGTTCTGATAGAGACATAGTTATATCCTCCCTTACTCATAATTATATCATGGAACTATTTAGCTAAGATATAATCAAGTATTTTTATTAACTCCTTTATATAGGCTTTATCGTTTATAACTTCAATGCATTACTTATTTAATTAGTATATACTATATATAGGAGATGATAATGTGCAAACATTTTCACAACAATTGCATACGCTCTCTATTGGTGCTAGACTTAATATAGTTGGATAGTCAACTAAAGAGGTGAGAGAGATGGATAAGAAAGAGAACTTCATGAGTGATAATGCATTACTATATCGTGCAGCTATTAAATATTATGATAATAGATTAAAGAAATATGATATAGGTTATGGACAGGTTGTGAATCTAATGATGATTCATGAACATCCTGGTATTACTATGAAGGAATTGTCTTCTAGTGGTTCTGTAGATAAAGGTACAATCACAAAGAGTGTATCTAAATTACATGATGCGGGATATATTCGTATAGAAGAGAATAATCTAGATAAACGTTCTAAGATACTTAAAACAACACCTAAAGCGAAAGATGTGATTACAGAGATGTATCTTGCGAGAAAAGACTGGTGGTCTCATTTAACATCTGATTTGACTTTAGAAGAAGTAGACCAATTAGAAAAGACAATGCATCTTTTAGTTAAGAAAGCAATAGAAGAACCAACATACCAGAACCATTTCCGTATCTTTGGTTTTCAAAAGCTCACTCTTTTAGATTATCCAGGAAAGATGGCATGTACTCTATTTACTGGAGGATGTAATTTTAAATGTCCTTTCTGTCATAATTCTGATTTAGTCTTCTTACCAGAAAATATGGTAGAGATTGATCAGGTTGATGTTCTTGAATTCTTAGAAAAGAGAAAGAACATATTAGAGGGTGTATGTATTACAGGTGGAGAACCTTTATTACAAGCTGGTATTGTAGATTTCTTAAGAGTGATCAAGGATATGGGATACTCTATTAAGTTAGATACAAATGGATCTTTTCCTAATAAGTTAAAAGAGTTAGTAGAAGAAGGTCTTGTTGATTATGTAGCTGTAGATATCAAGAATGCGCCTAAGAAATACAATAAGACAATTGGTTTAGAAGGTTATCGTCTTGATTCTATTAAGACAACAGTCCAGTATTTATTAGAAAATCATGTGGATTATGAATTCAGAACGACAATCATTAAAGAATTTCATACAGAAAATGATATGAGACTAGTTGGAGAATGGATCAAAGGTGCTAAGCGTTATTATCTTCAAAACTTTGAAGATAATGAGAATGTGATTCAAGAAGGTTTACATGCATGCTCATTAGAAACACTCCAGAGTTATAAAAAGATTTTAGAAGAATATGTTGATGAATGTGAAATCAGAGGGATAGAAGAAAGGATATGATAATATGTACCAGGTCATTAAAAGAGATGGTAAGATTACAGAATTTGATTTAAAGAAAATAACCCGTGCGATTGAAAAAGCATTTATTTCATTAAAGAAAGAATATCATCCAAGTGTGATTGATATGCTTGCATTAAAGGTCACAAGTGATTTTGAAAAGAAGATCAAGAATCATAAGATTGCAGTAGAAGATATTCAGGATAGTGTAGAGGATATCTTATCACAGGCAGGTTATAGTGATGTGGCGAAGTCTTATATTCTTTATCGTAAACAGAGAGAGAAAGTAAGAAATATGAAGTCTACGATTCTTGATTATAAGGATTTAGTGAATAGTTATGTGAATGCGACTGACTGGAGAGTAAAAGAGAATTCTACTGTCACTTATTCTGTTGGTGGGTTGATTCTAAGTAACAGTGGTGCAATTACTGCAAATTATTGGTTATCTGAAATATATGATCAGGAGATTGCGGATGCACATAGAGATGGGGATTTCCATATTCATGATTTAAGTATGTTAACAGGTTATTGTGCAGGATGGTCTTTAAAACAACTGATTCAGGAAGGTTTAGGAGGCATTCCAGGTAAGATTACATCTAAACCAGCTAAACATCTTGCATCATTATGTAACCAGATGGTGAACTTCTTAGGTATTATGCAGAATGAATGGGCAGGTGCTCAGGCTTTCTCTTCTTTTGATACTTACTTAGCACCATTTGTGAAGGTAGATAATCTTCCATATGATCAAGTTAAGAAATGTATTGAATCATTTATCTATGGTGTCAATACACCTTCACGCTGGGGAACACAGGCTCCTTTCTCTAATATTACTTTAGATTGGACAGTACCAAATGACTTAGCTGAACTCAATGCGATAGTTGGTGGAAAAGAAATGGACTTTCGTTATAAGGATTGTCAGAAAGAAATGGACATGATCAATAAAGCCTTTATTGAAGTCATGATTGAAGGTGATGCGAATGGTCGTGGATTCCAGTACCCTATTCCTACTTACTCTATCACAAAGGATTTTGATTGGTCTGAAACAGAAAATAATAAACTATTATTTGAAATGACTGCAAAGTTTGGTACACCATATTTCTCTAACTATATTAATTCAGATATGGAACCAAGTGATGTCAGATCAATGTGTTGTCGATTAAGACTTGACTTAAGAGAATTAAGAAGAAAAAGTGGAGGATTCTTTGGTTCAGGTGAATCAACAGGATCAGTAGGTGTCGTTACTATTAACCTTCCACGTATTGCTTATTTATCTCATAATGAGCATGAGTTCTATGAAAGATTGGATCACTTAATGGATCTTGCTGCAAGATCATTAAAGGTAAAAAGAGATGTGATTAGTAAGTTATTAGAAGAAGGTCTCTATCCTTATACAAAACGTTATTTAGGTTCATTTAAGAATCATTTCTCTACTATTGGCTTAGTAGGTATGAATGAAGCTACACTCAATGCGAACTGGCTTAAAGAAGACTTAACACATACAGATGCACAGGAATTTGCGAAGGATGTATTAAACCATATGCGTGAAAGATTAGTGATCTATCAGGAAGAATATGGTGACTTATATAACCTAGAAGCAACACCTGCAGAATCTACATCTTATCGTCTTGCAAAGCATGATAAGAAGAAATATCCAGATATCATTACTGCCACTAAAGAGGGTAATACACCTTACTATACAAACTCATCTCATTTACCAGTAGGTTATACAGATGACTTATTTACGGCCTTAGATATTCAGGATGAATTACAGACTCTTTATACATCAGGTACTGTATTCCATGCCTTCTTAGGTGAAAAACTACCAGACTGGAAAGGTGCTGCAACACTTGTAAGAAAGATTGCAGAAAACTATAAACTTCCTTATTATACAATTTCACCTACATACTCTATTTGTGAAGATCATGGTTATCTTGTAGGTGAACAGCCTATATGTCCTGTATGTGGTAAACCAACAGAAGTATGGAGTCGCATTACAGGTTACTATAGACCAGTTAAGAACTGGAATGAAGGTAAAGCACAGGAATTCAAGGAACGTAAAACATATGATATGGGTCACTCAGTACTAAGTGGCAGACATATGAAGAAAATCAAAGAAGAACAGGTACAACCTGTTATACAGAATGAAAAGCTTTATTTATTCACAACAAAAACATGTCCTAACTGTCGTATTATTAAGAAGATATTAGAAGATGAACATGTAGACTATGAATTAATAGATGCAGAAGAACAAGTAGACCTCACAAAGAGATTCTCTGTTATGCAGGCCCCTACTCTTGTCGTTGCGAATGATAAGAGCTATGCGAAATATGTGAACGTGTCTAATATTAGAAAGTACATAGAAGAAAGATCATAACCAAAGTGGGCATCACTAAAAGTGATGCCCATTTCTTTCAAAGTAAAAAGAAGACTGTGAGATCATTCGATTTCAGAGTCTTCTTTGACTTCTATTATTTCTTCAAAATATCCATCTTTTGAATCTCTTACTTCTTCAAAAGTCTTTTGGTAAATATATGCTTTATAGCATAAGAATACTAGTAGTACAACAAGCGCAACTGATAAGAAATTCTTTAATAATCTTCTTACCTTTGCTTTTTCAATCAGTTTGTCCA
>ERZ833515.52-NODE-52-length-106578-cov-11.407968_pt1 | contig 106578 bp, 104 predicted proteins | sample MGYA00519949_ERZ833515 | MGnify/ENA primary metagenome ERZ833515 (study PRJEB31850, sample SAMEA3708741) | human gut metagenome | biome: human gut; feature: human-associated habitat; material: faeces | place: China | collected 2014 ...
CATCCTCGCGGCTGACATGTTCAAAAGCCTTGTGACAATCGATCCACACGCACTCATCCTTATGCAGTTCAATCGTCTGTCCTTCCGTGGAAATGCTTCCCTTTCCCGCTACCACTTCAAAAATCAGATAAGAATCCAGATTCTCCCTCCTGCACACATGCGGTACGAGGCTTTCCAGTCTTCCTACCTCCTGCACATAGAGCAAATGATTTTTGGCAAACATTCCAGGTGTGTGAAGCATACGGTCTGACTTTGTAACCCCTTCCGAAGAAAACATCTTTTCCATCCGCTCAATCTCCTCCATCACGCTATACTCTCTCCCGCCAGTAATCCAGAATTTCCTGAATCGTCTGCTCCAGCGGAATCTGCGGTTTCCATCCGGTCGCCGCGTTTAATTTGGTAATATCCGCCTCAATGATCGGAACGTCGACCGGCCGGATCTTGTTCGGGTCAATCTCCACCCGGATCTCCTTTGTTGAAAGCGAGATAATCAGATCCAGAATCTCCCGGATCTCGTGAGCGTGTCCGCTGCCGACATTGTAAGTCTCACCTGCAGTTCCGCTCTGTACCAGAAGCGCATATGCACGCACAACATCTCGTACATCCGTAAAATCCCGCTTTGCCGCCAGATTTCCGACATACATCACCGGTTCTTTCTTTCCCGCCTCGATCTCCGCTACCTGCTTGCAGAAATCCGAGATGACAAAGATCGGTGACTGACATGGTCCGATGTGATTGAATGCCCGGACCATCATCAGCTGCATATCATACGCCTGCGTATAGATGCTGGCGATCATATTCTGGCAGACCTTCGTTGCCGCATAGATATTGCCCGGTCGAAGGTAGTTGTCCTCTTTGATCGGCGTCTCCCCTTCCCGGATATGCCCGTACTCTTCACCGGATCCGATCAGAAGTACGCGCGGTTTGTAAAAAAGCTCCCGCACCGCATCCATCAGATTCACGCTTCCCTTGACATTGATGTCAATCGTAAGCCCCGGATTCTTCCATGCTACACTGACCGAACTCTGTGCCGCCAGATGAAAAATATAATCCGGGCGCACCTCGTACAGCAATGCAACGATCTCATCCTTATTCAAAATATTTAAGTCATGAATCGCCACTCCCGGTATCTCCAACTGTTCATGCGCCAGCTTTGTCGCATGAACCTCCATTCCATGATGATCTTTTACCTCACGTGCAAGATAACTTCCAACAAAACCTGCCGCACCTACAATCAATGCTTTGCTCATATTGTCATTCCCTTTTACTTATAGATGATAACTTTCTACCATATTTGCAAATTCCTGTGAATTTGCAAACCCCCAGAACACCTGTGTCCTGTCCATCATACCAGAGTTCAGTGCATTTGTCCAATCGCTTATTCCCGCATCATCTCCCTCTCTGTCAAAGCATCCGCGGTACAGCATTTTTACATATTCGGTATTCGACAAATTCTTATTACTGCACTCTGTGGAAAAGACAAATCCATAAGCAATCTCCTGCATGGACTGCGTGTGATGGTTGATCGCTTCACACCAGTGGTTCAAACCGTCCGTATCATAATTCCTGCTTAAAAACTGTGTATAATTTCTGGCGACAAAACTTGTAACATTATAGTTCTGGTCGCGTTCTTCCGTCAATGAGACATCGCCCTTCTGAATCTCATACATATTGCACAGCTGCTGGAATTCCTCTGAATTGATAAACTGGCGGAACACATAAAGTCTGGAGGTTCCGTTTTCCAGTGTCTTGACCCAGCCCGCTTTTCCGTCCGAATCCGATGCACGTCCCATGAGGCTCAGATACAGATGCTCCACGTAATCGGCATTGTTATAATTATGATTCTGAAACTCCTCGCTGAATAAAAAGCCGTATGCCACTTCCGCACCCGTTCTGCCATTTGTCAGCTCCTGCGCCCAATAATCCAGTTCGCTCTGTGCTGCCGATCTGCCGAGTGCATTTTCATATAAAAGTGATGCAAACCGCTGCTTGCCGGTCAGCGTCGTTCCTGTGTTGCCGCTGTTTCCGTTGTCCGTACCTGTGTTTCCGCCATTGTTACTGTCATTCGATCCGCTGTTTCCATTGTCTCCACCGTTGTTTTCCGGTGTTTTTACGGTTACGCTGCAGGTCAGTTTCTGATTGTCATAAGATGCACTCAGCGTTGCATTCGTCCAGCTCTCACTGGAAAGTTCATACGCCACGAGACGGTAGATCACATTGACAACACTCTCCGGCAGATCACTATTCACCGCAAGTGTAAAGCTGGTCTCCCCTGCTGCAATTTTCTGACGGATCTTCTCAGCAAATGGATCCGACCACTGATGTATCTCCCCGGTCTTAATAAAATAATTCTCTTCCAGAGAGTTGCACTCATATCCTTCTACCGGCTGTGTATGGTCACTGTGTACCAGCTTCATGATATCGTCATTCAATCCAAAATACAGATGCTCATAAAACGTTCCTTTGTAGGACGCTCCCATATCATCCCAGGTGCTGTCAATCTGATACCATTTTCCATCCAGCTGCGCCGCTGTCCACACATGTCCATTTCCGGCGATCCGTCCCGTTGGAATACCGACCTTATTTAAAAGCATCACATAGGCTCTGTGATATGACTCACAGGTTCCCTTTCCGCGCGCCAGAACGCCCTCTGCCGCACAATAGCTGTACGTATAGTCGTAATCCGCGTGATCTAAAATCCAGTCATGCAGCCAGACCGCCTTATCAAAATCGGTCGAGCAGCTCTTCTCACATTCGCCCGCAACATTTGCCACGAGTTCTTCCACCGATGGATAATTCGGATCGTTAATTACGATGGGGTACTCCAGCAGCCCTGTCGTCTTGGTCTGGTATGGTGTCGATCCCATATCCATGACACCAAACCGGATATAATACGTACCTGACGCATAAAAGGTGAATTTGAACTCATCGCTATCTCCGTAGACACTGTTTGACCCATAGCTGATATCATAGACAAAATTCTGCTGCGCATCCGTCAGCGAAGCAATCCGGTATTTGTAAGTACCGCTCCCGCCGGTCGCCAGAAGCTTAAATGTCACCTCTTCCCCGCACTTGATACCCGACGGATAAGATACCGTTAAATTCAGCGTGTCTGCCGCTTTTAATGCCTCAGATACCACTTCCTCTGCCATGACCGGCATACGGTTTCCGAGTGCCAGCACCATAGCGCACAATACTGTGCCAATTATCATTCTTATTTTTCTCATTTTGTACCTCAAAAGGAAATTCCGCCCGGAATTCCCCCCTTTCTTTTTTTATTGTTTACCAGTCTCCAAGAAAATTCTGGCAGTAATTCGTACCGTAAGCTCCCCCTGTCGCATAGCCGGTCGCAAGATAGTCATACGACTCACTTAAAATATTGGCTCTGTGTCCCGTAGAATTCATCCAGCCGTCCACCACAGCAGATGCTCCGTAGTATCCTGCCGCAATATTTTCTCCAGCAGCACGGTAATCCAGCCCCGCCTCATCATAGAGTGAAAAGCAGCTTGACCCATTCGGACGTGTGTGCGAAAAATAGTTCACAATCTCCCCGGCACGTACCTGTGCCACCTGCTCCCACAGATCCTCTCTGGTCATAAGCTTTTCCAGACCATTATTCTGACGCTGCTCGTTGCAAAGCGCCAGAATCTGCACATTCATCTGCCATGCATCTGTAGCATCCGGCGTCTCAACCGCATTTCCAATATTGATTCCTGACGCTGCACAGCGTCTTGCAAACTCTGTACTGAACAAAAATCCGTTAAACACATATTCCCTGGTATTGGTATAGTTCAGCTTGTCTACCCAGTCTGTAAGGCCTGCATCATCCGGTTCGCGGTCCATCATCGTGTGATACAGCATCGTTGCAAACTCTGTGTTAGACGTATGCTTCTGCTTATATTCTGTGCTGAATATAAAACCATACGCCACCTGGCTGCCCTCGGCACCGTTAGCAAGCTGTGTACTCCAGTCTGCAAGCCCTGCCTCATCAGGCTCGCGCTCCAGACAGATGCGGTACAATCTGGTCACGAAGTCTGTAATCGTATCATTGTCAGCACCGCACCAGGAGCAGTTGCCGAGAATCGGAATACTGATGTCGCTCCAGTCGCCGCTTCCACTCTCAATACCATAGGAAGCGCATAGCGCAGAAAATTCTTCCGAATTGACAAAGCCGGTCATGACCGCTCCTCTGGTCTGCCCTTCTGCCAGACGATTCATCCAGTCCGCCTTTCCGGCTTCATCCGCCGTACGTCCGAAAAATGCCTGATACATAGCATCCACATAGCAGCTGTTGCAGAGGTTCATATTGCGGAATTCCGTACTGAACACAAATCCGTACGCCACATCAGCGCCTCTCGCCTCTCCGGTCTGCAGACGGTTCACCCAGTCCGCTCTGCCTTCCTCATCCGCCTCACGACCAAGGCATACCTGATACATCCGGTCTACAAACGCGGTGACATTATCCTCCGCCTGCACTGAAACGGTCTTTCCCGTCAGAAGATCGGCTCCTGTAATCATGACGAAAGCAGCAATAAAAACCGCCAGCGATCTTCGTATCTTTTTCATTCAGTTCCTCCCTATCTCTGGTTGACGCAGATTGCAAACTCTGTCATCCCACTTTAGTCTCTCGTTATTCCATACTTTTTGCACAGATTATTGAATTCTTCACTGCCGACAAATCCGTTAAATACATCTTCCCTGCTGTATCCCTGCGTCTGCATGCGGCTTACCCAGTCTGCCTTGCCGCCCGCATCTGCACTCCGGTCAAAAAATGCACGGTACAGATACTCCACATAATCATTGTCATTCAGATTCTTATTCTTAAACTCCTGGGAGAAAATAAATCCCTGCGCTACTGAACCGCCGCTCTTCGTGTGATCCCACAGTCCGTTCGTCCAGTCGTTTAATCCGTCCGTATCCGGATTGCGGTCCAGGCAGATATTATAAAGTCTGGTCACAAATGCCGTCACACCGTCTGTGGCACCGCAGACCGTACATGCTCCTCTCGGAACTGTTCCGTACTGTGGAACCGCAATACCGTCTCCCCTCGTAATACCGTACTGGGTACACAGATTGTTAAACTCTTCGCTCTGCGAAAATCCGTTGAATACTTCCTCCCTGGTCGTTCCTGTCTCAAGTCTGCCGACCCAGTCATCCAGACCGCCCTGGTCATATTCACGTCCCATGAACGCGCGATAGAGCTGCTTTACATAGTCGGTGTTGCAGTAATTGTAATTCTGGAATTCCTGGCTAAACACGAATCCGTATGACACCTCCACACCGGATGCCTGTCCGGATGACAATCTGTTCACCCAGTCATTTAAGCCCGCATCATCCGGTTCACGGTTTAAGCAGACCTGATACAGCCGGGTTACAATCTGTTCAATCGGATCTTCCGTAATCACCCGGTTGCTTTCCGGCACGACCTCGACCACATTCTTATTTACCCACATTGCCGGACGGACACCGCCGATCACATTCGCCACTGCCATACCGTCGTAGCGGAGCGAACCTGTGTAATGTACATACATGGCATCATATGTATAGATGCCCGGAGTCCGCAGCCACCAGTAAGAGCTCTGTGTATTTGTATTGCGAAGCGCCGGGTCGCCGTTTCTGCTAAGAGCATACTCTGTGCAGTTCGCCATTCGCTTGCCGTCCGTATTCAGATAGTTGGCAGCCTCCGATGCACTGAGCAAAAAGATCTTATCACCGGTCGCCGATCCGCCGGATGTTCCGAATACGGTATTCGACTCACCGGATACCGATGTTGTGTAAATCCCGGACTTCTGTCCATCGCTAAACGCCGCATTATAGAAGGAATCATTCAGCCAGGTACGGATACTGCTGTTCGCCCATGTAACCGTTGTCTGCAGGTTCGGATAATACCGCTGGAAATCCAGGACCTTCTTGCTGATCACCAGCGCCTTATCACCCTGAATATCCAGTACCGTCCACTCAATGGTCTCAGCGCCGTTGGAAGCATTGTTATCCTGCTCGTAAGAACCGTATTTTACAGTTCCGCCGACATGAATCTTCGTCCGGTCCACGCCGTCGGTGCTGGCACTTCCGCTTCCGCTGCAGGTAACACTCGCGCCGGTCAGTGCCTCATTATTTGCTCCGATCTCCAACGCTCTCCACTGCGCTCTGGAACCGCCGTACTGCACTGTGCGCAATCCGGCACACCGGTTAAATGCGTTATCGCCGATATATGTAACACCGCTTCCAATCGTAACATTCGAGATACATCCGCATCCCTCAAATGCATGGCTCTCAATCACGCCCTGATAGATATTGGCGGATTCAATCGGCGCCCACGCAAACGCGAACGTTCCAATGTAGGACACACTATTTGGGATTGCAATACTGGTAATTCCCGAGCAGCTGTCAAATGCACTTGCCCCGATGCGGGTCAGTCCGCCAGCCGGCAGATTCACCGTCCGGATGCCATTGCAAAGATAAAATGCGTAATCACCGATTGTAGTCACACTGGAAGGAACCGTTACGCTTGTAATATTCTGTCCGTATTCAAATGCGTAATCGCTGATCGCAGTCACACCGTCCGGAATCTGCAGATTTGTCACTTCCGAATCATTCAGATACAAATGTTTTGCAAACTGAAGCGGGTTTGCCAGATAGCCGCCAAAATCAATCCTGCACCATGCAGCGAGATCGCTGATATACACGCCGGTCAGTCCGGTACAGTTCTCAAAAGCACTGATTCCAAATCCGGTCACACCGCTTCCCACCGAAACGGTATTAAGTGCTGTACAGCGGATAAACGCCGACTCCCCCACAAAGCCGGACTTGATCGTTGCCTGTTGAAGGCGGGTACAATCTGCAAATGCCGCATACCCGATCGTTGAGATCGTCGACGGTGTTGTCACACTCGTCAGTGAACTGCATCCGTAAAAAGTACATGCCCCGATGGATGTCACTCCCTCTGCAATATTTACCGTCGTAATCGATGTTTTATAGGCATACCACGGCATACACTGCGGGGATCCCGGCGTATCATATACCGGATAATCATACATCGCACCGCTTCCGCTGATCGTAAGCACGCCCTTATTATAGCTCCATGTCAGATTGTCGCCGCACTTGCCGGAAGCTGCATACTTCATATTCTCTGTCACTTTTACGGCAGCCACATCTTCTGCCGCGCTCATCTCTGTCACAGGCTTGCTCTCCGCCGCCTCTGTTGCTTCCGTCTCTTCCGTCTCGGTCGCTTCTGTCACTGCTGCTTCGGCTGCTTCTGTTGTTTCCGGCTGCTCTGTGCTTCCCTCCGGCTTCGCTTCTGCCTCCGCATCCGTTGTCTGCACCGCCGTCTCTTCAACAGCCGCGTCACTCTCCACCGTTGTCTCCGTCACTTCCGCTGCATAGACTGCATTGCCCGGAAATGCCACACCACATGTGAGTATCATTGCCAGAAAAGCCGCTAACACACGTCTCTTCATAATCTCCATACCTCACTTTCCCCGTATACTACAGAAGGAATCCTGCCGGATTCCTTCCCTTACTGCTACTATAGCATTTTATATACGTTTTGTCCATTTATAATCCATAACTGGCAACCATATTTGCAAATTCCTGTGAGTTTGCAAAACCCCAGAATACAGTCTCTCTGGAGGTGCCGTTGTTCAGCTGGTTCACCCAGTCATTCAGCCCCTCATCGTCATACAAGCGTCCGAAAATACCGCGGTAGAGCATCTTAACATAATCGCTGTTTGAGAGGTTCATGTTGATGCACTCCTGTGAGAATACAAAGCCATACGCCACATTTTCCATTCCGTATCCGCTGTTGATGCGTCCGCTCCAGTCATTTAAACCGTCCACGTCATAGGTACGTCCCAGAAACTCGGTATAATTTCTTGCCACAAAGCGCGTCACATTGTAATTCTGATCCCGGTCCTCGGTCAATGTGACGGTTCCTCTCTCAATCTCATAGGTATTGCAGAGATTTCCGAACTCTGTGGAATCCGTAAACTGCCGGAACACATAGAGTCTTGACACACCATTTGTCAGATGTGTCACCCAGTCTGCCTTTCCGTCCGCATCCGATGCACGTCCCATCAGGCTTAAGTACAGATGCTCCACGTAATCTGCGTCGCTGTAATTCTTGTTCTGGAATTCCTCGCTGAAAAGGAAACCGTAGGCAACCTCTGCTCCGGTGCTTCCGTTCTCAAGCCGGCCTACCCAGTAGTCGACCTCAGACTGTGTTGCAGAGCGGTCCAGCACATACTGGTACAACAGTTTTACAAACGGCGCCGCCTTGTGCTGCGTTGTTGTGTCCGTCGTATCCGATGTATCTGTCGTTCCTGTCGTTCCTGTCGTTGCCGTCACACTCTTGCTTGCCACATTACTGTCCCAGTAGGTATCACATACTGCCACCGCCTTGACCGTGCAGCTTCCGCTCAATGTAAATGTCGACGAATATTTCTCCGATCTCGTGTAAGCCGGCGTCGGTGTATCTCCGTTGATTGTGTAATAGATGATCGCATTCGGCGTACTGCTCGTTATCGTCACATAATTGACATTGTTGTTCGCCGTAACCGAAATCTGTGGTTGTGCGGTCTGCTGTGTGATCGTCGGCAGGGTTCCCGGATCGGAGTACGTCGCTCCGCTGTCCAAGGTACAAGCCGGAAGATACTCACTCCAGTAGGATTCTTCTGCGTGGGAGCTTGCATAGCTTGCCAGATCCGCATCATATACGGCGTCGCTCCGCTCAAAATATTCATAGTCGATGGTGCTCTGATCCGCCCAGGTACAGTCTACATTGTACCAGGAGTCGTTGATACGCACCTTATTCCACTCATGGTCATCACTTGTCACCGCAATACAGTCAACACCCACGCCGTTGCACATCATCTCAAACGCCTGCGCATATCCGGCGCAGACGGTCTTATCCATGCAGAATACGCTGTATACCGACTGTGTGTATGCCGTATCTTCATTAAACGAGTTGCCATAAATATCCGTATTATAATCCACTTTCTGCACAATGAGATCGTGAATCATTTTTACTTTTTCCGCCTCAGAGCTGAGTGAGTTGACCGTATTTTTCCAGGTATCCACCTGATTCTTCACACTCTGTGTTGCAGTGCTTCTCGCCGTACCATTCTGAAAGGCAGAATAGACACCGAATGCCGCATACCATACGCTGCTGCTGCCTCCCTGATACAAAGACACATTGATAAAATAATACTGTGGATTCATGTAACGGAACATATATGCCACATACGTAATTCTGTTTGAATTCAGGCTTCCGCAGGATACATACGGTATATGTCCATCCGTCAGATTATCCGTACCAAGAAGCACCTGTCTGCAGGATGCATCCAGTCCATCCCAGAATTTGCGTTCTTCCGTCGAAAGCATATTATACACGTAATTGGACGAATAAGCATCCCACGCTGCTGCATATACACTGGAACTCTTGCTGCTGTTTGCCTCTGTTTCGTCTAAAATATCATCTTCTGCAATCGTTCCGACATTGATCACGTTAAGATCCAGCAAACCTGTCGGATGTGTAATCTCCTCTGCGGTCGCTTCTGTCTCGTTCTCTGTTGTGTCGGCAGCTGCCGCTTTCACAGGCTCCGCAGACTCCGTGCTTTCCGCAGTCTCCGTATTTTCCGCAGTCTCCGTATTTTCTGCGGTCTCCGTACTCTCTGCTGCGGCGGTGTCCACAGACGTCTCTTCAGATGTCTGCTCTGTTTCTTCCTCCGTTACAGTTTCTGCCACTTCTGCTGCGGATACCTGTGCCGGTGTCCCGACACTTCCCATTACCATGCATCCCAACAGCAGTATTGCTGCAATTCGTTTCTTCATACCTAATACTCCTTTTTATGATCATTACAGACCGTAGCTTGCGATGATATTTTCAAACTCTTCCGAGTTCGCAAATCCCCAGTATACCTCTTCTCTGGAAGTTCCCTGCTCCAGCCGGCCGACCCAGTCTGCTTTTCCGGCAGCCTCAGATGCTCTGCCCAGGCACAGGTTGTAAAGCATTTCTGTGTAATCCGCATTGTTTCGGTTCTGGTTTTCAGATTCCTGCGAAAATACAAATCCGTACGCCACATCCTTCGGCGACTGTGCCCCCGAAAGAATGATGGAACACCAGTAATTGATGCCGTCCGTCTCTCCGGTTCTTCCAAGCGCCTTCTCATAGCACCGGTTGACATACTGCGTCACCTTGATATTTTTGTCTCTCGCCTCTGTGATCTCCGCCTGTCCCGGTGTGATTCCATAACCGGAACAGATATTTCCAAATTCTGTCGACCCCGCAAAACCGTTGATAACATAGACATAGGAAACACCATCATTTAAGGTTGAAAGCCAGGTATTCTTTCCGGACTCGTCCGAGCTTCGATCCAGCATTGCCGCATAGAGGATGTCCACAAATTCCGCATCAGACTTGTTCAGATTACGAAACTCTTCGCTCATTACCAGATCTTTTACGATCTCAGCTCCACCGTTACCGGCAACCAGCTTGCCTGTCCATGTATTCAGACCGGACACATCCGCATCCCTGCTAAGGATCTTGCGGTAGCAGCGCATCACGTACGCCGTCGCATTGTAGTTCTGATCACGGTTCTCCGTCAGGCTCACCGTTCCCGGTGAAAACATATAATAGGAGCACACTGTCGCAAACTCTGACGACTCAATCAGCTGTTTTAACACATATTTCTGTGAGACTCCGTTGGACAGAACCTCCACCCAGTTGCTGACTTCCGAATCCTGCGGACTTCTGGCAAAAAGTGCCGCGTAAAGCTTCCGCACGTACACCTCATTCGTGTAATTCTTATTCTTAAATTCACTGCTGGAAATGATATCAACCGCAACATCGGCAGCGGTCATCGTCTCCTCCGAAATTGCAGTGGCATATGCATTCATGCCGCTTGCATCCGGCTCACGCTCCAGAAGGCTCTCATACAGCCTGGTCACATACAGCTGTGCATTCTGATAATTATCTCTTACATAGAAGAAATTGCAATCCACGTAACCGCTTATACCGCTCACGCCGCCCTTGCTGCTGTACTGCCATGCGTAATACTCGCCTGCATACGTCGTCTGCGTCGTATAATTGGCAAGCCAGATCTTATAGTAGTCGTCCAGAATTTCACCTCTTATGTAAGACTGCAGCATGGTCTTATTCGCATAGACCATCGGCGTATATCCTGCCGACTGCACCGTGGTACAAAAAGCATTCACAACTGCCGTTGCCGTATCAATATCCAGATTGGCATCCGCAAGACGTCCACTATGGTTTGTGCCGAATTCATAATCTATGACCACCGGCAGTGTGATATTGTAGCCAGAGATTCTATTTAAAAGATAATTTGCCTCTTCCGCTGCCTCCGCCTGTGTGGTTGCCTGTGAGAAAATATAGACACCGACTCTTAATCCGGCATTCAATGCGCCTTGGATATTGGCTCGATACTTGGAATCATCGAACAATCCTCCGTTCGACATTCCGCGGTATCCCACACGGATCAGCGCGTAGTCAATTCCGGCTGCCTTGACCGCCGACCAGTTAATATCTCCATTGTGATAAGAAACGTCGATTCCGTTCACAATCTTATAACCACTGTCGTACCGCCCGTTATGTATATAGGAGCTTCCGGTATATCCACTGTAAGTCGCCGATGAGCTTTTGATATTCGATGTGCTCTCCGGCTCCTCATTGCTCATGGAGGTACCCGCCTGCGGGTCTTCTTCCAACGCTTCCTCTGCCACAGTGCCGGATGCCTTTAAGTGCCCTGTCTTCTCTACTGCTTCCGTCTCTTCGGTCTCCTCTGTCTTCCCGGTTCCCTCTGCCGCTTCGGTCTCCTCTGCTGCTTCGGTCTCCTCTGCCGCTTCGGTCTCCTCTGTCACTGTCAACTGACTCTCCGAGCCTTCTGCCACATCCTCCGTCTCTCTCTCTGTCGACGTTTGCACTTCTGTTTCCGTCACAGATGCCGCTTCCGTTTCCTCCGATGTGTTTTCCGGATTTACTTCTTCTGTCGCCATCTCCGTTCCGTTTTCCGTAAGGCTCTGTGCCATCGCTGCCTGTCCTCCCGGTATTCCGGTTGTCAGAAGCGCTGCCGCCAGTATACACGCTAGTACTCTTTTCTTCATCTTGATCCTTCCTCTGTCTAAATAACATATTTCTACCAATTTTAATTATACACGTACCGTGGACAACGTCAATTTACAAAATATGTATATTTCCTTAATTTTTCCGGTCATTCTTCCCCAGAATCTGACAGACCTGTCTATGACCAAAAAGGCCCGCGCTGTCAAATCGACAGCGCGGGCTCTTTCTTCCTCTGTATGAAACTGTATGTCCTACCGGGACGTATTATTTACTTTAATCCGTATGCACGTACAATGTTGTCAAACTCTGTACTGTCGGCAAAACCGTCAAATACGCTCTGGCGGCTGGTACCTGACTGCAGTCTGGTTACCCAGTCATTCAGGCCTGCCTCATCCGGCTCTCTGTCCATCATCGTACGGTAAAGCATCGTCACATACTCCTGATTACTGAGATTCCGGTTGGCCATCTCCTGTGAAAATACGAATCCGGATGCCACCTGCTTCGGTGTCTTTGTCTTCGCCAGCAGCTTGCCCGTCCAGTCATTCAGACCGTTGACATCTGCGGCACGGTTCATTGCGATCGTATATAAGCGGTTCACAAATGCCGTTACCTGCGGATTCTTATCGCGGTTCTCGGACGTCGTTATGGTTCCCTGCTGAATTCCATACACGCTGCAGAGATTGTTGAACTCTGACGAATCGGTAAATCCTTTCAGCACATACGCACGGGACACTCCGTTATCCAGTAAGCTCACCCAGTTTGCCTTGCCATCCGTATCTGCATTGCGGTCAAACAGCGCCTGATACAGAATGTTCACATACTGCTCGTTTGTTGTATTTTTATTGCCGAACTCCGGGCTGAAGAAAAAATTCCATGCAGTCGTCGCACCGGTCGTCGTTCCGTTGTACAGCTTGTTGCTCCAGTCATTCAAGCCTGCTGTATCGGCGGTTCTCTGGAATACTTTCTCGTAGAGGCGCTGCACAAACTGTCTGTCCAGAATCAGGCGGTAGTCCTCCAGTGTTACCGTAAACATTTCCTTCTGATTGACTACATCCCCGTTTGTAGAATTATAAAATGAGGTACAGCTGATCGTATAGGTTCCCGGCGTGTATTTGCTGTAATCCGTTGTGTCCCAGCTGTATGTAATGTCGGATGTTCCCTTTGTCGTATCAAAATCCGCATTCTTTCTTGCAACCAGATTTGCCGAGCTCTCTGTACTGCCCTTGAAAATACGGATCTCATAGCGCTCCATATCATTGCCGAACGTTCTGACGTTGAAGAGCAGGTTGATCTTGGTATTGTTGGAAAATGTTGCATCATACATCGTCGGATCCGGATAAATCGATGCATGCGCTCCTGCCCCAACCATTCCCTCTTTCATCTCCGTCTGCTCGCTTGTCACCATCGTAAGCTCGTCCGCATCTGTCTCCGCACCGAATGCCGTCACGGAAAGTGCCAGACTTAAGACAACGGCAGCCGTTACACTTTTCACCCACTTGTTAAATTTCACTACATTTCCTCCTTCTCTATGTCACAGCATAGCTATTGTGCTTTCATTATAACTTTTATTGTCTGCACTTGACAATCAAAAGGCCAAAAAAAATTCTTAATTTTTCCTTTATTTTCCAAAGCTCGATTCTAGTCCACGCCGTACTCAGCCATCAGGTTATGGAATTCCGTGCTTCCCGCGAATCCATGGAATACCTGCTCTCTTCCAACTCCGGAATTCAGCTGGCCAACCCAGTCGTTGAGCCCTGCCTGGTCGTATTCACGGTCTAAAAATGTACGATACATGATCTTGACAAACTCCTCATTGGATGTATTTTTGTTCAAAAATTCCTGTGAGAATACGAATCCATGCGCTACATTTTCCGTCGTATCCGCTTTTGTCAGGATCGTTCTGCACCAGTTTTCAATTCCTTCATCCTCTCCCTGACGATCCAGAAGCTTCACATAAAGCCGGTTTACAAACGACGTTACCCCCTCATTCTGATCCCGGTAGCTTCCCAGTGTCACCGTTCCCTGGATCACGCTGTACTGGCTGCACACATTTGCAAACTCCTGTGAATTTGCAAATCCGCGGTATACATACTCCCTGCTCATTCCGTTGGAGAGCTTTGCAAGCCAGTCTGCCTTTCCGCTGTCATCCGCCTGTCTGTCAAACATTACCTGATACAGAAGGTTTACATACGCCTCATTGGAGAGATTCTTATTTTTGAATTCATCGCTGAAGAAAAATCCCTGCGCGACTTCCGCTCCCGTTTTCTCTCCGTTGCGCAGCGCCTGATACCAGTAGTCGATCTCCGAATCCTGATAGGAGGTACGTCCCAGCGCATCCTCATACAGACGCACTACAAACGCACGCAGCGCCGCAGCTGTGGCGGTGTTATCCTGATCGTCCGGCGAAGGACATGCTGTTGCCGGCATATTGTTGTATACTGGGATCTTGAACACAAACGGATTCTCCAACGCGTTGGTCTGGCTGTACGCCCTCCGGATCTTTCCGCCTTCCGTCATCGGTGCTGTGATATTCTGCTGATACTGGTGGGAATACAATCCGTTATAGGAAGCATCCACATCAAATTTCTGCAGATAAAGGGTGTCCTGTCCTTTTAAGATATAATTTTGCGAGATATACTGTGCACCACCGGTCAAGGCTTTCATTCTGGTATCCCAGCCTTTATTCTGGGCAGTTTTCAAACCGTTGACGTAGACGTCTGTCGTTGTCGTTCCGGTTGCTCCGATGTTGTAGTAGTTGTAATATCCCTCATACCCTGGATAGGTTCCGGAAATCAGCGGTGATGTTCCCGCGCTTCCCTGCTCCTGATAAACTCTGCATGCCAGGAAAAACGGGCTGACTCCGAGACTGTTACCTATATCGTAAAATGCCTGCGCATAGGTTGTCCCCGCTTCCGGCACTTCTCCCTGCATAAAAGAGCCGGACACGATATTGGAAACCGCATCCACCGTGTGGTACTGTGCATTGTATGTCAACTGTTCAAACATAAATATGTAGGAATCGTTGGTAAAATTACGCGGATCCATGCAGTATTCCACTGCCGCCTGCGACGCAATGTACCAGCCGCTCTGGGAGGCAGCCTCCGCCTTCCAGTTGTCCCCTTTGCTCTGATGCACCCAGCTTCTGTTGTTCTGCATCTCTGCGCTCACAACACTGCTCCACTCCAGATTCGTCTGCATCGGTACAAACGTCCAGTTCGGGTGGGATGCCTTAAGCTGTGTGAGTGCTGCCCGGTAAGACTCCGGGAACGCAAGGATGTCCTGGTTGCCGCTCTTTTTGAGCTTCTCACCCGCCGCTTCATCCGCAGCGCCAAGCTTCTCCTCCCAGGCTCTGAAATCCGTATCACTCGTGACAAGATGTGATGCATCGATATAGCCATACCGCTCCTGCCCGTCCACTGCAAACATGACATAGTACCAGACGCTGCCGCCATCAATCGCTACATCCTTAAGCAGCACCTGACTACCGGACGGCAGGCTTCCCTCTACGGCGCTGTCTGCATCCGGCTCCTCGCGCACCTCATAGAGATCTGCGAGATAGACTGTCGCCATGACTGTCTTTTGCTCCAGAAGCTGCAGTAATTCCTGACGCAGTTCATCTGTTTTTGTCTGCGTCTCCTTGATCTGCTCTGTTGTCTCCTCAACCGCTTCTGTCGCCTCCGACTGCACGGCAATCTCTTCTGAGTGTTTTGTCCCGTCCGATTGTTCCGTCATCTCTTCGGTCTGTTCCGTCTCTTCCGTCTGTACGGCAGCTTCCTCAGTCTGCTCTGCCTGTGCATACTCTCCCGCTGTCCCGTTCAGTTCCTGTGCGGCAACAGCCACACCATTCCCCGAGATCAGGATCGCCGCTGTCAGGGCTCCCGATAACAGTTGTAGTAATTTTTTCTTTTTCAAAATTCATTCCCCTCCGTTCTTCCTGATTATGGTTTCACCTTAGTATAATCTTTTTCGTCAGGGATTACAACGGGGAATGGGCTGGGAGGATTTTCCACTGTAATTTCTACTTTATACTATTGTATATTTTTTAATGGCTCTCCCTAAATTTTGCAAATGCGTCGCCTGCGTTTTGCGTTCTTCCCGCCTGCAAACTCTCATATCCTTTTTGCAATTTAGCATGCAATTCTTCTTTTGGCATAAGATCAGCATCCATCTCGCCGGGTACCTTGGGTAACGCTTTCGTCATTACATACCAGGTACCAGGATCATCCCTCACATAATCATATTATTTCCATATATAGGAAAAAAGATTACCTGTAGTAATCGGAAAATTCTTTACTAATCTTCACATTACTCTTTCTACTTTCGTCGACGCTCCCAAAACAAACGTAGAATAATATTTCCATGCGCAAAATATAACCCGCTCCTCAACGTTTTAATGGGCATTACATTTATCATTATCCTCTTTCTTTTTTTCAGAGATCATATTTACCAGTCCACCAATCAGCACTGCATCCATAAGTCTGCATAATATGTAATTTGCCAACGTTTCCACAATCTGATTCTTTCCACCATTTATGCGCACTGGCTCTGGTAAAGAATACATATTATAAACTGCAGTGTAATAATTTCTCCAACCGTCTTCCACTCTGCCTTCTAATAATTCAATGTTTAAAAATCCGTTTAATACCACCATCCCTACATATGCTCCGATTATAATTATCATTCCTGCCAGTCTATTCGTTTTCTTTCCTATATTGATAAAAGTACATATCATAAACAGTGCCAATATTTTAAACAACCAGAAAAAAAAGCAGCTTTCATATAACATTACTGCAAATAGAAACGCAAAACAAACGAACCCTACTGCCAGGAAAAGTTCCTCTACCCATTCTTTACATTTAAAATAGTGTATGAAAAACGCAATGATTCCTATAATCATAAGCCCACAAAAAAACATAGCCTCAAACCTGGTCACGTTATCATATACTGCATCTATCATAATATTCATTGCCAATATCATAAGCACCCATCCGAATGCTTTCATCTTTTTTATTCCTGAATTATCAAAAAATGTCTCGGTAAATTCATATGTGCAAAGCAACATAACAATGCCCAATATCATTACAATCGAAGTTTCAGTGTTTATAATGACTAATATTACCAATAAAATAAGCAAAATAATTCCTGTAATCAATAATATGCTAGATTCTTTGTCTATTCCTTTTTTACTGCAATTATCCATATTGTCCTCCTGATCATTATATTCTCCATCTTACAAAAGAAGTTTCTATTTTACAAGAACCGCTCTGCCTAACTTTCTTTTTTAGATAGACAGAGCGGTCTTGGTTTATCCTGACAAGTATTTTATGAAACTATAAAAAAACAGGGTACATATTTCTATGTACACTGTTCTTTTCATCATTCCTATCCAAATGACATTTACCTCTCGACTGCCCCCTTCCTTCTATCCGCAGAATTCCTCAATCTGCCGTTCCATGCATTCCACAATATCTCCCCGCTTTAAGTAGCAGTCTGACCACTCCACGATCTTCTCCATGGTCTTTTCCACATTCCAGACTGGTTTCCAGCCAAAGGTTCTCTTAATCCTGGAACAATCGAGTTTCAGAAAATTTGCCTCATGAGGACCACCATCATACTTGTTCACCCATGTAACCTGTGTACCAGTCTGTTTCTCCCACTCTTTGCAGAAAAGTTCTACCAAATTACCTGTCGTCCAGCAATCTGTCTCATCAGGTCCGACATTATAGTTTCCTGCAAGCTTCTTATCTTCATACTGAGCCTTGGCAATCATCAAATATGCTGTCACCGGCTCTAGCACATGCTGGTATGGTCTTGTCGAAAACGGGTTGCGCACAACAATCTCTTCTCCTTTTTCCACAGCTCTGATGCAATCCGGAATAATACGATCAGTCGCAAAATCACCTCCGCCGATTACATTTCCTGCTCTGCAGGTTGTAATAGCAGTATCACTGTCCTGAAAAAATGATTTCAAATAGCTGCTTGTTACCAATTCCGAACAGGATTTTGAATTAGAGTACGGATCATAGCCGTTTAATTCCTCGTTCTCACGGTATCCCCACTCCCACTCTTTATTAAGGTACACCTTATCTGTCGTCACATTCACAAATGATTTCACACAAGGATTTAAGCGCACACATTCTAAAATGTTAACCGTTCCCATTACATTTGTCTCATATGTATATACCGGATTCTGATACGATTCCCGCACCAAAGGCTGCGCCGCCATATGAATTACAATTTCAGGCTGTACTTCTGCAAATACCTTTTTTAAATGTTCCAGATCGCGAATATCCCCGACAACCGAATTCATCCCATCTGCAATTTTGCACAACTCAAACAAACTCGGATCAGTAGGTGACTCTAACGCATAACCCGTCACCTTCGCTCCAGCCATAATGAGCAGCTTGCACATCCATGAACCCTTAAAACCGGTATGGCCAGTGATCAATACTCTTTTATCTTTATAAAATGATAAATCCATTATTTTCATACCTCACATATGCTTTCCAAAAGCAGCCTACTATTGATCCGGCTCATAACATTTTGTGCAATTCACAGCTTCCTTAATCGTCTGAGCCATATAGTCAATCATCTCATCTGTCATTCCGGGATATACGCCTACCCAAAATGTATCATTCATAATACGATCTGTATTCTTAAGTTCTCCGACAATACGATATCCCTTTCCGCTTGCCCGCATCTGATCAAAACATGGGTGTTTGGTCAGGTTTCCGGCAAACAACATTCTCGTCTGAATGCCATGTTCTTCTACATACCGGACAACCTTATTACGTTCTACGCCTTCCTTGCAGGTAATCAAAAATCCAAACCAGCTGGGTTTTGCATTTTCACACGGCACCGGAAGAATCAGTTTGTCTTCCGTCCCCACCAACACTGCTCTCAAGCGTTCAAAATTTGCTCTTCTTCTCTCTGCAAAATCCGGGAGTTTCTCAATCTGTGCGCATCCGATTGCCGCCTGCATATCGGTTGCTTTTAAGTTGTATCCGAAATGGGAATATACATACTTATGATCGTATCCTAACGGAAGCTCCCCGTACTGGCGGTCAAATCGATGCCCGCAAAGGTTATCCTGGCCGGAGCCGCATACACAGTCGCGTCCCCAATCCCTCATAGAACGGATGCACTTATTCAACAACGGATTGTCCGTATATACCGCTCCGCCTTCTCCCATTGTCATGTGATGCGGCGGATAAAAACTTGATGTTCCGATATCTCCGATTGTACCCGTGAACTTCTCTTCTCCGTTCATTGTATACTTCGTCCCTAGGGCATCACAGTTATCTTCGATTAACCACAGATTGTGTTTGTCGCAGAACGCCTTCACTGCCGTCAGATCAAACGGATTACCAAGTGTATGCGCCGCCATAACTAGCTTCGTCTTCTCAGACAGTGCTTCTTCCAGCATTGCGACATCCATATTATAGTGTGGAATCGTCACATCAATAAACACCGGATCCACACCATACTGAATTGCAGGCGTAACCGTTGTCGGAAATCCAGCCGCGACTGTAATCATCTCGTCTCCCGGTTTTACCTGACGCTCTCCTAATAACGGAGAGGTCAATGCCATAAACGCGCAAAGATTTGCAGATGAACCGGAATTTACAAGCGAGCAATAGCGGACACCCAGATACTCCGAAAATGCCTTCTCAAACTTTTCCGTATATCTTCCGGACGTCAGCCAAAATTCCAAAGCCGAATCCACAAGGTTGCACATCTCTTCCTGATCATATACTCTTGCAGCATATGTAATTCGATCCCCCGGTTCATATGGCTTTTTTTTGTTATGATAAGTGTTGCAATATTCTGCAACCATAGTTAATATTTCTTTTTTTGCCTGCTCTTCTGTTTTATTCTCAAACATTTTTTCTTCTCTTTCCCTACCATGACTTCCATGGCGCATTCCCGCTCTGCCACAAGTTCTCCAGCATATCCATCTCACGCTTTGTATCCATACATTGCCAGTATCCATTATGCGTGTACGACATTAGTTCCCCTTCAGCCGCAACTCTCTCTAGGGAATCTCTTTCAAAGACGGTATCATCACCTTCAATATAATCAAAAATCTCCGGCTCTAATACCATATATCCGGCATTGATTGGTGCACTGTCCATGAAACTCTTTTCTCTGAATGAATGTACCGCATTATCTCCGCCAATATCCAATACGCCCTTTTGCTGCTCTAACATAACAGCTGTAAGCGTTGCTATTTTACCGTGCCGGTTATGAAACTCTACTAATTTTGCAATATCTACATCACACACACCGTCGCCATACGTCATCAAAAATCTTTCATTTCCTATATATGGTTGAATACGTTTGATTCTTCCGCCGGTCATCGTATTTAATCCGGTATCTACTACTGTCACTTTCCACGGTTCTGCGTGCTGATTATGTACAATCGTCTTGTTCCCTTGTGTAAAATCAAACGTAACATCTGATGTATTAAGAAAATAATCGGCAAACCACTCTTTAATCATTTGCTGCTTATATCCGGCACAAATGATAAACTCATTAAACCCATAGTAGGAATATTCCTTCATAATATGCCATAGAATCGGCATTCCCCCTATTTCAATCATCGGTTTCGGTTTATACTGTGATTCTTCCGATATCCGCGTTCCTAATCCCCCCGCTAACAAAACAACTTTCATCTGCTGTTCCTCCCTGCCGCACTGATCCCCTAATCAAAAAAAGCAGTCACTCCTTGGGGAAAGATTGCTTTTTCTGTTGGTTTGCGTATAGATCTCCGATATTACTCTTAGCTTAATGCTGCTGTTCTTCTGCAAATTAAAATAACTGTCATTCAAATTATAGTGCTTTTGTCGTTACTTATCAAGTTTACCTAGGAGCGCTGGGCTTTTAATGTCATCTTTTTTGCCAGCCTGTTTGCAGGCATCTCTACGTACCTGTATACCAGTTCCGTAAACACAAGCGCCAATACAACAGCTGCGAAAACATAGACTGCCTTATTGATCCTGCCCAATCCATAAAACTGCTGAAATGTTGCAAATACAGTTGCATGAATGAGGTACAATGTATAGCTTCTGTCAGAAGTCCAGTTAATAATCTTTGTAAAAATGCCAGTGCCTTCCTTTAACTGACCGGAACACAATATAACGATTGCGATCAGGCACGCATATACCAGGAAATTCGCGCCTTTTATCAGTGCAATCACCACTGCAAACAAAGCAAACACGCAACATCCCCGTTTTTCCTCCTCCTCATCTACATATATCCTTGCCAGCATGCCGACCAGAAAGTACGGCAGACAGCTTATCGGACTCGGAAATGCATTCAGATATACATACTGATCATAAAATGTCTGGATGAAAACCGATACGACCAATATTGCGGCAAACACTTTTGCGGATTTGTTTTTTATAAAATGGGTCAACGGATTTATTAAATAGAAAAACATAAATGCGCTGATTGTCCATGTTGCATTTACATTGATCCAAAGCCCCTCTCCCGTAGGCACTGTCGTACTAAGGAACATGAAATACCGCCACCAGTACATTCCGGATGAATCAACCGGACAGTTCCAGTTTAACAGGATTCCCCAGAAGAAAATATTGTAAACAATCACCAGATAATACACCGGGCAGATTCTTAATATCCGTTTCACATAGTAGGTTTTGATATCTCCTACATCCTTTTTTACCGATACCAGAAAACCACTTATCACAAAAAAGAACTATGGCACTATCCCGCCTATCGCAAGCAATGAACTCGTTGTTCCGCCAATTCCGAACATCATATTATTCATATGGTATAAAATAACCGCAATACATGCCAGTGCACGTATCAGTACAATATTATATTTCTTCATCTTTTCTTCCTCTTGAACTACAGAACAACATCATTCTTCTCTTATCTTGCAAATAAGAAATAGCAGCTGACCGTCATCAGCACGATTACAATCGCTGACAACTTTAATCCTTCTTTTAACATATATTTCGGCTGAAGCCCGTATCCAACCGGGATCGCCCTAATTGATGTCGGGAAACAATATGATAAATTCACTCCGACGGTTGCGACATATATGTACGGGAGCGGATTTTCTCCGATTCCCTGTATGATAGAAACGACAATCGGCACGGCAACCGCCGCAGTTGCTGTGTTTGACGTAACATCTGACAACACCAGCGTAAAACACATAATGACAAAAACCGTCACCAGACCGCCCTTTAATCCCATTTGTGAAACCGCATTTCCGATCGCAGCTGCCGCACCGGAATCGTTAATCAGGGTTCCTGCTGCCAGACCGCCTGCAAAAACATAGATCAGTTCCCATATAATCTTTGTCTGCACCGATTTCCACATCAGCAATCGGTTACCCGATGTATCTGTAATGAAAAATGCAATGATCGCACAGGTCAGGAATACATACGCCGGTTTTAATCCCGGTAAAATGTTTTGATATGCCTGTCTTGCGAATGCCAAAACAGTTGCAATTAAAAACAATGCAAGTGATACTTTCTCTTCAAAGCTCATCTTGTCCATCTTCTTTAATTCATTTGCAAAATATTCATTCGATGCACCAAGATCTTCACTCTTATCGACATCCCTTATCAGGAATAAAATATTGCTGACAAACAGCAGGATCATAATCGGGAAGAATCGCACCACCCAGTCCAGATAAATATACTCACTTCCGGTTATCTGCTGTATATAGTCAATGACAACCAAGTTCATCGCTCCGCCAAGGGGCGAAGCCAGACCGCCAACACCGGCTGCATACGCAATGGTCAATAAGATCTTGGATGCAATCCTGCTGCTTGCAACATCCCTCTCTCCGATATAATTTAACATTGATACGGCAATCGGCGTAATGGTCGCACATACAACTGCGTTCGGCAGGACGGATGATAAAATCGCTGACAGAAGGAACCAAAATACAACCTGTTTTTTCAGATTACTTCCAATCAGATTTAAAAACCGGATTGCAATTCTCTTATCCAGTCCCGTCTGCTCCCAGGATGCCGTCAAAATAGAGGCACCTAACAGCAGCAGGATCGTCTCAGAGGCATAATTTGCAGTGATCGATTTCATATCCACCATCTGCAATACTGCATTGACTGCAATCGGCAAAAACGCTGTCACAGCGTAGTCAACCGGGCCGGTAATCCACCAGAACGCCATCCATACAACGGTTCCGATGGCTGCTCTGCTCTCTAAAGTTTCAAAAATAGCTGCCGGCAACAGTACCGTGCATAAGATCATTAAAAGCGGTCCAATCACCAATAATATTCTGCGGTAACTTTTGTTCATTTTTTTCCTCTCATTCTACATGATTTATCAGATAATCTTCATACTGTCTTAAATATTCCGCATCCACATCCCATGAATTTCTGATTGCTTCATGCTCTTCCGCAAATGTATTGAAATTTACCTCGTCAAGCACAATATCTTTATCCTGATCGTATACTACAATATTTAAGCCGATTTGATTTGTTCCAAATGTTTCTCCACCGATCTCTATACCGGACGTACTTCCCACATAATGGCCCGCACTGTATAGTACATATTCTACGGAATCCCCAACGGTTCCCTTCTTTTTGATCGCGCGGTTTGACATTTGTTCAAACGTCACTTCACCATTTTCCATAACAGCAATATAGGATTGTCTATAGCCGTTTTCATAGTCTGCGTTAAATCCCATACTCCGCAGAAGACTGATCTCACGTTCACTCAAACCATTCGACATCTCATTGGTACAAACAATAAATACGGTTTTGTCCGCGAAATCGCTTTTCAGCTTGCTCATGTACTGATAAAAATCGTTTTCCATTTCTAAGGATGCCACGTTTTTTAAATCGTCATATAACTTTGTATCCTCATTCCAGGCGGTATATTCCTTCTGTTCAAGCTTATAATTTTCTACCAAATACTGTCCAAGAATATCTGTAACCTTCTCAGCTCCCAGAAAATTTAGATGGCCTCCTCCATCTGTACTATCTGTGGTCCAATCAATTCCGCAATCCACATCATACAATAAATCAAAAAAATCCAGTTGATATTCATCTATAATTTCTTTCACTGCAGCACTTCGTTCTTGAGTCCATGCTGATTCATATGCAGCAGGCGAATTAACAACAGGAATTTTTACTAATAATAGCTTTACATCATTTTTCTTGCAAATATCCACAATATCTAATAAAATTTGTAAATTGTAATCTGGCACCTCTGCCACATATAATTCATCATCTTCTTTTTCTTCAGAAAATTGTTGATTTTTCCACGTATATGTTATTTTTTCATTATCTTGAAGCATTTCCTGTGTTTCATAATTCATATATGTAACATCTATATATGATGGTATACACCTTGAGTTTAAATAATATCCTTTCACAAAAAAATGTTTATTATCCCTCATATATGTAAAATCATTTTCATCTAACTCTTTCCATCTAGCATGATAATCTATAATAGGAAAGAGTCCTGATACCATATCATCTTCATCATCTGATAATGTGCTCATCTCCTGGCGCATAATCCACCCAGTATTCAAAATGATGTTTGTTGCGTCCTTTGTGATGCAGCCATGCCATCGATACGCCTGTGGCTTCCCGCTCCGCATTGTTGGGACTGCGGTCGCCCTGATAGTAGCGGCAGCCGACTAAAAACTCGACCGGGGCATACTTGGACAGATCATGCAAAAGTCCCTGTTTATATAAACCTAATTTAAAACAATAGCCCATGACCAGATGTCTGTGATGGGTGATCGTCTTAAAGTGCTCTAACGCTTTCATTATACTCCTTTCCCTGCTCCGCGCAAGAAATCAAAATACTGATGGATTGCGGTGCCACCTCCACATGTCCCTGCTCCTCTAAAGCGACCGGCTCAAAGGTCTGCCCTATATGATCAGCCGTATTCATGACCTGCATCCAGCGTTTTTCCTGCGACAGACGCGGCAAGGCGATCCTTGCTCTTTCATAATGAAAATTATATGCCACATAGACATCTTCTGCTTCCCCTGCATAGGCTCCGGCATAAAGGATGCCAATGGCTTTTTGCTCATCCCCGACCTGCATGAGCCATGGTTCTGCACCATGATAAGACAGATCCGGCATGCCCAGATGCTTGTAATCGTTAAAACACATGGCATTTTCCTGTCGCAGCACGCGGTGTTCTTTTCGGAAAGCGATCAGATTTTTTACAAAAATGCCTAACGCCTTGGCATCCGAAGACCGGTTCTGATACTGTACCCAGCCAATGCGATTGTCCTGACAATAAGGATTGTTATTGCCCTCCTGGGAATTGAGGCACTCATCCCCGCCCACAAGAAGCGGTACTGCCTGTGATAAAAAGGTCATACATAATCCGTTTTTGACCTGTTGGAAGCGCATCTTCTGGATCTGTTTGTTCTTGGTCGCACCCTCTGCGCCGTAATTAAAACTACAATTAAAATTGTTACCGTCTCGGTTTTCCTCGCCGTTGTCCCGGTTGTGCTTTTCCCCATAACTGTAGGAATCCAGCAGGGTAAAACCTGTCGTATTCGCCATATAATTGACAAATCCATAGGAGACATTCTGTCTGCGCAAATAATTGGTAAACTGCACCATAGACCCCTGCATGTGATTTTGTAATTGACGGCCTACATATTGAAAATCATCTTTATACAAAAAGATGTGTTTTTTCCCTTTTTGTTCCTGCAAGATCTCCTCCGGCAGGTTTTCGCAAAAGATCTTGGTATGACGGAAACGATAGGATCCTGCGATCCGCTTGATCGGGATATTACAGCCCAGCAGGTGGAAACCATCCACGCCATAATATCTTACCCAATACCAGAGACAATCCAGCATCATGTCCTGGGAAACCTCTGATGCAAATGCCATTTCCAGAATCACTTCCATGCCCGCTTCGTGGATCTTTTGGATCATAACCCGGCACCGCTCTACGGCATGTCGGCCGCCAAAATAGGATGCCTTTGGTGCAAAATAATAAGCATTGCCATAGCCCCAGTAATTGGTCTTATCCAATGTCTGCCACCGGGTGTGGCTGATTCCCTTTTCGTCCAGAAGCGTTTTCTTTTCACAAAAGACTTCTTCAAATTCGTAGATGGGCTGAAATTCTATGGATGTCACTCCAAGTCTCTGCAGATAAGGAAGTCCGGCGATCAGTCCGGCATCATTGCCCTTTTCGGATGCCTTATAGCCATGCTGCATGGTAAAGCCACGCATATGTAACTTATACATGACCATATCCCCCGCCTCAATAAAATGCCGGGGTGCTGCAATCTCCTGCCCACCGGATACAAAGCCGCCATATAGACCGTCATCTGCTCCGATGCGCGATGCATCCTTCCACTTTTCACGCCCTACAATGCTTCTGGCATAGGCATCAACAAAAAAGTGCTCCCCACACCGGATCCGATAACAGCAGCGTTCCCAATGCTTACCCAAGATCTCTACCGAATAGACCTGTCCGATCCGATATGCCTCGGACAAATCTATTGTTTGGATCAGTTTCTTGGATCTACGGTCATACAAACAGATGGCGCAAGGCTGGTCCTCTCTTACAAAAAAGGTAAACATCATGCCGTCTGCTGTTTCTTTTGTACCATAACTTTCAAAATCTCCGATTCTTATTTTCATATGCCCCTTCTTACGCTTGCTTAAAACTCTCAAAAATCTCTATTCATTATACTTGAAATGTTGCTTTTTTCCAAATCCTTTCGTATAATCTTGTTTGTTTCTATAAGATATCATACAAAAAACAAGAAAAGGAGACGGTTATGGCAAAAGACGAAGTTTTTCCGGTAGATGAAAATGATGATGATGTGGTAGTGACCATCGAAATGGATGACGGTTCTGAGGTGACCTGTGAGATCCTGACCATCTTTGATGTCAAGGATCAGGATTACATCGCCCTTCTTCCTTATGAGGAAAACGGCAAGGAAGTCACAGACGATACTGTTTATATCTATCGTTATCACGAAGCAGAAGATGGTACACCTGCCTTAGAAAATATCCAATCTGATGAGGAGTACGAGGCTGTGGAAGAACGCTTCGACGAACTCTTAGATGAGGCTGAATTTGACGACATGGACTAAGTTATGTCTGCACCTTTTCTATTTCCTTTAGGAAACGGGAAGGGTGCATTTTTTTGCCCTGTTCCTGCCGGATGGCAAGCAGATAGAGGTTTTCTTTTGCCCGGGTCATCCCCACATAAAAAAGTCTGCGCTCCTCCTCGATCTTTTCCCTGCTATCCGCCTTTTTGGACGGCAGGATGGTCTCGTTGCAATCTAAAATAAAAACTGTATCAAACTCTAAGCCCTTGGCTCCGTGCAGGGTGTATAGTCCTACCTTTCCCTCTTTATCCAGAGATTTTTCCTGATTGATGCGGTCTATGGCGTCTCTTTCTATCTCCCACTGCTCTATGATCTGCCCGGTCGTTTTCGCATTTTTTGCTGTCTCTTTTAATAGACCAATGCTCTCCTGCCACTTTTGGTATTCCGCATCATCCCTCGCCTGCTTTTTAAGAAAAGCCTCATAGCCCAGCCTTTTGCAGATGAAGGTGATCGCCGCCGGACCGGACAGGCTGCGCATGAAGTTGATGTCCCCTTCCAGTTTTTCTATTGTCCTCTGCATTCCGGGCTGATCCTGATAAAAATGCTTCCATGCCTCAAAGGTCGTCCATTCCCGCGTCACACTTGCCCGCTGTAAAAAACGATCCGGCCGATTCATGATGCGGAACAGATCCGGGCGGTGCAAAAGCGGGGAGCCCAAACGCAGATAGGCGATCAGGTCTAACATAACAAAGTGCTTGTAGGGATTTGGCACAGCATCCTTGACATAAAAAGGAATCTTTTCATCCTGCAATGCCTCGATGACGGATCCAATCTGGGCGTGATTGCGATATAAGACCGCCATATCTTCCCAGTTTTTCCCTCCTGTTCTCTGCTGCTTTAGTATTTGCATCAGGTATGCGGTCTCCGCCTTTTTATCCGCAAGCGACACGACCTCTAAATTGCCCTTCCCCTCCTTCTGTCCCAGAATCTCTTTTGTAAAACGAATTTCATTGTGGGAGATCAGGGCAAGGGATGCCTGTAAGATTCGGGCTTTGCACCGGTAATTATCCCGTAATTGTAAGATCTTTACCCCCGGATAATAGTTTTCAAAAGAAAACATGAGATCCGGTCTGGCACCGCGAAATCCATAAATGGACTGGTCATCATCCCCGACAGCAAAAAGGTTGTTGTCCGGCAGTGCTAAAAGACGGATGATCTCAAATTGCAGGGCATTCATATCCTGCACTTCATCCAGCAAAAGATAGGAAAAACGCTTCTGCCATTTGGAAAGGAAGGATGGATCTTTGTAAAGAAGTTCCCTGGTCTTTACCAAAAGGTCATCATAATCCAAAAGGTGATAAACCTCTTTTCTCGCTTCATAATGTTCATACAATTTTATGATCTTTTCATTGGGAAAATAAGGGGATGCATACTCGGCTAAAGCGACCATGGTATTTTTGATATAGGAGATCTCCTGTTCCATATGCAAAAGATCGTCTTCTGCACAGGACATCTTCACCACATAAGCCGTCTCTTTTAAGATTGCCTGCTTGCTCTTATGATCCAGCAGGCGATATGTCCGAAAGCCCGGTTCCCGCCTGAGCATGCCGTAAAAAACAGAATGGAACGTTCCAAAGACGACCGGGTACTCCTGCCCCATCAGTCCTATGAAACGTTCCTTCATTTCCAGTGCTGCGGCCTTGGTAAAAGTGATCACAAGGATCTGTTCCGGTGGAACGCCTCCTTTTGTAATAAGATGTTGGATACGTCTGGTAAGCACATAGGTCTTGCCACTGCCCGGACCGGCCAGGGTCAGACAGGGACCGCTACCATGACATACTGCTTCCTCTTGCGATGGACTCAGCATATGGACTCCTTACTACTCTTCTTTACTTTTCCTCAGACCTTATATAGATTTTAGATTTCTCTCTGCAACTTTTCGATCGCTACACGGATCCTTGCTAATGATTCCTCTTTGCCGATGACTTCCATGATCTCGGTTGCGCCACCCGGAGTCATCTGTTTGCCGGAAACCGCTGTACGGATCGGCCATAATACATAACCATTTTTGTAGCCCTTCTCCGCTACGAAATCACGGATGCATGCATAGATTGCATCATTGGAATAATCATCCAATGCTTCCAATACCGGAAGGATCTCCTGCAAGACCGTAAGGGAAGATTCCGGGCTTGTCTTCATTTTCTTGTGAGCGTACATGGAAATATCGTATTCCGGTACTGCCTCAAAGAAATCGATATGATCTGCGATATCCGGGAATACCTCGATCCTTGTCTTTACCATGGCTGCGATCTTCTTAAGATCATAGTCCTTGGTGATGACCTGACGGATATACGGCTCAGCCATCTCGTAGAACTTGTCAAAATCCATGGCTTTCAAATACTCGCCATTCATCCAGCGCAGTTTTACCGTATCAAAAACAGCCGGGGACTTGCTCATATGGTGATAATCAAATACCTTTACCAGTTCCTCTAAAGAGAAGATCTCCTGATTGTCTACCGGGCTCCAGCCCAAAAGTGCCACAAAGTTGATGATGGCTTCGGTCAAAAATCCCTGGTCTAAAAGATCCTCATAAGAAGAATGACCGCTTCGCTTGCTGAGTTTCTGATGTTCCTCATTGGTGATCAGCGGACAGTGCACATAGATTGGCACTTCCCAGCCAAATGCCTCATACAGGCGGTTATACTTCGGAGAAGATGATAAATACTCATTTCCGCGAACTACATGGGTGATCCCCATCAGATGATCGTCTACAACATTGGCAAAATTGTAGGTTGGATAGCCGTCCGACTTGATCAGGATCATGTCGTCCAATTCTGCATTGTCTACGGTAATGTCGCCATAGATCTCATCTTCAAAAGTGGTTGTGCCTGTTCTCGGGTTGTTCTGACGGATGACATATGGCTTACCGGCAGCCAGATTGGCCTCGATCTCTTCCTTTGATAAGGACAGGCAATGCTTGTCATAAATGGAGATCTCTTTGCCGGCAACCGTCTGCTTTAAACTGTCTAATCTCTCCTGATCGCAGAAACAGTAATATGCCTCGCCCTTGTCGATCAGTTCCTTGGCATACTTTAAATAAATACCCTGTGCCTGACGTTCGCTCTGGACATATGGTCCAACGCCGCCATCCTTGTCCGGCCCCTCGTCATGGATCAGTCCGGTACTTTTCAAGGTACGATAGATGATATCTACCGCTCCCTCTACATATCTCTCCTGATCTGTATCTTCAATACGGAGAATAAAATCTCCGCCCTCATGCTTTGCGATCAAATATGCATATAATGCGGTACGAAGATTGCCCACATGCATGCGTCCTGTCGGACTCGGTGCAAATCTTGTTCTTACTTTGCTCATTTTAAAACCTTCCTCATCTAACAATTTCTATCTAATACATCATAGGAAAGTTGGCAGGTTTTGTCAAACAGGAGATGGCAAAACCTGCAATTTATTTTATCCGATCTGCACTTGGATCTCTGCGCTGAAATCTCCTCCGATACTTTCTGTCCGTCTTTATAACTGATCGCTGTGAGTATTCCCGGATGGTATGGAAGTTCAAACAATACAGCATTTGGCATTTCCTGACTGCATGTTACGCCATCGACTCTTTTTCGGGCAACCGCTTGTCCATTACATACCAGTTCTACTTCCTCTGCTTGGGAAAATACCAGCACCTCTACCATCTGCCCTTCTCTTACATCAATCTAGCACCTTTTCTTAATTATTTCATATGCTAAAGAATGAATCATGCAGAAAGGATTTGCGAATGAAGCAAAGACAAAATCAAGATCATCCCTCCTGCCGTGCAAAGATGCATCCCGGCAGTCTGGAGAACTTCGCTGTTGCCATGGGCTACGTTCCCTGGCAATATCTGTCCAACTTGTACGAACCAGATAAGGCACTGAAGGTCGGTACCATCTTTCCGGAACTCAACAAACCATTTGACGGAAGGAGAATACGCTCATGATGCAAAATCGCAGTCAGGAACAACTGCTCTATTGGATCGACATGGTCAGCATGATGCTCGTGGATCTGACCGAGTATTTAGATACGCATCCTTTCGACGAGGCGGCAATGGATCATTTTAACCATTACCAGTCTCTCTATCAAAAGGCCCTAAAAGAATACGCTGAGGTCTACGAGCCACTGACACTGTCTACAGCACATCCGGAGAATATGTGGACTTGGGGACTGTCAAAAAATCCATGGGAAAGGAGTGCCAACTAATGTTTCAATACGAGAAAAGATTACAATATCCCATTCATATCAAGCAGACAAACCCGCAGGCTGCCGCCATCATCATCAGCCAGTATGGTGGTCTGTTTCTCGATAACTTATAATATTCTTACTTCGAATCTTATTGTACATTTTTTCTATTTCTTTTTTATGTTGCTCTATAATTTCCGACATGATAACATAGTCATCCTTATAATTATAAGGGGTAACTATAGGTTTGTAATAAATAAATGATTCATTCATGGTTCTATCTCTGAATAGTAATGACTTTTATAGAATTTACTCAGACCCTTTTCATTATCCCTAATCCATGTTGATAATGTTACATAATCGTCCGGCAAATCTCTTTTATCCAGGGCATCGTCGTTATGATATCTAAGTTGCCTGTCCCCTTTAAACAAAGATACTATTCTCTGATTCCTGTCTAGTTCTCCAATATGTAATTTCATCAGTTTCTCTTGATTCGCTTTTCTTTCATTCAGGAAATTTGTACTTACCCCTCGCCTACTCTCATTATATCCTATAACCATCTGCTTCATTTCAACATATGGAGCATCTTCTTCCCTAATAGATATGCTTCTTAATTCCTTTTCTATTTCTTCATCAAGAATCCTTAATTCATATTCATTTACAATATAATCATAACTTCCCATTTGTCCTCGTAATGCCCATTTAAAAAAGAAGAACAAGCAAGCAACAAATAATCCTATCATAATTATTATCCACTGAAACGAATTGATTTCCGAAATCTTCTTGACTTGTCCTTTTGATACATCAGTCGTCACCAGTGTTATAATCATAGTTGTAATAATCGACAAGATTACAGATACAAATTGGCTTATTCTAACGTCATACTTCTTCAAGTTTGTTTTTAAATAATCCTTTCTTCTAATCAGCAGATCCAAACGTGACCATGCATTCTTCTTAGCAAACTTTATAACTGGACTATTTTCTGAATAATAATAATAGTTAATAAGTCCAACATAATCTTCATTAATATGCCCCATCGTTGTTTTCAAATAGTTATCTAATCTATCCCATACAGGAATGCCACTTTTTTTCTGTACATTTTTGATTTCTCTTATCATCTCCACAATTGACACACCAACAACCACTATACAATTTAAAGCAATCCACACTGCGAGCGCTCCAAGTATCCACTCACAAATGTTTGTTGCTATCGTATTATTTAGTTGTACAAAGCCACCCTCTATCAACATAACACCTATATAAATAAAACATCCTCCGATTATCCAACGCTGCGAACATTCAACTGCTTTCTCCATATGCTTTTTCATAATTCACGTTCCTTTCCTTTTTTGACATTATATAATAAAAAAATATCCTTTTTATTATGATTGACGCAAATTATGCTATGTTTCACACACACCAACATTATATCTCACATTCTATTTCCGCCTTTACTTCCTCATCCCCTGCAATTTCTCCCGGATTCTCTCTACCAATGGTTTCTCCGGTGTTTGCTGACGTTTCATCAGATCATGCAGACGACGCATATCATTGATGCTCATGGACGGCTCTGCTAATGCATTGATGTCACTATAATTTTCTCCTCCCTCCAGTAAGGATAATAAATAATCCTTTTGCTCATCACTGTACGCTTCATTTAACAATACATCATGTTTAAAAGCCTCCAAAGACAGTTTCTGCTTTGTATCCCTTGTTTTCTGTTCCTTCTGGGTGTTTTCCTGAATATCCTTCTTTTCACCATCGGGATCCTTTGTGCCGACAGTCGGCACATTTTTTAGTTTATCCTGCAACTGGCGTATCAACTGATCTTTTGCCGTGACCGTCTGCTTCATATTCTTAAGTTCCAGTTTTGCCTTATTCAAATCTCGCAGCGTATTTTCATAGTCCTCATGATCCACGGAATAATGACTGACCTTCTCTTGCAGATCGACCAAGGCCTGATAGACATGATCCCGATCGCGCAATCTGGCAGCAAGTTCATCTAACATCCACTGATCGACCTCTGCCTTATTCTTTGGCTGCCCCTTTTGCAAATATCCGGCAACTGTTTGAACGTCCATTCCTACAATAAAGCAGCGTAGCAATGACCAATATATCCCACCATCTGTATGCTCAGATAAAAATTGAAACTTTACATCTGCCTCCGGCTGATCCGCCAAGATCAATTTTGAAAATTCTAGTGCCTGTTCCTTTGTAAGCATATATCATCACCTCATATCTTCCTATTTCATAACTATCTCTTGCTTTTCTACTTTTTCTTGCCGCAGCGCAACTTCCTTTAATTCTCCAACCTCTTTTATATCCTTGCGTATGCGCTTTAAGATCAGCCGTTCTTCCTTTAATGCCTGCATCTGCATACTATCCGGAACAGTTTCTAATTGCACATTTGCATATGCCACTACGTCCGGATGCTTCAACTCCATAGTCTCGATCTGCTCTAAAACATCCTCAAACGCTTCATCAGAAAGTTCCTGGCTCTTTGCCTGCTCCTGCAGATCCTGATACCTCTGGATCAGTATTCTTTCATCCGGATCAAAGGATGCTAACACTGTACTATTCGCCTGTTGTCTATTCTGCTCCGTGCGTATGGTCTCATTTATCTTTTTTAATCGTGCTTCCAGATCTTTCTCCCCCTTGATTGGATGCTTCATCAGATACTCACATTCCTCCTCCAACTGATGGATATGCAAAAGATCCTTTCGTACACGAACCTGATCTAATTCTTCCTGACGAAATATCTGATACATGGTTGCCTGTCTAATACGCAATACCATAAATGCCTGATAGGCATTATCCGTTTTAATCTCTGCCATCTTAGAAACATAGACCGGACTTACCTTTTCTTCCTCATGCAGCATAATCTTTCGATCAATGTCTGCCGGACGATACCCTATGCCAAGATTATAGTCTCGTCTGGCTTTTTTCGATCCTGGAGGAGTATATGCCAGGTATAATCCATGCTTTACAGAATTTCCTTGCCGTACCTGATAGCCCAGCTTTTTCATTTCACTCATAAATTCTTCCCGACTATAGGATCTGGATGCAGCGGCATCGATGTCCGCCCGGATAATATCCGACCATACAATCTTTCCATCTTTTTGTGCCATATGTTCAACATAGGATTTTCCAATACGCTCACTTTTATCGTAAACCAGTTCTGACAATCCATTTTCTCTGCACAGACGATCCGTCACCGGCTGGATTCTTTTTTCCCAATCTCCATTTACATATCGATACTTATTTCCAGCAATCCGATCAACAGAATTAAAAATAATATGACAGTGCAAATGATCATGATCGTTATGCACTGCGAAACAATACTCATAATTATCCTTTAAATATTCCTGACAAAATTGCTTTCCAAATTCATAGACAATTTTTTCGTCCACATCTTCATCTGGTGGAAACGAGATTACAAAATGATATCCTTGTCTGCCCCATTCTTTTTCAAACTGACTTTTTGTATCTATCATAGTCTGATAGATTTCCTTTTCATTATTTCCACAGTTAGATCCTGTCCAAAGACCACCTTCTGTTTTTTCCGGATTCATAATATAATGAATCGCATGTTGCAAGTGTGCTGCTTTGTTTGTTCCTTTGCTCTCTTTCATATGTCTAAGAACTGTTACCGCCATTCATGATCTCCTTTTGTATGTCATTAAGTTTTTCATTACACTTTTCCAGTTCCACTTGTGCCTCGGTGAGAAAATCTTTTTGATAAAGTTTTATCGCGTGACCAATCTCTGATCGCACCTGTCGAAGCAAAAATAAAACTTCCCGATGATCTGATTTTTCTTTTTGCTCTGCAAAAATTTTATCCCGGATAAAAGCAGACACATTTTTTCTTTCATCCAGATCATCGATCATTTCGATCATCTTTTCGTATTCATTTTCCGAAAAACGCACCGGAACAATCTTCTCTCTTTTCATAAATTTTTCTCACTTACTTAAAAAATGTTCAGATTATGTGATGCATCTTCCTTGTCCAATTCGTTCAAAAACTTTTGAAAAGAATCTTCATCAAATTTTCCAAAACGCTGCTCCATTTCTGCAACAACTTTTGCATTAAAGGCAACCTCCTCCTGTTCCATAAGTCGATCTAATTGGTCTGTCAATAACTGCAATTCTGACTTTTTCTTTTTCAGTTTTGCTTTCAGATTTTCGATCTCTTCTTTTTTCTTTTCGATTTTGATTTTTAAATTTTCTGCCTCACTCATTGTTCCTACTTCCTTTCATCCAAAAATAATTCTGCAAACATATCGCCTGCATTTTTGCTCTCATTTTTTTGTATCTCACTGCTTAGGTTTTTACTAAATTCAGATGCCGGTTTTTCGGAAAGCATCTCCAAAATCTTTTGCAATTTTTCCGATACATCCCTCTGTACTTCCATCGCCCTGGATTGATTTTCCACAAGCAGATCAAAGTATTGCCCCTGTGTCATGCCCGGTGGCTTTTCCTTACACATCTTGGCGTAAGTCTGATCTGATACTCGAACCAAATGTGACATTTCATTCATCTCCTTTTCCTAACTAAATTGTGTACAAAAAAACCGCATCGCCTAACACTTTTTATGTGTTAAGTGACACGGTTTCTTATCTACTTATTTGTCTCTTCTACCATAACAGTATCTCATTGTATAATCCAGTAGCATTTAGTAGCATTTTTCTCTCCTGTTACATCCCTTGTTTACAGTCCCGTTTACAGATTTATCCTTTATTACCGCCTTTTCGCATGTATCCTGTTTACAGAAGCGTTTACAGATCTGTTTACAACTTTTTTGCTTTTTACACCTGTTTACAGTTTTTAGGCTATTCTGTTGCGCCCTGAAAGCCACTATTTTAGCGTATTAGAGTCAGTTTTTACCTCTGCTTTGTTACATCTGCCTGTTTACAGCAAGATTTCCCCTTGTAATATTGCAAGATACGCATTTTGTATTACAAAATGCAACCTTGTTAGGGAGCGCCCTAAGACCCCTTTCATACACAAACACGCAGCATCTTCACATAAAAATACTGCCAGGATCTACACTGATCCTGACAGTAACTGTCTGTCGTATATAAAAAATTATGATGTATTTTTTATAGCGAAAATAAAATTTTAAGAGTTGCGTCTTTGATGCTTAACTCCGGATGATCGGATGCATAACGAAAACTTGATTCCATAAGATTATCCGTGTATAGCATCTTCTTTACCAACGCTAAATCATCAAATTTCGGATTCGTTTTTACCTCATTTCGCAAGATATTTTGAATCGCTTTTTTCGATTCAATCTCTGCGCTGTTGGCAAATAAATTTTCCTTGGATGTGCGCATCATATCCTGAAAAAAACATTCATACTCTGCATCCAGTTTTTCAACAATCCTCTCTTTCATTTCTTCCATTATTGCTTCTCCTCCTCATACCATACTTCATCTTTTATTTCCTCACGGCTATACATACATGGTTTTATTTCTACATGTCTTTTTCCGGATTTTTCATCCTTTCCATATGCAAGCGTGATGATCGTCTTATCCCGATCATCTAATTGAAAAAAGATATCATAGATCACATCTGCCGTATCTAAATCCTCATATTTGTAATCCAAAGCGACTGCATTATCACAAATAATATTGCGATACATCAGATAATTATCTAACTCATTTTCAATCAAAAACGGATCCAACTCTATTTTGGATGAAACCGCAGACAGATCTATATTCGGCGTGATAACCTCTTGCTTTTGTTCCACAGTGTCTCTTTTATTTAAAAAGATTATGAGAGAAATTGCTCCCACACATATACCTATAATAAGAAGAACTTTCATCTTCATATGCTCACCTACTTTCCTTCGTTTGTATATTTTTCAAATACTTTCTGTGCCATTTGTTTACGATACGACAGGTTTGATTTTTCATAATTTGGTCTGACAAATTTTGCCTGGAACACTTCCGCAGCCTTCTGGGGATCCTGCAGTTGTTTGAACTCTTCAAAAGAAATATTGTCCGAAGGATCATATTTACTTTTTGCATAACTTGTCCACTTCCATTGTGCGCCGCTATTTGCCTCCTGGAGCAAATATTCAATCTGTACAGATAAATCCTTCCAGTCTGTATTTCGATTTCTTCCCAGAGATTCTAACGCCTCTCGGCGCCCTTTTGTCCACTGCAGCAATCCAACACTTCCATCCTTTGACTCTGCAGAAGGACGAAGATCCGGAGCACCATGTGACGATTCCTGATACATATTTCCGATCACGCCTGCAGCCGCTGCGTCAGAAAATCCCGCCTGTTTTAAATTCAGCCAGACAGATTCCTCATTGGTTCCACCTGTCAGATATGTACTGCTATATGCCGGAAAGATCCAGATATGTTTTGCTTCTTCAAATACAACGCCCCATGCTCCACCATCACTGTCAATCGTTGCCTGGTACTTTGCCCTGGATCCCGGATCGTAAACAAACACACCATTGGAACCGGCACCATAAAGGGCTATATAATGACCGCCTCCTGCCGGATTATAGTATCCACCGCTAACACTGACGATCACCGGCGCCCCCTCCTGTATCTTCTTCTTGATATATTCCAGATCATATTCCTTGTTGTGACAGCAATTCTTATTCGGTCCTGCCATTTCCTCTACCGTACCCAGTTCAAAATATTCAGCAAATTTATTGATCGCCTTATGTGAATTTACGGTATTAAAGGATGCATCCTTATTCGCCATATCGGCAAGAACATTTGGTGTGATCGTATCGTTTTTAAAAAGAGACACAACCATCGCCATCGATGTAATGCCACAGCCATCAGACTTGATCGTACCGCCATTAAACGGCGTGGTTGCATAATCTGCCTGCGCATAATAGGGCATGATCCCGGCATTCTTTGAATACTGTTGTGGAATACATACAACGGCTGATATAACCGACAAAATAATAACCGCAATCAAAGCCACAAGAAGAAAAGGAACTCCCAACTGCGCCATCACAATCGCACCCAACCTAACTACGAACAATGACTTTTCTTTTGCGCCGGATAAAATAGCCGACTCACTTTCCCCTCCTGCTCCAACGGCAGCCTGATTCACACCCTTTACGATCCAGATTGTTTCTGAGGCGACCATGACGGCTTTTCTGACCGCCTGTTTACCGCTTTTTTCAACAATCTCTTTTGCCTCTTTAGAAGATACTTTACTACCGGCTTCCTTATCCTCGATGGATGCAATTTTTGCAGACATATTTTCAGCAGTTTCCTTCCCCCCCGACGATACGTTCTTGCCGTTTCCTGATTCCGTTTTACTACCTGCCTTATGCTTCTTTACTGCCTCGTAACCTTTTGTGGCTGCAAGCATGGCACATGCTTGGATAAACTCCTTATATTCCGCCGTTGATCTTATTTGACGAAGTAAACGACTCTTTTCTGCTACAGGAAGATTTTTCCATACCTTATAGTCTTTGGGATTCATTTGATTCTCCATCTTAAGCGCCGGCATTTCATCTTCTAATTCTACGGCATTGATGCCGAATATATGCTGTAGATCATATAAAAATGGTTCTTCCTTTTCCAGATCCTGATCCGAAAAAATCTCATCGCCTACAGCAAGTTCCGGCTCCATCAAGTTAAGTTCTGTCTCATCCTGTAATGCTAATTTCATGCATCTTCCTCTTTTAATCTGAAATACTCTACACCTGCAGAACTCTCTTGTAGAAGAATCCCTTCATGACACATTTCCAAAAGTAATTCTCTAGCCTCTTTTGCTGTAATATCCAGCGCTCCTGCAACATCCGCACTGGATACTGCCACTATTTCCACAAGGGATCTGATTTTCGCCTTATCACGTTCCCTGATGCCGACTGCCGGTTCAAAGATTTCCCCTACAGCCTGATCAAGTTGATCCGACTGGTCAGTTTCCTCGTTTTTCCTGCTCTGCTCACTTTTCTCATGGAAATCTGTATTAAATGGTTCATAAAGCACGTTGTCCCGGTTCATCTTACAATCCAGTAAAATGACATTATTATTCCACACCATAACGGCATTTCCTTTTCCCTTGTTTGCCAGGGACTGATATTCTACCTTGGATAACTTCTGTATCTCTGCCAGTTTATCAGCCTCAACACCTCCCTGGTCAAAGAATACTTTCATGCCACTGTTCTGCAGCATATCCCGCAGATCCGAATGTTCCAGAACACGAACCAGGTTCTGTACTGCCAAGGTATTGATGCCACCAAACTTGCGGAATGTGATGAAGGCATTTAATAAGATCTTTGCGGATCCCTGATGGTCTGCGACCACCTGCCCTTCATCTACGATAAAGCGTGTGGCTCTCTGCAGTGTCTTGTTATATTCCATACGCATGGATAAATAATGCATTATGGTTGTCATAATGGTTTCCCAAAGGTCTTTCTTTATATTCTTTAGTCCGAACACGACAAATCTGTTATTGATCTCGACATTGGTGTCATGTGCAAACATGTCATAAGATCCTTCTGTAAATTCCTCCATGGAATTATAAATACTAAGCAGTCGCTGCTTATCCTGCTCATACTCCGCCTTTTGCAATTTATCCTGGATTCTTGCACGAATATCCACGATTGACGGCTGCTTTTTCAGTTTCTTTTGTGCAAATATTTCTTCATATATCTGGCGTACCACACGATCAATATCAGACCTGTGTTCCTGGGTAAACGTAATATTTGACATCATAGACTCGATTAGAGAACACGCCCATTCACTTTGCGAAGCAACAAACATTTCATGATCTTTCGCATTACCCTCCCATACTTCTTCCGATATCTCCATCGGATTCAGATGCATCGGACATCTGGGGGTAAAGTCAATAAATTGTCCTCCAAAGTAAGAACATACATACTCCATCTCATTCTGCGGATCGATCATCATAATATCATCATCTGTTTCCAATAATGGTTGTACGATCTCTGTCATTTTTATAAAGAAAGATTTTCCTGCACCGGTAGGTCCTACAATAAGTCCATGTGGCGAGGTCAGTTTCTTTCGATTACCAAACACCAAATGTTTTGTCGTCTGATTCAGACCAAAGAACTGTCCTCCCGGTTCTACCAGATCCACCGCATAAAAAGGCTGCAGTCCCACCAGTGAAGACGTCAGAAAAGATCGCATATATGCTACTCTTCTGCATCCGGTCGGCAGCACGGTGTTAAATGCATGACGCTGCACATAATTCATCGTCTCCAGATAGATTTTCTCGCGCCTGCCCTTACTGATCATCTCATCCACTCGATCCGCCAAGATATCCTCCGTCGGCGCCGTGATCAGAATAAGCATCCCCATCAAAAGACAACTTTCATCATTATTATCTATCTGATTCAGATATCCTTCCAACTCCTCACGCTTTTTCGTCTTATCATAAGAAATGCCAGTAGCGATCTGATTCTTTTGTGTCTTCGCATCCACTTCCTGCGAAATAGCACGCTCATTATTGGCATTTGTTGATTGCAGTTTTGCATCCAGTACTTCCTTTTCCACCGGCGCATAATCAAGCGTCAATAGTGAAGGATAAGATACATCCGTAAGTGTATGAATAGCCGTCTCCTCGTTAATGGAAGATCCATATTTTCTTGCAAATAGGACCGAGACATATAACTTTTCATTTAAGACCATGAAGTTTTTATCCGTATCCATAGAATGTGGCAAAACATCCAAAAGTGTATCTTTTCCCGAAAAGAACTCCACCGGCTCCGTATCTTCATCCATATAGATCAGTCGTCTAATACTGGCTAGCCGTTGATATCCATCTAATGGCAGAAGTAAACTTCCCAGTTTTGTAAACAGATCTTCCAACTGTGTGTCCATCAGTTTAAAATAATTTCTCGCCTCCTCATAGCGATTTGCCCTGCAGGTGACCGTCAGATACATAACTTTCTCTACATCGTACATGTTTCCATCCCGGATCTTTTGCGTGATCAACTGTCGTATGCCTTCACTGATGTTCTGATATTCTCCCGCATTCTTATTTGAAAATATTTTAGAAATGAACTCATACATATTACGATACTCACTGGCTATCGTGATCTTGTAGTCCACCGTCATAAAACTAAAGAATGTGATCAGTTCCAGCAAAATGCTGTTCTTTTCACTTTTGTCCTTTTTCTTATAGTTGATATCCGAAAAGACATAGACACGATCATACAGAGCCTCCCCCGGTCTGTTTTCGATCTTAAAGATACCTTCTGCATTGACATCTGTAATATCAAATGCCTCTCTGACATTTTGCGGAAAACCTTTCACAAATGGATCCGTTTTCCTGGCACTGTCAGCAAATGCCTTACTGGGATTTAACCAAGGTCTCATCTCCTTTTTCCTCCCTTCCTTTTGTGCCGACGGTCGGCACGTTCTTCACAATGCTGCATAAAGAAAATCCGTCTCTTTTCAAACTGCTCACCGGCAAAACTCAACTCCCGGCATTGGTAAGTATCATAAATGGCTTTTGCATATGCTATTACCGTAAGGTTATCCTGTATTTTGACAAAGCCTATGGCAAGTGGAGGTATCATGACCGGAATGCCAAGATATACTGCTTTATCCGGTGCAATGTGCAGATACTTCCACAAAAGAAATGTACATCCAAGATTACATGCCAGTGCAATACAAATGCTTACGATCTCAGGAATGGAAAATCCCTTCCATGCATCATTTTTATATTCGTGCAAAAAATCCTTATTTAGTTTAAGTTTCATCATTCTCCTTTCCGTGCCGACTGTCGGCACACATTTTATCTAAGATCAAATGCCTTTCTCAAAAGTTCATCTGAATTTTTTATAAGTGTTGTCATAAACAGCATACATATCATGTTATTAAGTGCCTGGTAAAATCCGTCAAACAGACCGCTGTCATTGGTCTGTGAAATGATGAGTCCTGAAATGCCGGATGCCATAAGTGTGCCAATGCGCAGCCAAAAAGCGATCACCACGATCTGAAAACAATAGGTAAAGAACGTTTTTATTGCCGCTCGCCCCGTATTTGCCATCTCTCTATCTCCTACAAAAGTAACCGCAGCCACCGGCACAGCGATAATACAAAACAGAATATATGCCACACGCTTTAATACTGTCAGAAGATTATATCCGGCACATGCCACACTTCCAATGAAATAGATAATGCCCAGGACAAAGTAGAATAACACCGTACCTACATCCAAGGTCGGATTGACGATTTTTAACGGCTCCGTACCCATGACAAATTTTGTTGCCATGGTCGCCAGATTCAAAAAATCCTCCATGATCGTCCGGCTGTATATTAAAAGTGTGTTAGCAATAATAATCCGGATGCCGCCCTCCACAAAGACTTCCAACGTCAGATTTTCTCTAAAATTGGTCGTTTGCTTCATAAAGCCGATCATAAAGATCATGTTGATGCAGGATGCCCCGGCTCCTATGAACCAGGGCAGAATTGTTTCTGTTGTCACCTGCCATGCATCCGGAAAGATTTCCTGCGGTGTCATGGTTATGATCGACTGTATCACTGTCATAAGGGCATTCCATGTGGCACTGCCTCCGCTCCAGGCAATATCAATAGAATTTCCTAGAATTTGATCCATACCACCTCTCCCCTCTGCTATGCCGTCAGTCCGGCAACAATGGATGGCGCAATGGTCATGACAAGCCCGCCGACTATCCTCTTAAATCCCTGCGTTTGCTCCGTTCCATTTGGAGATTGAATTGCTGTACCAAATTCAAACACGCCCCACAAAAGGATGATAGAGCCAAATGATGAAATCAAGGCTACAATCATCGCCTGAAAATTGCCCATGGTCTGACTGACCGCCTGAGCACCTGCATTCGCCGCATTTGCAATAAGCGGTGCTGTCTGTAAAATAGTTCCTGTGAGCGCATATATGGTTGTTGCTATGCGTTCCTTTATTTTTGCTATCCGTCTTTTCATCTTATCTCCTGCCTCCTCTCTTTCTTTTGCCCAAAAACTTTCCAGTCAAAAAGGCTCCCGGTACAGCGATCGCCAAAAAAATCAACCAGAAAAATAATGACGACCATTTTGTGTCCGGGATGACAAAGTTATTAATCAAGAATGATATGATAAGTGCTCCAATACCTACCAGTACGAGCACAGCAACTGCTACCGGGTTTACTTCTTTCTTTCTCATATTTCATTTCCTCCGTTTATCTGTAGTTTTAATAGTTTCATCTTTTCTGCAGTCAGTTTCTGATTGGTCAACTGCAACTCTGCGTTCTGTGCTTCCAGTTCGGTTATCTTGGAAAGAGCCTCCTGCAAGCGCTGCTCCGTATCTGCCAATGTCTTTTCTGCATTGGCTTTTTCTCCTTCCATGATCTGCATTTTCAGAAATGCCGTATTCTGTTTACTCGATGCACTGGATAGCCGTTCTTCCAGATCCGTCTTCTGTTTCATATGTTCCCGGATGGATTTTTCCATGCGCACAACATTCTGCGCACGTTCGGCTAATTCATTCTGTACCGTTTGCAACTGCATTTCTTTTTCCGCTAATGCCGTTGATCTGGCAGACCACGCGGACTGTAATCGCTCCATTACATCCAAAAGTTCCTTACCAAGACCATCTAATTCTTCCAGATTGTCTGCCATATCTTACTTCTCCTTCTTTTTCTTCTTTGGATAGAGATTCTCTACAACGATTGTTTCTCCCTTATCCTTGATCTCATAGCCGACCAGGACGTTACGCTTATCTTCCATACGTCTTCCTCCTTTCGCGCATAAAAAAAGGAAGCCCCCCACGCTCTTACACGTAGGGTGCTTCCCTATTACTATTTTGTCTCTTTTAACATAACATCTCTTATAACGAATATCCAGTAGCATTTAGTAGCATTTGGTAGCGTTTGGTAGCACTTCCATCATCCCACAGCCTGTTTATTCTGCTTTCTCCCGGATCTTATGTTCCATCCGCGCCCGGTATAACATCAGACGTAAGGTATAAGCCGGCATATGACATTCTCCCTTTTCCCATGCTTTGACTGTTCGTACTGGTACACCATAATATGACCCAAATTCTGCCTGTGTCATCCCCATCTCCTTACGCATCTGCTTCACCGTCTTACAGATATCCTCTTTCGTCAATTCTATATTCTGATCTAAACATTGATATATACTTTCCATATGCGCCTCCTTATGAATCATTCTCCATATGTTATTGGTACATATCATGTACCTTTTGTATTTTAAAAATAGCACGAACAGGTTGACTTGTCAATTAGGTTAATTTACACTACCGGGTGTCGTTGGATGTTTGACAAATTCCATTTTCGATGTATAATAAAGATACAAAAAGGTGCTACCGATAGACGGTTGCCCTAAATTAATTGTGACGAGTGATCGCCAGTCTGGCAGGACTAATGGCGGTCACTTTTGAATTTCTCAAAAATTCTGCCGACCGTAAAGCCAGCAGAAAAAATTCCACCCATAAATGTGATGAGTGATAGGATTATAACACATAACGGAAGATACAACACAAAAAGTAGGTTTTTCTCCACTCCTATATTTTTAAGAATATTCGACTTTTGGATGCATACGCTATATAATGCTATTAGGCAAAGAAAATATTATGTAGTTCAAAGTTACATACGAAAACCCCACGATTTGAACCATCGTGGGGTTTTCTATTCCCGGGAGTTTGACAATTGAATATTGAATATTTGACAATCTCCATTTTCGATGTATAATAAAGATACAAAAAGGTGCTACCGATAGACGGTATGCCTGATAATTTATTTGGTTATGATAACCGTCCAAAACTATGCAGGTTCATGGGCGGTTATCTTTTTGTCTTGGTGTTGCAACCAATCGCATAACCAAGACCAAAAAATGTAGCACAAAGCCCTATAACAGTCATTAGTGATTCGATTGTCAACATATGTATGTCTCTCCTATTCGTCAGATTTCCACTTACGGATTTCTATTCGAAAAAGGCTAAAACTCCTTAACAAAAGCATACCGCCTACCGCTTGGTAGCACCTAAAGGATTATAACACATAACGGAACATACAACACAAAAAAGTGAATTTTTTATCCACCTATGGCAAACAATATAATATTAATTGCCTTATAAATTAGCGACAATATAATCATACTACCTACTCCAAATGATATTTTAATTTCAACGTTCTTCTTTTTCACGACTACTTTTGTTTTTCTTTTGCCAATCTTGACTTTTATTTTTCTCATTGACCATGCCCATCCTTTCCTTTTATTGCTAATATGATGAAAAATGCTGAAAAACATTGTTCTCATAGTTAAATATGGTCGTTGCCTGTGCAAAGGTTGTCGCCCTTGCTCTTACTGATTGACAAATGCCCTATCCGGATGTATATTTATCTCATCAAGAAGTACATGATATGTACCTACGGTCGGTACGAAGGGAGTTACATAATGATAAAGAGAAAAAGATTAAGAATGGCTGTACTTGCTCTGAGCAGTATCATGATCTTTGCAGGCTGCGGAGCAACAAAGGAAACAACAGAAAAAGCGGCAGAAAAAAATTACAACTACAGTAAGGAATATCAGACCGCTGCGGAGCATTTAGAGGAATGCATCCTTGAGGATGAGACTTACACCTCCCTAAAAGATGCACTCACCTCTTATGAAGATAAGGACTTAAAGAAACTATCCAAAAAGGATGCCAAGGCTCTCAAGTCCACACTTTCGGATATCGAAGATTACTATGAAGCAAGCAAAGACAGTATTCAGGATGCCCTGGTTCAGATCGGGCAGGTCTATCCTACCGAGGATGGGTTTTATGATGAAACATTCAAAGCATCTACTACTGCACTCTTTGAGGAGTTGAACGCTCTCCTGAATAAGGGGCATTACAAAGAGGCGGCAGATAAACTAAACGAGATAACAACTGCCTATACGGCATATGTAGAGAGCAAAGGACAGATCGTCTCTGCGGATATTTCCGTAGATGCCGGTAAGACTGCTTCTGTCAAAGACGCCAATGCCTCCGCAAAGACCGGATCAAAATCTCCTGCCAGATCTACGAACGGATCTGCTTCTGCGACAGCCGGCAACTCCACTCCATCTGTAGGCAATAACATGGCAGCCACCGGTAATACCTCTGCTTCCGTTAGTTCTAATGGAAACGCTACTACTGGCGGAACCACGACAAGCAATACTGCATCCGGTGGAAACAATACCAACACCACACCTTCCACAGGCAAAAACAATGGTTCTTCCGGAAGCCACGGTAATACGACAAATAATACTTATACTCCTACACGTAAGACATGGACTTACACTTGTCCTGAATGCGGATGGACAATTACTGGGTATTATGGGGACGAGGATGCTAACTTTAAAGTAAATCAGCATGAAGATATGCATTCTACAGAAGAGGCAAATGCACAGTTATATCGCAGTCAAGCCCAGACAGCATATGGGCAGGCGCAAGCCAATGCATTAGATGCAGGGCAACCTTGGAATACCAACATGCATGACTGGTGTCTAGCAAACGGCTGGGATGTTGATCGCATGAATGCAGATGCAATTAAATACGGTTGGGGAACTCTCTAATCTCCTTGATATTAAAAAGCCTATGGCATTGGTTTTACCCTCTGCCATAGGCTCTTTCTCTGTTCTTATAAATCTATCTTTGTATTATTCTTCTGGTTTTTCATAATCCTCATAGTCTTTCGGATCGATTGAATTATTCAACTCCTTGCTGCTCCGATAGCCGGTATCAAACACCTTGCAATGCTCAAACTTCTTCAGCCATGCCTCCCAATGGGCTGCTGTCGGATACGTTCCGTTTTCCATTGCCTCTGTCTCATATGCCTGGGCTTCCCGAATATCCTTACAGGAGAAATGATAGCGCACAATGGCTTCTCCATTATCCAACCGATCAAAGGCATCTAAGATTGTCTTCTTATAGGTCGGGATCGTGTACCAGACGGAATCTTCCATCAGACCGCCTTCTTCGTGGCTTTTCTTATTATAGTTCTCCCGGTCGATCATACGCACATACGCCGGGTTTGGATCATAGAACTCGCCCTGTACGATACCGGACTGCACGACAACGACCTTGATCAGTTTATATGATACATTGCCTGCGCCATCCGTTGCCTTATAGCGTACTGACATCCAGCCGTACTCTCCCAGATGCAGAAACTTCTCGATATCGAAATCTTCCACTTCCAGTGTCACATCCGTGCCATCTTCCTTATCCTGTGCCGATGCGGTACGGAGCAGGTCTTCCTTATTCAACTTTCCGGCACGGATGGCATCCGTATTCCAATACTTGTTCATCGCCGTGATCTTTGGCGGTTCATCCCAGACGGCATAAAGGGTAAGGTTATTAATATAGCCTTCCTCACTGACGCTTTCCTGCCCCTGCTGAAGCATTTCCAGAATCCTCGGTGTCAGGTCAAAGGTCTCTCCACACTTGCCTACACCACTGTCCTTATACATTGCCTGGTCTGAATACGACCAGCCATGATGAGAATAGACGGTCTTGTATGGAATATCCTTCTCCAAATTTTCATCATACTCTATGCCGCTGTAGATCTTTTCAAAGGTGTTATCCGGCAAAGCAGTCTCATTGCTGACAAAACCATGGATCACATAATCATCCCCTGCCGTCTGGGTATTTCCATTGATGGCAAGGTCTGCCGCAGTCGTATAGAGCGCATAGAAAACCTGATCTTTGGTTACTTCGTTTGCCGCAAAATGCATGGTCTGTCCTACACCACAGGCAGCGCCACTGCCATCGGTGGTCTTACTATAGCCAATGTTTCGCAAGGACTGAAATACCCTGCCGTCATAATAGGCAGTCGTGCCGACTGTCGGCACATCGGCATCCTCTTTCCAGTAGATGGTCTGACGCGCCGGAAGATCAAAGGTCACATGTGCGTTCTGCACGTTGCCATCATAGGTCACATAGTATTCTTCCGATAGTATGATATTTCCTACAGTTCCATTGGTTCCTGTAGCAGAACGTAAGACTGCTTTTCGATTTCCCTGCGTATATTTGTTTCCACCTGTTGTATTTAATGTGAGTTTTTTCAACATAGCATCTGCATTATTTTTATTCATGCCATAGGTACAACTTGCCACTATTCTCCCCGCAACATCATATGGCTTTTCAATCGTCACATTGATTGCTCCATCCACACAGGTCAGAGGTCCGGTGATCTCAATGATCTTTCCCTTTGCCAAAAAGACACCATTGCTGTAGGTGCTGGCACTTCCTGACATTTTATAATTTCCATTCTGATAGATATCATATCCGGCATTACCACCGGATGCACCGCCCACATAATTCATGGTCGCCAGATTATTAGTGCCATAACGTTTGTTATCCTTGATTGTTCCACCTTTGACCGTTGCTGTCCCATATCTGTTATAAATTCCATCTAACGTATTATTTGATATCTGCCCTCCAGACATGTTTAATGTTCCATTTTTTATTGTATTATTTTCCTGCTGACCATTTCTAATGCCATTGGTATTAGATTTAATTGCGCCTCCTGTTAGGTTAAGTGTGCCCATGTTAGCCAGCCCATCATAAGTATTCGAGTAGATGGAGCCGCCGGACATATGCAGCGTTCCGTAATTTCTTCCGCCATAGGTGTTGGAATAGACATTGCCGGACTTAAAATACAGAGTGCCCTTGTTATCTATGCCATACTTATTCGAATATATATTAGTATTTGACACAGAAGTTTTTGGTGTTATTTTACTATTTTCATATGTCGTTGCTCCTTGAACCAATACTCCCTCCGTATTATTACGAAATGTATTATTTGAGCAATTCAGATCCGGCGACCAGGTATTAAGTCCATATGTGCAATTATACACGGTATTAGAAGAAATCTTGACAGTATCTCCGTTTCTTCCTCCCATACCTATTCCGTTGTCGCAACCTGAGACCGTACATCCTGTAACAATAGCATTATAACCGCCGGAAATGCCTGTTGTCGTGCAATTTGAGACCGTACAATTCTTTGCGGTTGCGGTGAGATTACCTGTTACGCATGGATTAGAAAACCATTTTTGTGAAGCACCTAAACTAATGCCAATATCGCAATTTGTTGCCGAACATGTATCAAAGGTAGCCTGTCGAATGGTTGACATTCCTTTTCCACAACCGGATGCACTACAATTTGTTATCGTTCCGGTTGCCGGTAAAGCATCATCGTTACTTAAAATCCAAAATGGATCTTTACTACAGTCTATACATAGTCCATAGGATGAAATGTCATTGAATTTGCACCTGTTTGCGTGAACATTTGCACCATATATCGCTCTTAAGCCAATCGCATTGTAAGAATTACTGCGTCCATTTCCAAATCCCTGAAACGTAACATTGTCAACATACAGATTTCCATTCATCTTTGACAATCCTACCGTATAGGAGGTGTTTCCGGAACTGCTACAGTTCCATCCATCAAGCACAATGTTTGCCATGGATAAATCCTGATTGATTGATATAATTTTTTCACCATTCCCATGAAATGAAATGGCATTTCCGTTACCATTTATGCTCATTGCCGAGCCGGAAATAACATAATTGCCCCAAACAGCAAATGTAGTGTCTAATACTACGGATATAGGACCAATAGAGTTAGCGTAGTTTACTGCTCCATTAAAGCCCTCTTCTGTAGTGATATGCCATATTCCATTCCCATCCCAATAATTTGCCGTAGAAATATTCTGATCACCATCTGTATCCGTTTCCGGTACATCAATCTCTTTATCCTGATCTTCTACGTCACTATTCAAAAATACCAGATTTTCCTTTGTCAGAAATCCGTTACCAAAATAAGGATCAATTCCTTCCTCTCCAAGATCGGTAGCAGAGGCTTTCAGAGACTCCATAACATCCGTTTCAGATACCTCTGCATTGATCTGCTTTAGCATGGCTACATAAGCAGTCACATGCGCAGATGCGATCGATGTTCCACGCAGTTCTGTTTCCAATGATACTTCATCTTTGTCAACGGACAAGTGATAGATTCCCAGTGCAGCAAAATCTACATTATCACCATGATTGGTATGGGTTGCAGATACGATCTTTCCGTCTGTATCTTTGTCTACTGCCGCAACATTGATCGCCGTATCTACATTTCCCGGAATGTAATCTTTTGCATCCGCATTATCATTTCCTGCCGCGGTCACTATCGTGATATTGTTGTTGTAACAATCGTTTATAGCGTTAGTTAAAACATTTGACTGACCTACACCGGAAAGAGACAGATTGATAACATCTGCTCCATGCTCCTTTGCATACTTAATAGCAAGCGCAATCGAAAGAACCGTTCCCTTTCCATTTTCGTCCAATGCCTTGATTGGCAGGATCATAACGTCTGTTTTCTCTGCAGTATCTTCTGCAATGATCTTTGCCATAGCAGTACCATGTCCGTTATCATCAACATAGGAATCAGAAATAACAGAAGTCCCTTCGATAATGCGGTCTTTAAAGACATCATCATTTGTTACATCAGAAATGCCGGTATCAATGACCGCCACCAGCGTCTGCTTTGTGCCGACTGTCGGCACAGGATCATCTATGGTTTCCGCTGTTACCTCATCCTGTACTTTTGTCTCCGGGATCTCATCCTGATCAATCGCATCCAGCAGATCATCCTTTTCCACCACATAGCCTGCTGATACAAAGGCATCATAGGCAAATGCACAGGCTTCCTTGGTTTCATATGTAAGCAGATAAAGGTCATCATAATGCTCTACATTGTTTGCTTCATATATCTCCTCCGGCAATGTGTCTGCCGTAAGGATCAGTCGCCTGCCGGTATCTTCACCTGCTACCGCGGATGCATCCAGCACCTGATCTGCAGAAGTATATTCTGTCACAGTAGGGGATGGCTCAGCATCTTCTGTCTGATCGTCCTCCTGCGACTGCTCATTCTGCGTTTGATCTGTATTTTCAGTCTCAAGGTCTTGTTGTTCCTTTTCACTTGCGACCGCTTCCATGACTGTCTGCTGACCTTCCGCCATCTGTTCTCCCACTTCTGCAGCATATGCCGTTCCCGGGAATATGGCAGTTGTGATAAGACCAACGAGTAGTAAATGCGCAAGTGCTTTCTGTGCATTAAATTTTTTCATGCAATCCTTTCCTCCTTAAAATTAAATTTATCTATATCAAAAAAAGAGGCACTTGATTTCTCAAATGCCTCTGGGTATAATAGTTATAGAAAGTAAGTCGGATGCAACATCCGATTTGCCCTCAGAAATTATAAAATGTTATAAGAATAGCATTCCTAAACTTCCGACGGTCAGGGATGCTATTTCTTTTTATTAAAATGATTATCTAAATAAGATAATATATTAAATACCAATAGTAACAAAGTCAATACTTCTATAATACTCATTGGCATCACCCTCTCCTTATGTAAGACTAGAGGGCTTATCGAATGCATCCGCTTTCTATTCTATTTTCCCAAAGACATTATACTATATTTATCTTTGACCATCAAATAACGTGCCGACTGTCGGCACGCATTTTTCTTTACCGAAATACGGCATAATAGACTTCATCCTCTGTCACATATGCCGGAAAATTTACCGGTTCCTGTGACGCCGGATCTTTCGTCCATCCAATAAAGGTCTGTCCTTCTTTTGTCGGTGCCTCCGGCTCTACAAATGCCTCTTTCTCTGTGATCTCATAGGTCAGCCACAAAGCATCATCCACATAAAAGATCACGTCATGCCTCTTGGCTGTTTTCTTTTCATCAAATGTTGCCGTGGCATCACATTTTACCTCTCCGATCTTTCCGCTTGGTTTTGTGTACTTCTCCTCCACATGCACAGACAAAATGCCTTTTTCTGTATCAACGCCTGCGATATCCACCTGCAGATCAAAGTTTGGATCCTCGTTACCTTCTTCTCCGGCATTGATCCTTTGCAGTAAAGATTCATAAAAAGACGCCATCAATGCATCTTCATCGGTTATTTCCAGATCCTGCGTCTGTACCACTTCATCCAGAGCACCTTGCACAACATCTGCCAAAGAGTCCTCCATCTCGCTCTCTCTTAGGGTTCGATGCGACATGGTAAGTATTCCTATGATGATCACGACAATAATGGCAACTCCCGACATAACAAATGCTATCTGTTTCACACGCTCTTTCTCCTTTCTTTGTGCCGACTGTCGGCACATTTTTCATTATCCATTACAGGTCACATAGACCTGGCATATATTAGATACTCCCATCTGATCCGTAACCCGGACCTTCAAACGATACGTTCCGCTTTGTGCAAAGATAAACGCATTATTTTCATAAATATCTTCGGTAACATCAGTCCCCTCATATGATGCATTTAAAAGCATTACTTCCGCACGATTACCATCTGCGTCTGTTGCAATGAACAATTCATCTGTCGTATAGGAACGTCCTGCAAGTGCTTCCTGTACCGTGACCTCCGGACGTTTTCTTTCCTGCAGGACTTTGACCTCTGCAAGGCTTGTTTCTGACACTTCCTGTCGATTGGTCTGTTCTTCTACCGTTTGTCCCATGATAGGAAGAATGCCTGCCTTTCCACCGATAACAATGCCTCCGGCAAGCAAAGCAAATAGTGCCATGCCAATAACCGTATAGAAGAACGCATTGCCTAGATTTTGAGTTATTTTCTCCATGTACGCCTCCTTACATGACCCATGCCATCAACTTAACGATGCCATCACTTAAAGGATTCTGAAACAGATACACGACCAGTGGCATTAAAGCAAGCGCAACGACGATCCCCACTGCCAGGTTTCCTACATGTTCCGTTGTTTCTCCCATTTTTATCCTCCGATCTGTGCCGACAGTCGGCACAACTTTTTATTACATTGCCTGTACGACCCACCAGAGCAATCCTGCGATCGCACTTCCGGTAAGTACATAGAAAAAAGCAAATCCCAAATGATCTAAAATTATCCTCATAAAATACCTCCTAATTCAGATCTGTCTTTACGGTTCTTACTGTTGCTATCTGCAAAAGTGGTACTTTGAACTCATAACTAAGGGTTGCCTGACCATAAATCTTACGACTGCTCCCATTTGCCTTATACCCTGTCACTTCAAGGTCATATCCTGCCTCGCTTGCATCTGCCTGACAGGCACTGATTACACCGGGTGCATAGTCTGATGATTCGATCCGGTTAGCACAGTCTGCCAAAAATGCATCGGCATTACGCGCATCAATGGATGCAGAAAACAATCCATACCCGCAAAAAGTCAGCAGTAGCAAAAGAAAACATCCCAAAAAGCCTTTGATGATCGTTTCCATAAAAACTCCTTTCCGTGCCGACGGTCGGCACAACTTTTTTCATAATTAAAAATTCGTGATCTTGTCTACCATCTGCATAAACATAACAACCATCTCGACCATCATTTTGACTCCGATCACGCCCATAACGCGATATCCCATTTCATCCAATGGACGCAATGCCTCTGCATTCTTTGCTTTCTCTGCTTCATCCATCAGATAATTATTTCGTTCTACCAGGTCCATGATCGCCGTCTGCTCCTGGGCACTGGTTCCAGCATATACGCTATAGATCTTTCGCATAAAGGAATCCACGCCTCGGATTGGAAAGTTTTTCAGGAAATTCAGATATGGGTCGATACTCTCCGGATGTTCCTTTAAATCTTCATAAAAAAGATCCAGTTCCGGTTTCAAGACCGTTGGAGCCGTCTCATAAGAGCCATACAGCGCAACCTGCACACTGTCTGTCTGCATCCGGAGTGCCACATCCAAGATCCACGTGGGGAATGCCCTGCGCATTTCCTTGACGGTGTCCTGATAAGACAGCAAATATCCGACTTTCCATGAAAATAAAACAAAGACCGTCAGTGCTGCCATAATAACGATGATGGCAACAGAGGCATGTCTTGCAATACTAATAATTAGAAATACTGCCGGAATGACCGCCCAACGAAGTGACGTCGCCATTTCTTTTTTCTTATCAAAATGCACAACCTGTTCATAATTGGCTAAGATCTTCTCATCGGATAGGGTGTTTTTTCGATCCATCCAATCAACCGATGCCTTCCGATCCGTAGCACGCACAAGCAACAGACTTGCCACCCACTCAATGACACCACAGATCTGCACCAATGGTTCATGCATCAGATCCATGCCATAAAAGTAAAACGCCCATAGGATGACAAGTTCCAAGAAAACGCAGCCTCCCAGGATGCCATATACGACATTTCTGGCAGAAACACGCTGCATCTGTGCTTCCTGCTGACGCAGTTCCCAGTTGCGCAGATCATCCTGCAGTATCTTGATGGCATCCGTAACATCACCACCCAGGGTCTGCACATTCGCCATATATCTATGTATGTTCTTCATACGCAGACATCCGTAATCTGTCTCGATCATCTGATAGGCTTCCTGTTGGGCATCTGCACTTGTACTCGTAAGCATATGTTTTTCTGCCCGATCTAAGCAGGCATACATAGGGCTTTCTGCAAAAGAACTCTTGATCTCTGCCAAGGATGGCTGATACCTTTTCTTATCCCGGAAGACTGTCAGTATCTGATCCATATAGGAAACAGCATCCCAAAACTTTGACTGATTCGATTTGTTTCTATAAGTACTCAAGACCATGCCCGGTACAAATACAATGCCAAGCAGCAGCATGATGATAATATAAACCGGCTGCAAACGAAATGCACAGCCAGCCAATGCTCCACATCCCAGGTAGATACCATAATTACGCAGTGCCTTTCCTACACTGTACTCATATCCATATCCCTCGATTTCCGAGCATATATGTCTGGGATGCAAATAATATAAGGATCCTTTTTTCTTCACTCTGTTTCCTCCTTCCAACTTGTATGCATGATATCTGCAACAACAGGATCGATCGATACATGCTGCTGTTTTTCAAAGAATGATGTTTCCGTGCCGACTGTCGGCACATATTGGTAAAATTCCCCTGCCGGCATTTGAGATCTTTTCTGGATCTCATCCGTGTTCCAGACATCGCCTATATTTTCTCTTTTCATATGGTAAAGTACCTTTTCCGGTAACTGCTCTGTGACAAGCATGCCATTGTCATATACCATATGCACATATTTCCGGTCACCCATGCGATAGAAAAAGGCTACCTGATCGATAAACCTGACCTTCCTCTCCGGATTATCCGGATCCTGCTTCTGAGACACCAACACACCTACATTCAGATAAGAATACACATCTGTTTCCATACGGTCTCTGGCTGCCGGAGAATCGCACATATTGCACATGCGATCCGGTATATTTCTGACATCATCCACATGGATGGTCGTGATTCCTTTCATGCCCCCGGAGATATTCTTCATATAAGGCTGCACCTCTGCGCCACGCAATTCTGACACATTCAGCCATTTTGGATTCTGCCTGAGGCATGCCGTGATGGCATCATCGATCGTAAAATACTTTCCGGTCTGCAAAGATACACAATCAGCATCCGGACGGATATCCTGATAGTGCCATTCCAATGAGTCCTCGATCGTAATGACACGTTCTTCTGCCGGGATAAACTGGGATAAGAACTTTGCAAGTTCCGTCTTTCCTGCGCCCGGTTCTCCACCGATCATAATGACCTGATGCGCCTTGATGCAGTGATACAACAGTGATAAGCACTTAGCATCGGCATAACCACTTTTTAAGGCATCCCCCACAGAAATACGCACATATGGCGGTGTCTTACGAATGCAAATGGAGCGGCCGGTCACTGCGGCTGATTCATGGATAATGGACAGCCTTAATTTTGGTGTTTCTGCTTCAAGTTTCGGGTTCTGCACATTCAGTTCCTTTGATACATAATTGGAAATACGCTGGGTAAACTGCGCCACCCATGCATCTGTGATCTCTACATCTATTTTTCTTTTATAGTTATTACAATCACGCACCCACACTTCTTTTCCGTTGTAATCAATGTCCGTGATCTTTTCATCCTTGACATACGGATATAGGGCACCGTAAAGATCTTCTGATTCTTCGATTGCAATAATACATTCTTGTTCCATATTTTTCTCCTACTTTGTGCCGACTGTCGGCACGCTTTTGTTATTTCCCGGACAGATTCAACTTGTCTGTCCGGGATTATTCTTCTTGTTGCTACGCAGCCCAATTTACTAACTTTTGGATCAACCGCATAAATGCCTGTCCGACAATGCTGGTATTATCGGTTCCGATCATAGACAATGTTAATGCACCCAATGCAATAATGATAAGAATGATCATTCCGCTATCTCCTAGTTTTTCAAAGATTTTCTTCATCTGTTATTTCTCCTCCTTTCCTTTTGTGCCGACTGTCGGCACATTTTCTATAAAATGAACGGATTTCTCCGGTCATATCTCCTTTAAAGGCAATAGCGTCTTTTCAAGAAATCCAGGACACTGCCATCAAATGTCATATCCCTATGACATTCTTCTGTCATGATCTCCATTGCCAGACGTGGTTCCATCGCATTTCTATAACATCGTTCCGATGTCATGGCATGAAATGCATCAAAGGTATAGATCATTCTTGCCTTTGTTAAGACCTCGTCGCTTCCCATCGGAATATCCTGCAAGTGCAAGGGCGATCTCCCATGATGGAAAAGAACAATCTGTGCCACCTCATCGGACACCCCATATTCCTTTGCCGTAAGCCATCCCATGTATGGATGCAGTCTTACGATCTGCATTTCTGCCAGGCTAAGACCGCTTTCCTTTTGCAGGATCCTGGACGATACATACATCTTTCCTACATCACAGATAGATGCCGCCTGCACCAGTTCCGGCGAGTCACGCCCCGCATACGCTAAGTATTCTTCTGTCAATAGCCGGACACATTGACAATTCAACATGGTTTCCTTATCAAGTGTCTGCACCAATTTCCTAAGTCCATCGATAGACATTACTTTCCCCTTTCCGTATCGTGCCGACAGTCGGCTCGTTATTTTAAAAGTCACAGTATCAGCACCAGGATGATCACAAAGAGAAACAGATAAACGCTGCCAACTGTCTCCCAAAGTCCATCCGGTTTGACATAGGACTTTGCCCTATATGCCTTTTCTGGCTTTTTAGTCTGCACGACATATGCCTGTTCCTTAATCCTTCGCTTTTCTGCATACATGCGCAGATCTGCCGTATGCTGCAGGTCGCCCATCGACTGCGTTGGCTGTCCTCTGGCAACACCGCAGGAGACAACAACGGGAAAAGGGATGGATGCGTTACTGTCTCTTACTGTTTTCTGAAATGCTTCCAAGCGACGTTCTGCCTCCTCATCCGTAACATCACGCAAATAGACCAGGAACTCGTCGCCTCCCATCCGAAAAATGTCTTGTGTTTCCATACAACTTACTAGGGTCTTTGCTACATGGCGGATCAGTTCATCCCCGACATCATGTCCATAATGGTCATTTGCAATCTTTAGATCATTGACATCCAGTGCCAGCAAGATCACATGCGAAATATCAAAATCCGACTTTTCAAAGCCTTCCTCCTCGCACCTTCTAGAAAATCCCATACGGTTATAAAGACCGGTAAGCCCATCATGATATGCCAGCCACAGGGTCTTATCCTGCTCCTTTTCTCTGGCAAGTTGTTCTTCCTTTGTCTTTCGTATTTCCTGCTCTTTTTCACGCAATTTTAGCAATTCCTGCACATAAGACTGCATTACTTCATCCATACGTCCACCTCCTTTTCCTCTGTGCCGACGGTCGGCACATTTTCATCTGTTACCTGCACAGGGTCTTCTTTTTCATCTGATGTGTGATCGTAGCGCTTGATCTGATAAGCAAGGCTGATAACAAGCAGGCAAACAAGCCACACGCACCAGACTTTTGCAACGACGTTTATACCCTTTCGTAAAATTCTCATAAAACTCCCTCCGCTGTTGTGAATAACACGCGCTCTGTTGTAGGCTTTGTACTGATGATGTTATGGATGATCTCGTTTGCATCCAAACTCTCGTCCTCTGTAATGCCAACCATCTGTCCTTTTTCATTTACGACAAGGTCTCCCGCTTGCAGATTCCTCCAGCATCTCGTTGCAACGACAAGATCCTGACTGTCACCATTCCCGATTGCATACACCGGAAACAGTTTTGCTGCCATACTTATCGCAAAAGCCAGACACAACACTCCAAGCACGCTCGATAATATTTGTTTTGCATTTGATGACATAACCTCTCCTCGCTTTCTTTTGTGCCGACTGTCGGCACAAAAAAAGGAAGCGCCCTACGCTCTTACACGTAGGGTGCTTCCCTATTTACTATTTTGTCTCTTTTAGCATAGCATCTCTTATAACGGATATCCAGTAGCATTTAGTAGCATTTGGTAGCGTTTGGTAGCATCTGCTATCACAGATCCTTCCTTATGCGCTTTCTTCGTGCCGACCGTCGGCACAAATGATTGCAAACTCTTCCATTTGGTCTTCCTCCATCAGAAACATCCGCTTTAGGTTATCCTCCGTCACTCCGTTTTCCGATGCCCTTAAGATGATCTGTTTTTCGTGGTCGGAAAGTTCTTTAGAGTAACGCAGCCAGACATCAATAAATTCGCCTGTAATATCTCGGTTCTTCCTTGTGCCGACCGTCGGCACATTTTCATCTTCCATCACATCATTTTCTGCCAATTGCTTTAATACCTTTTGCAGGGTGTTCTTATTCTTATCTCTAAGATCCGCATGCAAAAACTCTGGATTATCAATGTCAGCAAATTCCTTTGGCTCACTGTCCGGCAAAACCGTGATATAGCGGTATTCCTTTTCATTCCAAACCACTTCTACCGGATGGATATATCCGCCATCTTCGCTTGCCTTATTCAGTTCCATCGCATGATGATATGGCGAATCCGGATTTTCCCATGGTCTTTCTTTTTCATCATAGATTGGAAATTCTCCTTCCATAAAAATAATACAATCTTCTTTTGGCATGCGTTTCACTGCCGCGGGAGAGATCAGATTGCCACCGGTTTCGCCAAAATCGGTCCGATCCTTTTGCATGACTGCTGTATCAAAGGTCATATCGCCTGTCAGTTTGGAAATCCACTCATGCGTTTCATCCGCTGCCGGAGCCGCCCCGTAAAATGCCATCACAGAACAGTTGTCCAAAAAGATCTTCCATTTATCATTTGGATAAAGTGCCATTAACTGCGCTTTTGATTGTAATACCGGAACCATATAAATATTTCTGCCTCGTATAGTTCCAAGCAAGACCTCCGCTTCTGCCGGTCGTGCACCGGCATAAAACTCATCCTCAAGAAATCCAACCGGTATCGGAAGTGCTCCACCATTCTTCTTAAAGTCACGGTCAGCAATATTGCACAAGGTGTTTACCGCCAATGTATAAAAGATAGAAAATACAAAATTTAAAGAACGATCTGTATCATCTGCGCCTAAAAAGATTGCCACCTTTTTATTTGTCGGCTGCTCCTTGGTTCCGCCAACACCATATGCCAGATCCTGCAGGTGCATGTCATCATCTTCAAAGATACGTTTCAGTTCCGGCAATTCCAACAATTTAAACTTAGCATTTACAATGATAATAATACTTTTAACCGTGTCTGCAGCACCACCGATAAACTTAAAATAGTCACGTACAGCCGGGTGATTTGCTCCATACTTTTCTCTCATTTTCATCATCCTGACTTCCAAAACGGAAGGTGGTGGTGCTCCCTTTTTCTTTGGCGGTTGATCCGATAACTGCACCTGTTCGTTACAGAGTGCCGTAATATTATTGATATTGCCGTATCTTTTTTCTTCCTTGGCACAGAACCATTCATAGTAAAATAATGCCTGCATATATAGTTTAGGTCCATCTTCCCAGAAAGGCGATTCCTTTACGGCATCCGGCGGTTCAAGTGAATCATATATATTTTCAATCATTCGTATCAGATCCTGATCGCGATAAATATAAACATATGGATTAAACCGATCACTTTTATCGGGCTCCTTCATATTCAGACTTCTGATTGTATATCCCTTTTCCTGCAGATATTTTCCATATTTAAATTGCAATTCTCCTTTCACATCCAGAACAATGAACTGATCGTGTGCACGCAGTAAATTAGGCACAATATAACCGGTTGTCTTACCTTTTCCGGATGATGCCAAAATCAATGTGTTATTATTTGACATTCTCTTTTCTCCACAGGTATCAACGGCAATATTCTTTGACAAGATCATATTATCGTCTTCCACCTTGCTCCGTCGTCTACGGTTCACATCCTTGATATCTGCCCATTCTTCTGTTCCGTGGCTGCCCTCCTGATAATTTCTGTAATAGAGCATAAAATAGTAAATGATAAAAACCCAACCTAGAAATCCAAGCCCCATAATGGGTATCGTCTTATCATTATACCAGCGTGTCACCTGCCAAAAATGCAATGCAATATAAACAAGATAATCCTGCATGTTATTCATGGAAAGATCATCGAAAGTAAACAGCCCACTGACGTAATATGACAGAATCATAAGGATAACTCCAAGGGTCACATAAAGCCCCACCGGCGTTTTTCTTTTCTCTAACATGTTTCCTCCTGTACGAAATCAGGAAGCGTGCCGACTGTCGGCACACTTCCCTCCATTTACATTTTCATGGTTGGTGTTGCGATCGATGGTCCAAATTCCGGCTCATTTCTATGGTAATCAAATTTTTCCATCAGACTGTCAACCATCGTCACCTCTCCCTTGACCGGCTTTCCTGCCGAATCAAGCACCATCTGCTTTTTATCTTTCTCCAAAAATGCAACATACCTTGTCCGATTGGCATGTGTATCCTTAAACACCTGATCCTTAGGAATGACCAGAAACTGCGTCGGGGACTTTTTATTTCCGGTTCCCGGAACCTTGCATGCAAACATCATAGATGCCACAGAGTCTTCACTATTGCTTTGCACGAACTGCGTAGCGCCGCTTTGTGCCACTAATGTCTGTTCATCAATGGATATCTGCTCATAAGCATCATTATTCATGTAATCCACAGAGGATTTTGATCCTAAAGGTTCATAGCGGTCTGTCACTTCTTCCCATGTCTTACTATCTTCATTGATAAAGGAATCACTGACCTCTCTATGTGTCTCGTCGCACCGTTCTACAAAATCCTGATCGTCTTTACAGATTGCCGTTGCATTCAACTCTTCCTGCGTCATTTCTTCCATATCTCCCGGATCATCCATGCCATCTGCGATCAAACCATCCCGGATTTCCTGGTAGAGTTGCTTGACGATCTGTAATTGATGATTTGGTATATACATCTGTTTTTTACCATCTGCAAGGTTGAGATCCTCGATCTTTGCAAAGGACACATCCACTGCCTTCATGGCATCCTGCAGTTTTCCTTCCAACGCATCAGGAACTGAAATGATAGAAGTCTTCTCCCCCATCATCCGCTTTAATTCATCCTTTTCCATCTCACCGGAAATCAGATGTTCCTTAATATAAGTCCCTAGGAAATCTTCCATACGCGCCTTATCGGATTTCTTATAATAGATCTTCATATGATCTACATCAAAATCATTTTCCAGCATACAATAATGGATTCCCATACCATCCAGTTTCTCACGGATCCCTTCCTTGACCAGTTCTTTTGCTTTCAGTTGCCTGTGATCATCCGTGATCGATCCTTGATTGGCAAACCGTTCCAATTCCAGATCAACACGTTCACGGACTTCTGCCATGTCCTGCTCAGACAGGGGTATGTTCGCCACCTCCACGTTGTAGTCACAAAACTTCATGAACTTATCAAAATTTTCCCAATCTGTCTTTTTCAAAAGATTGGCTTTATGCATCCTGGCGACAAATTGTACGATCAGGATCGTTGCATACAGCGCCGGTGCCATGATCATACGCTGTGCCAGTTGACGACCTCTTTCTATGCTATTTAAGAGATCTTTTTCTTCATTTAAACTCATAATCTTATCCTCCACATCTTGTGCCGACTGTCGGCACAATTTTCCTGCTACATTCTCGGTGCATGCTCTGACGGATCATCCAACATCATATCTTCTGACAATTCATCTTCGGTTTCCGTCCGGATCTCCTTTTGGGTTTCCTTGCTGCGTCCGACCACCCGGTACTCCTCCGGAATATTTTCAGGCGTACCGTCATAGATCAATGTCATTTCACTACTTTTACAGATCAGGTAGCCATAGGTCGTAAATCCGCCCGGCTTGTTTAAATTCGTATTCCTACCCAATTCCTCATAATTAATGTAGTATTCCAACCCATCAGGGATCTCATAATTTTCAGCAACCGCCTTCCCTAAATCAAATTCATCTTCTATATCCGGCTGCAAGGAATAGTTATCCAGATTATTTGTCAGATTGATCAGATCCTTAATGCTGGAAAAACTGTCTACCTCCATTACTGCCATAAAGACACTTAAATCCCCTTCATCCAATTCATCGATCTGCTTTGCAAGATAATTCAACTCATTCAAAGACGGATACTCCCCGGCAATATTGCCAATGCTCTGTGCTCCGACATGATCTTCAAAATCCGTGATAAAGTATTCTTCATACACGACTCCATCTCTTTCTTTTCCAATGTCAATCGACTCCAATACATGCTGCATTTCCTCTGCTGTAAGTGGAAATCCAACCCATTTTCCATTAAATCTTCCTTCCGTGTATTCTCCCAAATTGGTTATAAACGCTTCAAATGGGTATCTACTGTTATTTTCATACATATCGCGCATCCTTTCCGTGCCGACGGTCGGCACAATTCTTTTGACTTTATTTGCCAACTACTGTAAAATGCTTTTGAAACCAAGATTGTTAAAGCCCTCGGGGAATTGGAGCCCGAGTACACTGAACAATGCTTGGTTTTAATGCATCTTAGGTTGTTTTTCCGTTAAGTCTTCTGCAATCGATAAATCATATTCATTCGATATATCATTCTTGACAACATGATCACTTCTGCGTATAATATTATCAGAGTCAAAGTTATTTAAGCCCTCGGGGAAATCTAGTCCGAGCACACTGAATAACTCTTGGCTTTTTTCTTTGTCATAAAATAGAAGTTTTCCCTGCTCTAAAATATTTTTCAGATGATTTTCAAAGCCCTCTCTACCATAAATACTTGTTGCAAAATTGCTCTTAACAATAGACGCTTCATATCGACCCTCTCCATTAGGTCTTATAGTGACCATGACAGGGTTACGTTCCTCATCCAGCGCAGATGTTACAACAACAATGCTGTCATCTCTCGTCAATGAATCATATATTGCCACCGGGCTTTCCAATTCCTTACTAAGCCCCTTCAAAATCTCAATATCTACACCATGTGAATGCTTCCTTCTATCCATAGGTTGTATCACTTTTCTCAAATGGCTTTGTGTATATAAAATTGGCAACTGTTCACACCCCACATCTAACAGGATCTGAGGCGTATCACAAATCTTTAATGCATCATAACGCGGATATTTACCCGCGATTACTTCATCGATCTGCTCCGCGAAGGTCTTCTCCGGCTTCATACCTGATAATTGCCTATTGATATCCTGCAACCGCTCCCGGATTTCATCATCACTCAGCGCATCCTTACGCACGCCCTGTATCATTGCCTCCTTGGATATACGAAAGATATTTGCACAGATGTTAAGACGTACATCACTTAATTCTGCCTTTCCTGTCTCAACCGTATCCAGTTCTTCTTCTGACAGAAGTAGGATATTCGCCAAAACCTCTGGTGACATCTGATTTCTTTCCCGCTCTTTGCGGATGATCATTCCATACTTTTGCATACTTTTGTTTCCTTCCTTTGTGCCGACTGTCGGCACATTTTTTCATTAAAAGTTAGGATGCATCATGGTATCTGTATTTTTCTTAGATACGTCATCTGTATTTTCCTGTAACTTCTTCTCCTGCTTGACATATTCTGCAGCCGCTTCTTTTCTGACAGCCAGCGCTTCTGATGCCAGGCAAAACTCCTTTCTATCTGCATCGTAAAAATATGCATGATCTGACAAACGATCTTCCGGCAGCACCTGTGAATTATTCACATCCTGAATCATTGCTTCCGTGTCAGCAATAATCTCTTCGTTCAATTCATCGCCCACCATACTAAGCGGCTGAACGATCACCTCATGTACACTGCTTGGGAGTACAATATACGATCCTCCCACCTTAGCAGAGATTTCCTCCATCACACCCGGAAGGAACAGATTCACAGCCCCCTGATTCATTGCTTTATTTCCCACAATCAGAATAGCATCATCAAACATTTCATCTGACAACTCATCTATCCCCACCATGTTTAGGACATTTCCCATGGTCTGTATGGTTGTCGGAACAATATTTTGTGTATTTTCAACGGCAACGGCATAGACCTCGTCAAACGTCTTATCCCACTTCTTCAGAATATCGTCCCTCACAACAATAGAAGCATGAATTCCTTCATCTTTGATCCAGTTCTGTGCGATCAAAATACGAACCTGTATCTGCAGATCTCCGATCTGATGACATGGTTCATTTGCAGGCACCTCTTTTCTCGCCATAGATGCCATTGTCAGATACAGATGTTCCTTTGCATACTCATAATCCGATGCCATGCGAATTGCCGCAGTCTGCATCCTCTCCATCGTATTTCGATCTGTCATATCATAAACATCCGTCACTTCATTTGCCACCGCCATCAGCATTTCCAGATGTTCTTTGTTTCCATGTTCTTCGTACAAACGCGTCAGATTGATTACCGGCGCAATCTGACTTTCTGCTTCTGACTGCAACATAAGACCTACATATGTTCCTGTCTGGTTCACGCTCTCCATGACCACCGGTGTGCAATCTGCATACTTCTCCGGCAGCATTCCCATAATAAACTGTTCGACTGTCTGATAAAATTCTCCTTTTGTCATCTTGTTTCCTCCTTGATTTTGGCAACAAAAAAACCGCATGTGAAAACTCACATACGGTTTTACTTGTTATTTTATTTTGTCACACTTAGCATAGCATCTCTTATAAATGATATCTAGTAGTATTTAGTAGCACTTTGTGCCGACCGTCGGCACACTACATTCTGGGTGCTCTCTCATCAATTTCTAACTCTAGGCTATCGTCTATGCTGTCCTCTAGACTATCTTGATTATCATATAATATGCCTGCCGAATTGTATTCACCAGTTGGTTGTTGTGTAGAATAACCAAACATCCCTTCTACCCTCTCTCTATAATATGCATCTATAGAATTGAGTTTATCATATGGTTTATAATCTCTGATATACATCAGAGCAGTAGAGGCTTTAAACAAGGTGCGTCTTTCCGGTACATAGAAAAAAGCATACTGCGATAACTGTCTTTCCCTTCCGTGTATTCCATTGATCATTTCAACAACATTTCCCATTACTTCGTTTGTCTTTTGACTTATGTTTCCTATAATACTTTCTGGAACAATAATCACATCATTTTTGCTATTCGGTAATACATAATATGCACCCCCTACTTTCTCTGCTAGTTCATCCATGACACCATTTGCAAAAAAATTTACAGATCCATTAATATGCATGCTGTTACTTACCATATAAAGTCCCAATTCACTTACCTCTGGAATCCCCTTTACTTGTGTATTGATTTCTGTAATTTTCGTTGGAAACAACGTTGGTGTATTATTGATTGCATCCTTATATATTTGTTCCAAATTCTGTTTCCATACTTCCAGAAAACCATTTGACAATACTACAAATTCACCTCTTGCCTGATCTGTTTGAATCCTTACTTGCACATAAATATCCTCTACTATCCCTGTAATACTACATCCTTCAGTTAAATCATCAATATTCGCCTCATTCTTCTTTATAGGAACAACAAACAACAATTTCTTCACGCATTCATAATTGGTGAGTTGATTTAGTGTATCTTTATTCATAGTTTCCATTGTTCTTTGCGTTTTACCAAAATAGACTTCTTCAAGCCTTTTTGTCAATGAATTTTCCACTGCTGTCTCATCATATACACCCATACGACTATATAGCACATCTAAATCCAAAACTGGTCTTACCAACGCATCCATAGTTTCTAGTTTTAGAACCGTTCTATGCCCAAAAAGACCATAATAATTATCATCTCGCTCCTCTATAACTGGTATAGCATTTGGAAACATTCCCTGAACTGTTTTCTCTACAACTTGATAAAATTCTCCTTTTGTCATTTTGTTTCCTCCTTGATTTTGGCAACAAAAAAACCGCATGTGAAAACTCACATACGGTTTTACTTGTTATTTTATTTTGTCACACTTAGCATAGCATCTCTTATAAATGATATCTAGTAGTATTTAGTAGCACTTTGTGCCGACCGTCGGCACACTACATTCTGGGTGCTCTCTCATCAATTTCTGGCTCTAGGCTATCGTCAACTATCCCTTCTTCTTGTAGTCGCTTTTCAAAGGTTGGACTCAATAACAAACATCTTTCTCTTAAAAAGTCCTTCAATAAATCTGTGTCATTTGTTTCATAATAATCTACCAACTTCTCTTTGAACTGATCAATTTCATCATAAGGAATGGATAAAATACCGATATCATTCTCCATCATAATCTTATTACACATCAATTGTGCTACACGTTTATTTCCATCCAAGAACATCTGTGTTCGCGTGATATAACAAAACATTTCCAACGCTGCATCCAACCGATCGTCCATACGATCAATCTTTGCTAAATGTTCTATGATCTGTTCCTCTTGTGGCATCTCCGGAATCCACGAAGTTCCACCTATACGAACTGGTGCTGTTCTGACATTACCGGCATCAAACGATAACTCTTCCATACAGATCTTATTTAACTCTCGTAAAAAAGGTAACGTATTTGGATGATCGACATGATCAAACAAAAAAAACCATGCACGTTTCATATTGACAATAAACAAAACCTCATCACGTTTCGTCTGCACCGGCAGATTCATTAAAATCTTTTCCGTATTAGGGAATGTTGTTCCTAATCCCTCAATACCGGCACTTTTCCATATTGAATCAACTAATTGTCTTTTTCCCATTGCAATAGACATATTATCCATCTAAAACATCTGCCTTTCCATTACATTAGTGCCGACTGTCGGCACACAACATTCTTGGTTAGCGTGTGTATGACTAATATCTTCACAATAATCCTTAATGTGATTTATCAATCCCAGATCTCTAACCTTACTATTTAGCATAGATCAATACCTCTGTTCTTGTACAACAATCTATACTTTGACTATATTATACAAAAATCATCTGATTCCTTCAACCAAACCTTATGTTTACTGTTAGATCGCACCCCTTGACTTATCGGCGACACAATGTATAATAAAAGTAAGAGGAACAACCGCCCACAAGGGGTTGACCTAATGTAAAGATTGCATAGAAATGCCACCCTGTCACTCGGTCAAAGTTTGGGGTGGTTTTTCTATGCCAAAGGCATTATCTGATAAACGTTAAAACGAATGTCAGTAATGCAAGAATGAACGTTCCTAAAGCCATTAAGTCCTTAAAATCAAATGATTTTCTGTTCATCTGCACCACCCCCATTCTATGTAAAATAAAATGAAGGTCAAGCCACCCTGTAACACGATTGTTCCATGGTCAATATTCTAACATGGGATTTGTCTTTGTCAATCTGGCTAACCTCATAAGTCGGCACAATTACATCATTGGTCTGTGTTCTGCATGCAGATCAAACATGTCATGCATATGCCATCTTGACATTTCATCTATGCTCAGATCAACCGCTTCATCCAATGCTTCAAAATGATCTACCGCATCCTCCTGCATCAGCAAATCAATGGCAGCATCAGCAATCTCTGTCATACGATCATAAGAAATACGCTGTTCCTGATTTTTCTCCTGCGGGCGCTCATCCTCAAGATGTCTTCCGGCAATCAGGTATCCTGCAATCATATCTGCCAATTCTTCTGCAGGATGTTCAATGGATATGCGGCTCTTTTGCCAGGTTCCCTTTGTCCCATTGATCCCATTAAGCAATTTAAGCCCTCTTGCCGGGGGTTCCCAATCATTGAGATTTAGAGTGTAATCATCAAGTAACACATCGTTTTCCAAGAGTTTTCCTGGCACATACCAGGTTTTATCATCACCACATGGTACAAAGATCCTGTGCTCTGCATCGACATCCGGTAGGTATATATCCAACCACTCATTTTTCTCTTTCTTTGCATATTGGCTGTCCGATAAAACAGCCGAAAGGACATACACCTCAACGTCATCTCGCAACTGCAGCATATGTACTGCCTCTACCACATTCATCTGCGGTGTCAAATTTAAAAAATATCCCGGTTCGTAAAGTTTTTCCAGTGTATCGACCGGTTGAAATACCGCAAGTGTTCCGTCCATGTCAACAAACAATCGTGGTTTGTCTATCTTCTCCTTTTCCATTTGTTATCCTCCCTGTGTGCCGACAGTCGGCACATTTTTGTTATTGTACCCTTTTCCAGTCAATCCGGGCTGTTCAGGCACCCCACGCGCACTATGATCTGGAGACGCCATATCATGCATGACCCAGTTGTGATAAAAAAGTTGCATCGAATCCGGTGCATTATACAGAGACGTACGCAAATATGCCCGAATGTTTGCTATCTTACTGGTCGTGTTATTGACACAATCCATCACATATATCACGTGTTCCATTTGCAGTTTTATAAATCTTGCCTGTACAAGACTGACTGGTCGGTCTCTGGAGCCAACATGCACAATCTCATCCTTTGGGGTCAGCATAACATCCATGATGGTGTCAACAATCGTATCAATCAATCCAATCTCATCCGATCTGTCGCAGCTTAGAATATCATATCCAATGTTTTGTTTGATCTGCTCTAACATCTGCTCATAAAACTCCACATAGGTTTTATTATTATCTTTAGGATGGATGGATAGATTATTAGTTATATTAGTATTTTGTTTATTTAGTATTTTATTAGCGTCACAAAAATCCGTATCCCGTGTTTCCGTATACGGTTTTTTGTGACACGGTTCAAGTTCGCTATTTTCAAGGGTTTCAGCCGTGTCACAATTTTTGTGACACGGTGATATATCTTCCATTTGCACATCCTCTTTTTCTTCGTGTTCTAATCTGTATTGCTCACATTCCTCCGGCGACTCAAAAATGATATAATCAATATCTCCAAATCTTCCCGCATTCCCTCGAATTTGTTGCCTGATAATATAACCATGATCTATTAATTCATTCACAATACCTGAAATTGTATTAATTGATTCCTTATTGATTGCAGCCAATCCACGCAAGGTATAATCCCAATCATCCGGTAGGGACAACATGAGCGACAACAATCCCTTTGCCTTTAAAGACAAATCTTTATCCCGCAAATGTGTGTTAGACATGACTGTATAATTTTTGTTTTTCTCTACGCGAAATACTCCCATAGTTTCTCCTGCATCAAAACACTTTTGTAAAAAACATATATCTGTGAATATCTGTAACCCACACTATATATGAATGATCCACGCATACAGTGTCTGCACGTGATATCCCCTTTCTGCCTCCGGCATGAACCGGAGGCTACGTCATGGCTTATTTTTCGTGATATATTAAATAATCCACATGAACTCCTTCTTTTCTGCATAGAAGGACTATGCAGCGGTGTTTCAACCAATTTGTAGTTATTTTGGGCATTCTCCCAATGTCATAAAACCCCTTAGGGCAGTATAACCATCTAACATTCCCCCATATACCATTGCTTTCTATGCGTCCTCCGGAAACTTTGGGGAAAATCCGGAGGACAAAGCAATATATGCCCGGTTGACACAACCGGGATTCCTTCCACGCCTTTTGACAGCCACAACCTATAGTTGGATGGAAGGATAATGGATCAATCCTCTTTTTTATACAGGGTCCTGATCAAGATAACCACCATAATGATCACACATGTCATTCTAAGAATGGTTCCTACAATCCCCGGAATATGTAACGCGTTTATCACAATAAAAGCCACTGCATCGATCAGGCATATGCCAAGGCGCCTAAGCAATACCCTGCTTTTACGATCCTCCATTGTTCGTTGCCACCGTTCCTGCAGTCTTTCTTTCCAACTCTGATTCATAATCTTGTCCTCCTTACATATCAAATTTATTTTTCACACTTATGATATTATCTGCATCAATCCAAATCTGGCGTCCTAACGCAGATATTTGTTGCCATTCTTTAGCCGATAAAGCCTGCGTTAACTCATTCAAATATCGCTCTATTTTCTCCTGTGTCTCCTCCACAAATATCTCCATACCCAGTTGTGGGTTTGATACTTTTTCCTGCTTCATCTGCTCCGGCAAAACTTCTGGATAATCTGCAACATTCATCTGTCCTGCTAACTGGTCTTCCTCACCATTGTCATTCTGTGTTGGTTCAACGACTTGCTGCGTCACCTGTTTTCCTTGAATATAAGGACAACATTCCTTGATTAATGCAACCAGGCGCTTCCATGTGATTTCATTCATCCCGCCAATACTTACGCCCCGGTAGGATCCTTTATAGGAATACTTTGGCTCCCGACCGGATCCGAAAGCATTCTTACATGCATGGCGTAATGCCTCTGCCCACTTATCTTCTTCTGTCTCTTTCAAGATGGTTTTTACATACACAGCGAAATGTCGAATCTGATCTGCAGAAGGTTCCTGCGTCTGGTTCTTCTCCAGCATATATCCCTTAATCTCTTCGCGTTTTGTCAATCCCTTCTCTATAATTTCGTCCTGCTCCTTCTCCGGCATAGACGCCAGTGTAACTGCTGCTGATTTATCCAGTCTGCCATCCTTAAAAGCTTCCATTCCCTTTCCGCCTAAGTTATGGGATATATTCTTATAATCTGATACCACAGATCTTGACATTTGCAGTTGTGATGCCAATTTTTCTACCAATCTGCCTTTTCCGGCAAACTCCGGAAACTCCTCTGGATGCTCTGTCAGTAGCCGGCTCATACCCTCTATTTCGCGCATAATCTCATATGGTGTTTTCTCGTCATAACCATTAGACGAATAAACAGCAAATTCAGCCCTTACATCCGTCATATTCTCTTCAGTACATGGAATCAGCGCAAACTGTTCCATCCCCTCCTGCTCTGCCAGATAAATACACGCACGCCGTCTCTTATGTCCGGCAATCAACTCATATGTATCTCCACCGGCTTTACGCACGATGCAGGGTTCTAAGACCTTACCGTCTGCCTTGATCAGATCAGCCAGTGCCTCTACCACATCGCTCTGACGATCACGATATTGATAGGCGGATTCAATGATTTTACTATAATGGATCCACTTGATCTTCTGTGTTGCCGGTCTTTTCTCTCCGGTTTTGGGTTCCGTAAAAACATCTGCAAATCTAGGCATCTTACTCCACCTCCTCTCGGATCAAATTGACCATATCGCGTATGTCCTGTGCTACCGTTGCATGACTGCGATGCTGATAGACAGGCTTCTTCATGCTATTTGCGGTTGCCACCGCCGTAGTTTCACTGATACAGATATCAAGCATCGGATAATCATGCTTATATACAAGATCCGCAAAGGTTTCCTTTTGGTTCTTACGATTTGCTACCCGATTTACGACAATAGACCATGGAATATCCACGCAAAAATCTTCTGCAGTTTCTTCCATTTCATTCAGTTCCTTGGTTTGTCTTACTGATTCGATCGATGTACTGACCAGGTTAAGATTATCCTTGGAAAAGGCATCCAGACCGATCGGCACCAAAACAAAATCGGCAGCATATATGGCACTCTGCACGGTATGTGAAAAACTTGCCGGACAATCTATGATCACATAATCATACTCTGTCTCCAAAGCCTGTAATCCCCTATACAGATCATAGATAGCCCACACATCAGCATTTGCATGGGAGCCTCTTATATAATCTACATTTTTGCCCTTATAAACTGCCTTTTTCATATTTATAAAGCCCTGATCTGCCAATTTTGCAATATCTGCCTTTGCCCTGCCTGTCTCTTTTTCAAGCATCAAAGAGAAATTCATCTGCTCGTCCAGATCAATGCCAAGCACCTTTTTCTGATGCTCGGTCGCCAGACAGGATGCCAGGTTAAATGACAGTGTCGTCTTGCCAACACCACCTTTTCTGTTCCATACGGTTATTGTTTTCATATATTGCTCCTTCCTGTGCTTTTCGCACACCGCCTTCCCCATCAGCGGTATTTTTCTTTATTTGTTAAACAGACACCATCCTGCGTCCTCATCTGCAGGATCTCTGTCTGTGTAAGGTCACTTTTATAAATAGACATGATCTTGTCCATTGTCTTTCTACGAATCCGATATATTGTCTGCGGATGCAGATTGTAGTCGGTTCCCAGTTGTTGCACGGATTCATAGACCTTGTCTGCCGTGCTATGCAGATATAATCGTTCTAAGACACTACGTTCTTTTTCATCTAGGATCTCATAGATTGCCATAATGCGGTTCATACTCTCCTGTTCTTCGATGATGTCACGCATCAGGCTCTTTATATCATCCACACGCTGCTTAGATAACTCTATGTATCTCGTGTAGATCTCATCAATATCGCTATCCATCTGATGCCCAGCCTCCGATGGATCATAAATTGGATATGCTGTTGCCTGCAGCAATTCGTCATCCAACGACTGCGTATTTAAAAGTGTATATTGCGCCGACATTTCCTTGCGCAATTCTCTGGTCCTCGCATCATACGTTTTAAGCGTTCGTATGACAAACTCCCGATCTATCTCTTTGTACATGAAAACTTTCTCCCACTGTTTCTTTCACATCTTCTCTTGGAACCGGTACTCCTCCCAATCCCCTACATATTCGATCAAAGGCTTCAATCCCTACTTCTTTTTGAATATCCTCTGGCAGATCCTTCAAATTTGCCAATAGCCCTTCTGAAGAGTTCCATAAACGTATATTCCAGCCCTCATCTAGTAATGCCTGTACTCTTGGTCCAACATGTACCCAGTAATTAAAAGTCGCCTGTTTTGGATATCTTGCCATTTCCATCACTCCTATTCATGTCACTCTAACACATGCTCTTTTTCCTGTTCCTGTATCCAATCATTTAACACAATTAAAATTAGTGCATTCTTACTTATCCCTTTCTTCTTTGCTTCCTCTAATAATTGTTCGTTCATGTCTACGGGTAATCGTAATCCTGATCGTACTCTATCCATATTCTTTTATCCTCCATGCGTTGTTGTCACTTTGTTGTCTTAATTATATGTTGTTGTCACTTTGTTGTCAATATTATTATTTGATTCATTTTTTTGTTATGATGACACCATAATGACTACACTATTAAGGAGTTCCTATGTATCGTAAAAGCCAATACCCATATTTCAGCCTAAGAATTAATGCTACTTTAGCAGCTAAACTAGACTATCTTGCATCAATCCACGGACGTTCATCTAATAAAGAAATTGAGCAGATTATTCTTTCCTACATTACATCATGGAATGAACAACATCTTTTTTATGATGTTACTCTAGACCCAAATCTATATGGATCAGTAACCATTCGTAAAGCACTTAGGATTCCAACCGACACTATGGAACTTCTAAAAAATATTGCTTCCTATAATGGTCGTTCCACTAACAAGGAAATTGAACAACTGGTCGCTCACTATATTTGTAACTGGGAAACTTTAAATGGCTTAATTTCTATCTCAAACACAAATAATTCTTAAGAATAATGCACATAAGTGCATTTACTGATATCTCACGTTTTGCTGCCATTTGCACTAACGTTTCATGCATTTGCCTAGGCATTCTTACTGTTCCTTGAATAATTTTGTTTTCATTCATTTTCTTGTTCTCCCACCCTTGGAACCGGCACTCCTCCTAATCCTCTGCATATGCGATCAAAAGCTTCGACTCCTACTTCTTTTTGGATATCCTCTGGAAGATCCTTCAGATTTGCCAATAGTCCTTCTGAAGAGTTCCATAAACGTATATTCCAGCCCTCATCTAGTAAGGCCTGCACTCGTGGTCCAACATGCACCCAGTAATTATATGTTGCCTGTTTTGGGTATCTCGCCATTTCCAGTACCTCCTCTCTCGTTCATCCTATGTATTATTGGTTGTACATAATGCTGAACATTTTCCAGTATCACTTACTGGTTACTGTCTGCTTGACATCCTTATCCTTTGTCTTGGCAGCCAGACTTTCCGTTTTTCCTAAAATATATCCTTTATCAAACTCTGACATTTTAGGAATGGCTTCTATTAGTTTTTCTATGATCTTCTTTTCTTTTTCACTCATTATAACTGCCTCCTTTTTCTTTAATGTTTACTTGTAAACAAATTATAGTCCCCGAGTAAACACTTGTCAATATATTTTGTTGACTAGTAAACAAAAATATATTAATATTTCTATGAAAGGAGACAAAAATATGATTGACCGAATAAAGATTTTGAGAAAAACATTAGGATTTACGCAGCAAGAATTTGCAGATAAAATAGGATTGTCTAGAAATTTCATCGCACAATTAGAAACAGGTTCCAAAGCACCTTCTGATAGAACTATTCTTGATATATGTAAAGAATTTTCAGTTAATGAGGTATGGCTTCGAACCGGATCTGGAGATATGTTTCTTCAAGAAAACAAAGATACGCAGATTTCTCAAATGCTTGATGAAGTCATTAAGGCTAATGAATCAGACTTTAAACGCCGTCTTATTTCCGCTTTATCCAAGTTAGATGATGATGGTTGGGACTGTTTGGAAAAACTGGTAGAGAACATTGCTGCCACTGATAAAGAAAAATAATGATAATAGATTTTCCCGCATATTTGACATTTCATGTGCATATGCTATAATGCCAATAGGCAAAAAGATATGAGTGTCTTGCATTAGCAACACACAAAAACCCACGTTGTACCAGAACGTGGGTTTTTTATTCCATTTTGGCAGGGTGGCTTATGCCCTAGGCTGGTTGCCTTCTACTTCTCTCTGTCCAACCATTTGCAAATATAGTGGCAAACCATATTTGCCGCGACAGAAAGAATAAAAGATATAAGTAACTCTTGCAATTAGCACCCCTCCCTTCTTTGCCTATATAGGGAGTGGCAACAGAAACAGTATATCACACTAACCACATCTTTCCAATCGTTCTGATGTCTATATTTACCGTATATCTACCAGTGCAAATATTATGAAAATTGTATTATTTGACTTTTCATTGCATACGTTATATAATGCCTGCAAGAAAAAGTGAAATTGGTATCCAATGGATACAAAAGACCACAGTAGTTGCACCTACTGTGGTCTTTTTTTGTGCAATTGTTGTCGTATCATCCATCTAGCCACTTGCAGATATAATATGCGACTATACTTGCTATAATAGAGGTAAAATCAGCAGGAAAATAATAATCATAGGTTTTCTCAATACAAAGCTTGATTATATCATTTGACCCCCTAATATGCCTCATGTATAATTTTACTAGGTTTAATATATTATTTCACGCACTATCGCGAAAGGATTTACCATGAAAAAGACAGGTGCAATTTATATTAGAGTATCAACTGGACGTCAGGAAGAACTTTCTCCTGATGCGCAATTACGTCTCTTAAAAGAATATGCAGAAAAGAATGATATCTACATTCCATCAGAATATATTTTCCAGGACAACGGTATCTCCGGACGTAAAGTATCAAAGCGTCCTGCATTTCAACAGATGATCGGTCTGGCAAAATCGCCGGAACATCCGATTGATGTGATCATTGTCTGGAAGTTCTCACGTTTTGCACGCAACCAGGAAGAATCCATCGTCTATAAATCCCTTTTAAAGAAAAGCAATGTCGATGTCGTTTCTATTTCCGAAAATGTAGAGGGAGAATTTGGTTCGCTAATCGAACGTATCATTGAGTGGATGGATGAATACTACTCCATTCGTCTCGGTGAAGAAGTCGTCAGAGGTATGACAGAAAAGGCAATGCGTGGTCAGCCATTAAGTGCACCACCTATCGGATATCTTTTACAGGACGGAAAAATAGAAATAGATCCGGTAACCTCAGTCATTCCACTAACTATCAAAGATATGTACCTGGCAGGCTACTCTCTCCGCCAGATCAGTGATTATCTGAACGAACATGGATATCGCACAAAGCGAGGCAACCGTTTTGATACACGCGGAGTTTTATATATTATTGAAAATCCTTTCTACTGTGGTATTCTTCGATGGAATTATTCCGATCGTCAGCGCGTTCTCAAGCCAGAAGAAGAAGTAATCTATGCAAAAGGAACATGGGAGCCGTTATGGGACGAAGAAACATTTAAAAAGATGCAGACACGACGAAAAACTACAAAAAAGGAATTTAAAACACGCGATCATGCGACAACAAAACATTGGCTCACCGGTTTGGTTAAATGCAGCACCTGTGGAGGCAATCTGACTGCCGCTAAAGGCACCAATGGTTTCCAGTGCTGGAAATATGCCAAAGGACTCTGTCATGATTCCCATTATATCTCTGTAAAAAATATGGAATCTAACATTATCAGCGGACTAGAGGGTTTTCTTGATACCGGTATTGTGTTCTATACTGTCATTTCTACAGAATATAATGACAACTCACAACGCATAGAACTTTTACAACATCAATTAAGTAAATTACAACAAAGAGAAAAGCGTGCCAAAGACGCCTATCTAAATGGCATTGACACTATTGAGGAATATAAAACAAATAGGTTGTCTATACAGAATGACCGCCAGACAATCCAAGAGGAAATACAGACCCTTTCTCAAACCAAAAAATATGCGAAAGAGGAGTTAGATCAGCTCATGCTCTCTCGCATTCAGGATGTTGTTACAACTCTAAAAGATGAAACGATAGGTGATATTGAAAAAGGTAACTCTATCCGTACCATAGTAGACCAGATCATCTTTGATCGTAAGAATACTTCCTTCGATTTTGTCTTACATTTGAACATATAATCGTTATTATAAGTTATTGCGATATGGTGGTCCCGACGGCGAACTCGGAGCCTCCCTCCGTTATCTGTCCCAGCGATATACCATGCCTTATCGTGAGGTTGCGGGGCTTTTGACTGATATCGCGGTAGAAGAACTCGGCCATCTGGAAATGGTCTCCACCATCGTCTACCAGTTGACTGACGGTCTGTCCCCGGAGGAGATCAAGGCCAGCGGTTATGATAAATACTTTGTAGACCATACCTTAGGTGTCTATCCGCAAGCTGCCTCCGGCACACCATTTTCCGCAGATACCTTCCAATCGACCGGCGATACCATTGCCGATCTATACGAAGACATGGCGGCGGAGCAAAAAGCCCGCACCACCTATGATAATATTCTTCGTATGGTAAAAGATCCCGATATTGTAGATCCGATCCGCTTCCTGCGTGCCCGTGAGATCGTTCACTTCCAGCGTTTCGGTGAAGCCATGCGCATCGTCTGCGATCATCTGGACTCCAAAAACTACTATATGTTCAATCCGTCTTTCGACTCTTAATTGGTCTTGGCATCCTGTGGAGGCTGCATGTTGCCGCCTCCCTGGGCAGGACCGCCCTGTCCCATCTGTGGCATATCGCCATTCTGGCTCATATCACCCTGTGGTCCGCCACCCATATCGCCGTTCATATCCTGTCCGCCCATAGGTCCGCCGCCCATGGTATCAACGCTTCCTCCGGCAGAGATCACCATAGAATCTACCGTAAAGATCTGGTCTTCTGTGCCGTCCACAGTCACAGTGTAAGTCTCTCCACTGGTCCATGCCATATTTTGAAAATGATGTGTTGTAAATGCCATATTGGGATAAAAGATCCACGAACCATTTTGGCATGGCATCTGAGATCTTTACTTCCATCAGATAATAGCCCGGTGCCAGCCTGTTATAAGCGATATAGCGCTTTGGTCGGATCCCATAATGGGTAAAAAAGTAATCCACTTCCCGATAGATCTGACCGGTTTCTTTTGGCGCATCTCCTTCTTCCAGATACTTTTTGGCTTCTTCCCTAGATAAGGGGATCCGTCTTTTATTGACCAGTCCGTTATATTTTTTCTTGATCTCCAAAAAATAGGTAGAATCCTCTGCCATATAGACATCCAGTTCCTTTTTAAAGACCTCATATGTCTTTTGATCCAGCAGATATTTCTTTTCATAACGGTTAAAGACTTTTTGGATCATATGCCCTACCTCCTTATCTGCTTTTATTCTAAAAAGGCAAAGTGATGGCTATGTGAAGATGACCTGAAAACTAAAAGAAGTCTTACGACAACAGGTTTTCTGCTGTCATAAGACTTCTCATTTTCTGCTATTTTTCTACATCTGATAAAAATTCAGATTTTCACGGAGTTCCGGTGTGATCGTACCACCCTCGCGTTTATACTTTTCATATAAGCCTTGCAGGCGTTTGTAATTTCTGGCATTGTTTGTTTCCAATTTACCTATCGCATCCGCAAACATAGGATTGGTCTTTAGGTCTGCACGATATGCCTTGGAAAACGGACAATAGGTAAACATGATCTGGCGCACATAACGGTTGAGACGGAAGCCGCCCTTTGCCTCATATTTGATCCAGTTCTGATAATCCTTGACAAAGATCTCCCGGAAATTGTTCTTTGCCCTGGCCAAAGCCCCCTTGATCTGGTCTTTGGTCTCTGCGGACAATTCCCGGTTCTTGCGGTAGAACTGCAGATAATCATAGTAATCGCTTGTCAGCGACCGTTCGCGGATATCATTCCAGCGCACACCCTGGATCTTTCGGCACATCTCCCAGCGGTATCTGCCACAATTTTCTAAGATAGCCTCCTGTAGATCCACTGCGGTAAAGATCGGTATCATAAAGCGCGCCGGTGTATCGTTCCTGACACTTGCCGTCTCCTGCCACATCATGGCTCTGGTGCCGGCATTTGGCATGAGGATGACATCCGGCAGGATCTCCTCCATGACCATCTCATTTTTGATGAGATCACTTGTCCCGGTCCTTGGCAGCATCGGACGGTAAAAGAGGGAATAATCTATCTTTCGTACCGTGTTAAAGGCATCCTCGATCCGATCTGCCGTCACGACCATTTTATCTAAGCTGTTAAAGAGATCTTTTTCGCAAAGAACCGGTGAGAACATGGTGATATTACCATAGGTCACACGGTTGACGGATGTAAACATATTTTCCAGTTCATAGCGTGCCTTTGCCTTTTGATCCTGCTTTCTCCTTGCCACTTCCTCTTTTGTCCACTCGCCCCGGCGCAGACCATCATTGAGATAAGCCGTATAGTCCATATCAAACTCGTTCTTGGACGGCTCCTTTTCTCCCTCGTAGACTGCCCGCAGCCAACGGAAAATGGTAAAGACATGGTCGGAAGCACACATATCCAGATGGGCTGACAACTGGTAAAGTTCGCTGGTCTTGTCCTCGCCTAAAAAGCCCTGATCAATATAGGCAAAATTGAAAAACATCTCCATGACCGGCGTGATCTTTTTCCTGCCCTCCACTGCCTGTAAAAAGCAGTCCCAGTACAGTTCATAAAAGACTTTTCCCACCTGCTTGCGCAGACGATAGGCTGCCTCATCCTTATTGTCTGCATCTTTGACTTTTTCGTATGCCACAAAGAGTTCCTGCATTTCCTGATACTTGTCTCCCTCGTATCCGGCAAACTGCAAGATATACTCCAGATCTGTCTTGCACTCCTGGTCCACAGCCGTCTCTTTTTCTGTATTGGACGCATATTCTTTTGCGCAGGAAACCAGCAGTTCCTCCTGAAAAATGCCCAGTTCCTTGGCATAGCCCAACTGCTTTTCGATCAGTTTCTTGATCTCACCATCATCCCCGCCTCTTGCCTTTACTCCGCTTTGCAGTAAAAGGGAAGCATGAAAAAGATCGCTTCGTACTTGACTAAAGAGAGCATCCCGGTTGTTGCGCAGATAATTTGTCATCTCCCGGATACCTCTGGCGATTCGATGCATCTGGGCGGATGCCTCCATGATCGAGCCAATGCAAAGATCCTCGTCCGTCTCCATAAGGTTCAGATATGCATCCAGTGCCCCACGGATCAGGCTGTTGCTATTGTTGATCTCCCAGTTTTCTGCCTTATGCTGCATCTCCAGTGGCGTGATATTTGCCACATCCAGAGATTGCTTTGCCTCGACCTTACTGCGGGCACACAAATAAACATACTCCTCATACAAAGTATCCGAAAGATTTTGAAACTGCCGGACCTTGTGATACATGTCCGCATAGGCACAGAACAACTGGTGCCTTTGCAAGAGGGCACTGCGCAAAAAGATCCTGCGCATCTTTGGCTCTGCCGCCAGAAACTGCTTGAGATCATTGACCCCCTCACAAGGAAAGACATAAAGTGTAACATCCGTACTGGCATAATAGTCACAGATAAACCAGTCCTGCTCCAAAATACCTATGATAGCATTTGGTCCCAGTGTCGTCTCCTCAAATTCGTGTCGTAAGGTAACATTTCCCTCCTGTACGATATACCAGGCACTTACCTTATCTTTTCTCTTTGCTACATTCTCCCCTGCTTTCAGATGAATGACTTCCATCCTCCGCTCCTTTCCACAGTCCAAACCACAAACTACTCCTGCTTCAGACCGCACAATTTATCCACGGAGGAAATGATCTCTATGATCTCCGGTACATAATGTTCATGTTCCGTCATCAGACGATCAATCTCATTTCTCTCACTCTGCACGATCTTCCGGTTATCCTCGATGTGTCCCCTGATCTTTTGTCTTCGTTTTACCAGATTGTGTTTGATCTCCACCATCTCGTCTTCATCTATGAGTGCTTTGGTCTGATCCAGCCAGATCTTTCGATCATACAGATCGATCCTTTGTAAAAGTCGGATGAGGCGGCCGTTGAAATATTCCAGATCGTCATTGTTGCGCAGGAATTTTTCCTTTTCTTTGACAGCCGTCACATACTGTTCCCAAGTGTAATTGAGTTCGGTCGAATTGTGTACGCCGTACTTATCCTTTGTATATTCCACCGCTTTTGTCACATTGGCATATTTCATGCATACGACATTTAAGAGGTTGATCGCCTGATTTTCATTGCGGGTCGCCTGCCGCATCTGTTTTTGCAGATAAATGCTGCGGAAATAAATGATAAAGCCGCCCAGAGCACCCACGATAAAAAGTACCAAAAAGGCAACCGTCATATCCATCTTTGTCGCAAACTGTATGACAAATAAGAGGATCAAAAGCGTTGCATAAAGCAAAAATACTAAGAGAGATGCCCGCTTGATGATCTTGCGTTCCTGGGTAATGTCCTCGCGCTCGATCTCCCACTGGTTCTTCTGTGCCTCTAGGATATTTTTGTCCCGCCGCACCTTGTCCTGATAACGCTCGTTTTCCAACATCCGGTGGATGGTCTGCGGTACATCATCCTCATTCTGCTCCATCAAAAGGAACTGGCTGTCCGAAATATTGTAAGAGGCATTCTCATAAGCCTGACGCGCAGCATTCAACTGCTCGATATTGGATGCCGCTTCCCGGATTGCCTGTCTGGTCTCATCCGGCAGCCCCTCAATGGTCTGGATATCCGTCAGATAGGAAGTGACAACACGGTATTCTGCCTTTTCTTCCTCGATCTCTTTGGTCAAGGCAATGATCTGCTCACAGGAATCCAAAATGTAGTGTTCCAACTTCTTGGGATCATTCCAGTTGTCGATGGTCTCGATCTCCTGATATACCTTGGCAAAAGCCTCATCGATCTCCTGTTCTTTTTTTCGTTTCTTTCCAAAAAATAACATGCCTTTCTCCCAGCTGCTGTCTTTTTAAATGCGACACAAGTGATTGTAATCGACTTTCCAACTGCTCAAAATAGATCCGATCACCTGTGATCTGCCCGTTTCGGTCGCAAGTGCCTTTTGTATTTTTTCATCGAAAACATGGATCTCTTCGCGGGTACTGAGCATGGTGACTTCCTCGCAGATCTCATCTACCATATCCTGCGGGATAAAGTATTTGTCTACCAGTTCGTCGAAATGCTTCTGATCCTTGTTGCAGCGCAGTGCCGCCAGCATAGACCGGAGCGACTGCGTTTTGTGGTTGCGCTTGTAAGCCTCCTCAAAGCAGAGGGATGCCTCGCCAAAGAAAAACAACCTTCCGTAGGCAACGCCCAAGTTATGCCAGATATCTCCTTCAAAAGCGGTCGGTCCATGTGTGACCGCCGGGTCATCTAACATCTTTTCATATTCAAAAATAGCATCCACAATCTTATCTTTTTCCATCAGGCGGTCTGCCCGCATTTTCTGGCACTCTGTCGGACTCTTGTTCTCAAAAGACGCTATCGCCTGCAGCAGGTCACGGATCTCCACACTGGTCAGATAACCACTGTAATTTAGAATCTGTCCGATAAAAATATGCAACGGTGCCTGATTGGATAGGGTATCCAATAACTGCTTTTCCAGATCACGTGCCCCCAGTTCCCCGCCGATCCACAGACAGAGTTCCTTGGATGCAAATTCTGCATTTAAAAGATAAACATTGTGTGCAATATAATAACTCAATTCTTCCAAAGAATAGACATTCAGCGCGCCATCCTCGATAAAATAAGGATTGGCTGCTATGGATTGTCTACATAAAATCAATTCACCCATCGGATGCCTCCTTATTCTTCCAGACAGACGGTATGCTCCCATGTACGGTTGGACGATGGTGCGATCTCCCCAAAGCCTAAGTCACGGATCGTGATCTTGATCTTACGGTCAGAGATCGGTTCTGCCGTAATACGAAGCCTGCTGGTCCTGCGTTCTCTTTCTACCATGTCCGTCAATTCCAAAAGTTCTACGTGAGCCTCCCTGCTCTCCGGCCGCTGGATCCAGACCTCGATCTCCGGTGTTCCGTCCAAAATGACCTCACATTCGCCCACCTCGTCAAACCAGGACTGTCCAGCTGTGATCAGAGTAAAAAACTGCATTTCATTGCCCACCAAGACCTTGAGGTAGAGATTTAACTTGAGTTCATTGTCTCCGATATAGACAAAAGGCCAATCCCGCTTCCCATCCTTGATAAAGCCTGCATAACAGGCGCCCTTGGAGTAAAGATTCTTTCCCACAAAGACCTTTCTGGTATGGCAAAGATACTGCAAAGATGCCTTCATCCAGTCTCCGTCAAAACCGTCTCCGATCAGATAAACCGCCGAAACGACCTGTCCGTCGATCACATCCTGGGCGATCTTTTGAAACTCGCCGTCCTTTTGGTCTAAGAGTTTGCCATGATTTTTCTGATCTAAGTTGATGACCTGAGGTGTCGTATGCATATTACGCCGCAAGCGGCAGGACACCATATCCGACTCAGTATAGTCAAACATGACTACATCATGTAAAAAGGTCTCCGGCCCCTGGCTCAGTGCATAATAGTAAAAACTTTCCCTGCGGTCGATCAGAAGCAGTTTGTCTGTCTCGATCCCCAGTTTTACCATGATAGCCGAAAAGAGTTCCATGTATTCCACACTGACCTTGTCCAGACAGATGACAAGTTTTGTTAAAGGCATCATGGCTTGGGCGCTTCCTGCCAAAGAGAGGACACGCTTTAAAAAGATGGCAAGCAGATCACTCGCCGCGTACTTTTCATGCTCCAAAAAGACTTCTTCCCCAGTTCTCGCCTTATCAAGAAGATCTTCTACGCCAAGCGCTTCCCCGGATTTAACACGCACTTTTGCTTCGCGTCCGAAGAACCACTGACCAACGCCCTTTTTCTTGGCAAGGGCGGTCGGGATCTGATAGGACTCGCTGCCCATGATCGTGCTGATCGTCTGTGGCTCTTTCATATGCTGTTGGTAAATGCTGATCATGGTATATTTTTCACTGATATCCATACCAAGATACAAGCCCACATTCTCCTGTTCCATAAGTGCCTCTTATACTGTCGTAAATAGTTCCTTTGTCACCTGATCCAAGCCCTGATACTGCTTCATCAGTTCCAACAACTGCCCGTCTTCATGATAGAGGTAGGCATTTTGCATGGCATTCAATAGATCGTAGCGATCCAGATTGCCCTCCTGCAGATCACTGGAAATGGTCAGGTCATCCGCACATACCGGCAGGTCTGCTACCGCATCTGCATACAGGGCATAATGAATGGTCTCTCCGAAAAAGACAACGAACTGCTTGACGAAGATTCCCTCGTACATCTCGATCATTTCTTCCGTGATCGGCTGCCCATCATCAAAACGATAGGTGATGGTGATCCGCTCTCCCGGATTGCCCCGGTATTCCACAAAATGTTTGTCATACAGATGATACTTGATGATCAGTTTATGATCGACATTCTTGTAGAACTGGAAATAGACATTCCGCAAGATGTAATACTGCAAGAGTTGATCCAAAAGGGCAAACTCTTTTTCATCCAAGGTATCCTTGCCGGATAGATATTTCATGTATGCCAGATTGCAACTTTCCTTTAACTCGATGCCTTTTGCAAAATAATAGGAAAGATAGTCAAATAACTTGTCTGGCACATGTTCCTTTGAGAGCATATATGCATGCGCCCAGTAATTCAGATAAGCCTCGATCAGCATGCGATCTTTGCCACGCGCCAGATAGGAAGCATAAATAGCCGCCGTTTCCTCCATGCAGTTTTCCGCATACAAGGTCTGGAATAAAATATTTTCTTCCAGCGCCACCACGGACATTTCTTCTGCTTTTGCCGCCTGCCAGAGATAGATCATATCCGGGCTTGGTCCCACATAGTTTTCTGCCAGATAGGATACCGTTGCCGGTGAAGTCTGCTTCTGTCCCAATAAATAGCCACACAAAGAAAGTAAAAATTCATCTTCTGCAAATTCAGTCGTCAACAGCCTTTCGGTGCACATCTGTAAGAGCAGGCGGTCATCCACCTGCAATCCGTAATAGTCCTGCATGAGGGCATAGGCTCTCTCATAGTCCTGCCGCTGGATGAATAAGGAGATCACAAAACCTCTGGCCCTTGCATCCAACTGCCCAAAGTCCACATGCTTTGCAAAATGTTCTTCTAAGACTTCTTCCCTGCAATGATCCTGTAAAAAGCCGATAAATGCACTGTATTTTTCCTGTTTATAACGCTTGGAAACCAGCGAAGAATCCAAAAATATCTGCATGCGTTTTACATCATCCAAGGTATAGTCTTCCGCTTCTTTTTTCTCCGCAAAATCCGCAAGGATAAAAGGAAGGGAAAGCGGTGACAAGTGTTCCAGCCTCTTGATAAAACGCTCCGGGTACATAAGCCTTTGTAGGGTGTATGCCTTGTGATCGCTGATCAGGGTGCCATTCCCCGTCTCAAGCAGTAACCGGTGCTGTCCCGGCAGGATCGGAATACATGCCTGATGGTCTTGTACCGGGATCACGATCGGCATTTCATACTGCTCCTGATAGATAAATGCACGGGTGATGTCCGGATAAAGGCAGACCAGTTTTTTCATAAAGACCATGCCCGAGATCAGATGCGCCATCTCCTCATCGACTACGCCCATCTCCAGAACATTCTGATAGATGATCGCCAGATTGTCATTCATGCGATTGGCTTTCATCTGCTCGATCGCAAAAGTTTCGATGTTGCGCAGATACTGCTCATAAAGCCCCGGTGCCTTGCGTCTTTCCGAAATGATATTGGCATAAAGAAGTGCCTTCTTTTGATATGGCAGATTGCAACTATAGCGGAAGTACATAGTCACCATCTGCGGCAGTTCTTCCGTACTGTTGTCCGGCATGGAAAGCATATAAGCCTCATACAAGCCGCTCAGACGCAGATCCAGACGGATTGCCTCGCGATACCAGTCCAGATACTTTTCCTGAAACATCTGGTTGCGCAACAAATAAGATACCAGAACAGAAAAGGCTTCCTCGCTATGCTCCACCTCGTATGCCTTCTGTGCGATCAAGAAAATGTGCGGATCAAAATCTTTGACCTTTTCCATCACATGCAAGACCTGCATTGCCACATCTTTGGTAAAGGTCACATGTCTTGCTGCCCAGTATAAGATCTTGGTCGCATGCGCATCAAAGGCATGCAAAAGATAAGGATCCTGCACATACATGGCATATGCCTCAATATATAAAAACGGTGTATCGTTATCTGCTTCGATCCATTGTAAAATGGCTTTGAGTTTCCGCGCTGGATTTTCCATATATTCTTCCCGCAAAAAAGATAAAAACCAGAAGAGTCTGACATCCTCCGGGTGCTCTCGAAAGATAGTCTCGATCTCTTTTGTCAGGCGGTCGACATAGGACTTTTCCTGCTCGATCAGGGTGCAGAGATACAAAAGATATGCCCAGAGAACGCTCTGCTTGTCTGCGATCTCCCGCTTCATATCGGAAATGATCCAAAGTGCCTCCTGCCGCTTTTTGCCCACGATCAGGCACTGCGCCTTCATCAGGCGATACCATGCATTATTCGGGCGGCGCTCTAACAGTTCATCTAAGATCTGTACCGAGCCATCACACCACTCGCCTGTCGTGATCTGGCGGAAACGATACGCTTTGTAGGTATCCGTCAAATCTGCCAGACACTCTTTATCCCTGCGCCATGGAAATTCCTTTTTTTCATCTTCCTGATCAAAGGTCGCCATGATGTCAATGACACGCACCGTTCCCTTGCAGGAGAATGTGATCCGCGCACGGTTAATGCCCGCGTGCATGCGGTTCTTGTGTATATAATAATTGAGAAGCATGGTAGAACCAAGAAAATAGTCTGTCGTAATCAGATCTTTTTCCACAGTGACAAAAGAGCTGTCACTCTCCACTGTGATCTCAATATAGCCCCATGTATTCTTGGCAACCACTAAGGTCTCCTTGCGGTTTTCGCTCACGCGGTAAAATTCTTCCTTGCGCTCGCGCACCGTAAAATCGACAGCATCTTTTAAGCCCACCGCCACTAAAAATTCTTCTAAATTGGCTGAAGACGGTAAAGCCTTACGATAGCCGGTATAGACCATGCGGACTGCCTTTTCCTGTCTTGCAATGAACTTTTCAAAAGCCTGCGAATAAAACAACTGCATGGCTTCTGCCCAATGTCCCTGTGCAAGACTTGCAAAATCGGATAAACTTGCGATCTCGCCTGTAGATGCATACAGGCGGTCTGCCTCAAATTGCACATCAAAAGGAAGGCGACACTCCCTCTGGTTACATACAATGGTAAAATAACCGGTAAGCCTGTCCCCTTCTTGATAATCCTGACCCAGCACTTCAAAACGGATCGTTGCTTCCATCCCGTCAAACTGCGGCTTTACGATGCGCACATATGGATTGGAAGAATAGACGATTCCCCGGATAGAGACCTCATTGGTAGAGTGCATGAAAAACTCACCCTGTAAGCGTTCTCCCTGCCTGCCACGCACGGTAACTGTCTCCTCTGAAAATGCTATCTGCGGCCTTCTGTTGTCAAATTTATCTTCTGACATCCGCCAGATTCGTTTTCGCAAAATATGACACCCTTTTCCTGCCGTTTTGTCTTCTGTCGGTTGCAATTTTCGACGCAAAAAGACTATAATGAATTATAAACTATTTAAGAAGGACATGCAATAAACTTTGTCCTTTGCAGGAGGAAAGCATGCTTACACATAAAGACCATTTCCATGGCAGCGACTTAGAAAAAATAGAGCAGATCTACGGTATCCGCAAGGAAGATATCGTAAGTTTTTCAGCCAATGTCAATCCCCTGGGTATCTCACCGAAGTTGCGGGAGCATCTGGCAAAACATATCGACTGTATCACGACCTATCCTGACCGGGAATATTCTTCCCTGCGTCAGTGCATGGCAGATTATGTCAGCACAGAAAAAGAAAACATCATTGTTGGCAACGGCTCTACCGAACTGATCTCCCTTTTTATACAGATCGAGCATCCAAAGAAAGCCATGATCTTAGGACCTACCTATTCCGAATATGAAAGAGAAGTTTCTCTCGGTGGAGGGACGACCGTCTACTATCCGCTCAAGGAGGAAAGCGGTTTTAAACTGGATACCACCCACTTTACCTCAAAACTGGATGATTCCATTGATCTTTTGATCCTCTGCAATCCAAACAATCCTACCTCCAGCTGCATTTCCTTGGATGATATGCGTACCATCCTAGATGTCTGCAAGGAGCATGGTATCTATGTCATGGTCGATGAGACCTATATCGAGTTCGTTGAAGATGTAGCTCATACCAGTGCCGTCTCACTGACTGCCTACTACAACAATATCATCATCCTGCGCGGCACCAGCAAATTCTTTGCTGCACCGGGTCTTCGTCTCGGCTATGCCATTACCGGCAACGAAGACCTGCTCCGTAATATGAACCAGCGCAAAAATCCATGGATGATCAATTCACTTGCTGCGATCGCCGGGGAACTCATGTTTCAGGATGACGAATATATACAGGCGACCAGAGATCTGATCAGCACGGAACGCGCCCGCTGTTATCAGACAATGCTAAATTCCAAGCGTTTCCATCCATACAAGCCGACTGCGAATTTTATGCTCATGCGCATTATGGATGAAGACTTAAACAGCGGTATCCTGTTTGACCGCGCCATTCGCGAAGGGCTTATGATCCGGGATTGCTCGACTTTCCCATTCTTAAATGACAAATATATCCGCTTCTGCTTTATGGATCCTGCGGATAACGACCGGCTTTTGGATTGTCTCTTACGTTAGATCACTTATTTCATATGATGCAAAAAAGAGAAAGGCGAATGCAAAAGATGCAAACGCCTTTCTCTTTTATTCTGTTCTCATAAATTATTTATTCTGGAAGTATTCGTGAATACCCTTTGCAGCAGCCTTTCCTGCACCCATGGCAAGGATAACTGTTGCTGCGCCTGTCACGGCATCACCGCCTGCGTAAACAGCTTCTTTTGAAGTTGCGCCATCGTCCTCACAGATGATGCATCCTCTCTTATTCACATCAAGTCCTCTTGTCGTAGAAGAAATGAGTGGATTTGGAGAAGTACCAAGTGACATGATGACGGTATCTGCCTCGATCTCATACTCAGATCCAGGAATTTCCACCGGTCTTCTTCTTCCGGATTCATCCGGCTCACCCAGTTCCATCTTGATGACGCGAACGCCCTTGACACAACCGTTTTCATCTACTAAGATCTCGGTCGGATTCTGCAATAGATCAAAGATAACGCCTTCCTCTTTTGCATGATGTACTTCTTCCACTCGTGCAGGAAGTTCTGCTTCACTACGACGGTAAACGATATGTACTTCTGCGCCCAGACGGAGTGCTGTTCTTGCAGCATCCATAGCAACGTTACCACCACCGACAACAACGACTTTCTTGCCGCGTGCGATCGGTGTATCATAACCTTCCTTAAATGCTTTCATCAGGTTATTTCTGGTAAGGAATTCATTGGCAGAGAATACGCCCTTTGCCTGCTCGCCCGGGATTCCCATAAATCTAGGAAGACCTGCACCGGAGCCGATAAAGACTGCCTCAAATCCTTCTTTTTCCATCAACTCATCAATCGTTACGGAACGACCGATGATAACATTTGTCTCAATCTTAACACCAAGAGACTTTACATTTTCTACTTCTGCGGCAACAACCTTGCTCTTCGGCAGACGGAACTCAGGAATACCGTAAACCAGTACACCACCTGCTTCGTGCAGTGCCTCAAAAATAGTAACATCATAGCCAAGTTTTGCCAGATCACCGGCACAGGTAAGTCCTGCAGGACCGGAGCCGATCACTGCGACCTTGTGACCATTCTTTTCGCTAGCGCCCTGTGGCTTGATGCCATTTTCTCTTGCCCAGTCAGCCGTGAAACGCTCCAGTTTTCCGATGGAAACGGCTTCGCCCTTGATTCCACGGATACACTTGCCTTCACACTGGCTCTCCTGTGGGCAGACACGTCCACAAACGGCTGGAAGTGCAGAAGACTCGCTGATCACTTCATATGCCTTTTCGATGTCGCCATCTTTTACAGCTGCGATGAAATCCGGGATCTGAATGGAAACCGGGCATCCCTTGATACACTGTGCATTCTTGCAGTTCAAGCAACGGGATGCTTCTTCCATAGCCTCTTCTTTATTGTATCCTAAACATACTTCTTCAAAGTTAGTGGCACGAACCTTTGGATCCTGCTCACTGACCGGAACTTTTACTAAAACATCACCCATTACTTGTCACCTCCACAATGTCCGCATCCGCCGTGGTGTGTATCACCTTCCTGTAAAGCAAGCATCGCGCGACCTTCTTCTGTCTTATACTGCTGCTGTCTGGACATAGCCTGATCAAAATCAACCAAGTGGCCGTCAAACTCCGGTCCGTCCACACATGCAAATTTTACCTGATCTCCAACAACCAGACGACAAGCACCGCACATTCCGGTACCGTCTACCATGATCGGGTTCATAGATACGATCGTCGGGATACCAAGTTCTTTGGTAAGTTTGCAGACGAATTTCATCATGATCATAGGTCCGATGGCTACACACCAGTTGAACTCCTGACCTTCGTCTACCAATGCCTGCAACTGATTGGTTCCCATTCCATGGAAGCCATAAGAACCGTCATCTGTTGTAACACAAAGTTGTGTGGCAACTTCACGCATTTCATCCACATAGAACAAAAGATCCTTGGTACGGGATCCCATGATCACGGTCGTTTCTACGCCATGCTCTTTCAGCCATTTTACCTGTGGATAGATCGGTGCGGTCCCCACGCCGCCCGCGATAAAGACGATCTTTTTCTTCTTTGTCTCCTCGAGGTTCTCCTCTACACACAGTTCTGACGGCTGTCCCAGCGGACCTACAAAGTCCATAAAGGCATCTCCCACAGCAAGGTGTGACATTCTCTCTGTGGATGCTCCTACGGTCTGGAATACGATCGTGATCGTACCAGCCTCTCTGTCATAATCGCAGATCGTCAGTGGAATTCTCTCTCCCACTTCATCGATCTTGGCGATGATGAACTGTCCCGGCAGACAATTATCTGCCACTCTCGGTGCCTTCACATCCATCAAGAAAATCTTGTCAGCAAGTTTTTCTTTTTTTACGATTGGATACATAGTTTTCCTCCCATTTTCTTATTTTCTATTTGATATGCCGATCCTTAGCGGATTTCTCGCCTCCTAAGTGGAATGCACAGCATATAAAATACGATTCTTCTGTTAACCCTGTGTTAAGCCTGTCTTTAACTAAAGTAAACCAACTCGTCCTGTGGTTTTTCTGCCGGTTTCATCTCGATCGGATAAAGGATCGGACCCTTGCCCTTATATTCTCTTGCAAATTCAACCTTGATACGTGCGGTAAGGTCGATCCAGGAGCGATGCTCCGGTGTATTTTCCATGCCGGTCTTGCACATCATGCCAAGGAAGGTAATGTCCTCCACGCAACAAGTCATGGCAAAACGTCCCGGCACGATAACGCCGCGCTTTAACTTACCATCTTTTGGATTGTAGACCAAACCTAAGAAATGCACCTTCTTGCCATCGTATTTCTTTGGATTTTCCATGCAGTCCATAAACCAGAGGGCATAATCTGCATCGGAAATCTCGATCACATCTGCATTGATGTCAAAAGGAAGTTCTTCCTCACGATCGTCGATCGTACCATCGGCTCTCTCATAAACGATCTGCGCCGGACGGTTGACTGCCTTGATATTGCCACGGAACTTGCTCTTTGGCGTGTTGTCATCACAGCGGTTGAAGATAACAACTTCTGCCTGAAAGAATTGCTCCATCATTATGGAACGCATATTTGCCATATACATCTCAAAAGTCGTTGCATCCACAGTAGCGAGGGACTGCACGATCACCCAATTCTTTGGAAGCTCCATCTCATAGACTTCGCCTACGCCCCAGGTTCCATTGTATTCAACGAAAACGACATCCGGACGGTACTGGTCTGCAATTTCCTGTAAATGCTCTGTATTAAACTCTGCTTCTGTATCAATGGTTGCGACAGATGCGTTGATCGTCTTTAACTTTTCGGTGTCATACTCCACATCGCCGTCTTCACAGGCAATGATGAGAATACGGTCATCATCTTCAGCAAAGCCATTTTCAAATAGGGTTTCCTGGATCAAAGTGGTCTTACCACTATCCATAAAACCCGTGAAAAAATATACCGGTATTTCTGCCATAATCTTTCCTCTTTCTTATAATTCTATGTCCTATCAGAAGATAGGGTATCGCCATATTTAGGCGATACCGAAGAGTTCCTCTAACTGATGTTCGTCAATATCTGTACCGATAACTACCAGACGTCCTGTGTAATCCGGCTCACCGGTACGCAGTTCGTACTCGCCATCTACCAGATCAAAGTAGATCCATGTGCCGTCAGTAGACTGTACCATACCCTTGGAACGGATGACGGTTCCGTAGTCTTCTGTCTCAGCAAATGCCTTCAGAGCATTCTCGATCGTTGCACGTTCAAAGATGTGCGGTGTCTCCTTGCCCCAACTTGTGAATACATCATCTGCATGATGATGGTGATGCTCATGATCGTGGTCATGACATCCGCAGGTACAACCCTCGCCATGGTCGTGATGATGCTCGTGCTCATGCTCGTGATCGTGGTGATGCTCGTGTTCTTCGTGGTCATGATCATGATGATGCTCATGGTCATGAATGTGGTCATGCCCATGGTCATGGTCGTGATGATGTTCATGCTCATGTGCCTCGTGTGCTGCTTCTGCCAATGTCTTCATTTCAAGATTATCCTGTCCTTCGATAACCTTTAAAATCTGACTTCCCTGAATTTCATCCCAAGGTGTTGTAATAATCGCAGCTTTTGGATTGAGCTTTTGAATCTGTTTTACGCAAAACTCCAGCTGTTCCGGTGTAGCCTTCTGACTTCTGCTCAATACAACCGTTGTTGCATATTCAATCTGGTTGTTAAAGAATTCGCCAAAGGCTTTCATCTGCTTCGATGCCTTTAATGCATTTACAACCGTAACAAGTGCGTTTACCTTAACATCATGTGTCTTTTCTAAATCAATCACAGACGCCATAACATCTGATAATTTGCCTACACCTGATGGCTCTATCAAAATACGGTCTGGTGAAAATTTATCTAAAACTTCCTGTAAATTCTTTGCAAAATCTCCTACCAATGAGCAGCAGATGCAGCCAGAGTTCATCTCTGAAATCTCAATACCGGAATCTTTTAAAAATCCACCATCAATACCAACTTCACCGAACTCATTCTCTATTAATACAAGTTTCTCACCAGTGTAAACTTCATCAATCATTTTCTTGATAAATGTTGTCTTACCTGCTCCTAAAAATCCAGAAATAATGTCAATTTTTGTCATAATTTCATCCTTCTTTCTCTTGACTTTCTGCTTATAAATATAGCAACATATATTATAGCATAAATCCATTTGTGTACAATGGTCGAAATTTTCCTTTTGTGGAAAAAAAGATTATGCAAAAACCACAAAATATTTTTTTAAAATGGAGGGTAATTCTATGGATCCAAAGAGAGAACATCACAAAATATTAGCCAATCAGTTGATTAAAAATCTGGCAAAACGTCATATGGAAGGATTTTACTGTGAAACACCAGAAGAGGCATGTAGCCTTGCTTCTTCGCTTATGAAACAAGGTTCTTCTGTATCCTGGGGGGGTACGATGACCATGAAAGAAATTGGTTTGGACAAAGTAATTGCCAACCGCTCTGATTTGATTGTCTATGACCGTGCTAACGCAAACTCGCAGGAAGAAATTGATGAAATCTATCGCAAAACTTTTTCTGCAGACAATTTTATCATGAGTACAAATGCCATTTCCCTTGATGGACAACTCGTAAACATTGATGGCACAGGAAATCGTGTTGCTGCACTTATCTTCGGACCAAAGCAGGTCATTGTTATTGCCGGCATGAACAAGGTCTGCCATGACTTAGATAGTGCTATGGTGCGCGCAAGAAATATCGCATCCCCACCAAATGCTCTTCGATTTGACAAAAAAACACCTTGTACTGCAAATGGAAGCTGCGGAGACTGCCTCTCTGGTGATTGCATCTGTAATCAGATTGTAATCACCAGAAACAGTCGCGACGAAAACAGAATCAAAGTAATCCTTGTAGAAGGTGAATGGGGTTACTAAAATAACCCACAAATGCCTGCCATTCCTGTTCTCACAGAAACGGCAGGCATCTTTTATCTGTATCCTAAATATTCTAAGAACCCTTCGCATCCAGCCACAATATCGCGATATGTTGCTTCGAAGTCTCCCGTATACCAGGGGTCCGCCACATCATCTGTTTTCTGCAAGCACTGATTTTTCTTATAATCTGCAAAAGAAAGGTTGAAATCCGTGAAGAGCAAATCAACATTTCCGATGCTTCTCCCAGAATGCGACTGCATCCCGCAGCCAGCCATCTGCCGCAGTATCTATCCCCAGGCCAAAGCCATGACCCAGCTTATCATACATGACGATATCGACATTTTCCTGCCCCAGCGCTTTCCTGATGTCCGGGATGATTTTCTCCACGGCCGCAAAACCGGTAGGGTCATCCCGCCCGACCCTGGAAAATACAGCAAGCCCCTTGTCCTTCTCGTGAACCTTAAGCTCCCAGTGCAGGCCATAGATGGGGAAGATGGCGGCGGGCCTTGGCAGATTATGTTTATGGCAGCAGTCCTTATAATCAGAAAATGCGTAGGCTGTCGTCATCAGGCCTCCAGCGGAGAACCCGAACATACCAAAGCCGTCCATCGTATAGCCGTACTCTGCCTGATGCCCTATCAGATACCTTACCGCCGGCAGCACATCCTTGGATGCCTTCTCGCCCTTGGCCTGCGGTTCGGTTTCATGCAGCTCCACATTCACACGGTAGACCAGCACAAACACACTGTATCCCCTCCTGTGCAGCTCCATGGCTGCCGGGATGCTCTCCAAATAAGAGGCTACGCCGTCAAACCCGCCGCCCGCAATCTGCACAGCCACGGGCTTCCCTGGCTTCCCCTGGAACAGGATCCCCTGTACCTTTCCCTTGTCGGGATCACGCCTTACCTCATCCTCCGCATAAAGCCCGCTGATGAAATGCACCTTTTTCAGCCCTTTCTGCTCCACGACATAGTTGAAACCATCCACGATGCTCTGCGCCTGTGCGGGCTGCCCGATAAGATTGCACAAACCATGGACGCTCATGCCTGACATGGCATATATTTCCTTTGGCGACCCGGTCTTCATAAAAAGCTCCGGCCTGCCCTCCCATACGGGATGCTGCAGGAAGAACGCCATCTTGTCATTGATCGTAGCCCTGCGGAACCCTCCCGCGTCATTGTAAAACTCCGATTCCTTTACCTTCGGCATATGCTTGACGCCTAAGATTGCCGGCCAGAACAGCCCTTTGTACTTACCCATGTTTTTTCCCTCCTTATCTATTTCAGAACGGTCTCGGAAACTCCATAAAGCCCGAATCTCCGCTCTTTTTGTACTTGTTACTTTTTTCGTTTCCTCCCATTTTCAGAGAAGGATTTTAAATTTTTTCAGCAATTTTTCAAAAAACTATTGACATTTCTCGTGAATTGTGAGTTTCTTTATCCTGTTTTTTCTGCTCATTTCTATGGGACTTACTCCACCCTCTCTTACTCTTTGGAAAGTTCAGGAAATAAAGCCTAAAATTACGGAGGTTCTTGTAAACCGCCTGCTTAACGGAAAAATTATTCATTTTAATTTCGAGGCTACCCTTCAACATCTCTTTTATTCCGTTGCTGTTCTTCCCTCCGTTCAATGCGGTCTGATTTCTTCTGAAAACCTTACGGTTTCCGGCGACGGTACCGCTGTCCATACTCATGCCAACCCGAGGGGACACCGTTTAAATCCTGACCCCGATAAACCATACAACCCGGATGTTCCTCGCCATTTTTCAGCCCCCGATGCCTCATGGGGATGGGACAGCGATATGGAAAAATACTATTACGGATATACCCTCTTTCAGCTGTCCTGCCATAACCATTCACTACACGTTGATATTCCACTCCTTTTGCGGTTTACCAGTGCCAAAAGACATGATTCTGTCAGTTTTCTGGTAGCTTTCCATGAATTTGAAAAACACATGCCCGACCTGCACATATCAAATATGTGCCTTGATTCTGCCATGGATAACTATCCAACATATAACCTGTTAAAAGATCGGCATATTCATGCTTTTATTGACCTTAACGCTAAGTGTGGTCGCCCGAAATCTATTCCGGATAACATTCATATTGATAAGGACGGAACTCCTATCTGCCAACAGGGAGAACGCATGGCTCCCAATGGCTATGACAAAGCCTGTGGTTGTCTTTTATGGCGATGTCCTTATGGTAAAAACCACTGTTCTAAATGTGAGCACCATAGTTGGGGGGCTTTTGACCCCAACATCTTTTAAAAAGGTCAAATGTTTTATAATTTTATAAAACACTTGACCTCTCAAAGTTCACTCTTCCTGTTCTTGAAAAAATTATTTCCGATGTGCCTCCCAGAATTCCACTGCCTCTTCAAGCCAATGAGGTACTATGGTATTGGAACCAATACCAAATCCATGTCCGAGATTATCGTAAATCCGTACAGACACATTGTCCTCACCCAACACGGATTTCAATTGCGGAAGTCTCTTCTCTACATTTCCGAATCCGTATTCGTCCTCGCGCCCTGCGATGGAAAATACCGCCAGTCCCTTATCCTGCTCAAGCGCTTTCACATTCCAGTCCAGACCATACATCGGGAAAATCACTTTTGGTCTCGGCAGTTTTACTTTGTGACAGCAGTCCTCGTAATTTGCGAAGGAATATGCCGTAGTCATCATGCCGCCTGCCGAGAAACCGAATATCGCATAGTCATCCATATCCACAGACAGTTCCTGCTCATGCTCCTTTAGATAACGGATTACCTGCACCAACTCCCTGACCGCTGCCTGCCCCTGTTTTTCCTGTTCCGTTTCTCCCAGCTGTTTGCCAATCGGGTAACTGATTACCAATACGGAGTACCCCAACTTGTGTAATTTCATTGCCACGGGATATCCCTCGCAATCCGTCACATTACTGATAAATCCACCTCCGGGAACGACCACCGCCAACGGTTTTCCTTGCTTTCCTTTGTAAAACATTCCGGTCAAATGAGACTGATATGGATTCTGTTCTATCATTTCCTTCGGGTTAATATCGGAAATCAACTGCGCCTCTCCACTTTCCACAAGCCGGGTCAGGTAATGAAAAGCCTCCAGTGCATTTTCCATCTGATCACTTCTGCCCTGCGCTTTTAGAAAATCTGCATATTTTGCCGGGGCAATCGCTTTTAACACGTTATCCTCAACATTAAAAAACATATGCTTATAGCCGCCAAACACCGGATGCTGCATAAAAAATGCCATTTTATCATCTTTTTCCGCTTTCCGGAATGTTCCGTCTGCCTGATAATAATCTTCCTTTTTTATATTCGGAAAACCGCCGATGCCAAACAGTGCCGGCAGAAACATCGCATTTTTCTTATAAACATACCCCACGAAGCCGACTGCCAAAATGAGCAGCACGAGTATTATCATTGCCAGAATTTTCATATGTTCTTTCACTCCTTATCTCTTGTCAGTTCCATCGCATTCTCCTTCAATATGTTACTTATTGCTGCGCGCTGCGATTGCCGTGTTCATTTCCTCTACTGCTTTTTTATCCAACGTATACTGTGTACCAAAAAGAATCGCCCCTGCGGAAGTCAGGATAATCGGAAGTATCAGTACGCAGAGGATAATTCCTGTATTGATACTCTCCGGCTGGACAGCCGAGCCGGTAACAAAACCTGTAGCTGCCAATACATACCCCGGAATCGCTCCTCCGATTCCCTGCGCCACTTTTGTAATAAAAGATGTAAACGATGCGATTGCCGCTTCTGCACGTTTTCCGGTTTTATACTGCACGTAAGTAGTATTATCTGCCTGTATACTGGTTGTCAGCGGTACTATACATCCGCCTGCCACACCTCCTGCCACTGTACTAATATAGATCAAAAGCATAGATCTCACATCAATCAAACGTAGTGCGGTAAACAGGATGGATACGACGATTGCCATTACATAAATCTTTTTCTTTCCAAACCGGTTTGCCAGAATTGGTCCAAGGAAAATTCCCACCAGAGCAGTTATCATTGAAACAAGTGACACCCCTGACATAAGCGTCATATCACCCATTATATATGTGTAAAAATAAGCGCCGGCTCCTCCTGCTATATTACTGCCCACCCCGGCTACCAGTGCCATTACAAACATTGCCCAGACAGGTTTATACCGCATAAACTGTAACAATTCCCTGAATGTATAACTTTCTTCTTTTTTTCCTTCAAAAGCTACTCTTTCCTTTACACAAAGAGCCCCTGCAATAGATAAAACCAACACCATGGCCATGGAACCGAAAATTAACACGTAATAGTTCTGTAACGTTCCTTCCGCCACAAGAATCGGTGCTGCCACAGCCAGTACCGCGCCACCTATCATTGTTCCCAACGCGTTGAAAAGTGACAAACTGTTTCTCTCCTTGTCATCCGCGCTCATGACCGGGAGCAGACTGTTCTTGGAGATATCCATAATATCAAACGTCCAGCCCAGCAGCAGATACGTCACATACACAATCACATATTTTCCGACCGGAATCCAGACTGCGCCAAACCACAGTAAAATATAATTTATAACACAGATGATTGTTCCCAGAATAATCATAGGGCGAAATTTTCCCATTTTTGTGACTGGAAATTTGTCCAGCAAATATCCCATAATCGGGTCGCTGATTCCATCCACCACCTTGGATATTAAAAACAGGGTCGCCAGTGCTGCCGGTTCCAGACCAACCACAGTCGTATAGTAAATCATAAAGAATCCTGACAATAATCCCATCAGTGGAATATTTCCCGCACATACCATGAATAAGCCCATTTTTTCCACGATACTAACCTTTTGTTCTTTACTCTTCCCACTCATTTGTTCTCTCCTCCTTAAAATTGTGATAATGCTGTATTCAACATCTCTGCCTGTCCTTCATCCATCGGTCCGGAAAACATCTCCGCCACCTGCCGAAACGACAATCCATAGACCGCATCCGGTATCATATCCACCTCGGTCATCGTCGACAAAAATGCCCGTATCTGCGGATGGTTCAGCAAATCCTCCAGCTTTGACTCCACGCTGTATATTTTCTTTAACTTCTCAGTTGCCTCATATACGACTTCATAGTTTCCTGCAGTGATATAACAAATACCGTTCACCACTGTTGCGAATAGTGGATTTGTCTTATCTTCAAACAGAATCTCCGGAGCATGCGGCAATCGCACCTCGCCTTCTCCACCAAACGGAATCGTAATTTTGATTCTAATCCTGTTATCCTCCATAATTTCCCAGCCGCACTCATACCGTCCGCTTGCCGAGTCATACACGGTCTTTACCTGTCTCAGGTCATAATGGACATTCGGACAAATTGCAACCCTTCTGCCTCCCGGAGATTCTTCCAAAAGATGGATTCCTCCCACATGGCGGAACATCCATTCCAGAATCGCCCCGTAAGAATAATGGTTGAGACTGTTCATTCCGGTACTGGATATCTTACCGTCTTCATCCAGTGAATTCCATCGCTCCCAGACTGTGGTGGCTCCCAGTTTCACTTCGTGCAGCCACCCCGGATACTCCTCGTTCAAAAGCAGGCGGTAGGCGGTATCCGTCATTCCGTTATCGGTCAACACATTACACAAAAGAGAGGTTCCCACAAATCCGGTATTCAATTTGTTTCTGCTCTCGCGGAAAAGTTTCTTTAACATCTCTCTGGTCAGCTCTTCGTCCTCTGACAAATGATATTTCAAAGCCAGCAGAAGTCCCGTCTGTGTCTTTACCGCGCATCTTCCGGTCGGGGTAAAATATTCTTCTTTTACCACACGCCATTGTTTTTCGGCGATTTCCCGATATTGTTTTTCCTCTTCCTTTCGCCCGAGAACCGCCGCTGCCTTCGCTGTAAGCTCCGCGCTTGCCGCATAATAAATATCCGCAATATAGCCTTCATCGGTCGCTCCGTATACATTTCCCGCCGCGGCTCCCACCCGGTCAAGCGCCAGCCAGTCTCCGTAATGGAAGGAATGTCTCCATCCGTGGTGCTCTCCGTCCACCTTACGGATATAGTCCACCCAAGCCTTCATACTGTCAAACTGCTGTTCCAATATGGCAGCATCCCCGCTGAACAGATAGACATTCCACGGAACGATACAGGCCGCATCGCCCCATGCACAGGAACATTTCGACGGACCGAAGGTCGGCACCACCTCCGGAACCATCCCTCCGGCAATCAGCTGTTCCTTATACAAATCGTACAGATATTTTCTGTAAAATGCATAGGTATCCGCCAGATAACATGCCGTACCCGAAAACACCTGTGTGTCGCCTGTCCATCCCATGCGCTCATCTCTCTGCGGACAGTCTGTCGGCACATCTAAGAAGTTATCCTTCATGCCCCATTCCACATTGGAAATCAACTGATTTACCAGTTCATTTCCTGTCTGTATACTGCCGGTACCTTCGTAATCACTGTAGAGTGTCATTCCCGTAAAATCTTCACAGGAGAGATTGGTTACCCCGTTGATTTTTACATACCGGTATCCGTAAAATGTAAAATGTGGGATAATGTCTTTTTCTTCTCCGTCAGAGATATACACATATTCTGATAAAGCGGTTCTTAAGTTTTCGTTATAAAAGCATCCGTCCTGCAGGATTTCGCCTGTCTGGATTCTGATCTCCTTACCTTTCGGCTCATGGACATGTAGTTTGAAAATCCCGGTAATCTCCTGTCCCAAGTCAAACACCCACTCATCCTTCGGGGTGTGGATCAGTTCCTTCGGTGTGAACTGCTCATGCGCTGTCACCGGCAGGGACAGCCGCTCCGTCAGATGACCCTTCGGTGCATCTGCAAGCTGCGCGCTGACAGGTGCGACAGGTTCCAGCGTATCATCCCGTTTCTCTCCGTCATAAATATTGGAAAAAAACAGATTGCTTCTTGTCACTTCCCATGTGTCATCCGTGCCGATTATCTCTTGTGTGCCATCCTCATATTCCAGATGCACCTCTGCCAGCAGTTTCCACTCGTCGCCGTAAAATCCTTTCTGTTCTGTCTGATTGAACCCGAACCTCCCTTTGTACCAGCCATTCCCCAAAAGAACGGACAACACACCTTCGCGCTGCATCTGCGCGGTCACATCATACGTCTGATACTGTAACCACTGATTGTAGTTATTGCAGTACGGGGTCAGATACTCCTCACCGATTTTTGCGGATTGAGGAATGTCTGTTTGGTCTTTGTCTCCATCCGTAAAATATGCCTCATAAAGACCCAGTCCACAGATATAAAGACGGGCTTTTTTCACCTTCTTCCGGAGAGTGATCTGCTTTGAAAAAATCGGATGGCGCGCCTCCCTGCTGTCGCAGGTAATCCATTTCCCCGCCCATGGCTCGTCCCTCTTTGCCGTCTCAAAGAACTGTACTTCGGACTCCAGCACTTCGTCTGCGTCCGTAGTAACGATTACCTTCCAGTAATATCTGGTACAAGGCTCCAGATTCATCTCCGCTTTTACAGCCAGACTGTCGAGCTTTGCCTCCCCGGTGTCCCAAAGAACATCCGCGAAGGTTTCATCCTTTGCCACAAGGATTCTGGCACATCTCTGGTTCTTTCCCCTGCAGTCTCTGACCTTCCACGAAAAAACCACCGGATTCAGTAAAAATCCCACCGGATTCGTGATATGATTTGTTTTTGCTGCGTAAATCTGATTCATATTGCCGTTTTCCAAGCTCCTTCCTTTTTTCATTGTGTCCACTGTAATTTGAGTATAATGGATTTCCCAAATAAAATCATTTACGGTATTTAATCATTTTACCTACCAAACTTAAGATTTATATTGATACATCCGCAAATGTTTTCTATAATGATAAAAATGCAAAGTGCCAAAGAGCATACCTTTGCATTTGCATGAAAGCCATGACTTTGAAACCTGAAAAACATGCGAAGGTAGCCGATGAAGGCGGATTTTTAAATATTTTTAAAAATATGGGAGGATATACCAATGTTGACGGATTCCGGACTGGATACTTATCTGCGAAAACACACTGCACAGGAAGAACAGAATCTCTTGGGAGCTACCAATGATTATCCCGGTATCGAGACAATCACTACGGCGTCGGGGGAACTCTGCTACTGTTTCACGCCTACCCCGCTCAGTATGCAGATGGCGCTCTCGGAGAACAAGGTTCTGGCCAATTACCAAAATTTTGCAGTCATCAAGCAGGACCGCTTTGAGACGGTTCCCCTGCATATTCACGAATGGCTGGAGCTTTGCTATGTCTATTCTGGTAGCTGTACATTTACGCTCAATGACGTATCCCTCACTTTATCTGCCGGAGAGATTCTTTTAATCAGCCCGAATACGCCTCACCGCACGACAAAATGTAATGAAGAAGATATTATGATTAATTTTTTGATTACCAAAAAATATTTAAACAACTTCTTTGAGAAACTCGCAAAAAAGAATTTTATCACGCAATTTCTCATTGAGGCGCTCAACAGCCAGTCCCGACGGGATAACTATATCCTGTTTTCCGCCCAAAAAAGAAACCGGCTGACATTATTTGCCAACCAGTTTCTGTGTGAATTCTACTCGCCCTCCGTTACGTCCGTCGCCATCCTTGACGCACAGATGACTTTATTGATTTGCGAGTTAATCAATTACTTCCAGCACAACATGGCGCTGGCAAGCCTCTCTTCCTCCAACCATATTTACTCCATCCTGCGTTATATAGAAACCAACTGCGCAGACTGTACGCTGGAATCGACCGCGGCTTTCTTCCATATGCATCCGAACTATCTCTCTTCGTATATCAAAAAGCATACAAACTATACATATAAACAACTCATCCAGAACCAGCGGTTATCACAGGCCGCCATGCTGCTGCGTACCACCACGCTGCCGACCTGCGACATCAGCATTGCCGTGGGATATGAGAATACTGGGTTCTTCTTCAAAAAATTTGAAGAAAAATACGGATGCACGCCAAAGGAATACCGCTGCCGGCAAACCATGTGATTCGCCATTGTCCGGATTATAACTTATTGATGTCGCTCTGTGTCACCATCACAATCTCATTTTCACAAAGCAATTCCGCGATTTTCGCTCTTTCCATCTCATCGGATTTCAGCCGCAGCACCATAAGCGCCTTGTTTCCGATAATGTAATTGAGTGAATACATGTACTCAATCGAAATATTATTTTCTTCGATAACCGCAAGCGCTTTGTCAAGACCTGCCGGCTGGTTCGGCACCGCAATACAGATGACATGATTCGTTTTTGCCATTAACAGTGCCTGACACCACTGTGGTCAACTTAATCCACAAAGCTTGATTTTAAAGGGCACTGAAAAAGTCTGATTCTAAAAAAAGAATTATCTGTACCCTAAATATTCCAAGAGGCCTTCACACCCCGCCACAATATCGCGATATGTTGCTTCAAAGTCTCCCGTATACCATGGATCTGCCACATCATTTGCTTCCTTTAAACACTGATTATTCTTATAATCTGCAAAAGAAAGCATTTTATAAATTTTTTCACCGTTCACTGCATTCCCTGCAATCCGCTTCATATTACGGATATTTGCAGAATCCATTCCAATCAGATAGTCATAATACTCGTAATCCTTTTGTGTCATCTGACGTGCTCGATGTGGCACAACTGGGATTCCCACCTGCGCAAGTTTCGCGCGCGTACCATAATGTGGTGCATTGCCTATCTCTTCTCGGCTGGTAGCCGCCGAATCTATTTCAAATTGTGATACTACGCCAAGCTTGTCTACCATGTCGGTAAAAACACTCTCGGCCATTGTGCTGCGGCAGATATTGCCGTGGCAGATGAAAAGTATTTTTATCATTATTGCATAACCTCGCATTTCTTAGTTTTTCTTGGTATTTCGGGCTTTGTGAGCCCTTGTAATTTTTTGCTTTTTAGCATAATCTGGTTTATTTTTGCATAATATTGTCCGCAAAAGGTGTAAAATAAGGTGTATGTTTTTCCATTTTACACCTTGCTATTTTCAATTAAAAATCGTAATTACACAATCCGAAGTCTGGCGATTTCTTCTCTGGCATCCTCAAGATTTATATGCGTATATGTATTCAACGTTACGCTGATATCTGAGTGGCCCATCAAATATTGCAATGCTTTTGGATTCATTCCGGATTTTGCCATGTTTGAGCAATAGGTGTGCCGACATACATGCGGTGTGATAACATTCATCTGCGCTTTGTAAGTATTATTATATTTCTGAATGATGTGTTGAAAGTAATGCTCCCAGTGCAGAGAATAACAAATACTTCCGTTTTTATCAAAGTATAAGAATCCACTTTTTCCATCTACCATAGGTTCTGCTTTGGGCGGGTTTCGTTTTTCTATTATTTTCCGAAAGCATTCCTCTACATCCGCAGTCATAGGTATCTTTCTCGTTCCGCTGGTTGTTTTAGTCTCTTGAATAGGTGTTAAGCGTAACTCCTATATCGCTATGCCCCATAAGGTACTGCAGTGTCTTTGGATTCATGCCGGATTTCGCCATATTGCTGCAATACGTGTGCCGGCAAACATGCGGCGTGATATTCGGCATCTGCACCCGATAGATATCGTTGTACCACTTCACCATGTGGTTAAAGCGATGTTCCCAATGCATTGCCACTAACGGCAGTCCTTTGTCATCCAAAAACAGGAACCCGGTATATCCATCCACCACTTTTTCTACCTTTGGTTTCTCCCGGTCTTCGATGATGGATTGAAAGCATTTTGCAACATCCTCTGTTACCGGAAGTTTTCTTGTTCCGGCGGAAGTCTTTGTTGGCTCAATCACTAAGGTCATATCAGATAACCGTTGAAGCTGATGATCTATATTCACAATCCTGTTCCCTAGATCAATATCCTTAATTGTAAGACCACAAAATTCTGAAATACGCATACCTGTATAAAAAAGTATATACACAACTTCATAATACTTACAGTATACATTATCATCATGAACAAATTTAAGGAACTTTCGCATTTGGTCCCGCGTTAATGCTTCCCTGGTAACACTGTCATTTACAACTACTCCAGCAAGCTCAAATCCAAACGGATTTTTATAGAGCACATCGTCATCCACCGCCATTTGAAAAGCAGGTCTTAATACGCCACGGACTGTTTTCACTGTATTCTCATAAGAATCATTCCTCTCCTCTTACCCCAGTGCCACATCCAAGATCATCATCAAACTAAATCCAAGTGCAAAGAAAAGCGTACCGATATTTGAGTGCTGTCCCTGAGATATTTCCGGAATTAGTTCTTCAACCACGACATATAACATGGCTCCTGCTGCAAAGCTGAGTAAATATGGTAATGCCGGGATTACCCGCTGTGCAGCAAGAATCGTCAGTACTGCTCCAATCGGTTCAACCACTCCTGAAAGTACACCTCTCAGAAATGCCTTTCTCTTACTTTCACCCTCTGCCCTAAGCGGCATGGATATAATCGCTCCTTCTGGAAAATTCTGGATAGCAATTCCAAGTGATAAAGCAAGTGCACTTGTTGCTGTAATCTGTGCATTTTCAGCAAGAAATCCAGCATACATTACACCAACTGCCATACCTTCAGGGATGTTATGTAATGTAACTGCCAACACCATCATCGTAGTACGGCCAAATTTGCTTTTCGGTCCCTCTGCCTGATCACTTCCAGCATGAAGATGCGGAATCAAATGATCAAGTGCGAGTAAAAACAATATACCAATCCAGAACCCAACAACTGCCGGAACAAACGATAAAGTTCCCATATTTTCAGATTGTTTAATTGCCGGAATCAGAAGACTCCAGATTGAAGCCGCAACCATTATACCTGCTGCAAACCCTGCAAGTGCACGTTGCAGTAACTTGCTAAGTGTTTTTCTCATAAAAAACACGCATGCTGCACCTAGCGTTGTTCCAACAAATGGAATCAGTATACCTTCAAAAACATTCATTAGCATTATGTATTCCTTTCTGTATAGTCAAAAGTACTTTCACATCGTTCCATTGTTAGTTTTAACTAACTATCATGTATAAAAGAAACCGTGCAAAAAGCAAACTGTAATTTCACACGGTTTTCCTTATGTTTAAGTATATCACTTACGCAATCATATAACAATATAATTCTTTTGCGTATGCCAGCCTGCATTGTCAGTTATCGATCGGCTCGCCAAACCGCTATCTTCTAATTTGCTGTCTTATTCAGCAGAAATACCTGCCAGTTTTACATTTACGTTATAATATCCTACAGAACGTGAAAAATAGGTGTACGGATTTGAGAAGTTGCAACCACTACACACAATATTCACACAAAATTCTCTTTATGTTTTCAATTTTTATAGGCTTTGCCAAGTGAGCATTCATTCCTGCTGCCAGACACTTTTCTTTATCTTCTCTGAA